>Ga0187847_10000696_pt1 | contig 34939 bp, 15 predicted proteins | sample June2016WEW_4_10_FD_132458 | JGI IMG/M metagenome (GOLD analysis project Ga0187847, IMG submission 132458) | Peatland microbial communities from SPRUCE experiment site at the Marcell Experimental Forest, Minnesota, USA - June2016WEW_4_10 | ecosystem: Environmental > Terrestrial > Soil >...
AAATTGGCGAGGTCGGGAATGTCGTAGTGGAGCAGGACGCCGGGGACCACATCTTCCGGCGCTCCAATGGGCAGCGGGGCGTCAAGCAGGCTGCGGTAACTTGTCAAGACGTGATCGATGGCGATGTGCTTGATCCGCGTGTCGAGAACTGCGGCATGGAGCAGCACCAGGCCCAAGTGACCGCTGCCAACGGCGGAAATTCTGGCGGGATCGACGTCGCCGCGGCGGGCGAGGTAGTCGATGGCGCGGATTACATCGTCGATGCGCATGCCGACGAGGGTGCGCCCGACCAGATCGGCACGCAGACTGAGAAGATAAAACGGGCCGAGAAGCGGGGACTTCATGTCATCGGTTCCGGGCGGTGATGGGCGCGGAGTGATGGCGAGGACAACGCTGCCGGATGCTGCCAGGGCATCGAATTCAGCTTTATTTACGCGGGCGATGGGGTTGTCAGCATCCATCAAGTCAGGAGTCAGCAGCAACACAGCGGGGTGTCGACCGGCGCTGGGAGGAACGGCGATATTACCCTGAAGATCGATTCCATTTTCAGAATGAAGCACGAGGGGCCCGGTCTTTGCAGTCAACAATTCGGCTCTGGGTTTGAAGACGCCGGGTTTTGCTTCTGCTTCAGTGGTTGCGCGGATGGCTGCGGCTAATCCTTCACCGGTCGGTGCCGAGCGTCGAGGAGGAATGATTTTTGCAGCACGTTTTCGATTGAGAGTGAAGACCGTCTCGGAGTTGGGATAACTGGTTAGGACCTGACCCGTCGGGGTTACTTGGAGGGCATCCTTGGGAAGACCCGTGGGTTCGGGTCGCAAGCCATTCGCTTCGGACGAAGGGAGGATAGGGTGAGTGGGGTCCGCGCTGGGTTCGAGATTGCGGATGAAGAAGCTGAGAATGCTCCCCATGATGGGCGCAAGAGCGCCATGCCCGCCGGGACCGGTGATGAACTGCAGGTCGGCCTTGGGAGAAACGCTGTTGGTGGTGTCGGCATTGAGCGCGGGACCGGTGGGAGTGGGTGGAATGGCCGGAGAAGCATTAGCCGATGGAACTCCTCCACTTTCTGGATCGAAGAAAGCATAGAAGCGGCGAGCATCAATGACGCTTGCGCGAGCTCCGGCAAATGGAAACATGTCGGAGTAAGTGGCGACAACCGCGTAAGGACGGGGCGCGGCCAGCTCAATCCAATCGGCGAAATCAAGGCCGGAAGAGATGAAGCGTGGGCTGGATTGCTCGCCGTCTTGCGGGCCGATCGCGGGCAGCAAGGTGTCGAATGATGTGGTGTAGCAAGCCACGCCGATGGCGGCGACACGCGTGTCGAGTGCGGCGGTAAGCGCGGTCATGGCTCCGCCGCCGGAGCAACCGAAGGCGCCGATGCGCTTGGGATCGACCTCTGGGAGTTGCGCGAGATAATCGATGCCGCGCATCGCGTCCCACAGGACATAGCGAGCAAAAGTATCTCCGATCAACATGGGTTGAAGGCTGGCTTCGCCGTGTTCGCCGGTGGGACGGGTTGCAAGGGAAACGCCTGGGTTGGACGGATCAGGATATTGCAAACGCTCGCCCTGGCCGATGGGATCGTATGAGAGGACGATGAACCCATTTCTGGCAAACGAAGAAGCGACGCCATAGTCGCCAGCCTTGCCGTTGGGGGAGTGGCCAGGCGTCATGAGAATCGCAGGGCGCTTGCCGTTGGCGGGCGTGCCATCGGGAATGTAAAGTAGCGCGGTTATGGGAAAGTCGGGTTGGCTGTCGAAGAGAATCTTCTCGATTTGAAAACCGTCGGCTTGCGTGGAGCCGAGGACTTTTGGATTGAGCGGGGTGCGTTCGGGAAGACTGCCGATCAGGGATAATATCAGTTTGCGGACCTTGGCTTGACGCGCTTCTGCCTCGCCACGGTCGTAGATGGAGACGACGCGAGCGGCGCGGGCGGCTGTGTATTTTGCCGCAATTGCATCGAGATATTGGTTGAGTTGTGTGCGGCCGATCTGTGCTGGACTATTAGGGTCGCGTCTGGTGTTGGACGCGGACGGCGCGTACGCCTGAGCCATAGCGACACTCGCAAGCAGTAGATCGGCGCCGATTGAGCGAAGAACGGATGAGATGGATTTGCGCATCGTGATTCCTTGATCGTTGTCGATACAGAATGTGCGGTTGCATCCCCTAGTTTACATTTGTTGCGTATATTCGGAATATCGAATATACTTTATCACATGCAGGAGACGCTGCGTTCGTACAAGGCCAATATTTTTCGAGCGCTCTCCCATCCCACCCGCATCGCCATCCTTGAAGTATTGCGCAACGGCGAGCTCTCCGCAGGGATTATCCAGGAGAAGCTCGGCATCGAGCAGGCGAATCTCTCGCAGCATCTGGCAATTTTGAGAAGCTATCAAATTGTGGTGAATCGCAAGGACGGAAACCAGGTCTTCTATTCCATACGAAATCCAGTGCTGGTGCAGGTTCTGGACCTCATGCGCCAGTACATTCAAAGCAGCCTCGCGGACGCAGTTCAGATGCTCGGGGAAGCGGACTACGAGGCCGAGCCGCGATGATTTCTGGGTTTTTCCTGAGCGGCATTATCGTCTGGCTCGCGGGCGCATTGGCTTGTCTGGCCTTGTGGCGCAAACCCGCCACGGCTCGCTGTGTGGGCTGCGGAACGGCGCTGGCAGGTTCGCTTCTGGAACTGGTTGGTTCGGCCGCGGCAATCTTCAACGACAGCCCCGCGACGATTGGGCTACCTTTCGGCAACCCAGTCTTTTCGTGGACGATCAGCATTGACCCGCTTTCGGCATTCTTCAACGTGACGCTTGGAGTGCTGGCAGCCGCCGTGTCGCTCTATTCTTTCGGCTACCTGCGGGAGATGGAAGGACGCCGCAACCTGGGCGCCTTTGGGTTTTTCTTCAACCTGCTGCTGATGAGTCTTGCGCTGGTTTTCACGGCGTCGAACGTATTCTTTTTCCTGGTGGCGTGGGAGGTGATGGCGCTTTCGGCGTTCTGCCTGATCAGCTTTGAACACGAAAAGACAGAGGCGCGCAAAGCCGGAGTGCTCTTCCTTATCATGTCGCACGCGGGCACAGGTTTGCTGCTGATTGCGTTTCTGAATCTCACATCGGCGAGCGGCAGTCTGGACTTTTCGAACTTCTATCAGCTGGCTTCGAGTTTGTCGCCACTTCAGCAAGGTGCGGTCTTTCTTCTTTTTCTCTTCGGCTTTGGCGTGAAGGCGGGCCTGGTTCCGCTCCACATCTGGCTTCCTGAAGCTCACTCAGTTTCGCCTAGCAATGTTTCGGCTCTTATGTCGGGCATCGTCATAAAAACCGGCATTTACGGCATGGCGCGAGTTTTTTTTAGTTTTTACGGGCCACCTCCTATATGGATGGGAACTGTGGTGCTGGCGCTGGGCGTTGTCTCGGCGTTGCTCGGAGTGCTCTACGCGCTGATGGAGCACGACCTGAAACGGTTGTTGGCATGGCATAGCATCGAGAACATCGGCATCATTCTGATGGGCTTTGGCACGGCGTTGATGTTTCGTTCTTTGGATCAGCCGAATCTCGCCGCCCTTGCCTTGATCGCGGGACTCTATCACACCTTCAACCATGCGACTTTCAAGGGGCTGCTCTTTCTCGGCGCCGGTTCCGTGGTTCAGTCTACGCACACGCGCAACATGGAGAAGATGGGCGGGCTGATCCGGCTCATGCCGGTAACAGCCATCTGTTTTCTGGTGGGCGCAGTAGCCATCTCCGGACTGCCTCCGCTGAATGGATTTGTGAGCGAGTGGCTTACTTATCAGGCGCTGCTGGCGGGCTTCGGCACCACACAAAGCTTGACGCGATTAATGTTTCCGATCGCGGGTTCTCTGCTTGCACTGACTGCGGCGCTGGCGGCGACTTGTTTTGTGAAAGCTTTTGCGATTCCGTTTCTCGCATTGCCGCGTAGCGAGCAAGCTGCAGATGCCAAGGAAGCCTCGGCAACGATGCGCGCCGGGATGGCGGTGTTGGCGGTGGGATGCGTAGCGCTGGGCCTTGGCGCTACGTGGATTGTGCGGGTCTTCGATCCCATCACGCAACAGACGCTTGGTGTTAGCGCGAGTTCGGCGATGGTGATGGCTCACGGCATGGCGCTCTCACCGGGAACGCCTCATGGAGGCACCATTTCAACGACCGGGATGGCGTTGCTCTTCTTGCTGGCCGGCGCTGCATTCGCCCTTCCGCTGGCCTGGCGCTGGAGACGTCGCAGTGTCAAGGGGCCGACGTGGGATTGCGGGCTCCCTGGTTTGACCGCCGACAACGAATATACCGCTACGGCATTTTCGAAACCGTTGCGCATGATCTTCTCTGCGCTCTATCGTCCGCACCGGGAGATTCAGGCGGAGTACGAAGTCTCACCCTACTACCCGAGCGCGATCCGCTTCGAGAGCGAGATCGAACCCGCGTTTGAAAAGCACCTCTATGAGCCGCTGCGGCTGCGAATCATGGCCCTGGCAAATAGGATGAGAGCCATTCAGGCCGGCAGCATCAACGCCTATCTCGCCTACATCTTCATCACGCTGATCCTGCTGCTGCTGTTTGGGGTGCGCCCATGATTGAGCGAATCGTCGAATCCTGGGCGCAACTTATTTTGCTCTTGGCTCTGGCGCCGCTGGTCACGGGAGTTATTCGCACGCTGAAGGCTCGGCTGCAAACGCGTCGTGGCCCTGGCATCTTTCAGCCGTACAGAGATCTCTACAAGCTTTTTCGCAAAGACATGGTGATCCCGGAGACCGCATCGTGGATCTTCGCGGCAACGCCCTGGGTTGTATTCTTCAGCACGATTCTGGCGGGACTGATGATACCCATGGTCGCCGCCGATGCGCCGCTGGGCTTGTTCGGGGGCGTGCTGGCTGTCATCTACCTGCTTGGTTTGGGCCGTTTTTTTCTGGCGCTCAGCGGACTCGATACCGGCAGCTCCTTCGGCGGTCTCGGTAGCAGCCGGGAGATGACTATCTCAGCTCTGGCAGAACCGGCCATGATGCTGGCCATCTTCACGGTCGCTATCGGCGCCGGGTCGACTGGCCTGACGCAAATTGCCGGAGCCGCTATCGGACAGAACTGGCGTTTTCTTGCTCCCGCACAGATGTTCGCATTCGCCGCGCTCGCGGTGGTTCTGATCGCGGAGACGGGCCGAATTCCCGTGGACAATCCTGCCACTCATCTTGAGCTGACCATGATTCACGAAGCCATGATTCTGGAATACTCGGGCCCTTACCTGGCTCTTGTTGAATGGGCGGCCTCGATCAAGCAGCTCGTCTTAATGACGCTGTTGATCAACTGCTTCTGGCCGGTTGGCCTGCAGCCGGCATGGTTCGGATTCGGCGCTCTTATCGGCATCGGCTGGTTGCTCGCGAAGCTGCTTTTTTTAAGTTGCGCAATTGTTCTGCTTGAAACAGTGAATGCTAAGATGCGCCTCTTCCGTGTGCCGGAGCTATTGGCCGTTGCTTTTACCTTGGGATCGCTCGCACTGGTTTCCACGTTCCTCTTCTGATGCTTATGAAACCGTTTCTGGATCTACAACTCGGCGAGCGAATCATAACTCTGATGGCGGCGCTGGTGCTCGTCCTGCAGATTGCCGTGGTGGCCCAGCGCTGGATCGTCACACACATCCGTATCTTCGCGATTCAATCGTTCTTTCTTGCCATGATTGCGGCAACCATCGCCTGGTACAACCATGCGCCGCATATCTATATCGCCGCAGGGCTAACACTTGTGGTGAAAGTGATTCTGGTGCCCATCCTCTTTGAACGCCTCGTGGTACGCATGGGGATTCGCGAAGAGATTAAGCCGATCATCAACGTGCCCCTCTCCGTGGTGATTGCAGGCGGACTAACTCTGCTGGGTTATGTGGTTGCGGAGTCATTTTATAAGCCGGACGAGCCCGGCCTGGGCCACAACGAGCTTGCCGTAGCCATCTCTCTCTTCCTCATCGGATTCTTTACCATGATCAACCGCCGCAAGGCGCTGACCCAGGTGCTGGCCCTGCTGTCTCTGGAAAACGGCCTCTTTCTCGCGGCCATCTCGCTCACCTACGGAATGCCGCTGATTGTAGAACTTGGAATCTTATTCGATGTGCTGGTAGCGGCCATGGTGCTGGGCATTCTGGTCTACCGCATTCGCGAAACCTTTGAGTCGATGGATGTGAGCCTGCTGCGGAGGTTGCGAGGATAGGATGCTGCTGCTCGCTCTATTGCTGATCCCCGTTGCCACCGCCGTCGCATCTTACTTAATGCGCCGTCGTAAGGAAATGGAAGTAGCCAACCTGGCCGGCTTCGGCCTGGTCTTTTTCATTGCCATTGCACTGGCTGCGCAGGTCCTCGCGCGCGGCACGGTCACACTTGCAAACGGTTTCTTCTATACCGATGCGCTTAGCGCGCTGGTAATTCTTCTCACCGCAATGGTGGCGCTGGTTTGTGCGACTTACTCCATCGGTTACTTACGCGACGACCAGCAGAGCGGAGAACTCGGCGAAGATGACAAGGAGCAACTCGCGCAGCTTCGCATGTACTACACGTTGACGCCTTTGTTCGTGTTTTCAATGATGTTCGTTGCTGTGGCTAACAATTTGGGCGTGATGTGGGCTGCGATTGAAGCCACGACGCTGGTCTCGGTCTTCCTCGTTACCTTCTATGGCAAGGTCACCTCGCTTGAGGCCGCATGGAAGTACGCCATCATCGGCGGCGTTGGTCTGTCGATGGCGCTCTTCGGAACCTTGGTGACTTACTACGCGGGCCACCGCCTGGCCGGCTCCGATGCGCTGGCCGGATTGAACTGGTCTGTTCTGGCGCAGCACGCCGCACAGCTCGATAAAACTTCCATGCGGCTGGCCTTTGTACTTATCCTCATGGGCTACGGAACCAAGGCAGGCCTTGCGCCGATGCACACGTGGAAGCCAGATGCTTATAGCGAGGCCCCGGTGCCTTCCGCCGCGATTCTCTCATCCGCAATGTTGAACTGCGCACTTTACGGCCTCATCCGTTTCTACATCCTTGCCAACCGGTCTCTTGGCGCGGAGTATCCGGGGCGTCTGCTGCTGCTGTTCGGCTTGCTCTCTATGGGCATCTCCGTTCCGTTTATTTTGGCTCAGAAAAACCTTCGCCGTTTGCTGGCCTATTCCAGCATCGAACATAGCGGTATCATGGTCACAGCGCTGGGGCTCGGAGGCGCGATGGGCACTCTGGGCTTGATGCTGCACATGACCTTTCACACCATTGCAAAGCCGCTTGTATTTTTTTGCGCAGGCAATGTGCGGCAACACTTCAAAACCGACCTCTTCTCTGAGATCAAGGGCAGCGTCATCCGGGTGATGCCGATAACTGGCGCTATCTTCTTTATCGGTATGCTGGCCATCATCGGCATGCCGCCCTTTAGCCTTTTTCAAAGCGAGTTCATCATTGTGCGCGCGGCCTTTGACGGCGGTCATCCGCTTGCCGGCGTTCTCTTCGTCCTCTTCGGGACTGGCGTTTTCGCGGGCATTCTGCTGCACGTCGTCAGGATGATTCTCGGTGCCGGCGACCATGAGCAATTTGCGGAGCCGCGCCCCTGGCAGAATGGTTCTTTGCTCGCGTTAGCAGCGGCTCTCGGCGTGATTGCATTTTGGGTGCCGGCTCCACTGTTTAAATTGATTGGTGAAGCGGCGCAGGTGGTGAGCGGAAAATGACGACCTTCTTTGATGAACTTCACGAACGCTTTCCAGAGCTGGTCCGCTCCGTGGAGGAAGTTGTCCTTGATCAGGCTGTGGTTGTGTTGAGCGGCCCCGATGTTGCAGAAATCGTCAGGCACTTTCTCTCCGAATACCACGCAAGAATCGTGAGTGTTTTCGCCGAAGATCGAGTGAAAGATGAAGGTGTTTTTTATAACTACTATGTCTTCGATCGGCCAAACGATCCAAGCTGGGTGATTCTGAAGGCTCCTATCTCCGAGCAATCTCCATCCTTTCCTTCGCTGGCCGCGGAGCTACCCGCGATCAACTGGCAAGAACGCGAGATTCAAGATTGGTTTGGCCTGGAAGCAACAGGGCATCCGAATCCACGGCGCGTCGCGCTCCACGATAACTGGCCCGACGTGCATCCGCTGCGTAAGAGCTTTGCGCTCGAAACCGTTCTGCCTCCGTTTGAGGGAGATCAACACGTCTACCGGCCGACTTATGGCGAGGGCGTCTTCCAGATTCCAGTTGGCCCGGTTCATGCCGGCATTATCGAGCCCGGCCACTTCAACTTTGCCGTCGCTGGCGAGCCGATCCTCTATCTGCAACTTCGCATGTTCTACACGCACAAGGGAACCGAAAAACTTTTCGAGAATATCTCCATCCATCGCGCAGTGTTTCTGGCCGAGAGCATTTCGGGCGATTCGGCGTTCTCCCATGGAGCCGCATTTTGCCAGGCGGTCGAGCGTGCGGCGGAAATCGAAGTTCCCGCGCGTGCAAAATTCCTGCGCACCATTCTTCTCGAACTGGAGCGAATTGCAAATCATGTAGCCGATGTCGGAGCCATCGCCAACGACGTGGGATTCGTGATTGCCAACGCCCATGCGGGACGTGTGCGAGAGCTTGTGCTGGGATTGAACGAGACGCTCACAGGAAGCAGGGCCCTGCGTGGAATGGTTGCGATCGGCGGCGTGCGCAGGGACTGGCAGACAGATCAGGTCGAAGCTATCACGAGGACTCTCGTAAAAGTGGAACGCGAATTTTGGGATTTGGTCGCGATCATTCAGTCTTCTGACTCCACCCGCGACCGTCTGGAGCACACGGGAATTCTGCGCTCGGAGAAAGCACTAACTCTGGGAATCGTCGGCGTGGCGGGGCGCGCATCCGGTGTCGATCGAGATATCCGCCGCGACCATCCCTACGAGGCATACAGCCAGCTCCCCTTCAATGTCCCCGTCTACCAGGCGGGAGATGTGCGTCACCGAATGCAGGTTCGCATTGATGAAGTCGGCGAGTCGATCCAGATGATTCGCGCGGCAGTTGCACTTCTTCCTGAAGGTCCGCACCGCGCCCCGACTCAGCCCATACCGCCGGGCCGCTGCGCGATGAGTGCGGTTGAAGGGTGGCGCGGTGAGATCGTTAACTGGGTTCGCACCGGCGAAGACAATCGCATTGAGCGCTGCAAGGTGAAAGATCCATCCATCAATAACTGGCCGGCGATTGTGGAAGCGGTCGAAGGCAATATCGTTGCGGATTTTCCGGTGATCAACAAGAGTTTCAATTTGTCCTACTCGGGAACGGATCGATAACACGATGTTCAAGATCCTGCAAAAATCGTTCAGTATTGGCACAGCGACAGCCAGCTATCCGCGCGTTGCGCCGCGCCTGGCCGAGCAGTTTCGAGGCTGCCCGGAGTTTGACTTCGAAGCCTGGAGCGATGCGCGTCCAGCAGCCGAAGCTTGTCCCACCGGGGCCATTGTTCTGCGCGACTGCGAAGGCTTGCGGAAGGTCACAGTGGATTATGGCCGCTGTATTTTTTGCGGCGAATGCGAGCAGGCATCCGCAGATGGAGCGGTGCGCATCACGCGGAAGTTCGAGCTTGCGGCCAGTGATCGACGCGATCTCGTTCTTACCGCCGAGTACGCTCTTCATCTCGATGGCACCCACTTCGCGCTACAGTCGTCCACCAACGGCCTCAGCGCTGAAGAGCCCGGCAAGCGAATTGCAGAAGCGATTCAAAGCTTGCTCGGACGGTCGCTGGCGATTCGGCAGGTGGACGCGGGTTCGTGCAACGGATGTGAACAGGAGATCGTTGCATTAAACAACCCGGTTCACGATATCGAGCGCTTCGGTATTCATTTCGTGGCCTCGCCGCGCCATGCCGACATGCTGTTGGTTACCGGTCCTGTGACGCGCAACATGGAGCTGGCGCTGCGCAAGACCTGGGCCGCGACGCCCGATCCAAAGATGGTGGTAGCCGTAGGTGCATGCGGCATCAGCGGAGGTATCTTCGGCGCTAACTATGCCTCGCTTGGCGGAGTGGATGCCGTCATTCCCGTTGACGTCTACATCCCCGGCTGCCCGCCTCGCCCGGAAGCGCTACTCCATGGGATACTGCTGGCACTGGGCCAAATGCGACAGCACATGGGCTCCTCACAGATCGGAACTCGGGCGCGCTTGCAATAAGACTGTGGTTACCGAAGCGATGGGACGAGAAGCCTACGAAGACGCGCGCTCCATTGCTTAAGGTTTCTCGGGTACGATGCAATGACATACTCCATAAACTGCGACAGTCCTATAATGCTGGCTTATTCAAATTCATGATGAGGAGCTATGCTCTTCAGCGGCCAGAAAGACAATACGGCCGTCACACCCGTCCTCGTCGACGAAAGCGGAACGAGCCCGTGGCCGCATAGGTCGAGTCAGTTCTCTTCAATGGGGAGCGGCGCGGTGCTCTGGCGTGTGTTGAGGAATCGATAGATGGGAAGCCCGCAGAGGACGATACCGACTTCCACCAATGCGCATTCCCCGAGACTACGGGCCATCCAGCCAGCGCAACGAGAATGAAGAGCTTAAAATGTTTACGAATGTTATTAAGACGCCGCTGAATTGAGTTCCAATAAAATTGATAACACCGAATATGCAAAGGATGGATAACGGAACCAAGGCGATCGCAGTCGCGTTTAAAGAAGCAATTGTGCGACGCAGGGTGATGCTCCAGCGGCCAAGGCGGCTGCCACGCCGGGACACGTCACTATGGCACTCATCCAGCCTTAGAGAAATGCGATGCGATCTCCTTAGCCGGCGCAGGTAGACACTTTTGGATTTGTCTCGTTAAAGCTTTCCCTCACCCACCAATGACCATAGAACCGGCACGACGATTCAACTTCGAGGGAGCTGTGGCCGATAACACCGCGATGCGGAATACAAAATGCTATCCAGCGTCCTCGCCTGCCAATGTATTAAGTTCTTTGCATGTAAAAGACCGAAATCTTTGCGACCCGAAGGACGAGTGATCATTGAGCACCATCACGGAAAGCGTGCTTAATTGATTCCGGGCGGGACCGCATTCAGTGATCTTTACAATGGTAAGTCCTCCGTTTGGATGACGGAAGACTTGCCAGTCGGGCTTGCTATCTATTGTTACCTACCAGCCAACGGCAACTAACAGCGTTTCGGGGGTATTGCAGGAGACGTCGCTCGAATATCCACCCGCATCGTCATACGGGAACGCATATTGTTGGCCATTGATCGCATTGGCATGCCAAAACTCTGCATAGTGATCTGTGGGATCTGTTCGATAGAAGGCGCTTGGGTTTCCCCACATCGATTGAGATATCAGGGTGCCGTTTGGGTTAAATGTTCCAGGAGCTGCCGTATGTCGATAAATTGCAGCGGACAGATTTGGATAATCAGTTAAGCCTGATCCATTGGCCCCGGCGAGCGGAATGGTAAGTCCGTTGGACGACCAGACGTCAGCTATGTACGTGGTGTAGTAATCCTGATAAGGTCCGCCTGTGTTGAATCCGCCGGCTCCTGGTTCGATAATCCGGTATGGGGCATTGAGCTGCGCTTCCGGCTGGAAATCCGCAGGAACAGCATCGAGATAGCGTTGGAAGGTCGTGGCACGATTCTCGGCAAAGGTCGCGGCATTTTCTCCGACCGCTATGTCCGTTCCATCTCCGCAAGTTAGTTGAAATGCCAACTTGACGCCGAAGGCATCTACCCGTGTCGTGTCGCCATTGAAGAAATAGGTCCCCGCAGTGCCGGTGGCACCTATGGTGTACTCGATAAAGTCGTAGTAATCGCTGCTGCCCTGGCCGACGTCACCGAGATAAAAATACATACGTCCAGAGGCGTTGGCCGGCATACTGAAAGTCGGCTGACCTGCAATCGTATTCGTCGTAGTGACCCCGTCAATAATTGCGCTCCAAGTTATCTGTTCGTCTGCATACTGCCCATTTGTCCTGTTTAGAAACTTGAAAACCATAACATCACCTGCAGTCGCGGGCGGTATATTGCCCGTATCCCAGAAGGGTGGGTTCGCGCCGAGAGCTAACGTTGTGGCGCTGGCCGGCCCAGCCGGTGTTGAGGTTCCGGCTGGATTGCTTGCCTCGACCTTGTAGTAATACGTCGTCGATGCTGACAGAACAACATCTTCATACATGTTGGACTTAGTGCTGCCAATCTGGTTGGTACTCGCTGGTGTGAAATTTGATGCAGTGCTCCGGAATATCAGATAGGTTGCCGGAGCTGAAGCAGTGCTCGCAGGCCAGCTCAGATCGATCTCGTTGGCGGAAGATGCTACTGCAGTCAACGCGGTTTCAGGAGCGAGTGTGGTCGCGTTTGCCTGTGCCGAGATCGCTGGCGATGCACCGTCCTCGTCGACCGCCTGCACGACATAGTAATAGGTCGTCAAAGCGGGAAGGCTGGTGTTGAAGAAAGTAGTGTTCTTCAAGGCTAGCGCGATTTGGTTGCTCGTCGATGGGGTAAATCCACTAGTTAAGCCGCCGTAGATGTTATAGGTAATTTCAGTACAGTTGGCCGGTGGGGTAATTGCCGTCCAACTCAAACCGATTGCGCTCGATGAAGACGCCGTTGCCGTCAGGCCGGTCGGCGCAGACGCAGGGATGGCGACACACGAGTTTGCGGAGTTCGTCTCTGCGCTGGCCTCTGTCGACGCAGCCGATGCACCGGCTGCATCAACTGCTTCTACGGCGTAGTAATAAGTTGTCGAAGCTGCCAGCCCGGTGTTGGAGTAAATCGCGCTCGTCAGACCGCTAGCAATTAAGTTGGCCGAGGACGGAGTGAAGCCACCGATTGTGCTGCGGTATAGGTTGTAAGTGACGGCGCAGTTGGGCGGAGGAGTAACTGCCGTCCAGTTCAAACCGATGATGCTGGGGGAAGACGCTACAGCTGCCAGACCAGTCGGAGCACCCGATGGAACGATGCTGCAAGCGCTGGGGACACCTCGGATCTCAATTCCCATGACCAGGGGTTGATTATCGGCGCCGTCTGTAAAGGCGATCACAATCTGACCGCTGTTATTTGCGGTGGCTGTGAATTGCTCGACCAGAGCCGCGTCTTCTCCCACAGTGGCATAGACGTCAAGATTGGTGAGCACGGTTGTGCCGTTGATGGCTACATCGAATTGACGGTTTCCTGCCGCAGTGAAATAGGTCTCGGCGAAATGTAGCAGAACAATGTATTGGGTGCCGGCTGCGAGGCCCGGAATCGTGTAGATGGAGACTCCAACCCGTCCGTTTTGATAAACCCCCATCGGCGCTGCATTGGCTGCAGGTTGGGTCAGATTGATGGCGGCCGTCACAGCACCGTTATCTTCTCCTCCGCTGTAGTATTCGTCAGCAACAAAGGAGTAATCGCCGCCGTTTGCGTTGCTTTGCGCGGGACCACCGGAAGCAATAGCGATGATCTCTGTTGCAGCAGAAGCAGGTGTCGTGGCGGATGCTTGCGCCGAGGCCGCCGAGGAGCCATCCGCATCGACCGCCTGCACTATGTAGTAATAAGTTGTCGAAGCCATTAGGCCGCTGTTGGAGTAAGTCGTGCCCGTTACTCCGTTCGATATTAAGTTACTCGCGGATGGAGTGAATCCGCTAACTATGCTTCTATATAAGCTGTAGGAACTGATCGTGCAGTTAGCCGGGGTAGTGACTGCGGTCCAGCTTAACCCGATGGAACTTGAAGATGACGCCGTCGCCGTCAGGGCGGTAGGCGCCGAAGGAACAGCCGTACACGACGTATTAGCCATAGTCTCGGCGCTGGTTTGAGACGAGGCCGCTGATTCGCTGTACGCATCGACTGCTTCGACAACATAGTAATAAGTTGTCGAAGGTGAGAGGCCAGTATCGGAGTAGCTCGGATTCGTCAGCCCGTTCGCAATTAGGTTGCCAGAGGACGGAGTGAACCCGCTCGTTGTGCTGCGGTAAACGCGGTAAGAGCTGATGGTGCAATTGGCCGGAGGCGTCACCGTCGCCCAGTTCAAGACGATGACGGTGGAAGAAAATGCTGTTGCTTTAAGTCCTATGGGTGCCGAAGGAACCGCACTGCAACTGGCGTTCGTTACCGTAAGCAAAGCGGTACTACTGGTTACGGAACCAGACGTATTGGTAACCACGACGTTGTAATCCGTGCCATTGTTAGCCGCGACAGTCGCTGGCGTGGTATAACTCGCTGCGGTCGCGCCGGAGATAGCTGCACCGTTGCTCTGCCACTGGTAAGTTAGCGGGGCTGTGCCGGTTGCCACGACATTAAATGTTGCCGTCCCACCCGCAGCTACCGTCTGCGGTGCTGGTTGTGTGGTAATGGTAGGTGCGGTGCCTCTTATGGGTTGAGTGCCGCTCGGAGATCTACTGGAAAAGGAACCGTTGCAACCGGTGAGCAGCGTTAGGCCGAGTGCGCTGACCGCTAGGAGCGGCGTCAGCTGCGCGCCAATTCTTCTTTTTTTGCCAAAGAAGCACAGAGCCATGACCAGCGCTGAGCCCGGGAAGAATGGGCTGGACTGATAGTGGAAGGTGGTTGAAGCTGTGGATGTACTTACCGGTTGTATAGTGAGTGTAAATGTTGTCTTATGCTGCAATAAACCGGCCGTCGCAGTAACAGTGACCGTCGACGTAACGGGCTTTGCTCCCCCGCCTGGCGATAATGGTCCAGCAACAGACCCACTGCAACTGGTGAGCAATATCATACCGAACGCGCTCACCAGCATTAGTGGGATGAGTTGCACACTTAGCCGTTTCTTTCTGCCGAAGAAGCCTAACATAACCGCTAGCGCCGAGCCTGAGAACCATAGACCGCGATTGTCGCGCGGGGCTGCGGACGTTTTAGAGGTAGTCAGGGTGAGGGTTGAGACGATGTTGCCTGCTGCAGTCACCGCAATCGGGGCAAAACTGCATGTTGCGTCGGCGGGCAGGCCGGAACAAGTAAACGAAATGGTTGAGTTTGAGGAAAAGCCGTTTTCCGGAGTCACCGTGACCGTCTCGGTGCCGCTGCTTCCGGCAGTCACAGCGAGGGATGCCGGAGCGACCGCTAATGCAAAGTCCGTAGCAGGTGCGCTGGCAGTGGTTGTAGCGCTGGCTTGAACGGAGGCCAGCGAGGTTCCATCTAAATCAGTAGCTTCAACCACGTAGTGATAAGTTGTCGAGGCTGTGAGTCCGGTATTCGAATACGTTGCAGCTGAGGTAATGGTAATCAGACTGCTCGATGATGGTGTGAAGCCGCTGGTTGTGCTGCCGTAGACGCTGTAGGAACTGATGGTGCAGTTAGTCGGAGGAGTAACTACGGTCCAGCTCAAGTTGATGGCGCTCGAAGAAGCTGCCGTTGCGGTTAGTCCGATAGGCGCCGACGGAACCGCAGCGCAGGTGCTGCTAGCGTTTACAGTTAGCGTGGCGTTACTGCTTGTCACGGAGCCAACCGTATTTGTGACTATCACGCTGAAGAGTGCGCCGTTGTCAGTGGCCACGGTTGCAGGCGTGGTGTAACTTGCAGCCGTCGCGCCGACGATCGCGGTGCCGTTCTTGGACCACTGGTAGGTTGGCGCCGGGTTTCCAGTAGCCGTCACCGAGAATGTTGCCGTTTGACCAACGGTCACCGTTGTGGACTGGGGTTGCGTCAGGATAACCGGAGCCTCCATCGGCGCTGTTCCAGAGTCACATAATGTTGCGCCAGGGTAGTTATTCGTAACATTCCAGGATGTGGTGCCGTCAAAATTAACAACCGCAGTTTCGTTGGCGTCATTCGGATCGACCGTTGATGTCCATGTACTCCAGGCTCCTGGGAAGGCGCAGGTTGCGTTGTTGTTGCCGCTGATGCCCAGGGCTTCAGACTCGGTGGGGATGCGCATACTGAGGCTTGAGCAATAAGTCACGGCGTTCACCCCGGTGAACTGGGAACCTGGGGCGGTGTCGGTTTGAACGGTACGAGTCCAGGTCAAACCACTAAGGTTGTCAGTTACCAGCGAGGAGTTAGAGGCGTTGATGGTATAATGCTCGGTCGAACCGCCGCACTGCGCCACGTTATAGACTTGAAGCTCCCATATCGAGTAGCCGTACTGGCCGCCGCGCAAGGTGCAATAAATGCGAATATAGCGTCCCTGGACGGTTGGGAAGTTTCTTTGGTCCACCATGCCGTCCCCGCCTACGTTGCCGGTAACAACCAGGGCATTGCTCCAGTTCACGTTATCGGTCGAGTATTGAATTGTATAACTCGCCGCGTATGCATTTTCCCAGTAGATATACACCGTATTGAAGGACAGGACTGAACCGAGGTCCACCTCAAGCCAGGAAGGATCAATCCCCGCAACTGGAGGAGTAGGGGGCGCGCCTGCCGTTGCCGATCCCCAACGCGTGGTTAGAAGGCCATCGACGGCATTTTCTGGGCCCAGGCAATCAGTACCGGTATAGGGCGGGGTTGTAGTTCCGTTCGTACATGCGTTCTGGCTGCTGCTGGATGTTGCCGTCTTATCCAGAGCCAGATTGATCCCTGGAGGTGCAAGCGTAAGGTTAGCCGCGGCGCTGGTGACGGGAGCGTTGGCGGCATTGTTGATCGTCACTGTGTAGGCGCCAACATTGGCAGAACTCATGGCTGGAATCGTGTAGGAGATAGTATTGGAGGTTTGTGTGTTACTCACAAGAATGGTGGCGGATCCGCCTGTGGGAGTGAATTGCCACTGGTAAGTGTAGGGCGCGGAGCCGGCAACCACCGCTGTGAACTGTACTGGCAGATTTGCCGCAACGATCTGGCTGGCCGGTTGAGTGGTGATGGACACTGACGTGGGCGCGTTAATGGTGACCACGGCCGTTGAGGATTGAATCTGGCCGAGAGGGTTGCTGACTATGACATAGAAGCTTGCAGTTCCGGTCCCCGTGAACACAGGCGTGGTATAGCTGGCCTGAGGTCCCGATTGAACCTGCGCGCCGTTCTCAAACCACGCGTAATTAAGCGCTGGCGAGCCGGTCGCGACAACCGTCAATGTAGCTGACTGTCCGACAACCACTGTCTCAGACGCCGGCTGCGTGGTGATGGCGACATTTTCTGGCGCATCTACGGTCAAGGTGACAGGGGTCGATGTTACCGAACCAAAGCTGCTGGTGATGGTCACTGTGATGGTATCGCCATTCTGCGCGAGGGTGGTGGCGGCGGTGGTATAAGTGCTGCTATTAGTACCGACCGCACTGCCATTCTCATTCCATTGATAGGTGAGTGTTCCACTGCCGCTGGCCGCAACGGTGAAGTTCGCCGGATAACCCGCCGTTGTCGCCGTGTTGACTGGCGGTACGATGATCGCTGGCGGTTGCGATTGCGAGGGTGCCGGGGGAGTAACGGAAGTCAGCGTGACGCTGCTGCTCGCGAGGCCAGGCGCGGTCGCCGTTACCGTCACCGTTCCGGGAGTGAAAGTGCTACGCAAGGCGATCTTCTGCAATCCGCCCTCGAAGTTCAGCTCCGGGTCGCCGGGCGAGTGAAAGAATGCGTACGGTAGGCCGCCGATCACAGTGCTGTTGGCTTCGGAGAACGCGTCCTGATAATAAGTGGTCCACGAAGGATCGGCGACGAGTTGCTGCGTACCGCCCATATAAGTGGCCGGGCCTGTCACCGTAAAGGTGACATTATTTGCCGCAGTGGGTACCCAATTTCCGTTCGCATCCTCCACCTCGGCTTGCACAAAGGCCGCATCAGAGCCGTTGGCTGTCCATTGGAAGCTGGTGCCGTCCGGCTTAGTCACCTCTGGTACAACGGAGAGTACGATTTTGCTTTCAGCTCCGGCCGTCGTCCGCGTGTCGGTCGCGCCCGGAACGACATTACCATTAATGTCCAAGCACTCCGCCGTAACTGTGCCCGCGACCCAGTTCACCATCCAGGCAACCTGACCAGGCATAACAGTGGTGTTCTGGGTCAGATTGGCGTGCGAGTCGATATTCCAGGGATTGGGCGTCTGATCCGCCAGGACCGCTCCCGTAACCGGATCCTTAGCAAGACCGTTGATCAGCAGGCGAACCGAGGGGCAGTTACTGAAGGCGTTCTCCTTAACCGGAGCACCCGCGGTGTACTCATAAGCGCGGTTCCAGTGATGCGCCAGATGAACCACCGGCTTGATCGAGTAAGGCACCCAGTTAGCCTGATAGATGTAATAGAGCAGCCTGGGGAATCTGTTCGCGTCCACAGAGGAGTAACCGAGCGACCGGACAAAATTGCTCATTGTCGGCTGATTTTGAAACTCCGCCCAAAGACTCACCTCGCCAGGCGTTTCAGCAAAGTACCATTGCGCAATGCCGAAAGCATTGGCGGCCCTGCCCTGACGCCAATCGTCCAGATAAGGGGCTGCAAAAGCCAGTTCGTAATCATAGGCGTAAATCGTATTGGCCCCGGTTCCGGTAGAAGTGCCGCGGCCTGTTCCCATGTCGTCCCAATATTCGGCTCCAAACGATGGATTATTTGGGTTGGAGTTCTTAACTCCTGCCTCGCAGCCGGCCCCGTCGCACTCGCCCATGAAGGCATAAGAGGGATTGTATGTACGATCGGCTTGAACGCGGGGATTGATGTTATCCCATGACGTTTCGATCGTCGCAAGATCATCTGCAAGGGGCTGATTCATTCCGCCGTTATCTTCTTCCCAGTCAAGAATCGACGGATGACTGCGATCGCGGATAATCATGTCGCGATGCAGTTCCTGTTTCAACTGAAGATCATCGGCCGTTGGATCCGATGAGGCATTCCAGTAGCCTTCGCCGTCTCCGCTCGGCTGATCGATCATGATGCCGTAGGCATCGGCCGCTTCCACCATCTCTTCGCTGCTGGTCGAGTGGCCGGGTCTCCAGACATTGCCGCCCTGGGCCGCAATCTGCGCCATGTCACGCCACCACTGCTCATCCGGAACCGATGATCCAAGAGCTGGATAATCGTAACGGCTTGCGCCGCCCCAAAGATACATGGCATGGCCGTTGAAGTAAGGGAAATTCGCATCCCAGGTGATGGTGCGGATGCCCAGCGGACTTTGCGCCGAATCTACCACAACACCATTCACACTGACGATGTGATAGACCTTGTACATATAGGGTGTTCCATAAATCGAGTTATTCGGATACCACAAGGTCGGATTGGAAACCGTGATCTTCTGATCGAACATCGGCGTCGGCCCGGAGGGAAAAGTGGCTGGCGTCATTGCTGGCACCGACTGAGTGATCGGCGGCGCGGTCACAATTACATTTCCGTTTGCATCCACAATCTGCGTGGTCAAAGTAACTTGCTGCGCGGTTGCCGTCTCGTTGAGAATGTTAGTCTGCACCTCGACCACCGCAGAGGCTGCTGTCGCGGTTCCCTCCGCGGCCGGAACCTCGGAGACCGTTCCGACATAAGTGCCCCAGGTTTTTTGATTCGAGTAGCTATTTACCGGAATATGAACCGGATTTGTAACATATAGATAAACATTGCGGAACAATCCAGCCATGGCTTGGCCGAAACGGAAGGCTCCGGAGAAGGCTGGCTGCTCATACCACGAGGCGCCGCGCGACACATCGATTGCAATCACATTGTCGGTGATTCCGTCGGTATGCAGATAAGGCGTGAGATCGACGATAACAGGGATGAAACCCACCACATGCGTCGCCTGCGCGTCGGCTGTAACCGCGCTGACGCCGGGCAACAATGTGCCGTTGATGAAAACCTGAATCCCAGTGTGCGATCCTTCTATATTCAGCATGAATTTTTGGCCCGCATACTTCGGGTCTACCTTAAAGTGCAGCCGGTACCAATTGTAGTTTCCAGTTAGCGATCCCTGTCCGCCTCCCGAAGTCTGGTTGATAAAGGTGCGCGGAATATTCGCGTCGTAGGGAAGGCCCACCTGCGTCCAAGTGGCAGCTGTATCGGAGCTCTCCACAAAACTGGGGGTCGCGTAGGTCGCCGAGTTATTTGTGTTTTCGAACAACCATTGGCTTTGCGGCGCATTCGACGTTGTCGCTGCATTCCCGACGTATTCCGGCACGCCCGCTGCAAGATTAATTGTGAAGCGTTGAGAAATTGGCAGCAAAGGCTCGACCTGTTGCGCCTGCGCGCCAGTCGAGAATGATGCAGTAACCAGGAACAAGAACATCACCAGGAGCGGCCACCGGCTACTAACTCCCCCCAAGTTGCTGTACATGTGCCTTGTTCTGTGTCTGTGGAGGCAGGTGAGATTTTCAGCGTGGAGATATTCGGTATGCATGGTGCACCTCTGATTCTCAGGTAGGAGTAACAGTTTCTTGTTCAAGGCTGAGAAAGGTACACGAACGCAGCTAAGCATTTCTGGGAGGTTACATACGGCTTGGATCTGATAATAACTCTGACGGAATTATACAACCGGGATACTCCTTAAGACTTGTTTTCGGGAGACGTATTCTCGCCATTCGCTGGCGAAATTAAGGTGATGGCAAAGAGGTAGACATGCCGCGGCAACCGCCAGCTGGGGGCTGCCATGGAATAGTTCCTGGCAAATGTCGCATGCTCCGGGATCTCCTCGGATCGCAAGGATGCTTTCTATTGTGCTGCATTTGGAAGTAAGGATCGCAAGCATGGGCCTCAGCTCAGGTCGTGGAAGAACGCTATCAGGTCCTCCCCGAGCGCTGCTGGTTCCTCTGCCGGTGCAAAGTGCCCGCCGCGCGGAAAGACCGTCCAGCGCTGAATGTTGTACACGCGCTCCAGATACGAGCGCGGCGGCTCGCCTTCGGAAACGGTTTGGTGTGCGAAAACACCAAACGCCGTGGGCGTGCTAATGTAGGCGGGATCGACCGGGTGCCAGCGATTGTCCCAATAGTCGCGCATCGATGAGGTGATGGTCTGCGTGACCCAGTATAAGGTGAGCGTTGCGCAGAAAAAATCATCCGGCGGCATGGTGTCGCTCCATGAGCGCCATTTCTCGCCAGTGTACGCGGCGAGCCCCGCTGGGGAGTCGTTGAGTCCATAGCCGAGGGTCTGCGGCTTTGTGGACTGGATCGCGCTATAGCCCCGCTCCGTCGTCTCCCAGCGGCGCGTTACCGCGAGATACAACCGCTCAACATCGGTTAACTCCGCGTCGTCCACCACGGGGGCGAGGTCCGATTCGAGTGTGGTGAGATGAATCCCGATCACAGACTCAGGATGGTCTAGCGCAAGAATCGTCGTCACGCCGGCCCCAAAGTCATAGCCGCTCGCGCCATAGCGGGAATATCCAAGCTCTGACATGAGCCGGTGCCAGCATTCCGAGACATACCGGTAGTTAATGCCGACCTTGGGTGGACGCAGTGAGAATCCATACCCAGGCAGAGAGGGTACGACCACGTCGAAGTCCTTGAGCAGCGGCAGCATCTCCAGGTAATCGAGGAAACTGCTGGGCCAGCCATGCGTGAGGATGAGCGGCACACCACAGCCCGATGCCGCACGCTGGTGCACAAAGTGGATGCCCTCCCAGGTGAAGTGGCTGAGCGTGTTGAGCCGCTGTTCCCACACACGCCAGTCAAATTCATGCGCCCAGTAGGATACGCGGCGCTTTAGCCATTCCAACTCCGTGCCCTGTTGCCAGCCTATGCCGGGTATCTGATCAGGCCATCGCGTTTGACGCAACCGTGCGCGCAGATCGTCGAGCACTTCATCCGCAACATGAATCCGAAACGGCTCCACCCCAATAACTCCCTTCTAGCCATGGACCCTGACCAGCCGAACGCGCAGACAAGGGGTCGATCAAATCATACCTTCTGGATCAGGGGGCACTTGGAAGTGATTCATGGATAAGAAATCGTAAATGACTAACCCGCCGGGAGGATTATTGATCGATGCATAGCATCGCTTGCAAGCGTTGACAACGGTTTGGGTTCCGGGCGAGGCTCAGAAGACTTGCGCGATCTTGTCCGGGCGCGTGAGAAGCCACGCTTCTGGACTTTCTCAACGAAGTTCGGCACATGGAGGAACGGATCAAGCGGCTCAAACGCTCCACGCCAGGAGCGGCGTTGTCTGGAACGATATCGTGCCAGATCTGCGAGATTCGCCTGTTGTGAATGCTATCTCCGGAAACGGTGAATTAACTATTGCCTAACACTATGGAAATACCTGGCACAAGCGCTGTGCCGCAGGCGTGCCCGGTCGTACACAAGGGGTAACTGGAGGGTGGATCGAAGTTATCGGGGCGCCCTGTTTGAGCGCCCGTGCTGCTCCGCTACTTACTACCAACGATAGACGGTAACTTCGTCTAAGTAGACATTTCCCCAGCTGGTTCCACTGCTGTTTCCGTCAATCTGGAAATTGGTCAGGATTCCGGGGGCCCAGCCGAGGTCGTAGCCGGAGAAGACGGTGAAGTTCAGATCCTGCTCCACTCCATCGAGCCACACTGAGTGATAGGTGACCCAACCGGAGTCGTTGTGCGAGTAGTAAATCTGAATGTGGTGCCACTGGTTAGCTCCCCAGCTATGCACGTTGCAGGGAGCATAGGAATGCAGCCAGGTGTCGATCGGACTGGTGGGAGAGCCTCCGTTGACGGAGTAATCCCATCGCTGGATCCAACTGTCACATTGGAATCCCATGATGACAGTCTCGCCGTTGGGCATGGTTTGGTTTAGATCGAACTCGAGATTGGAGAAGCCGGCTGCCGAACCGGCAATATAGACCCAGGCATCGTAAAAGAAATTTTGCGAGGTTTCGTTGTCATCAAACTGGACGGAGTAGCGCTGCCCGCCGTAGTTGTTGAATTGGTTAGCAAAGAGCCTGGAGGTTCCGGTCATCGATGGCGAACTGGTAAGGCTCATGGTGCCGCTCGATGAACCGGTCGTCCCGGTATCATGAACAGTGATCCAGTTTCCGAGGGCCTGGATGCCGCTGACCTTTACAGCGTCAGACGGGATGATTGAGCCAGCGCCTGATGAACCAGCTGCGGGTGCGGAACTCACGTCGATGGAGACGTCGGTCACGCAGACCCCTCCCGACCCATTCCACACTTTCACATGCAGGGTATGCCAACCGGGAGGTGCGGCAACAGGTCCGTTGATGTACTCCACCGGCCAGCTTGATGTGTTGGCGCTGTTATCCAGTGAGTAACCGACAGCAGTTGCAGGTTTCGATGAGCAGGTGCTGGCATTCATGTTGAGGGTGAACGGGGAAGATACCTCCTGGCCGTTCCTAGGGCTGGTTATGATCGTCTGCGTGAACGCAGGAATTGCTGCGATGGTGAGCGCCAAGCAGGCGCAGGAGAGAGTCCGGATCAAATTCATCTTCATCGAGAATTCCTCTTAAAGAGAAAATAGGTGTTACTTGAACGAGTGTTGCCGAGGCCCTAAAACGCGCCGAAATACTGTACCCCCCTCGAACTCTCGAATGGGAGCGAAGTGATGGAACGAGCTGTCGGGTTGTTCTGAGCCTGAGACGTTATGAACGCCTGCTACGCGCTGCTCAATAAACCTCTGTATTGAAGGCTTCTGGTGAGATAGAGATACGACGCCTCTATTCCGGGTAGAGCCTCGAGCATCCTTCAACCAAGGGCAGGGGAGGTGATCCGGAAATTACGCGCGGAGCACAGTCGCTCAAGGGTGGAGCAGTCTGACCTATCAACAGTCAGTTTTGTCGGTTACTGACACTAGTCTGCCACAAGGCAACGCAGAGGGACAATGAAGTTGCCTGCTGACCAACAATTCATATTGATCTGACTTGATTGATTTTTCACCCTATCTACGAGCAGAGATTAGTTTGCGAACCAGGCCGGGAGACCCAGCCGAAAACCAGCGCAAACATGCATGACGTTTGCAACCACGGCGGCAAGCGGCTAGTTGAATTCGCGCGTAATTGCAGCGGCAAATTCGCTTACTGTTGCTATCCGCATCGCTTATTGGTGAGCACGGTATGGTTCCCACCCCCCTGTGGTGTTATCCGCATCAATAACCGCGCCGACCTGTGTGCTCGGGGAGGCAGTCCTAGTCGCCTGATAGTAGCCGGTACTTCCGACTATCGTGGCGACGTAAATTGTGGAGTCATTTGGGGGCGAATGTAGATCATACTCTCAGCTCCCATACACTTCGTTACCAACCGATATGTGGCTCACGGTAATGCCGTCTATGAGCGCTTGAGCCGCCCACGCAACAACCTCGCTCGGTTCACCGCCGCCGTTACAGTTTGTGCTGGAACCGTAATTTGCCGTGGGCGCCTCATCAACACTGGCTGGAACTGCCAGGCCGTTGTCTGAATCCGATCCACCCGGGCCAACGAACCGCCTTGATGCGGGCGGCTTGAAAGCCGACCGCCTAGAATTGCGGTTTTGTAAGGGACTAGGTCGTACCAGACGGCCATGTTCACGCCGAGGCGCGAGTGTGGTGCGGGCGGAGGGAATTGAACCCTCACGGCCTTGCGGCCTGCGGATTTTCATACCACTTCGGCTTTCGTCGCCCCGCCAGTGCGGGTTCGTGGTCTGGACTATACCTTCACCATTCCCCACACGAGGTTTAGGTGCTGCCCGTCTAGTCTCTACACCTTCCCGGAAGTGCTTCCGGGCTTGGCTCGGGATTGCCATTTCAGGTTTCCCCGACTTTGAGCAGTTCTACGCCGTCGGTTTCCCGAGGGGCACTCATGTTTGCTTAAGTCCGCTGCGTCTGCCATTTCGCCACGCCCGCGGGAAATTGGCCACAGACCCATCATAAAGCAAGCAGCGATGATCTACGCCTCGTCAGCCAAACGGACTTCCGCACGGCCGGGACCTTTCTTGAGAGATGGCCTTTTTCATCGGACGCGGCCTCTTGATGTTGATAGCGGCGGCATCGAGCTGTGTCTTCAAATGAGCCTCGTAGCATTTCTCAATCATCTCCACGCTCGTCCGACGGTTCTTGGCCATCTATAAAGATGTCAGTACCTTCAAGCAGGCGCAGGCAAATGTATGTATGGCATGGCGCAGACTATCGGTGGTTCGCAGCCTGCCGTCGCGGTCAGTGCGAAGCCTTTATTCGTCGAAAATTGCGTTGAATAAATCGTGCGGTCATTTCGGAAACAGAAGATCGTAGGACCGGTTCGTGCTTTTCGATTTTACTGAAAGGTTGCATCCAAGATTTTGGCTCGCGGATACGATCGCAACGCTCCCCCAAAGGTGCCCTTGCGGATCGCACCGGACCACAACCTCCAACTGAGCGCCAGGCGCATGGAGTCGATGCCCGGAAACTCAGGGTACCGCCTCAAACCTCTCCTATTCAGGTTGAAGCCTCCAGGCGGTGGCTAATTTGTATATGATCTGCGACGTACCGATAGCCTTCTTTGCTCATCGTGGCGGTGCTGCGCAATCCTTGCCATGATCTGCAGAAAAAACGAATCTGAGAGGGCAGACAAATAATTCCCGCCAATCCTACTTTCTGCCGATTCAAAAGCTCGTTAGACACGCCTATAGTCAACTCACGATCGGACCAGGCGTTTTCGAGCGAGACTGCGGCGCGGGCGGGAATCACGATGGCCTGAGCAAAACCTGAATCCCGCCGAATTAGCGCCGATTTCCGCTTGAATGAGGACGATTTCACCGGCACGCAGATTGCTGCCATTCAAATCGTCAACCTGATTCTGGTGAATGATCACTATGAAGATATGGCTTGTCGCAAGCATTCTTACCGTTCTTTTGAGTTTAACCTCGGGCCTTCCGGCGCAACAGGTTTCTCCTCCCTTCTTCATTGACGCAACTACTCCCGCGCCTGCTCCGGAGACTGGCTTTCTCAATATGGGCGGTGTCTCGCCCTCAGGTCGCCGAATCTCTGTTGACAGCCGCAACCTCTCGCTCGATGGAAAGCCCTGGCTGCCTGTGATGGGCGAATTTCACTTCTCGCGATATCCGGAAAAATACTGGCGCGAAGAACTGCTCAAGATGAAAGCTGGCGGCGTGCAGGTTGTGACCACCTACATCTTCTGGATTCATCACGAAGAGATCGAAGGCCAATTCGACTGGACGGGTCAGCGCGATCTACGCCATTTTGTGGAACTCTGTGGCCAAAGCGGGCTGTCCGTTTTTCTGCGCATCGGTCCCTGGGATCACGGAGAAGTACGCAATGGCGGATTTCCGGACTGGCTCATCAACAAAAAGATTCCGCTACGCCGCAACGATCCCGAATATCTGAAGTACGTGGGCCGGTTCTACGGCCAGATTGGCAGCCAAGTCAAGGGCTTCTTGTGGCAGGATGGTGGTCCCATTCTCGGCGTGCAGCTCGAAAATGAGTATAGCGAGGTTGGCCCCGGCGCGGGCGCAGAGCATCTCGCAGAATTGAAACGGCTGGCGATTGCAGCAGGCATCGATCCGCCGTTGTTTTCTGTAACCGGCTGGCCCGGACACGATTATCCTGTTCACGAGGTGATCCCAGTCTCCGGCGCGTATCCCGACGACTTCTGGACAAGCCTGACTACCGACTCGGCGCCCAATCCGGTCTATCTCTTCTCCACCGATCGCGCGCTGGGAGACATGGGCGCAATGGCTCTCGGCGATCCTGAAGGCAAGATCGACCTTCGCCACTATCCGTTTATCGCCGCCGAGCAAGGTGGCGGCATGGAAACTTCATATCATCGCCGGCCGCTTCTTATGCCGGATGATATCGCCGCACTAACTCTGACCGCGCTCGGATCAGGCGTGAATTCCTATGGCTACTATATGTTTCACGGTGGCGCTAACCCTGCTGGTAAGCTGACCACGCTCGAGGAGTCCATCGCAACCGGATATCCCAACGACTTACCCGTCGTTTCCTATGACTTTCAGGCGCCACTGGGTGAGTATGGGCAAGAACGGGAATCATTTCGCAAGGTCAAGAGCCTGCATTTGTTTCTCAAGTGCTTCGGATCGGACCTTGCGGTTATGACTCCTTATGCACCGGACAAAAGCCCCCAGAATGCGGCTGATGCAAGCCTGGCTCGTGTCATGCTTCGCGCCGACGGGAACCGTGGCTTTCTATTTGTAAACAACTACGTCCGCAAACTTGAGATGCCGCAGAGGCTTGGATTCCAGGCCCGTATCAAGCTTCTCTCCGGGACTGTCGACCTGCCGCACACGCCCATCGACGTTCCCGCCAACAGCCATTTTATCTGGCCGCTGAATCTCGACCTCGGCGTTGGAAGGCTCGATTACAGCACAGCACAGTTGCTATCCCGTCTTGAGAACGATGACGAAACTACTTACTTCTTCTTTGCCATTCCCGGCCTGCGGACGGAGTTTGCTTTCGACCCGGGCAGCGTCGCTTCAGTCGTCGCTGCCAGCGGCTCTGTAATTCTTTCCGATAACATAATTCTGGTCAAGAATGTCGTTCCCGGCAAAGAATCTGTATTGCAAGTGGCTGGCAAGAATGGGCGCAAGGTGAGGATTCTTCTCCTAACTGAAGCCCAGGCGGAACAGTTCTGGCGAGTCTCATTTGGCGGCCAGTTGGCGAATCAGGATACGGTGCTTCTTTCGCCGGCAGATGTCTTCGCTGGCGACGACGGAGTGCATCTCCGTTCCATTGATCCATCGCGCATCACGGCTTCGTTCTTCTTGCCTGAAGGACAAAGAGACAACCCCCACGCACTCTGGCGTGAACAGACAGTTGAGATTCAGCCGCGGAAGATCGATTTCGAGTGGCGCTGCAGCCGCGAGGCCGTCGCCCGGTTGCCGACCCGCATGGCCTCTCACGTCGAAGGGCGAGATCGCCCCATGCCTCTCGCACCAGAGAACGCAGATTTCGCCGGAGCCGCAGCGTGGAGCTTCAAGGTCCCGGCCCAGTCCATGGCCGGCCTTAGCGACATCTATCTACGCATTCACTATGCGGGCGACATAGCCAGGCTTTCTTTGGACGGGCGCTTGCTGGACGACGACTTCTACAATGGCCGCCCCTGGGAGATAGGGCTCAAAAGGTTTCTGCCAGAGTCTTTTGGCAAGTCGCTGGAGGTTAGTGTTTTTCCTTTGCCACGCAAGGCGCCCATCTATCTGGACGCGCATGCCTGGGAACCGATGAACGCCGACGGACAAACCGCCAAGGTCTCTGGAGTAGAGTTGCTTCCGGAGTATGAGGTTGTGCTGAATCCAGACAAACCATGACATGCGCGGCATCTGAGCGACGATTGCAAGACGCAGGCCAACGATTCCCAAGCCGGTTCCTGTCCGCGGGACGGCTCATACGCGCGCGCGCAAAAAAGAGTATTATTGACACAATATTGTGCCTTCAGGATGGTTAGGATGTCTTTGATCCTTTTCGATTCAAAGTCGCGCATCGCCATGTTCTCAAGTGTCTGCGTTCCCAACATAGATCCGGAAGAGCCAACTCCACTGCCGCACGTTGCAGCGTCCAACCGGTCAAGGGAAACTTGTATACCAATAGTCGGATTGACCTGCCCCCAGATATCTCTACCAGTTTGAACTGGAGTTCTCTCGCAATCTGAGCGGGAAGGACGGAGGGATAAATAAGAGCGCTATGCTCCGGAGCATGTGAAGATCAGCCTTAGAACGGGTCTAGCAAGCAATCCAGATCGAAACTGAGCGCAGCGCGTTTAGTAACTCCAACGAAGGGCTTTGTATCTCTTTCAAATCCGATCGTTTAGGGTTCGACGGGAAATAATTCTCTCGATCCTACTTTTGGCAGATGCATGCCCACATTGTGGGGGCGTAGTGTTCCACTCGACTCTTAATACACCATCAGAATCGCTTTGGCGGAAACGCTTGAGAGGTCGATTGTGATTTCTGAGCCACGCACTCAGGCGAGCGAAATCGAATGAAAACGGTTTCAGACAAGGGCAAAGTCGCTTCGAGGGCTACCACTAACTCACTTTAGGAGGCAGTTGTGCGACTCATCAATACGAAGTATTTACGGTACTTGCTGCTTATGATCCTGGCCGGTTCTGGGCTTCTGGCGTACGGACAAGGCACCAGCGCAAGTTTGACGGGCCAAGTCACCGATCCTGGCGGCGCGGCGGTAACTGGCGCGACCATAACCGTCACCAACATCGACACAAACTTCACGCAGTCAACCAAGACAAACAGCGTCGGGGTGTATCTGATCAAGCCTTTGCCGATCGGCAATTATATGTTTGCCATCGATGCCGCCGGCTTTGCCCGCTATGTGCAGAAGGGCATCGTCCTGACGGTCAATCTGGACGCCACGCAGGACGTGCGCCTCAAGGTTGCCGCAGGCAAGGCAGAGACAATCTCTGTGACTGCCGATGCCGAGCTGATTAACACCTCTTCGGCCGAGCTGGGATCGACGGTCAATGAAGACGCCATCTCCGCGCTGCCGCTCGACGGGCACGATCCTTCGTCTCTAGTCTTCCTCGTGCCTGGCTCCGTTGATGTCCAGCATCACGGCGGTGAAACCATCCAGACCGGATTCTCCTTTCCGACCGAGACCGGCGCCGGCATCGGCAGCGGCCGCAACGGCAGCACCTTCTACATGCTCGATGGCGTTACCAACATGGATAACTACGACCTGCTGACGGCTCCGTTTCCGAACGCAGACGCCACCCAGGAGTTCAAGGTTCTAACCAGCAACTTCGGCGCGCAGTATGGCTTCGCGCCCAGCGCGGTGGTCTCCATCGCAACCAAGAGCGGCACCAATAGCTTCCATGGCGGCGCCTTTTGGTACGTCCGCAACAACGCCATGAACGCCACCAACTGGTTCAGCGGCACGACAGATACACTGCGGCGTAACCAGTATGGCTTGTTCGCCGGCGGGCCGATCATCAAGAACAAGCTCTTCATCTTCGCCAACTACCAAGGCACCAAGATCATTTGGAACTCGACCGACACGTTGACCAGCACACCGACCACAGCCATGCTCACAGGCGATTTCAGCGGCTTGGCCTCGGCTGCCGATCTGGCTTCGGGCACGACAGACCTGCTTGGCCCCTTCAAGACGATCGGCGGCGTCCCTAATCAGCTAGATACCAGCCTTACAACGACTGCTTGTCAATACTCTCCTTTAGCATCATGCAGCACCGCTGCCAATGTTAAGTTATCGCCGGCTGCGAAGTATTTTGCGAGTCAAGGCATGATCCATGCTGCGACGACAGTGTCCAACAGCGCCACTCTGAAGCCTGGGTTGCAGAGGGCCAACGGCGATATGATGTATACCTATCCCACCGTCCACGACGGCTACGACGAGGGCACCCTCAAGCTGGACTACAACCTCTCGCCCAACCAGATCCTTACCCTGCGCTCCTACACCAACTCCTTCGGACAACCGTCGTCCGACGTTCCCGGCAACATGGAGAGCGCCTACAACCACGGGTCGTGGTCGGCCAGTTTTTGGAATGAACAGTATTACTTCAACAACCTGCTGCAGCACACCTGGACAATCAATCCGAAAACGGTCAACACGATCTCGGTGTTCATGAACCAGATGACCTCGCACAGCGCCGCCCAGGAGTTGGGCAGCGACGGGAAGGCGATGTGCCTCTCCAATAACAGCGCGGATTCTAATTTCGCTGGTATTGGGATCAACGAACCCGCGGGCAGTTGCTACATGGGCGCTCTGCGCATCAACTCGAACTACGGCTTTGAGAGCGGTTGGGATGAGCCCTCGGTGGAGGTCCGCCACACCATGGGCCTCACCGATACGCTTAACAAAATCGTCGGTAAGCACTCGTTCACCGGTGGCATCGACCTGATGCATCAGCACGGGGTCGAGAACACGGCGTATCCGACGCAGCCAATGATCGGATTTGGAAGAAATGGAACAGCTGCGGGCAAGAATTCCTATACCGGCATTCCTTGTCCCAGCACTGGTCCCGAAATCGACTGTTCCCCGTGGGGCGGATACCTTGCCGATTATATGGCGGGCTACGGATTGGGATACATGCAGGGCGCTGGCGAAATCGCCGATGTGGCCGGCTGGCAGGTGGGACCCTTTATCCAGGACGACTGGAAGGTGAGTCCGAATCTGACCGTTAACCTCGGCTTGCGCTGGGATCCAAACACGCCTCCCACCTCCAAGAACGGCCGCGGCTCTGCCTGGGTTCCCGGCAAGAATACCGTTGCAGGCTTCGCGAATAGCACCGCTGGCAAGCAGAGCACCGTGTATCCCAACGCTCCCGCGGGACTCCTCTTTCCCGGCGATCCCGGCGTAACCAATTCCCTGATAAACAGCGACTACAGTTTCTGGGAGCCTCGCATCGGCATAGCTTACCAGCCCAAGTTTCTGCCGCGCTCCGTCATCCACGCCGGCTTCGGTATCTTCACCGGTCCGCTGCAGTACTCGGAGTACAACCACGCCGCCGACGTCGCCCCTTTCAGCCCGACCTTTAACTACTCGGGATGGGATTGGGATTCCACCTGCGGCGCTGCCGCTTGTCCCGATTCCACTATCAAAGGCGATGTCATTCCCTTTGATAACCCCTGGTCCGCCACCTCCTATGCGACAAGCCCCTTCCCGGGAACATTCGCCTGGGCGTCGACCACCTACAAGACCAAACCTGCGACAAACACAGCCATACCCAAGGGCCAGCAAGTCGGCCAGACCTTCGCGCGCAACTTCAAGCTGCCTACGACGTATGCCTGGAACCTTTCGATCGAGCAGCAGGTCACCTCGAAGACGGCCGTCCGCATGGCTTATGTGGGCAACGAAACCGATCACTTGTCAGTGCTCATCGACGATAACCCAGAGTGGGCTACAGAGATTCCCATGAATCCGAACATTGGGGACATCTATGATGACCAGAGCTGGGCTACGGCGAGCTACAACTCGCTGCAGGTCACCCTGGATCAGCACGCGTGGCGCGGCCTCCAGGTGCAGTCCAGCCTCGAGTGGTCGCATACCATCGACATCACCGGCACCAGCAACGTCTCCTATGGGAATCCGTCGCTCGGCAATCCGATCAGCGCCAAGTGGAACCGCGGCAACTCCAGTGCGGACGTGCCGTGGGCCTGGAAAACTAACCTGATCTATCAAGCCCCCTCGTTCAAGGAGAAGGGCAAGCTGATGGAAGAGACTGTCGGCGGCTGGCAGTTGAGCAGCATCATTACCGCGCAGAAGGGCAGCCCGTTCTCGATCGGTCAATGGGATACGGACCCCGGAGTCGGTATGTGGAATAACCGCGCCGATTTCGCACCGGGCGTAGCCGCCAACATGGGCAAGGGCAGCCACTGGGATTGGGTTAACCCGGCCAAGGGCTACTTCAACACGGCCGCCTTCACCCTTCCCACCTCCTGTAACGATAAAACACCGGGATGGTGCGGTTTCGGCGACACCAGCAAGAACGCCTACTGGGGACCGGGCGTCTTTGGCATCGATGCATCGATCATGAAGAACTGGACTCTGACAGAAGGAAAGACGTTCCAGTTCCGCTGGGATGCCTTCAACGCCACCAACCATCCGAACTTCTCTGGTCCGTCATCCACCGTTAATCAGGCCGCGGGTACTTTTGGCGTAATCAGCAGCATGAACGGTAATCCTCGTATCTTCCAAGGCGCCCTTCGCCTCACCTTCTAATTTCGCACCTTCACCGGAGGCCCGAGCGATGTTCATCGCTCGGGCCTTTCGTTTCCATTGGAAACTTCCCCAAGTCTCTGCTTGGCCACGAAAGCCGCTGGGAATCAAGCGGTACTTCTTCAACGGCGGCGCGAAGGTCGGTTGAAGCTGCTGGCGGAGTTGGACCGGCACGTGGGCTAGTTAGACGCGGCGGTAACTCAGGCGGCGGGAGAACATCCGCAGACGCGTTTGCTGATGACGCAACCCGGCGTTGGTCCGATCACATTGCTGGCACTTGTGCTGATCATTGGCGATGTTAGCCGGTTTAAGCCCAGCAATCATGTGGCGAGTTAGCTTGGCTTGATTCCGCGCGGACATAGTCCAGCCGGCAAGCAGCACTTAGGCGCGATTACGAAGCAGGGTATATGCTTTCTATGCCATTTGCTGGTTGAGGTGGCACAGAGTATAACTCGGCTGGATGAAGCACTTCGAGAGGCATCCGGAGTTCGTTCGTGGTTATTGCGGCTTAGCCGGATGCAACGGCTGGGTCGGCGTCCGGTCTTCACGGGTCTGCGTCCCAACCTCAATTGCCTCGCCCAATGCCAGCGGCAGCTCTTGCTGTTGCGGCTTGGCCGACTCATAAGCCCGCACAATGCGCTGCACTAGCGCGTGGCGCACCACATCCGTGTCGTCGAAGTGGCAGAAGCGAATGCCCTCGACCCCATCGAGAATGTTGATCGCGTCCAGCAACCCCGACTTGCGCGGATTGGGCAGATCGATCTGAGTTATATCGCCAGTGATGACCGCCTTCGAGTTATTGCCCATGCGGGTGAGGAACATCTTCATCTGCTCAATTGTTGTGTTCTGCGCCTCATCCATGATGATGAAAGCGTCGTTGAGCGTGCGACCGCGCATGAACGCTAGCGGCGCGACCTCGATGACATTTTTCTCGAGCATCTTATCGACTTTTTCCGGGTCGAGTAGGTCATAGAGAGCGTCGTAGAGCGGGCGCAGGTAAGGATCCACCTTGTCCTGCAAGGTGCCGGGCAGGAAGCCGAGCCGCTCGCCGGCCTCGACCGCGGGCCGCACAAGAACGATGCGGCTGACTTTCTTGGAATTCATGGCGGAGACGGCCATGGCTACTGCGAGGTAGGTTTTGCCGGTGCCGGCCGGGCCGACTCCGAAGACCATATCGTTTTGCTCGATGGCCTCGACATACTTTCGCTGGTTGATGGAGCGCGGCTGGACTGTGCGCTTGACGCCCGCCGAACGCTGCTTGCCCGCATCGACCAGCGAGCGCAACGTCGCTGTGGGGTCGGCAACGACTAGGCGCAGCAATCCGTTCAGTTCGCCATTGTGCGGGTTGACGCCCTGTCGGCGCAGCGCCTCGAAGTCCTGGAAGACGCGTTGGACTTTTTCGACGCCCGCTTCCGGCCCCTCCACATGCACAGCGTCGGATCGAAGATCGATATGCACGCCGAGCGAGTCTTCCATGAGTCTGAGGTTTTCATCGCGAGTCCCGAAAAGGGGCTCCAGGTTGGGTGTGATCTCCAAGGCGATCTTCAAAGGTTTCGTTGGCCTCCAAGAGGACGTGCGGTTGAAGTGGGCTGGACCGAAACGCTGAACAACACGATGGGTAAGATGCAGAGCAGGCGCACAGCGTCTCGGAAGGACTGTGAGCAGGCAATTGGTTGAGCAGGAAACCGGCAAATGCGGCGCAGGACGGAGCCAAAGCTCAAGGCTGAGGTACGAAACCGCGGGTTGGCGTAGGCTACCAAATCCGGTATCTGCGCTTGAGATTAGCGCCAGCGGAGTCAGGAGTCAATGCAAGGCGCAAGGATTTTTAGTTAAAAGTGTGCCTCGCCGGTTACCCTTGGCCCGTGAAACGGCCGAGGCGCCCCTCCGATGGCCGAGGGTATTTCGTCCAAATGACTGGAAATCCCTGAATTATTGGAAATTCGTATAGTCGGCCTGCTTAAATCTCTCGCTCTTTGGGTAACACCGCATAGGTCTCAGCGAAGGACTCGTCCGGTGATGTAGCGGGCCAGCCGACCATGACCAGGAACACATCAAGGACAAAAAGCGCAATCGCAATGTCGTTGAAGAGCGTCGCCTGAGGCAAATTCGGCCAGAACTGATTGGCAGCCCAAAAGAGAAAGGCAACCGCCAACAGGATCGCCTTGACGGCTTCCATGCGCGCAGGCCGGTGCGCCGTCTGATATACGAGGTACGCAATAGCGATCAAGGCGAGTGGAAATGCGGCCAGAACGTCATGGGCCCCGGCGGGAAAGAGGCGGGGAAAAACGTCCCATGCGAGCAGCACTCCAACGCTTGCCAGCGTAACCACGCCAAGAACTGCAGGAAGGATCCGGTGGGCCCAGTTCAGACGAATGTACATAGTCCATTATTGCCAATATTTCAACAGGGAATCATAAAGAGGTCTGCGGCCCGCGACGCTTTTATCTTGACTCAGGCAAAATACCACTGCTGTCCGGCAATTTTGCAGATGGCATGGGGCAACGTATTGTGTAGCAATGAGAAAGCGGCTTTTAGGGGTGTTACCGACTTGAACTGAGATTTGGGAAACTGGGGCTTTGGCCTCG
>Ga0187847_10000697_pt1 | contig 34924 bp, 24 predicted proteins | sample June2016WEW_4_10_FD_132458 | JGI IMG/M metagenome (GOLD analysis project Ga0187847, IMG submission 132458) | Peatland microbial communities from SPRUCE experiment site at the Marcell Experimental Forest, Minnesota, USA - June2016WEW_4_10 | ecosystem: Environmental > Terrestrial > Soil >...
GCCGGTGCTCACGCCGATCGCCGTCGAAGCCGGTCTGGGCGCCGTATTGACGCGCTTGTCGCCGTCCGGTGAGGTCGCTCACGAAGAGGACATCGGTGAATCGGCGGTGCTTTATCACCTGCGCGCGGGCGAGCCCGCGACCGACACGCCGATCTACGATTACAAAATGATCGACGGCAATTTCATGCTTGCACCAGTGGCTGCAAGCTGGCTGCTCGACGATGCGCGCGGCCGGCGCCGGGCCGCGGCATTTCTCGCGAGCCCGGATCGTCGCGTGGGCGAGGCGCCACGGCCCATGGGTGCGGATTTGGTCGGCAATCTTCGCCTGGTTTTGCGCAGCGCAACGCCGTTCGCCGATGATCCCAGAGCGGAACATTTGGTTGCGCTCAAACCCGGCATCGACGTGGGGCAGTGGCGCGATAGCAGCGAGGGACTCGGACGCGGACGCTATCCCTATGACGTCAACGCAGTGTTCGTGCCGGCTGCGCTCGCCGCCGCGAGCAATCTCTACAAGAGCCGATTGCTCGATCCTTATCTCAGCGATGCGGATCGCAGTGAACTCGCGAAGGCGGACAGCATCGCGCGAATCTGGGAGGCCCGTGCGGGCAGGCTGTTTGAAGTCGTGATCCCCAACGCCGTCGCCACCCAAAAAATCATGAGCTACGGCGCGCGCATCGGTGTATCCGCAACACAGGCGCGCACGGCGGTCGGGCGCTCGACAGTTCGATTCCACGCACTGTCGCTTGCAGCGGACGCGAGCGCGGTGCCGATCGTCAATTCCGACGAAGGCTTCGCGCTGTTGTTCGGAAATCCGAGTCCCGCCGAGCTCGACGAGGCGATCACGGCGCTCATGCGGCCGTTCCCGGCCGGATTACTCACGGACGTCGGCATCGTGGTCGCGAGCCCCGTGTATGCAACAGCCGACGTGCAAGCAAGGTTCAGCAAGAACGCCTATCACGGCACGGTCATCTGGTCGTGGCAACAAGCGGTGCTCGCCGCGGGCCTCGAGCGACAGCTCGCGCGTCGCGATTTATCGCGAGCGCTCGAGCAGCGGCTGCGAAGCGCGCAATCCCGCCTATGGCACGTCATCGATGCCGGAAGAACGCTGCGCAATTCCGAACTCTGGTCGTGGAGTTTTGCGAAGGGCTCCTACCACGTGGCGCCATTCGGCGCGAGTCAAGGCGACGTCGACGAGTCGAACGCAGCGCAGCTGTGGAGTACGGTTTATCTCGCGATTCCCGAGCCGTCGGCGCATTCGAACTAGTATCAACAGCGGTTTCGGCCACATTGCGGACCATTTGGCACCGGCCTTGATATCGATAACACACCTGTGTATGGTCTGGCGCGTCAGGGAGTACTCCGCCGTCGATCGGAAACTCAATGTCAGGGGGAGAGCTGTTTGTCCGTTGCGCTCAGTACCGGTGTAAATCCACAGACAATGCTGGAGCGCTGGCGATTGCTGATGTGTGACGAGGGCCCGTCGGGCAACGCCGCACAGGCCGAAACGCTGTTCGCACTCGCCAATGGTTTGCTTGGTGTCCGCGGCGGCCGCGAGGAGCAGCCGAGTGCAACCGACGGCGCATTCCTCGCGAGCGTTTACGAACGGTTGCCGATTGAATATCACGAGGCGTTTCCCGGCTTTGCGCGCACCTCGGATACGCGCGTTCCGGTTGCGGACGGAAAGCGCATGCGACTTCGCTTGGGACCTGCGGCGAGCGACCTCAGCACGGGGCGCCGACTTCGGTGTGAGCGGGTACTCGATATGCAGCAGGGCTGCTTGCGTCGCAAGACCCTGTGGCAGGCATCGGACGGCGGCAGCGTCGAAGTCACCGCCACACGATTGATCCCGTTGAACGGCGGGGCGCTGCTCGCGATTCGGCTCTCGGTCCGATCGATCGACTATACCGGTCCTTTGCTGCTCGAGTCGTGCATCGAAGCGAGCGATGCGGCGATTCGGGCCGACGATCCGCGCATCGGCGCCGGTTTGGGCGCTGCGCTCGTCGTCGGCGAGCGCCGCATCGAAGGTGCTTCGGCGGTCATGACCCAATCTGCGCCGCGTTCCGGCATTCAAGTCGCGATCGCGCAGGCGCACCGGGTGATCAGTGAATTCTCGGCCGGTAGCCCGATCGTCGCGGAACCGAAATCCGTCGGCCAGCGTTTCCACGCGGAACTTGCGCCGGGCGGCGAAGTTACGATCGAAAAGTTCGTCGCTTGGGCGGTCGGTGCGCATCCCCGCACGCTCGCCGACCAGGCGGTCGGCGCCGTCAATACCGCCGCCATCTCGGGTTTCGATGCCATCGAGCAGCGGCATGCCGCGGCTTGGAATGCGTTTTGGCGCGATGCGGACCTGGCGATCGACGGCGACGACTCACTCGATCAGGCGCTGCACTTCAACCTGTTTCACGTGCGCCAATCGACGCCTGCGGACGGTCGACACGCGCTCGCCGCGAAGGGGCTCACCGGACAAGGCTACGAAGGACACGTGTTCTGGGACACGGAGATGTTCGCGTTGCCGGTATTGCAGATGACGGCGCCCGCGCTCGTGCGCGCGAGCCTCGATTGGCGCGCGCAGACGCTCGAACGAGCGCGCGCGCACGCACGCGAACTCAATCACCCGATCGGTGCGCTATATGCCTGGCGGACCATCGCCGGAGATGAGGGGTCGAGCTATTTTCCGTCCGGATCCGCCCAATATCACATCAATGCCGCGGTCGCATTTGCACTGCGCATGCATCACCTCGGCAATCAGCCGCAGCCCGTCAACAGCGCGGACGCGGCCGTACTGTTCGAAACGGCGCGGATTTGGATGCAGATCGGCCATTACGATGCGACTCGCGCAAATGCGTTCTGCATCCATTCGGTGACCGGACCCGATGAGTATTCCGCACTCGTCAACAACGACTGCTATACCAATCGAATGGCGCAAATGCACCTGCGCTATGCCGCCGACGTGGCCGACGGGCTCGCACGGACCGAACCCGCGGTTTACGCGAATTTGGCGATGACCCTCGACCTGCTCGACAGCGAGGCCGTTCAGTGGCGCCGCGCCGCCGATGCGATGTATTTGCCGGTCGATGCGCGCCATCGCGTCCACCCGCAGGATGACTGTTTTCTCGATCGGCCTCCCTGGAATTTCGCGACGGAACCCGGCGACGATCGCCCGCTGTTATTGAGATTTCATCCACTGACTCTGTACCGCCATCAGGTCTGCAAGCAGCCGAGCGTCGTCTTGGCGGACGTCGTGCTCGGTGAGCAACTATCAGCGGCCCAGAAGCGCCGTGATTTCGACTACTACGAGCCCTTGACCGTCCACGATTCCTCGCTATCGGCTTGCACCTGGGCGGTGCTTGCGGCCGAATTGGGCTTGATGACGTCCGCGCTCGATTATTTCCGGGAAGGCGCGCGCCTCGATCTCGACGATCTTCACGGTAACGCGAGTCACGGCGCGCACATGGCCGCGATGGCCGGAACCTGGCTCGGCTTGGTATGGGGATTCGGCGGCCTGCGCATTGCCGACGACGGTATGCTGCGGCTGCGGCCCGTGCTGCCGGCGGGCTGGCAGGGGTATCACTTCACGTTGCAATGGCGCGAGCGTCTGCTCAGCGTTGCGGTCACGGCCTGCGGCGTCGTTTATGAACTGCGCCGCGGTGCGTCGCTAAGCCTCTTCCACAACGGCTTGGCGGTCACGCTGAACCCGCAGATCGCGTTGCCATTGCCGCTGGCGAAGGTCGAACCCGTCGTCGCGCACTCCGACATCGATGCGGTCATTTTCGACCTCGATGGTGTGCTCACCGACACAGCCGAGCTGCATTTCAGGGCTTGGTTGCGGCTGTCCGAAGAGATCGACGTCCCGTTCGACCGAAAGACCAACGAGCGACTCAAGGGCGTCGACCGTTTGAGCTCGCTCGACATCATTCTGGAAGCGGCGTCGCGCCCGATCGATGCCGCCGAGCGCCAGCAACTCGCGGCGCGCAAGAACGGCTACTTCGGCGAATTGTTGACGACTCTGACGCCGGCGTCGCTGCTGCCGGGCGCGCTCGATGCCCTGCGGGACGTCCGTGAACGCGGCGTGCGCATTGCTCTGGCATCGGCGAGCCACAATGCGAGAACCATCATCGAGCGCCTCGGCATCGCCAATGCCTTCGACTACATCGCCGATCCGGCCAACAGCGGGCGTCCAAAGCCCGCGCCGGATATTTTTCTTGCAGCGGCCGCCGCGCTCGGCGCCGACCCTAAACGTTGTGTCGGCGTCGAAGACGCGATCGCGGGTATCACGGCGATCAAGCAGGCCGGCATGATGGCGATCGGCATCGGTGACCCGCGCGTGCTGGCCGAAGCCGACGTCGTGGTTCCAAACATGGCAACGCTGCAGATCCGACGATTCCTATGAGGATCAGCCGAATCGTCGTGGCGCTGGTGTTGATCTACATGCTGTTCGCAGTTTTGCTCAACAGCGTCGGCACCGTGATACTCCAATCGATTTCGACATTCGGCGTCGACAAGCCGGTTGCGAGCCTGCTCGAGGCCTGCAAGGACCTGACGATCGCCGCGTTTTCGTTCGTCGTCGCATCGTTTCTTCCGGCGCTCGGCTACCGGCGCGCGCTGATGCTCTCGCTCGCGATCGTCGGCAGCGCCTGTGTATTGATGCCGCTGTATCCTGGATTCCACACGACGGAATTCCTGTTCGTCTGCGTGGGCGCATCGTTCGCAATGACCAAGGTTGCGGTCTATTCCTCGATCGGGCTGCTGACCTCCGACAAAACCGCGCATTCGCGACTGACGAACTTGATCGAAGGCTTGTTCATGGTCGGCGTGCTGCTCGGGGGGTGGCTGTTCAGCGCGTTCATCGATCCTCTCGCGCCCGCGAGTACCAGCTGGCTCCGGGTCTATTGGCTGCTCGGCGCTCTGGCCGCCGTGCTCATGGTCCTGCTCGGAACCGCGCACCTGAACGACGCCGCCGTGCGGCTTGCGGCCAAAGCCGACGGACGCAAGTCCTTCACCTCGATGACCAAGCTGCTGGTGCGGCCTTTGGTCTATTGTTTCCTGATCTCGGCGTTTCTCTACGTTTTGATCGAGCAGAGTTTCGGCACCTGGCTGCCGACATTCAACCGCGAGATTCTCATGCTGCCGAATGCGATGAGCGTGCAAATGGCCAGCATTCTCGCGGGCGCCACGGCGCTGGGGCGCATCAGTGCAGGGATTGTTCTGCGGCGCGTACCGTGGTACGTGCTGCTCAACGTCTGCGTGCTTGCGATGGGAACGCTGGTCATCGTGACCTTGCCTCTGGCATCGAGCGTCGTCGCGCGGCCCGGAGTGGGGTGGTTCAATGCGCCGATCGCCGCGTATGTGATACCGCTGATCGGACTGTTGATGGCGCCGATCTATCCGGTGATCAACTCGGTTGCACTTAGTTCGCTGCCGAAGACCCTGCACGCGGCGATGACCGGTCTGATCGTCGTATTTTCAGCGCTCGGCGGAACGCTCGGGTCGAGGATCACGGCCATCGTGTTCACGCGTTTCGATGGCATCCGTGCATTTTATTTTTCACTGGTACCGATGGTGTTGCTGCTGGTCGCGCTATTCCTGTTTCGGCGCGAAACGGAGCGCGCACCCATCGCCCTCGGAGTCTGACATGTCGACATTCAGCCGCTGCGGATCTGTTGTTCTGGCAGTCATCGCATTGGCGACGGCCGCATCGGCGTTGGCCGCCGGCGCGCCGCCGGCCGAACCCGATGCGAGCTTTCTGATGACCGCGACCGATCGAGATCTTGGCAGCTATTTTCCGGCCTATCTCGCGAACGGGTACGTTTCCACGGTGAGCACGCCGCGCGGCACCGAGGGGACTCTGACGTATCTCGTGGCTTTCATGGACTACACGCAGAATGACATGTCGCGGCCGGCCGCGATTCCCGGCTGGAGCGAAATCGACTACAGCACCGGGCCTCACCCTGAGGGCCAATCCTGGCTCAACAAAGTGCCGTTCGATGCCGCGCGCTTTCGGGACTACCGCCAAACCTTGAATCTGCGCGAGGCCACGCTGACGACGAACTACAACTACGCCGACGGACCCCGGCACACGGCCGTCGAGGTCGTAACCTTCGTCGATCAAGCGAACCCGCATTTGGCGGCGACGCGTCTCGCGATCACGCCCGATTTTGACGGTGTCATTCAATTGTCGTTCGCGATGAATCTCTGGGCGCCATACCAGCCTCGATTTGCACTCGCGAAGCAGAGCGGCGAGCAGATGGAAGAGCAGATGGCGGCGCAAGGCCAGAGCCGCGAGCCGATACCGCCCGCAACACCCGATCGCGCCGCGGTCTGGTACCACGGCGACACGCACCTGTCGACGAGCGAGGGCGATGTGCAGAGTCTCGCACTATGGCTGCAGGGCCGCGCTGAACAGGGACTCGCGATGGGCCAAGCGGCAACGATCGGCCTGCCGGCGGACCTCGTTGCGGAAGCGGTCAGCATCTACCGCAGCCCGTATCGCCTGGCCGTGAACCTCAGCGTCAAGGTCAGCAAGAATCAAACCTATCGATTCACGAAATTCGTCGCGTTTTCGCGTGAGGGCTGGGGTGGCGACGCGAGCGTGGATTTGCAGCTCGCGAAGGCGGCGCGCACGGAGGGCTTCGATCAATTGCTCGCCGAGCATCGCGCCGCCTGGCAGCAGCTCTGGCAGAGCGACATCGTAATCGATGGCGATCCCCGCGCCCAGCAGGCCGTGCACTCGGAACTCTACTATTTGCTCTCGAGTTCGACGGCGGATACTGCGTGGCCGCTGGGCGCCTGCGCGATCACGCCCGGCTACGCCGGCCATGCATTCTGGGACAGCGATACCTGGATGTTTCCGGCACTGCTGCTGTTGCACCCGGAACGCGCCAAGTCCCTGGTGATGTTTCGGACTCGCACGCTCGCGGCGGCGCAATCGCGCGCGCACGAGCGTCATTTGGACGGCGCGATGTATCCCTGGGAGTCCGATCCGCAGAACGGCAGCGAGCAGACGCCGCATTCGGCCTATATCCTCGGCGAGCGCGAAATACATGTCGACGCCGATATCGCAATCGCGCAGTGGCAATATTATCTTGCGACACGGGACCTCGATTGGCTCAAGAATGCCGGCTGGCCCGTGATCCGGGAGCTTGCGCGATTCTGGGCCAGCCGCGCGACCTATGTCCCGCAACGACATCGTTACGAGATTCTCAAGGTCACCTCGGTAAGCGAGTCGTACAGCGACGTCCCGAACGACACCTTCACGAACGCCTCCGCGGCAAAGGCGCTTGCAGTTGCGGTGAGCGCAGCGGCGCTCGTCGGCGAACGACCGGATCCGCGCTGGGCCGATATTGCGCGCCGGCTCTACATACCCACCGGTGGAACCCTCGAGCATCATCTGAAATTCGACCCTTCGGTTCAGCTCGATGAGGACGCACGCAGCGATAGCACACTGCTGCTGAGCTTTCCCTCACTCGATCTGCCGATGAGCATGCAGTTGCGGCGCAATGACTATGCGAGCGCGGTGTCGCCCGAAACTCGCGCCCACGGAATCTCCGACAGCATGGGTCTCGAGCCGCGGTCTGTCGCGGCTGCAACGATCGGCGCGACAGCCGATGCCACCGCCTGGTTCCAGGACAACTTCACCGGGGGTACGCTCAAGCCGCCGTTTAATGTGCGAACTGAAACCGCTACCAACAACACCGGATATTTCATCACGGGCTCGGGCGGTTACATTCAAAGTCTCGTCTATGGCTTCACGGGCTTGCGGCTGCGCGAGGAAGGCTTGGTGGAGGCATACCCACCGGTTTTGCCCGACCAGTGGAAGAGCCTGACATTGCAAAATATTGCGTTGCGCGGCCACCGCTATGACATCGTGGTTGCGCGTGATGCAGCCGGGCGCGCGCGTTTGCAGCGCAGCCAACGCTAGCGTCCGGCCTGTCGCAGGTGAGTGCGCGCGGGCAGCCATGCTGAAGACACGAAGCCCACGGCTGAACCGCAGCTTCGGTGCGGCACTCGTTCTCGCAGTGCTGCCGCTCGCCGCGCTCCGTTGCGAGCCTACGCTTGCGCCGCCGGCGCCATACCCGCAAACACCGCAGGTCCTGTTCGGTGAGCTGTTTGCCGCGGTTCAGACCGCGCCGGTGTTTGCCGACGGCAAGGCATTTGCAGACGCGGTACCCACGGCGAGCCCTGCAGAGATACTCGATGCCTATCGGCAGGTCCACCCGGTATCGCCGGATGATCTGCGGCATTTCGTCGATGCGCATTTCGTGCCGGCTGCGGCGGCCGACTCCGCGCGTTCGCCGCCCGCCGATGTGTCCATCGTGGCCCACATCGACCGGTTGTGGGACCAATTGACGCGACGAACCACGGAAGCTCCGCGTTACGCCTCGCTGTTGCCGCTGCCTGCGCCGTATGTCGTGCCCGGCGGCCGATTTCGCGAGATTTATTATTGGGATTCCTATTTCACGATGCTCGGTCTCGACGCGAGCAACCGCCGCGATCTGATCGCCGACATGGTCACGGATTTCGCGAGCTTCATCGATACCTACGGACACATACCGAACGGCGCGCGCAGCTATTACCTGAGTCGCTCGCAGCCGCCGTTCTTCTTCGAAATGGTGGGACTGCTCACGCACGAGGATCCGGCTGCGAGCTACGCCCGGTATTTACCCGAGCTCGAGCGCGAATATGCATTTTGGATGGACGGCGAGCGGGATCTGAAGCCGGGCAGCGCATACCGGCGGCTCGTCGCGCTGCCGGACGGAGCGCTGCTCAATCGCTATTGGGACGATCTCGACAGCCCTCGCGACGAGGCCTACCGCGACGACGTGACGCTCGCCCGCTCGAGCGGCCGGCAGCCGGCTACGCTTTACCGCAATATTCGCGCGGCCGCCGAGAGCGGCTGGGATTTCAGTTCCCGATGGTTCGGCGATGCCCATACGCGCGCGACGATGGACACGACCGAGATCCTGCCGATCGATCTCAATAGCCTGCTCTACGGCCTCGAAAACGCGATACGCGCCGGTTGCGAGCGCCGCTCCGAGCGCGGCTGCGTCCAGGAATTCACCGCGCGTGCGGCGACGCGGCGCGCCGCGATCAACCGGTATCTTTGGGATGAATCCCGCGGCGCGTATTTCGACTATCGATGGTCGAGGGCCGTGCGGCAAACGCAACTCACGGCCGCGACGCTGTATCCGCTGTTCGTCCAGTTGGCATCGACGCGCCAAGCGGCGGCGGTGGCGAAGCGGGTCCGGCAACACTTGCTCAAGCGCGGTGGCCTCGTGACGACGACGCTCGACACCGGCCAGCAGTGGGATGCACCCAACGGATGGGCGCCGCTACAATGGATCGCGATCGTCGGCTTGCGTAGCTATGGGAATCCCGCGATGGCTGCCGCGATCGCATGCAGGTGGATGCGCAACGTCAGTCTGGTCTATGCGCGCACCGGCAAGCTCGTCGAAAAATACGACGTGATCAACCCGGGGCGCGGCGGGGGCGGGGGCGAATATCCGACGCAGGACGGATTCGGCTGGACCAACGGGGTCATGCGCCGCCTGCTCGCGCTGTACCCGAACGTTGCCGCAGATACCGGCACCACCCGCTGCCCGCCGCCGCAATAGCGGGTTTAAGATCGGTGAGTCGAACGGCCGTCAGGAAATTGCGAACTGCGTGCCGGGAAACATCTGATTCAATTGGTCCTGGATGAAACGCAAGTGCCGCGGCCGAGTCTCTCGGCCGATGTTCATGAGACTGTCGATATCCTTGCGCTTGCCGGCGCCCGCCGTGTACTCGTCGGTGCCATAGCCGATCGCATGGCCGAATTCATGGGGCAGCGTGACGAATTGATCGTTGGTTGCGGGATTTCGGCCCTCTTGCTGCACCGAAGTCGTCTCGATATCCTGCTTGGCGAGATTGATCGTGCGATTGTTGTAATCGACGAAGGAGCGCAGTTCGTGACCGGGCAGCATTTTCTTGACGTTCACGAAATAATGCGGCCGAGAAACGGAAATTGCGACGTCGAAGTCGATATCCAATTTGCGTCCCGAGAACTTCTTTGCGAGCTCGCCAGTACCCGTGACCGCAATCGACAGCGTCGATCGGTCTGAATTCAACAAATTGACGATTCCGAACAAGCTCGGATCGCTGCCGAGAGGTAATTTGGGCGACGAATCCCAAAATTTCCAGATCAAGGTCGTTGCCGCGATATGGAAATTGCACTCTTCGTCATTGCCCCAAGAGGCAGCCGTCTGATGCTTGGGCACCCATCGTTGATCGAGCTCGAAGTGGTATTTCCAGCGTTGGATAAAATGCACGTGGCCGACTTCGAGATCGAAATAGATCGTGCCAAAAATCGTTTCGCGTTTCTTCACGGCGCCGCGAACGAGGTCATCGTAAACGATCACTTCATCTCTGAGGAACACGGGATGTGTCATGCCGGCATACCTCTCAAGCTTCCCTACTTGGAATGAGCGCCGATTTCGCCCCTGGCCCTTTTCTAAATACCGCTATTTTGGGTATTCGTCAATTCGTCAGTGCTCTGCGGCGGCATCCGCCGGCGGCGCGCCGGCGGCGGAGTTCCACCAGCCACCGCCGAGGGCCGCGAACAGCGCCACGGTGTCCTGGTGGCGTACGGCAACCGCTTGGATGTCGTTGAGCTGCGCCTGGGCGTATTGTGCGTCTGCATTCAAGACGTCCAGATAGGTCACGAGGCCGGACTCGTAATTGGCCTGAATCAACTGCAATGCCTGGGTCGCGCTCGCCAACGCAACGTCGTCCGCGGCGAGCGTCCGTGCATCGTGGTCGAGCGCCCGCAGCGTATCGGCGACCTGATCGAAGGCACCGAGAACCGTCTGACGGTAGATCGCCATCGATTGGTGATAGGTATCGATCGCGGCCTTGCGCTTGTACCAGAGCGTCCCGCCCGAAAATACCGGTACGCTGGCGTCCGCACCGAGACTCCAGGGCCGGCCATTTGAGGGAAATAGCTTGCTGCTCGAGTTGCTGACTCCGGCTGCGGCGCCGCTCAACGTGAAGCTCGGTAGCATCGCCGCAGTGGCAACACCGATTTGTGCGCTCGCGGCATGGGCAGCCGCTTCGGCCGCAAGGATATCCGGACGCTGGCGGACCAACTCCGACGGCAGGGTGACCGGCAGCTCCGTCGGCAGCACGAGGTCCGCGAGTGCAATATCCGGCGCGCGCCATTCGGCCGGTGTGTGGCCGCAGAGCGCTGCGAGCAAATCATCGCTTTGCGTCAATTTCTGTTCGAGCTGCGGAACGCTCGCCTCGTAGCTGGCGAGCTGGGTGCGCAGACTCAAGACCGTCGAAAAAGGAACCGTACCGGCATCGGCTTGAATCTCGGCAAGCCGCACTTGTTCGGCTTGCATACTGATGAGCCGCTGCGTCGCCTCGATCTCGGCGCCGTATCCGGCCCGGGCAATCACCGTATCGGCGATATTGGACGCGAGCGTCAAGTAGGTCGCCTGTTCGGTTGCTTTGGCGATGTCGAGGTCGGCGTGCAATCCCTCGATCATGCGCCGATTGCCGCCGAACACGTCGAGTGCGTAATTGACCGAAGCCGACAGCGTGAACAGATTGAATACCGCGCCCGGTGAATTCTGGCCGATATCGATGCTCGTATAGCGCTCGCGCGTTGCCGCGGCATCGGCGTCGACTGCCGGAAAAAAGATGCCGTAGCCACTGCGCAATTGATCGTGGCTTGCGCGCAGGCTTGCTTGTGCCGCTTCGAGTCCGGGATTCTTCGCGATGGCTTCGGCGATGATCGCATCGAGTTGCGCCGAATGGAACAAGTGCCACCAATCGGCTGCGAGCGCCGCACCGGGCGCGAATTGTTGCGCGCTGCCGCCGGCGGCAACGGTCGTGGTCGGATCCGCATCGGGCGAATAATGTGTGACCGGCGGCGGCGCAGGGCGATGGAAGCTCGGGCCGACCGCGCAACTCGACAGCAAGCAGGCGAGCGCTGCGATGACTCGCCGGCTGCGTGCCGCTCCTCTATTTCGCGGTGACGTATACATCGACGAGTTCCCCTGGATAGACGTTGAGGCTCTTCGGGTTGTCGAATCGGAAAATGACCGGCAGTACGCGCACGTCGACGAGTTCCTGACGCTCATCGGACAGCTCGATCTTCGGGCTCACGTAGGGCTGCGTGCGCACGAAGCTCAGCGACACGTGTTTCTCGGTCCCGCGTATGAACATTTCCGCGCTCAAATTCGCCGGGTCGGCCAGCCGATCGATCAGGATTTCGTCGATATAGGCGCGCACCTGCAAATGATCATCGGGCGCGCCCATGACGATCAGCGGATCCATGCCCTGTGTATAACTGTCGTAGGCGCCGGCCGACGAGACGTAGCTGCCCGCGGATGCTTGGATCGAGCGCACGATGCCGTCCGCCGGGGCTTTGATCGTGTATTTGGCCAGCAGCGCCGCGCCTGCTGTGTAGGCACGCTCCAAGGCCGTGTATTGCCGCTCCTGGTTCTCGATATCGTAGCTCCAGGCGCCGGCCTTGGTCAGTTGATATTGCCTGTCGATGACCTCGAGGTTCGTGGCCGCGATCTTTTCGGCGTTGCGGGCATTGTCGAGCGCGTCTCGGCTGATCGATTTCGGATCGATCGCGTAGGAATGTTCCTGCTTGGCGAGCTGATCCTGCGCATTCTTGAGCGTGGCCTTGGCGTTCTCAACCTGCGCCAACGCAACGTCGAGCGTCTCGCGCCGCGGCTCGGCTTTGAGCTCCGCAAGCAGCGTACGCGCGGCGTCCGCCTGCGCCTTCTGCTGCTCGACGGTGGCCCGCTGCACCGAATCGTCGATGCGCAGCAACGGGTCGCCGCGGCGCACGTGGGCGCCTTCGGTCACGAGCACTTCGGTGATCGGACCCGGAACCTCGGGATAAATGTTGATGTTCTCGCCGTGCTCCTGCGCGCTCTCGATGATGCCTTGCGCGTAAATGCCTTTTGAATAAGGATTCGCGGCCGGATTGAATGCGGGCTTTTGCGCCGGCGGCTGCTGGCTCGAGAGGAATGCGCTGAACAGCGCGAGTGCGAGCCCGATCCCGGAAACGATAAAAATTAGCTTACTGCGCATCCAAATTCTCCTTGTCGAATCCGGTAATTTTGCCGTCCTCCATCCGAACGATGCGGTCGGCAAATTCATAGATTCGGCTGTCGTGCGTGACGATGATGATGCAGCGCTGATCCGAGAGGATGTGCTCGCGAACAAAACGCACGATGTTGCGACCCGTATCGCCATCGAGCGACGCGGTCGGTTCGTCGAAAATCAAGATATCCGGGCGGCTCACGATCGCGCGCGCGATTGCGACCCGCTGTTGCTCGCCACCGCTCAATTTCACGGGTGGCAATTCGGCGCGTGCTTTCAATCCGACGATGTCGAGATTGAGCGCCGCCTCCTTGAGCGCGTCATCCCACAAGCGCTTCTGCAATATCAGCGGGATCGCGACGTTTTCGACCGTGGTGAGCCGCGGAAACAGGTGATAGTCCTGGAATACGAAGCCGATCTTGTGCAAGCGGAAGTCCGCGAGCGCGTCGTTCGACATCGACCAAATGTCTTGCTCTTCGATCTTCACGCTGCCGCCGTTCGGGCGCAGGATACCGCTGACCATGCTGAGCATCGTGGTCTTGCCGCTGCCGGATGGTCCGACGACGTAGAGCATTTCCCCGAAGTGCGCATCGAAGCTCACTTCTTTGACCGCATTGGTCCTGGCCTCGCCCTCGCCGAACCACTTCGTGAGACCCACCGCTTGAATTGCGATCTTCGCCATGCTCATCCCCGGAAGATGTCGAAGGGTTCGATCTTGAGCACCTTGCGCACGCCGACGTAGCTCGAGATGGCCGCAATGATCACCACCATGACGAACGCGAGTCCGAGATTGGGGAACGTGATGATCGCGGCATAATCGGGGATGTTCAGCCGCGCGAGCCAGATGATCAGCGCGCATAGGCCGACCCCGATGCCGTAGCCGGTCAACGCCACGAACGAGGCCTGGAACAGAATCATCGAAATCAGTTCGCGTCCTTTGGCGCCGATTGCCTTGAGCGCGCCGAATTTATCGAGGTTTTCGATCACGAAGGTATAAAACGTCTGCCCGGATATCGACAGCCCGATGATGAAGCTGATGATCGTCATCAGCATCATGTTGGTGCCGATGCCGGTCTGAAACATATAGAAGCGTGAGATCTTTGCGATGAACTCATCCTTGGTCAGCGCGAGGTAGCCGGCCTTGGCGACCTGTTGCTTGATCGCGGCCACGTCGGACGCGCTCTTCGGTTCGACCAGCAGATACGAAATCGTGAAGCGCGTGTTGGGGATGTATTGCAGCGCGCGGTTGTAGGTGGTGTAGAGCGTCGGAACGCCGAAAAGGCCGCTCGAGGCAACCTTGGCGGTGCCGACGATCACGCCGCGGTGGTCGTTGAGTTCGAATTCGGTGCCGATCGTGGGGTTGCCGAGCTTGTAGAACTCCGAGTCGTTGATCGCGATGAACGCGTTCTCGCCATAGATGTCGGCGATGTTGCCGCCGAGCAACTGCGGCCGGCCGAACAAGCTCGTGTCGTCGAGGCCGATCACGTTGGCCGCTTGATAGGTGCCGTTGTGCAATTTGAGCAGCGCGCTGCCCGAGTACAGTGGTACCGCATATTTGACGCCGGGAATGCTGCGCACCTCGTCGAGCACGTAGTCCGGCAATGGGATCGTGTTTGCGACCGTTTGGATCGCCGGGTCCATGACCCAGACCGAGGCGCCGATATTGATGACCGTGGCCGAGGAGCGACTCAGGATGCCGGCGAATAGCGAGGTCATTTCGATCATCAGAAAGACCGCGAACGTGATGCCGATCAGCAGCGCCGCATATTTCGCACGATCATTGATCAGCAGCTTGTAGGCGACCCGTAAAATTCCACCCATACCCGCCCGGCCCTCTCTTGAAGCGATATGGGCTGAATTCTCCTCGCTGGGGTCGGGCTGACAATACGGAAAGCCCGCAGTGAGCCGCGGCGCTCCGCAATGCGCGAGCCCGGCGGCGGCCTGAGGCGGCCACGCAATGGTTGTTGCAGGCTTAAACGCCGGCTGGGCGACGAACCGCGCGAATCGCCGCGAGCGTCTCCGACAAGGCCGACGTGGCGGAGGTGGCGACCTCGATGCACGAGGCACGCTCGCTGTCGCTCAAGGGTTCCTGGTCGCGCAATTGCCGCCGTAGCACTTCCGGCCCGGCGTCGGAAACATCGCGGCGATCTTGGGCGCGTTGCTTGAGACGGTGCTCGAGAACCCAGTCGTCCGCTTTGCAGTCGAGAATCACGCATTGGATACCGCTGCTCGCGGCCAAATCCAGAAAGGCGCTGCGGGTACTGTGACTCAAGAACGCCGCGTCGATGATCGTATTGAAGCCCCCCGCGATGCATTGCTGTGCGCACTCGAGCAAGCGCGCATAGGCTCGGTTCGTGAGGCCCGGCTCGTAAAGGCCCTGCCGATAGCCGGTGTTCGCAACACGGTGGTCATTGTGGCCGATCCGCTTGCGTTCGACGTCCGAGCGAACCCGGACCGCGGCCAAGGGCCCGATCAAGCGTTCGCTGAAATGCGACTTGCCCGAGCCCGATGGTCCATGCATGAGCAGCAACAGGGGCGCGGTTCTTTCGGTTAATTCGCGCGCTGTGCGCATCCGGGCACGCAGGCGTTCGCGGAGCTGTGGCGCGGACCTGGCCGCGTTTTCGATCGCCAGCGCATCGACCATCGCGCGTACTACGGCACGATAGACGGCGTAGAACGAGATCAGCGGCATGCCCGAGTAATCCCCCGTGCATTCCAAATAGCGATTCAGGAACGTGACGCCGAGATCGTCGCGACCGTGGCTCATGAGATCCATGACGAGGAAGGCGACGTCGTTGAGCACATCGATGAAGCGCAGCTTCGGATCGAACTCGAGGCAATCGAACGGCGTCAGCACGCCGCGCCAACGCACGATGTTGCCGGCGTGCAGGTCACCGTGACATTCGCGCACGCAAGCCGTCTGCTCCCGCAAATGCAGTCGCTCGCTCGCCGCATGCAGGAACTGCGCGGCCCAATCGCTGAGGCGCTCGAGTTCCGCCGGGGCTGCGGCGTCGACCGCATGACTGCGTAGCGCCGACAGCGTGCCGAGCATGGCATCGCGCATTTGGCCGGTGTATTCGAAGAATTGGCTCGGCGGCGCAATCGCGGCGTCGCCATGAAATCGAGCGATGCGTTCGGCGAGCGCAGTGATTTCGCGGACATCGATGTCGCCGCTGGCAAGCAACGCACGCAGTTCCTGCGAGGAGTCAAATTGACGCATGCAAACCGCGTAGTCGACGACTGTGCCGGACCCCTTGATGCGCAGGCCCCCGGAATCGCGGGTTATCGGCACGACATCGAGATACAGGTCCGCGGCGAGGCGTGCATTGAGCCGCAGTTCCTCGCGACATAGTTCGAGCCTTCGTGCGAGGCTCATGGTGTCGATATACTCGAAGTGCACGGCTTTCTTGATCTTGTAGGCGAAATCACCGGTCAAAATTACCCAAGACAGATGGGTCTCGTGCAGGCGCAGGCCCGATACCGCATGCGGATAGGCTGCCGGCGATAACAGCTCGCGTACCGCGAAGCCGCGGGACTGATCGTCGGCGTTGCCATCCAGACGTTTATCGCGGTTCATCACCATAGAACCCTAGCGCAATCGCAGCGCTGCGGCGATGCGGGGATTGCCCTGTACGATCCGGGATGTCCACTGCAGCCGCGATTTGCGCAGCGCGGCGCGCGGCCGACCCGCGGCATTCCCTGGTTGGAGCCGCAACGCCCTAAGCATGATTCCGCATAGGACAATGGGTCGACAGCGCGCAAGATTGCGGTCGACTACAGGAGGATTGACTATGAGTCAGGTTTCCAACGCTACGCCCGAGAGCAACGATCCCGCAGCCTGTGCATCGCTCGCCGCGGTCGTCAATGGGGAAGTATCCGTCCTGCGCGAGCTTGCATTGCCGCGGCCCGCAGTGTCCGGCGGCATGCCCCTATTCGACGCCTTGCATGCCAGGCATTCGACGCGAGAATACGCGGATCGGCCGCTGCCGGCGCAGCTGCTCTCCGACTTGCTATGGGCGGCCTTCGGTATCAATCGCTCCAACGGCGACCGGACGGCCCCGTACTGGCGGCATGTCATGGTCATGGATATTTATGTGGCGACCGATGCCGGCGTCTGGCTCTATGACGCGAAGGCCCACCGCTTGCTGCCGCATCTCGCCGAGGATATCCGGCGGCAAACCGGCGCCCAGGATTTCGTCGCGATCGCGCCGGTCGAGTTCATCTATGTCGCCCATGGGGAGCGCATGCAGGACATCGGCGCCGAGGATCGACGTTTGTATGCCAGCGTCGACGCCGCCTTCATCGGCCAAAATGTATATCTCTATTGCGCATCGGAACATCTCGGCACGGTGTTTCGTGGCGCAGTGGACACCGCGGCGCTGGCGAGGCGTCTGGGACTGCCGGAAGGGCAGTTCGTGACCTTTGCCCAGTCGATCGGATATCCTCGCGCCGCGGGGTTGGGTCACTGAGCATGGCCGAATTCGTGCACGCTTCGCCCCAGGATCGCGCATCGATGCGCATTCCAGTCGTCTTATCGGCGCCGCATGTGCACCTCACTGCCTCGGTGATCGAGGAATTGTTTTCCGATAAGTACCGGCTACACGTCAAATCGCCGGCATCGCAGCCCTCGCAATTCGCGGCCGAGGAGGTCGTGACCTTGATCGGGCCCCGTGGCCGCCTTTCGAATATCCGCGTCATCGGCCCACCGCGCTCCCACAATCAGGTGGAGCTGTCGGGTTTCGCGGCAGCAACGCTGGGCATCGACGCGCCGGCCCGCGCGTCCGGGGACCTCAGCGGCACGCCCGGCATCGTGATCGAGGGCCCGCGCGCTCGCGCGACGCTCAGTGGCGGCGTGATCCGTGCGTTGCGCCATATCCATATGAGTCCAACCGATGCGGCGCGATTGAATATCAAAGATGAGGACCGCGTCAATGTCGTGTCCCGCGCGCTGACGGCGGAGCCGTTGTTTCAAGACGTCATCGTGCGCGTCGCGCCGGGCTTTCAATTGGAACTGCATGTCGACGCCGAAGACGGCGCCGCTGCGGGCTTACGCGCAGGCGACTACGTATTTCTCGCAGATACCGATCCGCGGGTGCCCTAAGGAATCCTCCCGGCCGCGGGATCGCTGCGGTACGTACAACTCCGAATTCTCCGCGTGCCCTGGATGCGGCACATTGCACATCAACAGCAGCGGCAGGAGACGCAAATGACCTATCGCAACGGGAAAAGAGCGGTCCATGAAATTGCGGCGCCGAAGAACTCGCCACCGCTCATCTAGGTACTCTGGTACGAACAGCCCGATTCTACCGAGGTCGCGTGCATGCGAAGCTCCACCAAACCGCTCCCGGCGCTAATTCCTATCGCGATCTCGGCACGGCACGTGCACTTGACGCAGCGCTCGGTCGAGCAGCTGTTCGGCACAGGCTACGAGCTCAGCGTGCATGCGCCGTTGCGTCAACCCGGCCAATATGCTGCCAATGAGACCGTGAGCCTCACCGGGCCGCGTGGGCACTTGACGAAAGTGCGTGTCGTCGGTCCACCACGATCCGAGGATCAGGTCGAACTTGCGCGCACCGATGAGATCATCCTGGGTGTTGATGCGCCGCTGCGCGAGTCCGGAGATCTCAAGGACACACCGGGCATTTGCATCACAGGACCCGCGGGAAAGGTCACCCTCGATCATGGTGTCATCTGCGCGTTGCGCCACATTCACATGAGCGTCACCGACGCCGAGGTACTTGGCCTCAAGGACCAAGACCGGGTGGCGGTCGCGGTGATCCGCAATAATCGCCGCACGATCTTCGGCGACGTCATCGTACGCGCATCGCCTGCGTTCAGGCTCGAATTACACCTCGACACGGATGAGGGCAATGCGGCGGGATTGATTTCCGGTGATGAGGTAATGCTGACGGATCTATCGATCGGCGCGAACCTCGACAAGATTTGATCCGCGCTTGACCGGACCAACTTTCGGCAATGGTGAGGAATTGGGGCGGATCGACTCGCGCGTCTCGATTGCGAGCTCCGATGCGGACACGTCAGCTTGCGCCCATCCACGCACCCGTCTCAGCCTGCATGCGATTGCCGTGTCCTCGAGTGCGCAAAGCCCGGGCCTGGGCGGCCGGATTCGGCTTGCAGCTTATTCTGCAGCAGCGCGAACGCGACAGCGGGGTCGTCTGCGTACTCGAAGAGCTCGAGATCTTTGCGGTCGATCATGCCGTGGCGCACCAAGGCTTCGAAGTTGAGGATCTCGTGCCAGTAGCTGGTGCCGTAGAGCAGCACCGGAATCGGACGTTCGAGCTTGCGAGTTTGGGCAAGTGTGAGAATCTCGGTGAGTTCATCGAGCGTACCGAAGCCGCCGGGGAATACCACGAGGGCGCGCGCCATGTGCGCAAACCACAGCTTGCGCATGAAAAAGTAATGAAATTCGAATGAAAGCCCGCGCGTCACATAGGGATTCGGCAGCTGCTCGTGCGGCAGGCTGATGTTGAGTCCGATCGTTTGACCCTGGGCATCGGAGGCGCCGCGATTGGCCGCCTCCATGATGCCACCTCCGCCGCCGGAACAGACCACGTATCGATGCGCCGGCGACGGCAGGCTTTTCGACCAGAGCGTCAGCAAACGCGCCAACTCGCATGCGTCCCGGTAGTAGCGGCCCAGCGGGCCCTCGCTCGACAGGCGGGCCGAACCGAAAAAGACGATCGTGTCGTGGATGTTGGCGCTGCGCAAGCGCTGCAGCGGCTCGAGGTACTCGGTCAGGATTCGGATCGGCCGTCCTGCATCGCTGCTCAGGAATTCCGGATCCTCGTAAGCGAGTGCAGGGGTGCTGGGTGTGATCTTGTTTTGCATTGGAATTACCGCAACCGTTCGAAGTCGATGAATCCGCGTTCAATGTTCGTCTCGACGAGCTTGACGCGCACCGGATCGCCGACCTGCAAGCCCGCAAAGCCGCTGACGACCTTGCCCTCGGCCGTGGGCGACGTGATCCGTGCCCAGGTTCCTTTATCCGCAGCGCCTGTGACGATCGCATCAAACGATTCGCCGATGCGCGGCGCGAGCAGCATGGCGGCCGCAGACTTACTGACTTGGCGTTCGACCTTGGCCGCATTGTCCTCCTGCTTGGTGCAATGCGCGGCCAGCTCCTGCAGCTCGTCGGCCGAATATTCGATCGCAACGCCGCCCAAGGATGCTTTGAGCAAGCGCTGCGTCAGCAAATCCGGGAAACGCCGGTTGGGCGCCGTCGCATGCGTATAGTCGCTGACTGCGAGTCCGAAATGCCCCTCGGTCTTCTGCCCTGGAAGCTCAAGTAAATATTGCCCGCGCCCCAACAACTTGATCACGGATAGCGACATATCAGCAAAATGTGACGGATCAAGCTCGCGACGTTTGGTCAGAAACACGTTGAGCGCCGACGCAGAGGGTTCTGCCGGCAGGATTTCGCCGCATTGGGCGGCGAGCGCGACGATCCGCACCCAATTCTTCGGCGTCTTGAGCACGCGTCGCAAGGTCGGCAATCCTTGACTCGCGAGATAGCGCGCAGTGACACCATTGGCGGCAATCATGAAATCCTCGATGAGTTCTTGGGCTCGATTCTTTTCGCCGGGTCGCAGGTCGCTGAGCGTCAGTCCGTCGAACACCGGCAGCGCATCGGTCGATTCCAGCGTCAAGGCACCGTGCACGTGACGGATTGCCTTGAGTGCTTGCGCGACGGCGTCCTGAACACGCAACTGGGCGTCTAGTCCGGCCACACCTGCGATGCGAGCCGGCGCAGGTCCGGTGCCCGTTAGCCATGCGGCGACCCCGTTGTAGGCAAGTTTGGCACGATTACGCACCCATGCCCGATAGAGTGCGCAGGCGCCCAGCGTGCCGTCGGCCTCGACGGTCATCTCGGTAATAATTGCAATGCGATCCTGATCTTGCGCCAATGACGTGAGGTCCGTTGAGAGGTTTTCCGGCAACATCGGAAAGATCTGCGGAACCGTGTAAACCGAGGTCGTGTTGGCGCGCGCATGCACGTCGATTGGCGAATTCCGCCGAACGATCGCATCGACATCGGCAATCGCAATGAGAATCCGCACGGCCCCGGCGGGCAGCGTCTCAGACACCGAAAGCTGATCGAGATCCCGCGAATCATCGTTGTCGATCGACGCCCACAACAGGCCGCGCAGGTCGCGCACTTCGGCGCCGCCCGCGGTGGCAGCTGCGGTCACCGATCGTGCCTGCGCGAGCGCTGCGCTCGAGAAATCGGGCAACAGACCGCGCGCGAGCATCGCGCTGCGTGCAACACGCTTGAGCAGATCCATGTTTTGTGCGGCCGGGGCGATCATTGCACGATGATACAATGCAGCGGCAGCTCGAACTTGCGGTGCTTGCAATGAGGGGATGGAATCATGCTCACGATACCGATCTACTCAACGACGGGCATCTCACTGATCCAAAAGGTAGCCCATCCGATCCTGGCGGAATCGACCACGGCGACCTTGTTGGTCGCGGATTTGCGCGGCTACACGGAACTCGCCGAGCATTTCTCGCCGGTCAAACTGGTGCCGATCCTGGGTGAATTTTTCGCACTATTCACCCGCGCCGTTCTGCAATACGGCGGCCAAATTTTTCGCGTCTCGGATACCGGAACAACCGCGGCCTTCGGTGTCTGCGACTTGCGCTACACGCATAGCAACGATGCGTTGCTGGCGGCGGGCACGATACAGCGCCGTTTCGCAAAGCTCAGGGAATCCTGGAAAAGAAGCCTCTCGATTACCGCCGGGATCGGCTTAGGTATGCATCGAGGCGACGTTGCGATCGGTGCTTTTGGCCCACCCGGCCACGCACAGCCGATGCTCATCGGTGATGCCGTGAATGTCGCGACTCTGCTGTCCGGCCGCGCCCGCGATGGTGAAGTGCTGATGTCCTCGATCGTCAATTCTTGCGGGCGATGGCCGGTACATGAACCTGCCGGCGGCGAAACCCTCGCTGATCCATCGGCTCACTTGGGAAGGATCAAGTTGCAAGGTCGTCGCGAATACCTCGATACCTGGTGTCTCCTCGCGCCCGAGAGGCCGGAGGCACGCGCCGGCAGCGAAGCCATGCGTGCGGCCGGCAGCTGAGGCTCGAGGATTACAATCCTGCTTTGCCCAGAAGGTCGACGAGGCGCCGAGAACTGGCCGCGAGGGTCGGGTGATCGGCCTCGAATCGCACCGCAATTTCCTCGAGTCGATCGGGTAGGGATGCCGCCGACGGAGCGGCCGTAGCGATCGCCGGTGTCGCGGTCAATCGCTGAATGTCGAGCATGATTTCGCCGAGCAACTGGCTCGATCGGGGTTCCAAACGTCGAACGTTCGCGAGTTCCTCATGTAGTTTGCTGATCTGCTCGTTCAATGCGTCCGGATCCATGATTCGACTCCTCAGGAGAAACCAGGCAACTATACTGCCAATCGGCATGGCGCCGGCCGCGATTGCAGCGTAGCGGCTATGGAATCTGCGACGTCGATATTTCGGGGAACAGCTGGATTGCAGCGGTGTACATGCGGTAGTCTATGCCGCTATTAATATTCGTAATATCAATACTCTATGGTGTTAATAGCGAAAACACATTACAATGAATTCTAACTCGACTGATCGAAACATAGGTGTGAATCCCGCCGTACCCGCTCGTGAAATCACGCGCAGCGATGCGGCGCCGGCGCGGGCCAGATTTTGCGTCGGTACGCACGTGAGCGCAGTGCCTTTGAGGGCCGCTTCGGGATGAACCGGATCGATCGACTGCTCGGCGAAATGACGCTCGCGGAGAAGCTCGGGCAACTCACGATGACGGCCGCGCATGATGCGATTTCAGGCCCGGTAATCGCGGCTGACTCGACTGCATCGATCAAATCCGGTGAAATCGGCAATCTGCTGAACCTCATGGGCGCCGGCCACATTCGCGAGATGCAACGCGTCGCGGTCGAGCAATCGCGTCTCGGAATCCCGCTGCTGATTGGACTCGACATCCTGCATGGACACCGCACACTATTTCCAATCCCGCTGGCCGAGGCCGCTCTGTTCGATCCAGGTGTCTGGGAACTGACCGCGCGTGAAGCCGCCAAAGAGGCGGCCGGCGACGGACTGACGCTGACGTTCGCGCCCAATCTGGATGTTGCGCGGGATTCGCGCTGGGGACGCTCGGCCGAAACGCCGGGTGAGGATCCCTGGGTGGGCATGCAGTTTGCGAGAGCCAAAGTCCGCGGCTATCAGGGCGCTCGTCTCGCCGATTCGGACTCGCTCGCGGCGTGCGCCAAGCATTTCTGCGCTTATGGGCCGGTGACCGCCGGCCGCGAATACGCCTCGGTCGACATCTCCGAACGCACGCTGCGCGAAGTCCACTTGCCGGCCTTCGTCGCGGCGATCGAGTCGGGTGTCGCCGCGATCATGCCCGCGTTTACCGATCTTGCCGGCGTGCCGATGACCGCCAATGCGGCTCTTTTGCGACATTGTTTGCGCGTGCAACTCGGCTTTGACGGTGTGATCGTGAGCGACTACAACGCAATCGGTGAATTGATCCACCACGGCGTCGCGGCGGATCTGCCGGCGGCGGCGACGCTGGCGCTCAAGGCGGGCGTCGACATCGACATGATGGCCGACGCCTATCGCCGCGGTCTGCCCGTAGCCTTGGAGCGTGGACTGGTTTCCATTGCCGAGATCGATGTCTCGGTGCGCCGAGTGCTGATTCTCAAGCACCGTCTGGGCCTGTTCGACAATCCGTATCGAACCGCCGCCAACACCACGACACCGCATGCGGTCGCACAGCGACGGCTACTTGCGCGCTCGGTCGCAACGCGTGCGCTGGTGTTGCTGAAGAATGATCGAGAAACACTGCCGCTGCCGAGCAAGCCGCGCCGTTTGTGCCTCATCGGTCCACTTGCCGACGCCTCTGCCGAGATGCGCGGTTGCTGGCCGGCCGCGGCGATGCCGGAAGATCAAATCACGGTTGCGGCGGGTTTGCGCGCGGCCTTGCCGCAGACCCAGATCGTGCTGGCGCAGGGCGTCGAGATCGCGGGCGAGGACCGTAGCGGAATCGCGGCGGCCGTGGAACTTTGCAACGCAGCCGACGCGATTCTCCTATGCCTCGGCGAATCGGCGGCAATGAGCGGCGAGGCGGCCAGTCGGGCGTTTCCCGACCTGCCCGGGCAACAGCGCGCTCTTGCCGAAGCCGTGATCGAGCGTGCCCACTCCCGCGGCATACGCGTCACCGTAATTTTGTTCTCTGGCAGGCCGCTGATCGTGCCTTGGCTCGCCGAAACGGCCGACGCCCTGATCGCCGCTTGGTTCCTCGGCAATGAGACCGGCAATGCCGTCAGCGATGTCTTGACCGGACGGGCCTCTCCGAGTGGGCGCACGCCGCTCACCTGGCCACGCGCGGTCGGACAACTGCCCATTTTCTATGCTCAAAGGCCGAGCGGCAGACCTGCGGGCTCCAAGGGTCGATACACGAGCGGTTATTTGGACTGCGCCAATGAGCCGCTCTACGCCTTTGGGCACGGACTCTCGTACGGGCGATTCACGCTCGCCAATCTGCGAGTGACGCCGGAACGAGTCACGGTAACCGACACGATCACGGCTCGAATCGAGGTCACCAATACGGGCAAACACTTTGCCGAAGAGACCGTGTTTCTGTTCACGCACGACCGGCTCGCGAGCGTGGCCCGACCGATACTCGAACTCAAAGGAGTCGGAAAGATCGCGTTGCAACCAGGAGAGACCGGCACCGTCAGCATCGAGTTGCCGGCACACGCACTGCGCTTTCTCGACTTGGATCTTAAGCCAACATTCGAGCAGGGCCATGTCGAGATACTCGTCGGACCATGCGCGGATCGATCGAAACTGCAGCTCGCAACGGTATTGTTGCTGCCGCCGATCAGCGAATCTCGATGAGCGCCAGACCGTGCGTGGGAATTCTCACTTCGAGCTGGCCGTTCGTGAGCGCGATGGGCTCCGGCGTCGCGAGTTGCGCGGCCGCTTGGAGTGCGGCGATCTGTTCGCGGGTCGGGAACGCGGGCCTTCCCATCGCATCAAAGGCCTTGAGGACGTTGCCGTGATCCTCGTCCAATCGCCAAATCGTCGCGCGCGCTTCGCTTGCAACGTCGCTCACACTGAGCACAAACGTCGTCGGCGGCCCTGGCGCACGTGGGACATGGTATTTTCCACCGGTACCGTCGGGCGCCGCATAGTTCCACAAGGCCAGCACGAGCGCTCCGTCCGATCGTTTGGTGATCAATGCCGAATCTGAGGCTGACGGCAGGCGGGTCTCACCCAGACGATGCAGCAGTGCAAACGCATTGAAAGCCGGTTTGGCGATCCCATGTTCGGCCAAAACGCCAAATCCGCCGTAGAACGGCGTTCTGACCACGCCTCCTTCTTCGAACACATCGGAGAAACTCCAATAACTCATGGCCTCCGTCAAACCGTCGCACTGACTGATCGTCGTCGCGAGCCACGGACCCATGTAAACCGTATCGGTTACGTCAGGTTCGTTCGCATAGCTCGCGTTGTACTCGGAGAATATCAAGGGCAGGCGCGGCATCGACGAATGTTGGATCTCGTCGCTGACCTTGCGCACCGATCGGCAGACCATCTGGTCGCGCGAGACCGGAATGTGGTTTTTGAAAACGTCTTGCGTCAAGTCGTTCGCATACACGTGCGACGACACGAAATCGACCGGCACCCCGTTTTTCTTGCAATGCTCGATAAAGTCGCGCGTCCAGGCGGCCTGCGCCGTCGACGGTCCTCCGACGCGCAGCTGCGGGCTCACGTTCTTGATGGCGCGAGCGGTATGGTCGTAGAGCCTAAAATAGCTCGGCTGGCGGGGCCGGCCGCCCCAAAATCCGATGTTCGGCTCATTCCAAACCTCGAAGTACCAGGTCGACACCTCATCGATGCCGTAACGCTCGACGAGGTGCCGGACGAACGCGTCGATCATCGCGTCCCATCGAGCGTAGGCTCTCGGCGGCGAGATATTGGGCTTATACCAGAAACTGAACAGTTGCTTGGGGTCGCGTGCGAGCTTCTGCGGCATGAAACTGAGCTCGATGTAGGGACGCACGCCGTCGGCAAGCAAGCCGTCGTAAATCTGATCGACGTAGGAAAAATTGAATACCGGCCGCCCCTTTTTATCGACGTCGTAAAAGCCTACTTCGTCATTCAAAATGCCGTGAAATCGCACGTATTGAAAGCCGGTAGCGGCTTTGACGAAACGCAGGTCCCGGCGATAGCTGTCGCGTAGCGCGAGAACCGCGCGGCCCGAGCCGAACATATTCTCCCAATAATGTGGGAACGGCGATCCAGACTCGCCCGCTCGCACAGTGAGTTCGACGCGATTTGCAGTGCCCGCTCCCGCTCCCTGAGCCGATGCCGCGAAGGCGATCGCGACAGCGCCAATGGCGATGCAGATGCGCAGCGGTTTCGCAATCATTCGCACGCGCCGAGCACCACGCGAACGGTGTGCGTGCGCTCGTCATCGCTGAGACGGATGCGCAGACCTTCGGCGCCGACTTCGATCGGATTGCCGTCCATCGATGCACTGGTGACGCATTGCGCAACGCGCTGCGGATTCTCAACGCGGATCTCATATCGCGTTCCATCGGGCCGGCGGTGGGAGAGCTTGAAGCCCGGCCACTCGTCGGGGATTTTAGGCGCAAGCGTGAGCCACTTGCCGGCTTCGATGCCGAAGCCCAGTATGGTTTCGACGGATACGCGCAGCATCCAGCCTGCCGAACCGGTGTACCAGGTCCAGCCACCGCGGCCCACATGCGGCGCAACTCCATAGATATCCGCGGCGATCACATAGGGTTCTACCTGATAGCGTGCGACGCTCTCCGCGTCGGCGCTGTGCGTCACCGGACTGAGCATCTCGAGCAATGCGGCGGCACGCGTGCGGCGTCCCGCTTCGGCCAGCGCGCGAACCACCCAGAGCGCCGCATGGGTATATTGTCCGCCATTCTCGCGCACACCGGCGACGTAGCCCTTGATATACCCCGGATCCTCCGCGGTGCTCTCGAAGGGCGGCGTCAATAGGCGGATCAGGCGATCTTCGTCGCTGATGAGGCGCTTCTCGAGCGAATCGAGCGCTACCGCGGCGCGTTCCACTGTTGCCACCTTCGAGATGACGGCCCACGCCTGCACGAGCGCATCGATCTGGCACTCGTCGCTGAGCGCCGAGCCGAGTGGATGACCGTTGTCGTAATAGCCGCGGCGATACCAATCGCCATCCCATCCCGCATCGTTGAGCGCCGAGACGAGGCGGGTGCGATAGGCCTCGAAGCGCGCTGCGCGATCGGACTCGCTGCGTTCGCGACAGAGCGGAATGAAGTCGGCGAGCGTTTGGACCAGAAAGAAGCCCATCCACACGCTTTCGCCGCGCCCGTCGTGACCGACACGGTTCATGCCGTCGTTCCAGTCGCCGCCGCCGAACAGCGGCAGGCCGTGGACACCCGAGGTCATGGCCCGCTCCAAAGCCTTGACGCAATGCCCGTACAGACTTTCGGCCACATCGCTGCGGTCCGGCAGGAAGTATCGCTCGTCCTCGCCGGGCGCAAGCTGCAGACCGGCGACGAACGGCAGGACTTCCTCGAGTGCCGCGCGGTCTCCGGTTACCCGGACGTAGTGCGCCGTGAGGTAGGGTAGCCAGACCAAGTCGTCCGCGAACCGCGTTCGAATTCCGACGCCCTCGGGTGGGTGCCACCAATGCAGAACGTCCCCTTCGGTGAACTGGTGCATCGCGCTTCGCTGCAGCTGGTCTCGCAGCACGTCCGGTTGCGTGAGCACGAGTGCGGCGGCATCCTGCAGTTGATCACGAAAACCGAAGGCGCCCCCCGATTGGTAGTAGGCACTGCGAGCCCACAACCTGCAAACCGTGATTTGATAAGCGAGCCAGCCGTTGACCATGAGATCGATCGCGGGGATCGGCGTCTCGATCTGCATCCGAGAGTGGTGTGCGGTCCAGAAGTCTTGAACGGCGGCAAACGCTTTCGCGATCGCGCCCGGCATGCGATAGCGCGCAAGCAGTTGGTCGAGTTCCTCGCGCGAGTCCGCCGCACCGAGCAGAGCTGCAATTCTGACCTCCTGTCCGGGCTCGACAATGATTTCGACACGCAGACAGGCGCATGGGTCGACGCCCGCATCTGCCGATAGCGCTCCACCGGTGGCGATTGCCGCGGGGCGGCGCGAAGTCCCGGGTGTACCGAGGAAGCGGGCGCGATCGATGCCGGCATCGAATGCGGCCGCCTCTGCACCCGCGAGCGCCGCGAATGCGACCATATCCCGGAAAGCACCAGCCTTCGGATTGTTTGCGAGAATTGCGCGCCGAGCTGAATCGATCTCGACGCTCAGTTGTCCCAAACTTTCCGCGGGCGTGGCGCCGAGCACCCAGCGGTTGTAAGCGTAGATCGAACATTTCCGCGAACCGGGGCCGTCATTACGAATGCAGATTTCGGCAATCCGCAGTGGATCCGAGCAAGGGACGAATACGAGGACCGAGTGACGGAGTTCGTCATATTCGTGGCGCCAGCGGGAATAACCGTAGCCATGAGCCACATCGAAGTGCTGGGCCGCCGGCGCCGGGCCCGGCAGCAACGACCAGCTTTCGCCGCTGACCGCATCGCGCAGATAAAACGCCTCATCGTGCGGATCGACGATAGGATCATTGTTCCAAGGGGTGATGCGATAGAGTCGGCTGTTGCCGGCGAATGTCGATAGCGAACCTTTTTCGCTCGCGATCAGCCCGAAGCGTTTATTCGCGATGAGGTTGGACCACGGCATCGGCGGCAGCCGCAAGGACCCGTCGGAGTCGCGGCGAATCTGAATCGTATATTCGCGTCCGTCGGGCGAGAACGACCCAAACCCATTGGTAGCGAGGTCGATAGCGCCGATGTCCGCGACCGGCCGTTCCGGCTCGGATACCGGACTCGAGGCGGCGCGGTCGCGCGGCATCGGGGCGCTGAGACGCAGCCCCAAGAGTTGGCGCCACAACGGGGCATCTGCGAGCGTTGCGATGCCCGGACCGAGCGCCGCGGCTGGCGCATCGATGATGCGCGCGGGCGCAAGACCTTCGAGTGCGTTGGCCGAACCGAGGTTGCCGACGAGTTCGCGGGGATCGCCGGCCGCGGCGATAACAAACAGAATCTCGGCGGTCTCGCCGGGGCCCAAATTTATCACCGTGCGCAGCGCGAGCACCGGATCGAGCACATTGCCGACGGCGCCGCTCAACGGCGCGCGCAAGGCCTGCGCGTCGGTGCTGCGGCGCCCGCGCCCGAGGAATCGGGCGCGATCCGTTTCAAACCCGGTTACGGTGGCGTTGAGGAGCCCAAGCGCCATCGCCGGATGCGTCTCACCATTGGCACGAGGACGTCGCGTCGCGATCAGTGCAGCACCCTCGCGGTGTGTCTGAACGAACAATTTGCTAAACGCCGGATGTGCGGCGTGCGCGGCAGGGTAGTTCAGCGTTACTTCGAGATAGCCGGTGATCTCGACCTCGCAAGCGGCGAGGCCGTGATTCGTGAGCGTCAATCGGCGCCGCTCAATCGCGGCGGACTCGAGCACTTCGAGCGCAACACGCGCGCCAATCGCACCGCGCCGCCGCTCGAGCACGGCCGCGTTAGCCTGCGCCGACAAAACGCCCGGATCGTCTCCCGGAAGCGCTGGTCCGCAAGCGGTCCATACGCTGCCACAGCCCAAGTCGCGCAAGAAGATCGTAAAGCCGAGTTCGTCTTCACAAGGATCATCCTGCCAACTCGACAGCAGGTGGTCCTTATATAAAGTGAACCCGGTACCCGCCGCCGTCAGCAGCGCGCCATAGTTGCCGTTCGAAACCCAAATCGGCGCGGAGGTTACGAGATCCGATGGGACGTCTGCCATTGCGTTCTTCTCGAATTCTTCGTCGAAACCGCGGGCGGGATCAAGGCGCCAATCATAACCCGAACCGCAGCCGCGTGGCGCGCTCGCAGATTCGATCTCAAGACGCTTACCGGATGGTCCTCCGGGCCGCTATGATGTGGGCGCAGGGGCCGCGACAATTTTCAGCGCTGACTTGAAGACCGCCGCGAAGGCGATCCTCACGGGGAGAGATGTGAATCGCCTACAAGGTCATGTCAGCCGCGCCAGCGCACTATGCGCGCTGGCCCTAGGGTGCTCGGCACTGACGAGAGCAACGTTTGCGGATCCAGCTGCTGTCGTGGACGCAGCGCCGACATTTCTCGAGGTCGCAAATCTGGCGCATTACGCCGATCTGAATTCCGCGCTGTCACCGCCGGCACGCGCGAAACCGCGCGTCGTATTCCTCGGGGATTCCATCACCGAGGGCTGGCGCGATGCGGATCCCGGATACTTCGCGCCCACGGTATCAATCGATCGCATCGACCGTGGCATCAGCGGCCAGACCAGCCCGCAGATGCTACTGCGCTTTCAGCAGGACGTCGTTGCCTTGCATCCAGCTGCAGTTCACATCATGGCCGGTACGAACGACATCGCGGGCAACTGGGGCGCCATGCCGCTCGAATCGACCGAAAGCACGATCGCCGCGATGGCGGAACTCGCGCATGCGAACGGAATCCGAGTGATCATTGCGTCAGTGCCGCCCGCGCGCTCGTTCCCGTGGCGCCCGAATCTGCAACCGGGTCCCGCTGTCGTTCGCCTGAATCAGTGGCTGCGGACCTATTGTCGGCAACATGGGGATACCTACGTAGATTATTATTCGGCCTTGACCGACGGCGCGCTCGGAATTCGGCCCGAGTTAGCCTCCGATGGCGTGCACCCGACCCCTGCGGGCTACGCGCTCATGAGGCCGTTGACCGAGTCGGCCATTCGGCGCGCGCTAGAAGTGCACGGCCGCTGAACCGCCAAACTCCGATTGTGATCGATTGAAAATGGTGGCCAGGGAGGGAATTGAACCCCCGACACGCGGATTTTCAGTCCGCTGCTCTACCAACTGAGCTACCTGGCCACTTGGGGAGGCGCAGTTTAAGCAGTGCGGCCATCCCCAGTCAATGAATACCTAGCAATCAATAACTTAGATGCGATATCGTGCGGGATTGGCGCACCTCGGCACGTAACTTGGGATCGACAAGCTCGGCCACTGCCAATCGTGAATTTACGCGCCGAAGTCGCTGGTCAATCCCAGCCGAACCAAACATCGGGCCCGGCTTTTTCTACAATCATTCTGCCGTTTGCAAAGCGCATCAAATGGTTCCGACCTGGGCGGTCGTGGCGACAAAATCGGATTTCGTTTCGTTCCACTCCGGGTGACTTCAGAACCGTTTGCGCTGATACTGCGCGTCGGTCGGCGGGGATCCGCTAACCGCAGTGCGCGTTCGTCCGAATAAATAAATCCGAAGCACCGCCTCCCGCCATGGTCTCATTCCGGCCCCGAAGAAAATTCATTTATCGAGTGATCGCCGCGCTAATCGTGCTCATCGCAGCCACTGTCGCGGTCGAATGGCGCGCTATCAACCGCATTTTATTCGTCAACAGCATGTTCAGCGGCGCGGATCAAACCGAACATTTCCGCGAATTCAATTCGCTTTTCGCGGGACGGATTATCCACAAATCCACCGATCCTTTTACCTTCGTTCGGGGAGCCCCGGTGGCGCTTCCGCAGTGCTTTGACAATCTCGGCAAGAGTGAGGACACGGCGACGTTTTTGGCGACCACGGACACCACGGGCCTGCTGATACTCAAAGATGACGCGCTGGTGTTCGAACAATATTGGCGCGGAAACGTCGCGTCGACGCCGTGGTCCGCCTGGTCGGTCTCCAAATCGTTTACTTCGGCATTGATCGGCATTGCCGTTGGTGAGGGGTTAATCAAGAGCATAGAGGACCCGATCACAGGCTATGTGCCGGAACTCAAAGGCAGCGCATACGACGGTGTACGCATCAAAGATGCGCTGCAGATGTCGTCCGGCGCGCGTTGGAGTGAGGACTATAGCAACCCGCAATCCGACGTGAACCGATTCGGCCGCGTGTTCGCGCTGGGGGGCTCGCTCGATGAGTTTGCCGAGACATTGACCCGCGAATTTGCGCCAGGCAGGTTCAATCGCTACAACACCATGGACGCGCAGGTGCTCGGCATGGTCCTCAGGCGCACGACCGGCCGAACCCAAACCGCGTACCTGCAGGAAAAACTCTGGTCTCCGCTCGGCATGGAAAGCGATGGCTTTTGGATTACCGACGACAAGGGCATGGAGTTCGCAGCCGGCGGCCTGAGCGCGAGTTTGCGAGATCTCGCCAAACTCGGAAGGCTCTACATGAACGACGGTCGTTGGAACGGTGTACAGCTAGTGCCCGCCGAGTGGGTACATGCGTCGGTAACACCCGATGCACCGCATCTGATGCCCGGCAAGCGCGCCTCCTCGGATTCAGCCTGGGGCTACGGGTTTCAATGGTGGATACCGGATGCGAGCGGCGCGTACGCGGCGGTCGGCATCTACAACCAGTTCGTCTATGTCAATCCGTCGTTGCACTTGGTGATTGCGAAAACATCGGCCAACCACACCTACGGATTGAAGGATGACGAAGCGAGCGACCGCGAAGATGAGCACATCGCGTTCTTCAAGGCAATCGAGGGGCCCTCGCATACGCCGTGCGGCACGATGCACTAGCGCCGCGGCCGCAAGCGTCAATTTAGAATACCGCTTGCCCGTGTTTGCAGCCGCTCGACATCTTCGGCGGAAATGGCATTGATCGGCCGGCGCAGCTGAGCGGCCGTCTCCAGAATCGCGGTAACCGCATCGGGATACTGACTCAGTGCGCCCCGCAATTGAAATAACTCACGCTCCTCGGTCACACGGATTCCACCGGGGCGGCGCATTGCCGCCTCCAACTCCGTCTGGCGTTTGATCAGGCGCAATGCTTCATGCAGTTGTTCCATTCAGTCTCTCCTGGACGCTCAATCGCAGATGATGCGTCTTCGCGGTATCCACAACAATGTTTGGCGAGGCGCGCCGTACTATCGCGTGCCTCTCATCGAGCGCAGCGTGATGCACATCGCGGTGTCGATCAATCTCATTTCTTTATGTCGCGTCGGTCTGCGTGCCGGTTAGTGGCATCTCGGCTTCGTGTCGATTTGTGAATTGGCTTCGAGCGCGATACAACTTCGCGACATAGATCTACCGATACCGATCGCGCCCGAGACGGCCAGCAAGTCACTCTTGAAATGGATGCCGTCGATGTCCGAGTCGGCGAGGAGTGAACCGGTGAGCTTGCCGCCGGCGGCGCGCCCGCACCGCGCACCGTCGGCATTTGCGGTACCGCGATTTTCGGGTCCTGGAGCCGCGCCAAGCGGGGCACCGGCGCCGAGACTTGTTAACTCCGTCGCGGACAATCGAGGGCTGCGCGGATATAGTCAAATGTGGGCAGCTTATGTTAAGGATGGGCAATGGCGACGCTGACTGAAGAACAAGCCAAGACTTACATGACCAAGCTGCTGACCGCGATGACTCGGGCGGGTGGTTCGGACCTGTTCGTTTCCAAGGACTTTCCGCCGAGCATGAAGTCTCAGGGCCAAATGCAACCCCTTTCCACGCAAAAACTCAGCGCGGAGATCACCTGGGAGTTGGCCAACTCGATCATGAGCGAGAGTCAGCGCGAGGAATTCGCTCAGGAACTCGAATGCAATTTTGCGCTAGAGATACCCGGCGTAGCGCGTTATCGAGTAAATGTCTTCGTGCAGCAAAACAATGTCGGCATGGTCATCAGAGCCATTCCTACCGAGATTCCGACGATCGAGCAATTCGGACTTCCGGAGACATTCAAGGACGTGGTGATGGCCAAGCGAGGCATGGTGCTCATGGTCGGGGCCACCGGCTGCGGCAAGTCGACATCGCTCGCGGCAATGATCAATCACCGCAACCGCACGTCGGCGGGCCATATCATCACCGTCGAAGATCCGGTCGAATTTGTGCATGCGTCGCAGCAGTGCCTGGTTACTCATCGAGACGTCGGGATCGATACGCGCAGCTGGCACAGCGCACTCAAAAATACATTTCGGCAAGCACCTGATGTCATCTTGATCGGGGAAATCCGCGATCCGGAAACCATGGAGCTTGCAATCAATTTTGCGGAGACCGGGCACCTGTGCCTCAGTACTTTGCATTCCAATAGCGCCAGTCAGACGCTCGATCGAATCGTCAATTTTTTCCCGGATTCGCGCCGCGCTCAATTGCTGATGGATTTGTCGAGTAATCTAAAAGCGATCATTTCACAGCGGCTGGTGCGCGCCGCGGATGGCAAGGGCCGCATCGCCGCGATCGAGATACTGCTCAACACCCCGATCGTCGCGGACAAACTGTTGAAGGGTGAATTTCATGGGTTGAAGGACATCATGGGCAAGTCGCGGGAGCTCGGTATGCGCACCTTCGATTTGTCGCTGTTCGAGTTATATGACAATGGCGTCATTACCTATGAGGAGGCGATCCTCAACGCGGACTCGCAGAACGAGCTGCGCCTCAACATCAAGCTCAACAGCAAGCACCCCGATCCCGCGGCGACCACCTTTATCGGCAAGGCCTCGATCAGCTCGAAGTAGCGAGCCGCGCGTGTAAGCGGGGCGCAACGGATGGGCAGACCGGCTGAGGGGCTCATCATAGTTTGGCGTCATCGTATACGCATTGTCGGTCGCATGAGATGATTGCGCGGCGCATCGGCCAATCGCGGGCCCGTCACACAGCCTCCTGGACCAGAAACCTATTGCGCCCAACGGCACCATTGCAATGGCAAAATGGCTATCGGCATCCTCACCGCGCGCGGGCGCGAGGATCACGGGCATCCTCTACTTGCTGTACTTTCTGACAGCGGTAGCCGAC
>Ga0187847_10000699_pt1 | contig 34919 bp, 31 predicted proteins | sample June2016WEW_4_10_FD_132458 | JGI IMG/M metagenome (GOLD analysis project Ga0187847, IMG submission 132458) | Peatland microbial communities from SPRUCE experiment site at the Marcell Experimental Forest, Minnesota, USA - June2016WEW_4_10 | ecosystem: Environmental > Terrestrial > Soil >...
CGTAGCCATCTGGACCATTGGCCTGAGCGTGCTCCTCGGCTTTGTCGTCCTCAAGCTTCGCGCCGCCACACCAGCAGCCGCAGCCGGTGGCGTCGTCATCACCGCCAGCCTCATGTTCTCAACCGTGGACTTCCCCTACCGCGCATGGAAAACCGCCCTGGTCCCCGTGCTAGCCGTCTCCCTCCTAGCCCATTTCGCTACGCGCCTTGGCCGTGCAAAAAAGGAAAGCCTTGGAACTGCAGAAGAAAGGCACGGCCGCTCCGCCTCGCAGGTAGCCGCCAACCTCGGCATCGCCGCCCTGGCCTGCGATCAGATCACCCAATCCTGGATCGCCTCAGCTCGCTGGCTCACGCGCGCAGCCCTCGCCCCCGCGCATCTCCTTGCGGTCGGCCTTGCGGCATTGGCTGAAGCTGCCGCGGACACCGTCTCCTCGGAGTTGGGCCAGGTCTTCGGCGGCCGCCCGCGCGTGATCACCACCCTACGCACCGCCGACCCCGGCCAGGATGGCGCCATCAGCCTCGTGGGCACACTGGCCGGCATCGTAGCCGCGGCGATTGTCTCCGCGCTGGGAACCCTCGCGCTGAGCGCGGACTGGACTGTCTTCGCAATAAGCTGCGCAGGCGGCATCTTCGGCCTGCTCTTTGACAGCCTTCTTGGCGCTACCCTCGAACGCCGCGGCTGGGTCAACAACGACGCCGTCAATTTCCTGTCGACAGCCAGCGCGTCAGCTTTTGCGCTGGGATTGCTGGCAGTGTTGCCTAATATCGGCTGACCGTTGTCCTGCTAACCCCGCGAACAACGCTAACTCCGCAAATTCCGCCAACTCCACTCCGCCCTTCAAACCTTCCGCAACCCAAGCTTCCGCCTCAGCCCATCCACAATCCGCTCCTCAATACTCCCAAACGGCTGGTCCGTCGTCAGGTAAGTCCACGTAGCCCCGCGCTCCGTCGGATCAAGCCCACCAGCCTCCGCCTGCGCCACGCGTTTCGGAATCTCTTCCTCCACCGTCGCCTCCATCGCACGATACATATCGTCGATGTCCTTCAGGTACTCGTGCAGCGGATTGTGATTCGCCCACGAAGTCCATTGCGTCGCCTCGCGCAGCCCCGAAACTCCCGCCAGATGATCCGACCAGAGTTCGTCGATCGTCGTTAGCGACACGAGCTTTTCCAACTCCGATGCGCACGGCGTCTCTCCTGTCAAGATCCCCTGCCGCCGCTCCTGCACTCTCTGCCGCTGACCTTCCACAACCCCCTCGTATTTGTGCAGAAACTCCCGAATCTGCAGATTCTGGGTCTCAATCTTCCTCTGAATCCGCGCCGGAGCATCTGGCGAATTCAGTTCATCTACGCCGTACTTCACCAGCAGATCGTCCTCAAGCGAAACAAAGAATTGCGAACTGCCCGGGTCGCCCTGCCGTCCCGCGCGCCCGCGTAGTTGGTGGTCGATGCGTCGGCTCTCATGCCGGTTCACGCCCATCACGTGCAAGCCCCCCAACTCCGCCACTCCCGACCCAAGCCGAATGTCCACCCCGCGTCCGGCCATATTTGTTGACACCGTCACCGCTCCCCGCCCGCCCGCCCGCGCAATAATCGCTGCCTCCTCCTCTTCATTCCGTGCATTCAAGACAGCGTGCGGCAGCGTCCCCATCGCGGCGCTCAGCCGTTCCGACTCCTCTACGCTCGCCGTCCCAATCAACACCGGCCGCCCCGTCGCATGTACGCGAAGAATCTCATCATGAACCGCCTGCTCTTTCTCCCTCTTCGTCTGGTAGAGCCGGTCCGCAAGATCCTCCCGAATCACCGGCCGATGGGTCGCAATCACCTCTACATCCATGCCGTAGATCGCGCGAAACTCCCCCGCCTGCGTCGCGGCAGTACCCGTCATCCCACACACCTGTGGATATAGCGCTACCAGGTTTTGCAGTGTGATCGATCCAAGAATCCTGCCCTGCGTCTTGGCCGCGACGCCCTCCTTCGCCTCCACTGCGGAATGCAATCCGGCGGGCCATCGCCTGTCTGCTACAACCCTCCCTTTGAACTCATCCACCGATTCAATCGCGCCGTCTTTTACCAGGTAATCCACGTCCCGCCGCAGCAGAGCATGTGCGTGAAGCGAATCCTGAATCGCAGTAAACAACCTCAGGTGCCTTTCATCAAACAAATTCCTGCACCCAAACGCGCGCTCCGCCGCATGAATCCCCGCGTCCGTCAGCGAAACACTCCGCCCAAATTGATCCAGCACGTAATGCGCATTACGCTGCAACCGGCGAGTCACCGCATCCACCCGGTAAGCCAGCGTGGCATCTCCGCCTTCACCGCCCGCAAGCACCAGCGGAATCCGCGCCTCGTCAATCAGAATCGAGTCGGCTTCATCAATCACCGCAGCCGCAAACCGCCGATGCACCTGCTCCTCAGGATTCAACGCAATCTGATCGCGAAGAAAGTCGAATCCAATCTCGTTGGCCGTCGAATAAGTTACATCGCAGTTATAAGCTTGCTTGCGTTCTTCGCCTTTCATCCCCTGCTGAATACAGCCAACCGTGAGCCCAAGATACTTGTAGATCGGCCCCATCCATTCCGCATCGCGCCGCGCCAGGTAATCGTTCACCGTCATCACGTGAACGCCCTTGCCTGCCTTCGCATACCAGGCAATCGCCGGCACCGCGGCCAGCGTTTTTCCTTCCCCCGTCTGCATTTCGGCAATCCGCCCATCGGCAAGCGCCAGCGATCCCTGAAGCTGCTCGTCGAACATCTCCAGCCCCAGCAATCGCTCCGCAGCCACCACCGCAATCGCAACCGTCTCCGCCAGGTCCCGCGCTTCAATCGCACGATCCTGCAATACAGCTTCCGTCAGCCGCCGCAGCTCTTGCCGCCGCGCATTGATCTCTCGGATTACTTCTCGACGATGCGAAGGCGAACCACTCCGCACAAATAGATTTCGCAGGAAATCGCGCACTGAGGCACTCTCCTATCCAGCAGGTTGTAAGTTGTGTTGGAAAACAGAACCTGACTTAGGCAAGAGAGAATGTAGGAGGGCGCTGATAATTTGCGGGCCATTCAAAGCCATGAACCCGGGGTGTATGCGAGTGAAAGCAAACTGGTGCGGAAGCAGCCCGGGCATTCCCGCGTGCCTCAACCCCAATTTCCTGCCGCTCACATTGTTGTTCCGCAAGGCCGACAATCGCGCATATTTCCGCGCCGCGGTCCGCGGCCACGCTCGGCACAGCAAACGCCGCACCCAGGGTCAACACCGCAGCCAGCAGCAGAATTGTGCGTCGCTTCAGCATGTGCAAAGAGTATGACACAAGAAAAAGAAGGTCGTCTGCTGACTTGCTTGCGGACCAACCCCGCCACAGCTCAATGCAGATGCAACCGCCAGGCCGTATAACTCAGAATCTCGTGAGCCACCCGCTCCAGTTCGTCGGTACCACCCTCCACGGTCACCCGCGGCCGCGGAGAAGTCAGCACGTCCAGCCCGTCCGCTGCGCAAATCGCGTGAATCCTGAAGAGATGTGTTCCATCGCTGACAATCACCAGCCGCTTCAACCTGTTCGCCCGCGCAATCACCGCAATGCGCCGCGCCGAGTCTTCAGTGTTCCGGCTCACCGTCTCGGCAATAATCGCCCCTTCCGGCACGCCTTGCCCCATCAGGTATTCGCGTCCAACTGCGCCCTCTGAATACTCATCCCCGCCTGCTCCGCCCAGTGTGATGATCAACGGCGCAATCCCGCGTCCGTAGAGTGCCAGCGCATGGTCCAGCCTCGCCCGATACACTGGCGAAGGCTTCCCGTCATACTCTGCCGCGCCAAACACCGCGATCGCATCCGAGGGTGCAGCCTGATCCTGTCCCGCATAGAGTTCAATCTGCGCGTAAACCCACCAACTCCACGCCGCAGCCCCCAAAACCAGTGCCAGCAGCACAACCAACGCAGTGCGTATGGGCCATTTGCGTCGTCTTGGCTTGGTCTTGCGCGTCATCGAAACCTTCAGCAACGGGGATCAGAGAATCAAGAGAATCAGAAACAAGGCCCTTCGGTCAATTGTCTACAGATGCGGAAATCAACTGTCACTGCAATTTCGCGGGGTTCGGTGCTTTCCTATTCCTTGTTCCCTATTCCCTGTTCCCTGTTTTTTACCGTTGCAGCACCATCGCAATTTCGTGCGTTGGAATCGCGCCTTCGCGCAGAATCTGCCAGCGCCCAGGTCCCAGTGACAGGTCCACAATCGTCGTCGGCTGAGCGTGCCCGGTCGGGCCGCCGTCGATAATCAGCGGAATACGATCGCCAATCTGGTCGCGCACACATGAAGCATGCGTACACTCCTGCGCGCCCTGCAGGTTGGCCGAAGTCGCCGTAATCGGCAGCCCAAACCGCTCCACAACCGCCCGCGGAATCGCCGCATCCGGAACCCTCAGCGCCACGTTTCCCGTATTCGCAGTCGATCGCAAAGGCAGCTTGGTCCCCGCCCGCACAATGATCGTCAGCGGTCCCGGCCAGAAGCGGTCCGCCAGCTTATCCAGCCATGGGTCGGTGTCGCGCGCCAGCGTATACGCCTGCGCCAACCCGGAAATCAGCAGCGAAAGCGGCTTATGTTTTTGCCGGGACTTGATTTTGTAAATCTGCTCTACGGCATGCAGGTTTACCGGATCGACTGCCAGCCCATAGAAAGTATCGGTAGGCAGCGCAATTACGTCGCCCTTTCGCAGGCAGGAGACAATATAGTCAATCCGGTCTGGTTGGGGTTCATCGGGATGGACGCGCAAGATCTCCGCGGACAAGAAGCTCTACCTCAATTCGCGCATTACTATAGCCACAAAGACGGAAACTAACACAGCACCTGTCATGGTGCAAGTCGCGCCCGTCACCTCACCCGCGCCCGGCATCCAAACGGCTTAGAATCGGCAGAGGGTATCAACGGTCTCTGAATCATGCCTCTTCGCATTGTACAGAGTAAGCAGAACGCCCGCCTCAAGCAGCTTCGCAAGGCGCTGGCCAACCCCTCACGGGAGTCTCGCAGCGGTGCGCCTCATCTGGCCGGCATAGAGGGCCCCAACCTGCTTGAGGAAGCTTTGCGTGCCGGTCTCGCTGTCGATTGCGTCTTTGTTGCCCAGGGTGCCGAGCGGCTCCTCGACTCCTTCGCTCTTCCGCCGCAGGCTGAAATTGTGCTGCTTCCCAGCGAACTCCTTGACTCAGCACTCACCACCGAATCTCCCCAGCCCATCGCCGCCCTCGTCGAACCGCCCGAGTGGACCTGGGACAACCTCCTGGGCGGCCTGCAAAACTCCACCCCGCTGGTTCTGGTCCTCGCGGGAATTCAGGACCCCGGCAATCTCGGCACCATCCTCCGCTCCGCTGAGGCCTTCGGGGCAGCCGGCATCCTCACTCTGCCCGGCACGGTCAGTATCTGGAACCCGAAGGCTGTCCGCGCCTCCGCCGGCAGCGTCTTCCGCCTCCCGGTACTCGCCGCCAGCGCCATCAACGCTATCGCCCGCCTGCGCGAAGCCGGCCTGCGCATCTTCGCCACCACGGTCGGCGCTGCCGAACCGGCCGATCTCATCGACCTCACCGCCCCGGTCGCAATCCTCATCGGCAACGAAGGCAATGGCGTTCCCAGGCCAATCTCCGCCATGGCCGATGGCGCCATCACCATCCCCTGCCCCGGTCCTGTCGAAAGCCTCAATGCCGCCATCGCCGCCAGCATTCTCCTCTACGAAGCCTCCCGTCAAAGGAGAGTTCCCCGATGAGCCTTTTCGACGGCCAACCCGACGGCCCATCCGGCCCGGCACGTACCGCTCCCCTCGCCGAACGTATGCGCCCCCGCACTCTCGATGAATACAGCGGTCAGGAGCATCTGCTCGGACCCGGCAAGCCCCTCCGCGTTCAGATCGAGCGCGATGACTCCGGTTCCATGATCCTCTGGGGTCCGCCCGGCGTAGGCAAAACCACCCTCGCCAAAATCATTGCGGAAACCACAGAGGCCAGCTTCATTGAGTTCTCCGCCGTCATGAGCGGCATCAAGGAAATCAAGCAGGTCATGACCACCGCCGCGCAGGCATCCCAGATGCACTCGCGCACCATCCTTTTCGTCGATGAAATTCACCGCTTCAACAAGGCCCAGCAGGACGCCTTTCTTCCCTACGTCGAGCGCGGCACCATCCGCCTCATCGGCGCCACTACGGAGAATCCCTCCTTCGAAATCATCTCCGCGTTGCTCTCCCGTTGCCGCGTCTACGTGCTCGAACCGCTCAGCGAAGAGCGCATCAAAGCTCTGCTACGCCGCGCCCTTGAAGACCGCGAACGCGGCCTCGGCGGACAGGAAATCTCCGCCGACGACGATGCCCTCCAATTAATCGCAAGCTATTCCAGCGGCGACTGCCGCAGCGCCTACAACACCCTCGAAGTCGCCGCGCAGCTCGCCAACGAGGGCGCAAAACATATCGACCGTCCCATCGCCGTTGAAGCCGTCCAGCAGCGCGTGCTCATGTACGACAAGTCCGGCGAAGAGCATTACAACCTCATCTCCGCCCTGCACAAGAGCGTCCGCAACAGCGATCCCGATGCCTCTCTCTATTGGCTCGCCCGCATGTTTGCCGCTGGCGAAGACCCGCTGTATCTCGCCCGCCGCGTCGTTCGGATGGCCGTCGAAGACATCGGCCTGGCCGCACCGGAAGCCCTCAACCTCTGCCTCAGCGCCAAGCAGGCCATGGAGTTCCTCGGCTCTCCCGAAGGCGACCTCGCCCTCGCCGAAGCTGTCGTCTATCTCGCGCTCGCCCCCAAGTCGAACTCCGTCTACACCGCTTACGCCGCGGTCCAGTCCGAAATCGAGCACACCCGCCAGGAAGCCGTCCCGCTTCACCTGCGCAACGCGCCAACAAAGCTGATGAAGGAGCTCGAATACGGTAAGGGCTACCTCTACGCACACGGCGAAGCAGGCCGCGTAGCCGACATGGATTGCCTCCCCGACTCACTCAAAGGCCGCAGCTACTACCAGCCCACCCAGGAAGGCCGCGAAAAGCTCTTAGCCCAGCGCATGGAAGAAATCCGGAGAATCCGCACCGCCAAACACGGCCAAGGTTAGCGTCCCACATCCGAGATTGATCCCCAAAATGCAGTCATCTTGAGCGACAGAAGCGAAGCGCAAGAAGTCGAAAGATCTGCGGTTGCTTTGGTTGCTTGGAAAGCACTCAACCATCCCGTCCGCCAGTAACGGTCCTACAATTGTTGTTGTGGGAGACTCCTATGGTCAGATTCATCACGACCCCGGAATCCACTTACATCGGGCGCTGCATCTATTGTGATGCCACTCAAGGTAAGCTGACCGACGAGCACGTATCTCCATTTGGGCTAAATGGCTGTTTGATCCTCTCCAAGGCAAGCTGTCTCGATTGCAATAAGGTAACCTCCGCACTAGAGTTTCATGTGCTGCGGGGTATGTGGGGCACTGCCCGCACGGAAATGGGGTACCAAACGCGCAACGAAAAGGGCGCAGATGATCTCTATCCGATCACGGTCATTCGAAGCGGAGTTAAAACCGTTCAAAAAGTTCCACTCAAAGATGCATTGAAGACCATTGAATTGCCGATCTTCAGGCCACCCGCAGTTCTGGAGGGACGAGTCGCTACAAGAATTGACAGTATCTCCAAGGATCAGTTCGATCTGGATGAGCAGAGAACCGACCTCGCAAGAAGGCTCGGAGTAGAGGAAATGTGCTCCCCGTACTGTGATCCAAGCAGATTTACTCGCTTCGTCGCTAAGTGCTCGCTAGGATACGCAATTGAACGTTATGGATTCGAAGCGTTCGAGTCCATCTATGTCCGCTCAGCGATACTTGGAAAAACTGAGGATATTGGACAATGGGTCGGATCGCCAGACACACGAGAATTTCCAGTTCGCAACACACCCATGTCAGGTGGGTTCAAAATCCTTCCGGACAATGATGTTCTCGTGCGCATTAAGCTCTTCCCGCGCTTTGACGGCGCTGAATACATCACTGTCGTTGGAAAGATGAAGGAGATTCATGCCGACCAGTATCGCCTTGTCAAGGCCGGGCGTGAAGCACCGAGGGCAGAATCCGCCTAGCGATCGGACGTCAGAAGTTGGGGGATATCGAAGTTCGGGTATCTCGAACTAGCAGGGCCTCAACCAACCTGCCATTCCGATCCGTCTCCCCTAGCCCTTCTCCCACGGATTCACCACCGACCCCTTTATGTCTTCGAAGTGTTTAACATTCCGCGTCGCCAGCGTCGCACGAGACGCCAGCACGATCCCCGCAATCATCGTGTCGCGCGCATCCACCGGACGGCCTCGCCTGCGGCGATCAGCGCATAACTCCGCTGCTCGAAGGGCCGAATCGGAGTCGAAATGCAGAACCCTTCCTTGAAGTGCGCTCTCAAGAAGCTGTTCAAATCTCACCTCAAGCGCGCCGCGCCTTTTCCCGGGCTGCATTGCCAACAGGCCGGAGCGAATCTCGTATACATTAATCGAAGTCGTCCAAATCGAAGAGCGGGGTTGGAGATCCAGCCACTGTGCAACCTGCTGCCCTGGGGCAGGCCCCATGAACTCTGAGATCACGTTTGTGTCGAGCAGGATCATGACTCAAAGTCCGGAATCTCCATGCGCATGCCGCGAATTTCCGCAATCGGCTCGTCGAGATAGACGCCACTGCCGCTGAAGAGCGCCACCATCTCCGTCCCCAACCCGCCCTTCGGAGCCTCTTCCTCACGCAGCGCATCGCGCAGAATCTCACGCGCCTCGGCCTCCATGCTGCGCCCGTTCCGCTTGGCGCGGTGCTGCAAGCGCGCCTTCAGCCGGTCCTCCATGTTGCGAACCAGAATCTGTGCCATGGCGCCTCCGTTGCTATCATGATAGCATGGCCGGAAAACGCCGCGCATGATAACTTGACCTCGGAGACACGTCGATGCACTTACCATCCGCAGTGTTCCTCGCGTTGTTTGTCGGCGTCGCCGGTCAGCAATCCCAGCAGCCCGTCGATTCGCCTCCCAAGACCATCGCTGAGCAATCGTTCTATGTCGCCGGATACCAGGTCCGCACCAACAACGCCAACGAGATGAGCGGCAACGGTGAAATCGGCAAACTGTGGCAGCGATTCTTTCAGCAAAACCTCGGCGCACAGATTCCCAATCGCGCAGACACTGCGACAATCGTGGTCTATTCCGACTATGCCAGCGACGAAAAGGGCGACTATAGCTATCTCCTGGGCGCGCGAGTTCCCTCCGTCGATCACCTGCCGGCCGGAATGACCTTCAAGAAGATCGCGCCTGGACCCTACGCAGTTCTCACTACAGCGCAAGGGCCACTTGTCGATGTATTGCAAGCAGAATGGAAAAGAATCTGGACCATGCAGCCGGACGAACTTGGCGGAAAACGCGCCTTCCTCACCGACTACGAGGTCTACGATGCGCGCAGCGCCAATCCGCAACAGGCCCAGGTGGAAATCTACATCGGCCTGCAATCTGCTTCCCATTGAGCGCGAGCAATATCCGATTGAGCGCGAGCAATATTGGACAGAAGAAACAAAGCGGCAGGCTTCAGAATTGAGTTCGGGCAAGTCTTTGCAACGGCATCCGCCTATCGGTTCAAGCGTCGGTTACGGCTTGTCCATTTCGTTGCGTTCGCGGACCGGAAGCGTCACCCCCGCAGATTGCATCCAACTACCAGGTCTATCCAGGTTTCTGTTCGAAGAGGAAAAAACCATGATCCTGAGAAAACTCCCCTTGTGCCTTTTGGGCGCCGCTTTGGCTGCGACAATTTTGACCACCGGCTGCCGGGATCACCACCACCATGATCGCGGCGACGAAGCCCAGCCTGCCGCGCAACCCGCAGCCCAACCGGTTCAAGATGAGACCGTGATTTACAACCAGTGGGAAGCCGATACGCACCGTGCCCACAAAGATCTCGCTCAGCGAACCGCGGACGAGCAAAGAGAGTACCGCGACTGGCGCCAGAATCATCCCAACGGCCGCTAGTCAAGCGCCTTAAAGTCTATGGAAAGCTACCTTAGGCTCTCAATCCTAAGGTAGCTTTTCTATTCCCTAAACCCAATTCCCTGCCTCATTCGTACTTCACCGAGCACCCATACGGCCGCGTAAACGTCGGGTTCACCGGCTTGCCGGCCATCGCCTCAGTCAGCGCATCGGAGACGTAATTGTTTGCCCCGCGCACATCCTCGGGATCGGGTGTGGGCCGGTCGTCGATTGCCCCGGCATAAATCAACTTCCCGTCCGGATCGATCACGAACATCTCGGGCGTCGTCTTCGCGTTGTAAAGCCGCCCCAGTTTGCCTTCAGGGTCCATCAGCACGGCTGTCGGCACCGCGTGCATCTTATCCAGGTAAGCATTCTCCTGGCTCGGCGTCACGTAGCCCTGCTCGCCGGGAGCCGAAGAAATCACCGTGAACCACGCAACTCCCTTCGCGGTCCATTCCTTCTGCAGCGCCTGCATGTTGCCGGAGACATAGTGCTTTCGAGTGAACGGGCAGCCCTGGTTATGCCACTCCAGCACCACGAACTTGCCGCGATATTGCGCCAGCGTTTCTGTCTGTCCGCCCGAGTCAGTTGCCGTGAAAGCCGGAGCGGGCCCGCCTACGCGGACGCTCTGAGCGAAACTGAGCGGGAGAAGCGCAACCGCAATGGCAGCACAACCCAAAAGACGAGAACTGAACTTCATCAGAGTCAACCTCCTGAGGGGAATTCAGACGATCAACCGGGAATCGTTCGCGATTCCCACTTCAAATTGGACGGATTCGGGCGCCCCAGGTCACGGGGCTACCCTGCTCCTACTTCTTGACAATCTCCACTCGCCGATTTTGCGACCGCCCCAGCTCCGTATCGTTGCTCGCCACCGGCTTGCCCGACCCGAATCCCTGCGTAGTCAGCCGCGTCGCGGCCACCCCCGCAGCCACCAGGTAGGCCTTCACTGAAGCAGCCCGCTTCTCTGACAGCGTTTGGTTATGCGCGTCGCCACCCACGTTATCCGTATACCCTTCGATCCCTAAACTCCAGGTCGACTGCGTCTTTGCCGCAGCAATCAGCGAGTCAAGCGTCGGCTTCGATTCATCCTTCAAGTGATCCGAGTCCGTGTCGAACAGAATCCCGTAGAGCCGCGCGCGTCCCTCGCTCTTCAGCTGATCCACCACGCCGTTGCCGACACCCGGCTTCCAATGCGGGCAAAACCCAACCTGCTTGGATATGCGCTTTCCCTCCCATTTTCCCGCTGCCCCGCCAGTAGCTCCCTCATGCCACCAATAGCCGGTAAACGACTGCCCGTCGTCGGCGAAAATCAGCATTGCCGGTCCACCATGTCGTGGACTTGGCATGTCGCCTTCCGTCCAGGTAAACCGCAGCACTCGGCCCTCGAATCCGCCGTTTTCAATCAGCCCGTTGTTGTACTCATAGCAGCCATTCACAGCGGACCCCGTCTGCAGCATCCGGAAGTTCCCGTAACTCGAAGCGAAGGTACCGGTGTTATCCGGCAACGGCCGTCTCACCAAAACTTTGCCGTACGCGAAGACATCCATGATCTCCATGTACTTCGGATCGCCCCAGTTATTCAGAACCGTCAGTCGCAGATACCGCCCTGTCGCTGGCGCCTTCAAGGGGAATTTCTGATGGTCCTTCACCTTTGCCAGCGACGGTGTGGCAATCACCGTGTACACCCCGTTCTTGCTGTCGGAGATCTCCACCTTCACATCCTTGGCGCCACGCCCCGGATTCTCCACCTGTGCCGTATCAAATTCCAGGCTTGTGATCTGGCTCTTGTCTGCCAGTTCGAAAACGAAAACCTTGGGCGTCAGGTCGCCATCCTTGGTGGCCCAACCCGTGCTCGGCAGTTCATCCAGCAACACCTCAGGCGACCACTGGCCGCTGTCGGAATAAGACGGCGGCGCTACTACCACCAGAGCACCCGCGCCCCACGACAATAAATTCGTCTCATCAGATCCGCTCTTCGCCTGGGCCGGCAGCTTTACCAGGAGCAAAAGGACCGCACACACCATTGCAAACCAGGGGGGAGTCTTGCTAATTTTCATGGAATCCTCGCGAGCTTTTGAGTCTATTCACCTTGTTCTCTCAGGTCAATACGATTCTTGCTTCCCCCGCACAAGTCCGCCCAGGGCGTTAACGTCCCGCTACAGGCGCCCGCTACGGAATCCTGACCCAGCTCTCTGTCCGTCCCAACAGAGAGATCCCGATGTAGCCGCGCATTTTCAAGGTGTCGTTCCCCACCGCCCAGATCTTGCCCTTGTATTCCTTACCGTTCTCTGGATCCACCACGGTTCCCTCCACCCAGTCATCTCCCTCAGAATGAAAATCGCGCATCAGCACCATTCCCAAAATAGGTTGGTTCTTATACTCGCCACTGCACTTGTCGCACACATCTTTGGGTGTGCGCCCCGGTCGCACCTCAGTCACCTTGCCAAACAGTTTGCCGTTCACCAGGTACGTATCCACCTTGCCTCCGGGACTGCCATCACTATTCATCACCTGCCAGTGCCCAATCGCATTCTGAAGCTTTGGCGTCAATTGTTGCGCCGCCGCACTCCATGCAGCCAGCATCCCCAGAAGTGCTATCGCAACGCCCTTGAAGCATTTGTGTCGAATCATTTTCAAGCCGTCATCCTCTCCGCGGGATTATAGAGCGGATAGCCGCAACCGTGCCCTCATAGTGCGCGCGATTTCTTAGCCCTCGGGAAGTGAGGCGCCGCACCAATATGATTAAGTCAAAGCGGGAAACCAGACCACCAACCAGACGCTTGCAAATTGACAGCAGGCCGGACCGCGGCGTGTAATGGAACTGTTGGTTGTGGTGAAGGAGTTCACCCTTAACCGCTGTCCTCAAGCACAAATACAGGACAGATAATGACTCCTGACGGGGAATCCTGTCGTGGGGTCTATTCCCGGCGCGATCCCCAAATACAATCTGAGTGGCGCAAGCCAAACCGGAAGCGTCAGGTTATCTCTGGCTCTCGCCCATAGTCCCTCGCGCCGGAACGCAACGCTGCACGCTGTAGCATCGAAAGAGGAGTAAGCCTTGCAGAAATACCTGCTCATCGCCATCGGCGGCGCACTCGGCTCCATCGCACGCTATTGGGTCGGTTCCACCGTCGCCGGACGCATGGGAATCCGCTTTCCCTATGGCACGCTGATCGTCAATATCACCGCGTGCATCATCATCGGCTTCTCGCTCACCTATATGAGCCGTCGAGCCGACATGAACCCCGCATGGAGATACCTCATCCCCATCGGCTTCATCGGCGCATACTCCACCTTCTCCACCTATGAATGGGAGACGCTCTCCACGCTCCGCGCGGGCGCTTTTTTCCTTGCTGCTCTCTACGCGGGCGGCAGCCTCATCCTTGGTCTGGCCGCCGTGTGGGGTGGTTCGTGGATCGCAGAAGCTATCTCCTGACCCGCCCCAGCCCCTACTCTCTATTCCGTCGACGTAAACGGCGATGCCGGCAGCCCTTCTCCGTTGAACAGGTTGCACTGCGGACTGTTGGCCCACCCATAGCGTACGTAGCGCGGCTCGGCAACGGCATCGCTCGCCGCCACCACTTCGTTGCCGTCAATCTTCGCGGTCGCCGGCACAAACTTCCCATCCGCCCCAGCCACTTCAAATCCGGTCAACTCCCCGCCCTTTGCCACCAACCCCTTCGAATGGTGATCGAACCACACGCGAATCGCGTTTCCCTCCGGCGTAGCCTGACTGTAAATCGGCCCGGAATAGCTGATGTCTTCGCCATAAGCAATCGCCCGCGCCCCAAGCGCCAGCCTGTGACCCACATCCACCTTGTCCGTCGGGTGCACATTATCCGGATTGCCAATATCGATCGTCACCGCCATCGCCGTATTTCGCAGTTCCAGCGTCTTCAACTGCTGTTCCCGCAATTCCGCCCAGTCTTCAGTGGCGTTCGATTTGAAATTTGAAATCTGCACAAACAAGAATGGGAAATCTCCTATGCCCCACTCGTGCCGCCAATCCTCAATCATGGTGCTGAATACCTGTTTGTACAGCGGTGCCCGCGCCAGCGCGCTGTTGCTCTCGCCCTGGTACCAGATCACCCCGCGGATCGGAAACGGCGTCAGTGGAGCAATCATCCCGTTCCACAGCATCCCCGGCCCCCAACTCGTCAGTTGCGGATGCCACGGAAACTGCGGCGCAGGCTTGCCCTGCGCCTTCGCCTCATCCAGTTGCCGCCGCTCATCCTTGCCGCGAAGCAACTCGTTCTCCTCGCGCTCCGTCATCTTGCCCCATTGCACAAACACCGGTGCCAGCGCCGCATTCTCCCCCAGCGCCGCCATCCGCGTCCACGTATCGGCCACTGTCCCGCCCCACACTGAGTCGATCACCCCCACCGGCACATGTTCCCGCTGCTCAATCTCCCGCGCAAAATACCACGCCACAGCGGAGAAATCCCTCGCTGTCTCCGGCGTCGAAGCCGTCCAGCCCGGCCAAACATCGGTGTCGATATCGTCTTTCGGATACTCACTGGCCAGCTTCTTCACAATCAGCATCCGGATCTGCGGAATGCCAGCCTTGGGCAAATCCGCCGCCGCCGTGGAGGCCCCGCCAAATCCGCCGCCCATCGAAAACTCCATGTTCGACTGCCCCGACGCCACCCACACATCCCCCACCAGCACATCGTCCAGCGTCATCGTGTCCGCAGCGGCAGTATCGCCACCCGTTGTCAACACAGCGGGCACACCCTTCACCGTCAACTCAAACGGTCCACCCGCCGCTCCCGGCTTCAGGTACACGCTCCACCGGCCCAGGCTTCCCGCCTTCGTGATAAGTGTCTCGCCACGGAACGTCACGCTCACCTCTTCGCCCGCCGTCGCCAATCCCCACACATGCACCGGCAACTCGCGCTGCACCACCATGTGGCTCGACAAAATCTTCGGCAGCACAACCTCAGCCTTCGCCACAGCGCCCGACAACAGCCCAACCACCAAAACAGATCGCAGATTCACGTCAGATCCTCACTATCAACAGGATGCCGGAAAGCCTTTCGCAGCGAATACAAGCGACATTTTCCGGAAAGCAAAAACTAACAGAGTCAACCGCCCTCCGTCAGCCCGCCGATTCCGCATCATGCCAGATGGAAGTGGCCCAGCGTCCGGATAGGCAACCACACATCCGGAATGTCGCATGACCGCGTCGATCAAAAGCTTGGAACGCGAATCGGCTTTTCACAACAGTAGAGAAGACTCGCGATCGATTCACTGCATTAATTCAATAATAGCGAAGAAATTAACCGCCTCTTTTCCACGGAACCAATTCTGATCAGGAAAATCGGAAACGAGGAGCGGCCCTGAACGCGCCCCCGAGCAACATCTCGGGCCTTTTCGGGTTTGCATCCAATGAGAGTGGGTCTGGAAGAAGACCCCTCAATTGATTGGCTTGTTCGCACAAGGAGATTTGTTTATGCGCACTTGCAGAATTTGGAACAGATTTGGTTTCACCCGCGCCAACTGGCTGCGGCCAGTGTCCTTCATGATGGCTTTTGCTTTGCTTGTCTCGGCGGCTGCAACACGAGCCCACGGGCAGTACCCGCCCCCGCCTCCGCAGCAGCAGGCGCCCCCACCACCACCGCCTCCTCCAGGGCCAGACCAGGGCTATCCGCAAGGAACGGCCGAGCCGCCACAGGCTCCAGCTCCGTATTTGCCACCGCAACAGCTGGATCAACTGGTACAGCGGATCGCGCTCTATCCTGACCCGCTGCTGGCGCAGACGCTTACCGCGTCCACAGTGTGGGAACAGATCCCCGACGCGGCCGGCTGGGCCGACCAGCATGCGAACTTGCGCGGCGACCAACTGGCTGCTGCCATAACAACCGACAACCTGCAATGGGATCCGAGCGTAATGGCGCTGCTGCCGTTTCCCCAGGTGCTCGACATGATGGCGCAGGATCCCGGTTGGACGCAGCAACTGGGCAGCGCCGTGCTGGCCCAGCGCGGAGATGTGATGGATGCCGTGCAGCGCGACCGGCAGGAAGCGTACAACTACGGCTACCTGAGGACAAACCCCTATGACACGGTCGTCAATAACGGCGAATACGTTGAGATTCTCCCTGTAAATCCGGCGTACATTTACGTACCGTACTATAACCCCGGCTTGGTGTTTGTAGCGCCACGTCCAGGTTTTGCTGTCGGGGTGGGAATCCGGTTCGGTCCGGCCATCGTGCTGGGCGGCGCGTTCGCACCGTGGGGTTGGGGCACAGTCGGGTTTGGATGGGGCGCGCACGCCATCCTCATCGACCACACGCCGTGGAACCGTACATGGGTGAACCGGCGCTACTATGTCCATTCTTATGCGCGCCCGTTTGTGCACGGCCCGGGGCCCCGCGTGGAACATCACGAGGTCCGGCGCGAGGAGCGGCGGTAGTCAAGTTCAACCGAAGCCAAGACAACCCCACGGACGAAGGCTGTCCGCGAGGTTGTCTTTTTATCAGCCACTACTATGTGGCACGTGACCTTAATGATTGAGGGAGGGCGCTCTAGTGTACGCGGACGACAGTGCGAATCTGGAAGTTCGAGCTGTTCACCAGAACGTATTGGCCATCAACCATACGCCATTCGTAACCCCGTGGCGGGGCGTTCAGATGATATTGGTGGTAGTCGATTTTATCGGCCCGGTCCCAGTCTTCGTGCTTGATGACTGCGCCTCTCTTCCATTCCTTGTGTTCAACGTACGCGTGGTTGTCGTGATGGTCCTGGGCCTGGGCAAATGCAGCTCCGCCCATAAGACTTGTCGAAAGGATCGCAAGCGCTAAAACTGTGTGCAGTTTTTTCATAGAGATCTCCTGCCTCGGTAGGATGTCCCCACAGCAGGTCGCGTTGTTCATGTTCCGGCTAAATCACCGGCGATCCGAAAGTTTTAATGGCCTCGTAAATATCATCTCCTTGACTTCGGAATTCGCCCCAACCGCGGATCATGGCGCAGCATAAGATCGCACGCATGAAGCGCCTCCATCTCGAAGCTTGGGCTGTCGCTCGGAATAAGCAGCCAATGGCCGATCTTGTTTCCCAGTAGCTCGATAGAACGGAGCGAAGAGAATTCCCGTCTAAGCCCTGGGTCTCCAGGGTCCGTACCTTCCGAAAGAACCAGCCAAACGCCGTTGTCCCGCGGAGACCTCGGACTGTTCCGCAGCATACAGACCAGACGGTCGTCCACGTAAACGGCAAAACCGGAGAACATGCGCCGCACCTCGGGGTCCAATGGCATCAGCGCATCCAGAACGAACCCGTGCGGAGCCTTCTGTTTCGGTTTTGCAGGACGAGCCATGGTCTATATGGTTTACCAGAAAGGACCATAACAAACCAGACCTGATTGCGAACGAAAGGATATCAGCGGCAGCTCCGGACCTATCGTTGCCAATCCTAAAAGCCACCCCTTACCCACGCAAATCCCCGCAACATTTCCATCAGTTTCGTGTCAAATTTTAAAAAATGCCGTCTTTCCGACAAAGCAGGCATACGGAACATCGCAAGGTTCTCATTAGAAAGGCACTGAACTTACAGGCTTCTTCAAGCTGAAGGAGACACAACCTATTCTGCCCAGGAGGAATCGCATTCCAGATGCGCACTGGACGAACAGCTCGGCTGATACTCATCGCCATCGCAATCCTGTTCTCGTCATCCGCCCGCATTCATGCGCAGGCCGCGTTGCTCATGGAGCAGCCCTACGGCTTTTTTGGGGCTCTGAACCCCACCGGCCACAACGCAATCTACTTTCAGCGCATCTGCGCTGAGACGCCGATCCATCTGCGCCGCTGCCAGCCCGGGGAGCTCGGCGTCGTCATTGCTCGCTACCAGGGCCTCTCCGGTTACGACTGGATCGCCATCCCTCTCGTTCCCTACCTCTACTCTGTCGACGATCCCTCACAAGTCCCTGCCCATGTCGACCATCCCACTGTGGATCGCATGCGCAACCACTACCACGAAGCGCACTTTCTAGCCCTCGGAGAAAACCTGTCCGCTGGCGGTCTGCTCCATGGCGGTTGGACAGAGCTGCTTGGAGTCGCCTATGAGCGCCGCACCTACGCCTTCCGCTTCGCAACCACCGAGGCCCAGGATGACGCCCTCATCGACCGCATGAACTCCGCCGAAAATCGATCTCACTTCGAGCTGCTCTATAGCAACTGCGCAGACTTTGCCCGGGTCGTTCTCAACTACTATTTCCCCCGCACCTTTCGCCGCAATCTCTTTCCCGACGCCGGCATGACCACGCCGAAACAGCTCGCATGGAAGCTCGAGCGCTTCGCCCGCCAACACCCCGAAACCCAGCTGGAGATCTTTGAGATCCCCCAGATTCCAGGCTACCGCCATCAAAGCGGCTCCAACAAAAGTGTTGCCGAGTCGCTCTCCACCACCATCTATGCAGTCCCTATCGCGCTCGTCAATCCCTATATTGCGGGAGGCCTTTTTGTGGACTATCTCGTCCGTGGTCGTCACCGGCTCATACCGGCCCATCCCCAAATGCTCACGGCGGACACAATCTCAACGTTGTCTACTCCTGCATTGACAACCTCTAGGCGTGTCCCGCAAGATTCTCCCAGCGCGGACAATCAGGCCCCCGTCGCAGCTGGCATCGGAACTGCGCAGATGCAGTCTCTCCGGGCAGATCCTTAGGCCGAAGAAAATCGAGAACTTTCCATGAGCAAGTCCTCTCCGCAAAACTTCAAGAACCACGGCCGCGTCGATCCGCCGTTTCACATGGTTCTTGCCACTGTCTTGGCAGTCAACCTGTACATGGCTGGGCTTTACGCATATCGGAATTTCAATCTCTTCAGTGGATGGCTCGTGATTCTTGCCATCGCCGTCTGGATCCCCGTCCTCAAGCTGCGCACCTATCCCCTCAAGGTCCAGGACCGCGTCATCCGCCTCGAGGAGCGCCTCCGCCTCCAGGCCCTGGCTCCGGCCGAATGGCACGCGCAGATCTACAAGCTCTCTGAAGACCAGTTGATCGGCCTTCGCTTCGCCTCCGACGAGGAAGTCGTCGAATTGGCCAAGCAGGCCCTTGAAGAGAACCTCACCCGCAAGCAGATCAAGGAGCGCATCAAGTCCTGGCGCCCCGACGACTGGCGCATCTGATCCTTCACTCGGCGCGGCGGCAATTCCAATCTTCGCCGTCGCGCATCACTCCTCATTGCGCATCTTTTCTACGGCAGTCGCCTCCCCGGGTCGCCGCCTGCTCCATCGCCTGAACCGCCGTTCTTCCCCTCTTCCTCGGCAGCGGCCAGCGCTTCCGTATCCAGTCCGTGTTCATGCTTGTACTGTTCCACCGGCATCTTCCCGTCCCACCACGCCCAGTTCATCGGATAAACATCCGGATCGAAGAACACCTGGTAGAAATGCCAGACCACGATCGCCAGCGTGGCCAGAATCGCCTCGTAGAAGTGCACCGCCGTCGCCACGTCCACCCACCACCGCGCCAGCAGGTTGCCCACCCACACCTTGGCCCACAGCATAACGCCCGTGACGCCCATCAGCGCCGTGCCCCAAACCAGCGCCCAGTACTCCGCCTTTTCCGCGTAGTTGAATCGCCCAAACTGCGGCTTCACCTTGCTCAGCCCCAAGTAGTAGCGCATCGTGCCGAAAGCGTCGAACGCATCCTTCGGCCTCGGTGCAAAATCCCACACCAGCTTCCGTCCCTCTCGCGTCACTATCAGGTAGAAGACGTGGTAAATGCCCGCCGCAATCAGAATTACGCCCGCCACACGATGCGTCATGCTACGCAGCCCCTCGCTCATCCCCAGCAATTCCGCGAACCATGAATTGGGAAACTTCAGCGCAAACCCCGTGATCACAAGGACAATGAAACTGGACAGCAGAATCAGGTGCTGCCATCGCTGGTTCGTCGTCATGCGCGTCATGGTCGGATTCATCATCCGCCGCCGTGCAACCGCTTTGCTCCGCCAGATAATCGCGTTGTGCACGAACATTGCGCCAATCACCGCAAGAATCAGCAGAATGTAAAACCACCGCACCCATCGCACCGCGGCTGTGCCAATGTCGTTGGCGTGTCCTCCGTCTTCGAAGTGCACCCGAGTCAGTGTAAACTTCTGCGTCACGCCCTTGTGACACTTGCCGCAGGTCGCATCCAGGTTCGCCTTGTTGATCGTCGAATTCGGATCGCTCGAAGGCAGTATGTTATGCACGCCGTGACAGCTTGAGCAGTTGGCAGCCACCATCGATCCGCCCTGTGCCGCAAGCCCGTGATAGCTGTCGAAATACGACGTCACGCGGTTTCCCGGCACACCGAACTCCTGGCTCAGCCGCACGCCCTCGTGGCAGCGCGCGCAAATATCCCGCGACACATTCTGCTCCGCAGCCGGCGAATTCGAATTCCCATGCGACTTGATCGAGTGGATCCCGTGGCAGTCCGTGCACACCGGCGCAAGCCCATTGCCCTTCGCAATGCCCTGCCCGTGAATGCTCTGCATAAACGTCGTTTCTACAGCCGCATGGCACTTGCCGCAGGTCGACGGAACATTGAACTTGTAGATGGGCGACTTCGCATCGTTCGCCGGCAGTATCTCGTGCGCGCCATGGCAATCCGTGCACACCGCTGCCTTCTTCGATCCATTTTCCGTGGCCAACCCGTGCACGCTCTCCTGGTACGACGCAAAAGCCTGTGAGCTCTGCCCAGCGCCATCCATCAAAAACTTCTGCCCGTGGCAACGGCCGCACGTATACGGAATGTTTTTGTGATTCACTGGCGACGTTGCATCGTCCGCGCCCACGATTTGATGCACCCCGCCGTGGCAGTCCTGGCAATTTGCAACAGCCGCTCCACCAGCCTTTACCGGCATCGCATGCAGGCTGTGCGAATACGCTTCCTGCGCATCCGCGTGACACTCCGCGCACGTAATCTTCTTGGGCGGGGTCTCGTGGATAAACCCCTTGACGTCCTTGTGGCAATCCACGCAGCTAAACATCGACCCGTGGATCGAATGCTTCAACTTCGCCGGATCCACATACACGCTCACTGACTTGCCGTTCATCTGCGTAGTCAGGGTTGGACTCGCATGGCAAGCAAGACAGTCTTTGTCCTGCAGCTTCTGCTCGGCATCTGCGGAAAACGCCCGGCAAAACAACGTCGTCGCAAAAATAGCAGCAATGAAACATCCAGAAACTTTCACGCCATTGAGGAGATGCTTCTTGAAAATCAAGCGCAGTGACTGGAGTCACAAGGCAGTATCAGTAAGCCTTACGCCGAGTGCTGGCAGGCAAAGATGGCGCATTATTCCGTTGCAGGCCGCATAACTTGAGTTGTACAGAAATGCCGATCAACCGCAAAGCCAACCGGTGTAAAACACCGCGCATCCAACGCACGCAGAGTAAAGGGAATCCGCTTAAGGCGGATCAAGTTCCCGCATGCCGCTCTTTGCACTTATCGATTCGCAAGAACGAAATCTAACCCTAGAAGTACCCCAATGATGCGCCTCCTCCCCTCAGCCGGCCTGAGCGTTGCCATTGCTCTGGCCACAGCCGCTTCTCTCTCAGCTCAGGATTCCAGCAGCCAATCGCAAGTTGCGCAGGATGCCCCTCCGCCTCCGCAGTATCCAACTACGCAAACGGTGCAACCGCAAGCCACCGGCCATGCCTTCAACCACGGCGAAGTCGGAGCCTACGGAGACTTCCTTCGCGTAGCTCCCTCCGGCAACAGCGGCGTCAACTATGTTGGCGTTGGTGGTCGCGTTGGTGTCAACGCCGGCACGCACGTTGCCATTGAGGCAGAGATGAACTACGACTTTGAGCGGAACTACACAACCACAACAACAACCGGAACGGGCGGCACGGTAACAACCTCGACGGTCACCAGCAAGGTGCGTCCACTCACCGGTCTCTTCGGGCCCAAATTCCAGTTCGGCACTTCAGGCCCGGTCCGCGCTTTCGTTGAAGGAAAGGTGGGGTTCATCAACGTCACCGAAACCAACAACGCACCGTCCACCACTACGTTTACCAATTCCGTAGCAGGCGTCGGCGGACCCGGAACTCACCTTGCGGCCTTTCCCGGCGGAGGCATTGAGTTCTTCGCCGGGCCGTTCGGATTGCGGGCTGAAGTAGGCGATGAAATCTGGGTTAACAACGGCGCGAACAACAATCTTCGCGTAACCTTTGGGCCCACGATTCGCTTCTAGAACCTTGTCAAATCTTCATCAACCGGGGGGAGTCCCAGACCCTCCCCGATCTTTTTGTTCTCGCACCTTCACCCCGCATTCGTGCCGAAAGGGCTAGGTGAAATAAGCACTCAACGTCAACACCAGCAGCGTCAACCCAATCAGAATCGCCGTAAATCCAATCACCCTCGCAAAGTTGATCCACCACGTCGCCGGCGCCGGCCCAAGTCGTGCTTCCAGCTTTCCCTGCTTCGCAAGCGCCTCAAACTCCTCAGGCCGCTTATGTTTGAACTCCTCTTCGCTCTCCACGCCTGTAAAAATCACCATGTCCATCGGGAATGTGTCCGGCCGCAGATGCGTATTGACGAAATGGATTGAGAAGATGAACAGAATCGCCAGCAATCCCTCTTCGCTATGCACTACCAGCACCGCGTTCAGCGCCCACCCCGGAAGGAACCGGGCAAAGAATGGAGCAAACCACATGGCGTATCCTGAGAAGCCGATGATCATCATCCCCCAGAACACGGCCCAGTAGTCGAACTTCTCCCAGTACGCGTAGCGCCCGAACGTGGGCCGCTTGCCCAGGCCCACAAACCAGCGCATGTGTCCCACCAGGTCCTTCACGTCCTTCCAGTTGGCCACCATCGAGTTCGGCCCCCAGAAGATTCCCTTCTCGCGATTCACAATTCCGCGCGTGAAAATGTCCTTCAGGTGAATCAGAAACGCCACCGTCAGCACCAGCGCGCAAAGCTTATGAAAGAAGATGATCGCACCAAACCCGCCGACCGCCGATGCAAACTTCCGCGCCCAGAAACTCTGGCTGAAGCGCATCGGAAGCCCTGTCGCCGCCAGCCCTAGAAACGAACTGAACAGAACTCCATGCATATATCTCTGCGCCGCCGTGAAGCGAGTAAAAAAGCGCTGCTTCTCCGCAGAGTTCACTGTCGCTTGCTCCAGATCAGGCATGATCCCCTCCCTCAGTCGACTTTCTCTTCACCTGTTCCAGACGCTGGCGAATCAGCCACAGAATGGTATGAATCAGGAAGAATGTGAGCACGCTGACCAGCAGCAGATTCATGAACAGCCCAATGTAATAAAGAGCCGGATTCAGCTTGCGGTTATGCGCGTTCGCGTGTGGTTGATATTGAACAAAGCTTTCATTGGCGCCCGCATGGCACCGTCCGCACGTCTTCACCAGGTTCGCCTTGTTAACCGGCGAACGCGGATCCGATGCTGGCAGAATCTCGTGCGCCCCGTGACAATCCCAGCAACGCGCCGTCTCTACATAACCGCCCAGCGAGCCCAGTTGCGAGTGGAATGTATCCCGGTACGTTGAGAATTTCTCCTTGTGGCACGATCCGCAGATCGGCGTCGATTGCGAGCGGAACTCAGACTCCGTCGGCTGCAGAATCGCGTGTGCCGTGTGACAGTCCGAGCAAACCGGCGCATCCTTCTTCCCTGCCGCTACAGCCTTCCCGTGAACGCCCTGTTCGTAATCCGTCGCAATGCCCGCGTGGCACTTTCCGCATGTTTCAGGAATATTCGCCTTGTACGTCGCGCTCTGCGGATCCGTATGGCGCAGGATATGGTGCGATCCATGGCAGGTCTGGCAGTTCGCCGCCACCAGCAGCCCTTCCTTGCTCAGCGCGAAGCCGTGAATCGAGTCGATGTACAGCGGATACACGCTTGCCAGCCCGTGCCTCTTCGCCATTCCCTCGGTGCCGTGGCACTGCCCGCAGGTCTTCGGAACATTCAGCGGATACACCGCCGACTTCGGATCGCTCTTCGCCACGATCGCGTGTGCATCTCCGTGGCAACTCGTGCACGGATGATCCTTCCCATCCGCATGCACACTGCCTGCCAACCCCGCCGATTCATCCGCGTGGCATGTGACGCACACAACCGGCGTCACCTTTTCCGGGTGCGGATATTCCTTGATTGTGGTGTGGCAATTGCTGCACTCCAGGCTGCCGTGAATGCTCGAGTGGAACTTCTGTGCATCTACGCTCACGCTGTGCCCCGAGCCGTCCTGCATCCCAGCGTCCCCATGGCAGGAAATGCAATCCGTCTGCGCAAGCACCAAACCCGGCCATGCCACGGCCAGCAAAACGTACAAAAAGAACTTCGGCATCTTGGAGCAAACCACTTTCATCTTGTCTCCGGTCATGGCATCGTCGGACTCGCAGCGGACACAGGGTCCGCATTCATTCCAAAAATGCTCTAATTCCTGCCGATTCCAGTTGCGGGGAAGCAGGCCTTCACCCTGCTTCTCCTGGTTCACGCCGAACGGTCAGGCATTTGCTACCTTTTTTACTTCTGCAGCGTGCGGATGTAGCCGATCACACCCTTGATCTGCGCATCGGTCAGCTTGCCTTTGAAGGCCGGCATCTTGCCTTTGCCGTTCGCAGTCGAAGCGGTTAGTTGCGCATCAGTCAGCTTCACTTGCGACGGATCCTTGAACGAAACCACCTTGAAGTTCTTCGCCGTCGGTGTAGTGGCCAGCCCGTCTGCGCCATGGCACATCGCGCACTTTGCTTTAAAGGTGTCAGCTCCGGGAACCTGCGTAAACGCGCTTCCCGCAAAACAAATAGCTAGAAGAATGAAAGCTGCATTTCTGAGTTTCTTGTTCATCGTTCTGCTCCGTGGGCCGTTCAACGGCCGATACTGCACAGTTACATGTGATATGCCCCTTGCTATATCGCCGTATGTGACACAGTTCACAGTTCTACCGCAAATCGGAACATTCACTCCCCCTCTGTGAGCGCAATATCACTCCACTTATCGCACGAATCTTCTCCCGATAGCTCGACAAAGTGATCTGGCTCACATTGCGTCGATCAGGCGCACGACTCTGCGCGCGCTTCATCGGCGCCTTAAAGGTAATGGTCTAACGGAAATGCAACGCTGCGAATAGTCAGGCGTAACCCACATCAAGCCCAGCGCTCCGTCGGAGTACCGGGTACCCTCTGGGTCGGGGCCGCGCCTTTTCTCTGGCGTGAGGGTGGGAAAGCACTACGTCCATGCGAGCGCATAGCGAGCGGTAGCCGCACCGCAGGTGCCTAGATCTTCAGTACGGCTGGAAGCGAAAGTGTCTCCATAATCTGCTTCATCGCTTCCTCGTCGTTTCCAATCTTCTTGAGCAGCTTATCCTTGAGTGCATCTCGTTGCGCATACAAACGCAGGGGCTTTGGCGGATTGTGCAGCAGTTCCTTCCCTACCAGCGCGCGCACAATGAAGGGCATGTAGGAGGAGTAGTCACCCTGCATGCTCACAGTCTGCGTCGTGTAGGTATCGGGATTAACTTTTCCCCATGAAACCGCCTCGGCCGGCGGGCACGACGACAAGCTGCCATCCGTCACCGGAGAGGAGACAATCTGCACGTCATAATCGTAGCCGCGAATGTCTCCAAGGAAGAATATCTGGGACAGCGTCGGTTCCGGTTGCAGCGAATAATTCTTAGGCACGCCGCCTCCGAGAATCAGAATCGCAAAAGACTTCGCTTCCGAGTCGAACAGTCCCCAGTGATGGTAGGCGCAGCTTTCAAACACATCTTCATGAAGATCGTATTCGAAGCCATAATTTATCTTGCCCATCCGCGCCAGCGCCCACAGCTTCACGGAATTCAGGAACAGGCTGCCATCCGCAGGAGCTCCAATAAACACGGGCAGCTCAAGCTCAGTGCAGGTACTCAGCAACCCCGGCTTAATCCCCAGCGCCTTTTCGCGCAACGCAAATTGTTTGCCCAGCAGATAGTTCCGCTCAGTAGTCGTCATCTTCTTCTGGAACTCGGGTCTCTGCAGTATCTCGGTCGCCACAGCGTCTTGGTCAAACAGCACCTGCTCGTCGAATCCGGTATCGGCAACGCGGATCACGCCGCTCTCACGCAGCGCGCCATCGTCCCCCCACATATCCACTTCGCGAATCGGCCGTTCAGCCGTCTCGCGCAGGCAATCATGGCCATCGTGATAGCAGATCGCATCCGTCACCGTGATGTACGCAGTGTTCGCAGCTTTGATCAGCGGAATCAGCCACGCGCGGTGTTGATCGGAAACCGTAATCGGCCCCGCACAAGTAATCACCAGCGGAATCCGCTTCTCAATCACCGCCCGCATCGCATCGTACACGCGCCGCAGATAAGCCCCGCCGAACGCCGGAAGCGACGCTGCAAACACCTCGCTCAAATCCTGGCATTCCGTCACCGGCTTTCCCGTAACCGCATTACCCATCAGTCCATCATTCGAACACTTCGCCATATCTCTAAAAGACCTCCCATTAGCCTGTCTCCAGTATCCAACATCCACAGCGCATCCGCTAAAGGCCTCTCCGTCTCTATGTAACATTGCATTCACAATTCATCGGGAGAAGGTCTCAAACAGCGCACGCAGCGTGCGCATACCAACACATCTAAAAATTAAATATTCGTTGCCAACATCCACCTATATCTGCCGTTTTAGACTGAAATCCACCCATAGAATTGAGACCTTTTCGCGCAAAAGTGGGCTTTTCTTCGCACGGGCGGTGTGCATTCATGCGTACGCGCGGAGCATGAAACAGAGATAGCGAGCGCAAGGGGGTTGAATAAAGGGAAGGCAATGCGGGAGCCGCTGCTCGGGTTATTGGATGAGGCAGGCCCCACAGTTTGCCGGAAGCCCGCAACTGTAATCTATAACCTGTAATCTGTTTTTACGGTTTCAACAATAGCCAAGCCGTTCCATACCCCGGCAAGGTCACAACCGTCCGCCAATTCGCATAAACCGCAGTCGCCACCGGACCCGTGCTTACACTCGTAGCTGCATCAATCGTCAGTACACTCGCGGAGCTGAAATTCACCGAAGCAGGAAACTCAACAACCACCGTGCGGGCAGTGCCGCTCCCGTTGTTGTCCACCGGCGAGGCAACCGCGTGATTATCCACCATCACCGTAATCGAGCCATCGGCATTCTTCGTGGCCAGCGTCTCAATGTTCGTTGTGTCCGTAGCCGAAGTTTCGAGAATACTCGGCCCCGGCAAGCTCGCGGTCGAAGGATACAGCATCCCCAAAGTCTGATCCACCCAGTAACTCAAATAAGGGTTCCCATTCGGATCCACCTCGCCATATTGCTGGTCCGCGTCATACGACCAGTGATACAAAGCCTGGTTCCCTACCTTGCCCAGTTGCGAAAACACATACGGTCGCCACGCCGAAAAAAATGCGCTCGTCCCGCGATGGTCATCCACAAACACCTGGTTGGGATTGCAAGTACTCATGCCATTCGACGCCGCATAATCGGCATTCACATTGTTCTCTGTAACCCACACCGGCACATCGGCCAGGTCTGTTCGCGTCTGCAACTCTTTGTAGAAATAGGTCACATTCGCAGCAAATCCCGGCACAGTCTTCATAATCGTCGCGTCCGTGTCCGCCTGGTCGCAAGTGCTATAAAAATGGGTCGACACAATGTCTACCTGCGCATTCAAGCCGCCTGCATTCGGGGGTGCAAGCACCGTCGGCAGATAAGTCATCGGATCGCCCCCATCGCCCGTACCCAGCCCATAGTCCGAGTACTCAATCGCCGAAAGCTTGATGGTCGGATCGACAGCCAGCATCGCCGGGACCACCGTGTTATAAATCGTCACGTACTCCGCCGCAGTTATCCCGTTCCCATTCGGCTCGTTGAAGATACCCCACCATGTTATGGGCAATTTACTCGGCGACTGAAAGTGCGTACCGCCCCAGTCAAACCCGCCCTTGTTGTAATAGCGCACCAAGTTCGCCGCATAAGTCGCAAAGTCATTCACATGGTGCGCCACATCCAGTTGCCCATTGCTCAAGCACATCCAGGCCGGAGCTGTCGCAATCTGAAACTCCGGACTATGATCCGCCGACGCAAGCACCGGCTGCACCGTCTGATCCAGAATCGTGAAGTCCCAGTCGCTCGCCGTCCCTGTATTCGTTGACATGGCCACGCCCTGCGACACCGACTGCATCCGGATATGCTGCGGCCCCATCGCATTCAACGTCGACTCGCGCGCCGCCGCACCCGTACCGAAGAAATTCCCATCCCACTCCGCTACCTGGAATGAAGTCGACATGAACTGCTTCAGCACTCCATTCACGCCCAGGCTTGTGTCTGCAGTCGGGTTCACAACAGCAACTACGTCGTTGGTAACCGAGAGCGGCTGCGAGGCGCTCTGCGTACCAGAGGTTGCGGTCACCGTCGCAGTGTAAGTCCCGGCAGGTACATTCAGGCCTCCCGAGAAGGTGATAGAAGGTGACTGGGGGTCGGAATTATATTGCGCGGTAATTCCGGCGGGGAGACCGGTCACCACGACAGAAACCGCTCCGGGAGCATTCGTGATGGTGATGGTAACGGTTGGTATCCAGTTACCATCCTGCTGCAAATCAATGTGGGAGACGGCCAATGTGAGGGACATCGCCGGCGGCGGGGGCCCAGAGCTTTGTCCGCTCGAACCACCGCAACCCGCCAGGACCATCACAAAACAGAAAGAGAAAATGCCCAGAACCGGGCCAGACCATCTACGTGCGACTCGCATGACAGTATCCCCTTAGCAGAGAACCGTCAATTAGACCACGCGAATCAATCCCGCGTCCATGGACCGCACAATGCGCGTCCATGGACGGCTTAGATTTGCAGCAACCGTTTAGTTCTTCGAGATCACAACGAACGGCCCCGTCGTTTCCGGACCATCCCCCGCAAACGCGGCATGTCCCATTGCAGGGATCCCTATCTCCCACTTAGGCCCTGCCAACTCCGGCATCGGCGTCGCCTGGAACAGCTTCTTGCATTGCTTCGCCGTCCACCGCGCCCAGCTCTTTGACTTCTTCCGCCGCGCGCTGTCCGTCGAGATACCCGTCCCCGCATACATCTGTCTATATAACTTCGACAGAAACATGAAAGCTATCCTCGACCGCAAGTTAGGCGTACACGCCGACCGCTTCCATACCGGACCCCAGTCATAGAACTTATCCCAGACCTTCTGCGTCCGTTCTCGAATCTCATCCGAACTCATCGTAGGATGCGGCGTGAACATCTTCGGCCGCACTTCCGTCGGAATCATCCAATACCGAGTAATCGGCACATCTCCCACGAGCGTCGGATGCGTAGCTTGTTCCTTCTCCCACCGCCCAAAATCCACTGTCCCCGGAAATGGCGTCATCATCACAAACTGGGCAAACGTCACGCCCGCCTTGAGAGCCATCTCCACCGTGGCGTCGAACGTTGCCGGCTTGTCTGAAGGTAATCCAAAGATGAACGACCCCAGTACGTGCACGCCATGCTCCTTGAATGTCTGCAACCGCTTCGCTAGCGCATCGCCGCTGCAATTCCAGTCCTTGAATACCGCCTTCAATCCCTCCGGCGTCACCGCCTCCACGCCCACCAGGGCGCCCTTGATGTTCGCCCTCCGCATCGCATCAAGGTAGTCGCCGTCCTCGCCCGCCTCCATTGTGATCTGTGTGAAGAACACCATGTCCTTGGGCAGCTTGGCCAACTCTTCCATCAACTGGTAGCGCTCCGTGCGAATCGCCGTCAGCTCTTCGAGCTTCGCCGTATTCCCCTGCTCCCGCGCCTGCCGCAAGTCCGTCAATGTCACGGGATAAAAGTTATCGTCGGCCAGTGCAATATAGCGGAACCCCAGCCTGCGCAGCGCAACAATCTCATCCACCACGCTTTGAAATTTCCGCTGTCTCGGCTTCTGCCCATCCGTCCGCCACACGCTGCAAAACGAGCAATGCTTCGGGCATCCGCGGATCGTTTGCACTGAGGCCCACATATATTTCGCAGGATTCATCAGGTCCCAGCGTGCAGCCAAAAACTGGCTGCCTTCAATCCGTCCGCCCTCGTAAATCCGTTCCGGCTTGCCCGCCAGGCAATCTGCAACCACCTGGCCCCAGGCAACGTCCCCATCGCCTTTCACCACCGCGTGCGCTTCTCCCGTTTCCAGCGCTTCTTCGGGAAACAGCGTCGCGTGAATTCCGCCATAAACCACCCAGGCGCCTCGCGCGCGAGCCATTCGCCCCACCGCGTAGCCGCGCAGGGCATTGCCTGTATGCACGCTGACGCCTACAATATCTCCGGGTTGAATCGACTCCGGCACAATCGGCTCCAGCGACTCATCCACAAGGATCGGATCCCCTGCCGTCTTCGGCGTCGCCGCCGCAAGCACAAACAGCCAGCGCGGTGTGATTACCGCCGTACCAAAAGAGTTGTCGCTTGGATTCACTAAGTGAACGCTCATCGAGCCTGGACCTTCCATCGTGCTGCCATGGCCCGTTGACCGGCCACGCTGTTGCGCTTGCGAGTGAGGTTGGTCTAGTGAGAGCGCTTTTCTAATCGTGCGTATCGCGCGCGAAAATACTCCCCCGCTGCACGATAGGCAATAACGCGAATTCCCGCCGGACTTGTATACGTTGAACTGTCTTGTTGATCCTACAGGTTTAATGTCAACAGAAGTGAGCAATAGTGACCACTTTTGGCTTTGTGTATAGATTTCTGTTCCTTGCTTCCATAAATATTCAAAGAGTCCCGGTGGGGCTCCCCGTTTGCCTCACATCCACCCTCATCAATCTAATTGCAGTCCGGAAATGTTCAGATGCCCTTCGCGGAAAAGCCGCGTGCAAATCCCCACCACTTCCGCATCCAGCAACGTTCCCGCCTGGCTTTCAACCTCTGCCAGCGCAACCTCCAGCCCGAGCCCCTTACGATAGGGCCTGGCCGCCGCCATCGCCTCCACAATGTCTGCCACCGTCAGCACCTTGGCCTCGGCCAGAATCTCATCTCCCTTCAGCCCTTGCGGATATCCCGACCCATCCAGCTTCTCATGATGCTGCCGTACAATCTCCGCAATCGGCCACGTAAATGGTATGTCCTTCAGAATCGCGTAACTCGATTCCGGATGCCCTTTCACCAGCTCGAACTCTTCATAGGTTAGCCGGCTCGGCTTGTTCAGCAACTCAGAGGGGATTGATATCTTCCCAATGTCGTGAACCATCGCTGCCATCCGCAGGCCCTGCAGACGCCCCTCCGGCCATCCCATCTCCTTGCCGATTGCGTACGCGATATCCGCCGTTCGGTTTTCATGGCCCGCGGTGTACGGATCACGCATTTCCATCGCCGTCACCATCGCGGACACTGAGGCCGCCAATGCTTCCGTCAAACTCTTCTGCGCATGTTCCCGGTCGCGCCGCTCCGCTTCCAGCAACTGCTTATGCTCCAGCGCCTCAATTCCATGCACAATCTGATCTGCAAGATGCCGAAACACCTCAATCGGCGCGCTCCCGAACGCCCTCGGCCGCACTGAATAAACGGTCAACGTGCCGCGCCAGCCATCCTGAATCCGCAGCGGTATCGATACGCACGATCGAATTCCCACCTCCCTGGTTCGTTCCCGCCACAGCGCAAACCCCTCAGACGTCTCCGTGTCGTCCACAATCTGCACCTTGTCCGTCTTGATGCAGATCCCCGCCGGGCCTTTTGCGCTGGCCACATCTTCCGCCCAACTCAGTTGGATTCCATCCAGGTAGCGAAGAGCTCGTCCCGCCGAAGCCGCAATCCTGATCTTCTTGTGCGGTCCATCTTCCGCAATGCCCACCCAGGCCAGCGCATAAACCGACTCCGCGGTGATCGCTTCGCAAATCGACTGCAGCAGCCCTTCCTCCGTGCGTGCGCGTCCCAGTGCCAGCGCGGCAATCGAGAATGCCGACAGCGCCCAGTTCTGTGCTGAAAGTTGGTGCTCCTTTTGCTGTTGTTCGGTGATGTCGCGGATTTCGGCGATCACCGCTGCTTGTCCGCCCAACACTAACGGCGCTGACGACCAGATCGCCACCGGCTTCGTGCTTCCGTCCTTGCATAAAATGTGAAACCCGGAATGCAGAGTTGCGCTGTGCCTGGCCCCCGCAAACTCCGCCTCGGCGCGCTCACGCTCTTCAGCAGGATGCAGTGCCGAAATGTGCTTCCCTATGAGCTCAGCGCGTGAATAGCCCATCAACGCCTCAATCGCGGGGTTCACATCCAACACCAGCCCATTGTCGGCGTCGACCGCGATCTTCCCGTCCTGCGCATACGACCAGCTAAGCGCATACAAACTCTCTCGATTCGCCACAATCGGTGCGCAAGTCACGGCCGTCAACCCCACTTCTTTCGCTGCCATTCTCGTAGCGCCTAGGTCTGTCCCTGTAAATTTGCCGGAAAGATAATTGATACTCCGCAAAACATGCCTGTCAACAAAAAATGCACCGGACTAGCGCACGCTAAGGTTTATCTCTCGGCCAAGCGGCACTCCTCTATTTGTATCGGCACTTGTTCAATAATCTCTAATCCAAATCCCTCCAGCGCCGGAATATGCATCGGCGTGTTCGACAAAAGCCGGATCCGCCGTATCCCCAGATCCGACAAAATCTGCCCCCCCAGCCCAATCGCCCGCAGAATCCGGCCCGTCCGCGCCTGCGAGCCTTCCCGTGCCCGCAATTCCTGGTGCAGAATCAACCGTCCCGAGCCCGCTGCTCCGGCCGCAGTCCCTTCGGGCTCAAACTTCACAGGCGCGGCCGTCGTGCGCTCCACCTCAAATCCGCGGGAAGTATTGTGCAGGTACAACAGCGCCCCGCAGCCCTCTTCGGCAATCATCCGCATGCTCTGGTCAAGCGTCTCCCGGCAACGGCAATCGGCCGCAAACACGTCCCCCGCCGTGCATCGTGTATGCACCCGCACCAGCACCGCACGGTTGCACGCGGCACGCGACTCCGCACCGCACCCGCCTTCTTGCGCCTGCGTCAGCTCACCCGGCAATCCCATCGCCGGCCCGCTGTGCACCGCCGGACAATCCTCGCAAAGCTCACCGCGCACCAGCGCAATGTGGCTCTCTCCGCCGTTCACCTCGCTCTCGTAGGCAATCATTCTGAACTCGCCATACCGCGTCTGGATCCGGCTCTCCCCCGCCCGCACAATGTACCGCTCGTGCCGCAGTCTGTAGCGGATCAGCTCCGCCACGGTCAGAATCAGCAGCCCATGTTCCTTGCAAAATGGAATCAGGTCGGGAATCCGCGCCATCTCACCGTCGTCACGCATGATCTCGCAGATCACGCCTGAAGGATTCAGCCCCGCCAGTCGCGCCAGGTCAACCGACGCCTCTGTCTGCCCCGCCCTTACCAGCACCCCGCCCTTGCGCGCCCGCAACGGAAACACATGTCCCGGCCGCGCCAGGTCCGTATACGTCGCATTCGGATTGATCGCCGTCCGAATCGTCAGCGCTCGATCCGCCGCCGAAATCCCCGTCGTCACGCCCTCGCGCGCCTCAATCGTCTCCGTAAACGCCGTCCCAAACCGAGACGAGTTCTGCTGTGTCATCGGAAACAGCCGCAGATGGTCCGCCCGCTCCTCGGTCAGCGTCAGGCAAATCAGCCCCCGCCCAAACCGGGCCATGAAGTTGATCGCCTCGGGAGTCACAAACTCCGCTGCCAGCGTCAGGTCGCCTTCGTTCTCCCGATCCTCATCGTCAACAACAACCACCATCCGCCCGCGCTTGATCTCCTCAAGCGCGCCCGGCACGTCGGTAAATGGTGCTTCGAAAATGCGAGAACTGTCAGCCATAGCGTCCCCTTCATTCTCGCCTATCCCCGCCCCAAACGCCAAAACTCGCAGTCCCAAATCAGACCGAAGGCCCGGGCTTTCAGGCCCGGGCCTTCGCTGCGGCTCTTCGTGCTTAGGCAGCCAACGTGCGCTTCAGGCCGTGTTCACTCAGGCATTTGAAGCACAGCGTCCCGCACTACTGTTCGGTATATACGTAGTCGTTGTACTGCCACACTCCGTTGATCTTCGAGTAGAGCCTTGCGTACAACGTTGCCCCGTTCGCAGGCAAGCTTGGCGCACTCGTGGAAGTAGCGGTGCCTTTGTATAAGAACAGCTCGCTGTCCCCCGCAGCAATGGCGCTGAGGTTGAGCTGGTAGTCGGTGACCCCAACTCCGGCGCTCCACTGGAAGGCCACATTGCTCGTGCCCAGCACAGTGCCCAGTCCCGGCGTCGGAGATGTGAGCGTAGCCGGAGTGGGCGTTCCGGATTCAGTGTATTGGTAGTCGTTGTACTGCCAGACTCCGTTGATCTTTGAATAGAGCCTTGCATAAACAGTGAAGGCGTTTGCCGGCAAGCTGAGCGCGGTCGCGGTAGTCGCCGTGCCCTTGTATGTGAACAGCTCGCTGCCGCCCGCCGCAATGGCGCTGAGGTTGAGTTGGTAATCGGCGACATCAACTCCGGTGCTCCACTGGAAGACCACATTGCTCGTGCTCAGCACCGTGCCCAGTCCCGGCGTCGGAGATGTGAGGGTAGCCGGAGTGGGCGTTCCGGATTCAGTGTATTGGTAGTCGTTGTACTGCCAGACTCCATTGATCTTTGAATAGAGCCTTGCGTAGACCTCGGCGCCGATTGCCGGCAAGCTGGGCGCGGTCGCAGTAGTCGCCGTGCCCTTGTATGTGAACAGCTCGCTGCCGCCCGCCGCAATGGCGCTGAGGTTGAGTTGGTAATCGGCGACATCAACTCCGGCGCTCCACTGGAAGACCACATTGCTCGTGCTCAGCACCGTGCTCAGTCCCGGCGTCGGAGATGTGAGGGTAGCCGGAGTCGGCGTTCCGCTCTCGGTGTAGACGTAGGGGTTAGACTGCCAGACTCCGCCGATCTTTGAATAGAGCGTTGCATAGACCTCGGCGCCGTTTGCCGGGATGGTGGGCGCGGTCGCGGAAGTTGCCGTGCCTTTGTATGTGAACAGGTCCTGTGCGCCCGCCACGGTACC
>Ga0187847_10000700_pt1 | contig 34873 bp, 25 predicted proteins | sample June2016WEW_4_10_FD_132458 | JGI IMG/M metagenome (GOLD analysis project Ga0187847, IMG submission 132458) | Peatland microbial communities from SPRUCE experiment site at the Marcell Experimental Forest, Minnesota, USA - June2016WEW_4_10 | ecosystem: Environmental > Terrestrial > Soil >...
AACGACCAACGACCAACGACCAACGAACAACGACGGTTTCATGGCAGCCAATTCCAGCCTCGGCAAGAATCCCCGCCTCTATTTCCTAGGCGGAATACTTCTGCTCTGGTGCCTGGCAATCTGCGGCCGCCTGATCTATCTCCAAATCTTCTGTTATGGCACTTTCATCAAGCAGGCCGAACACCAGCAGCAACGCGAGGTCCCGCTCTCCGCCAAGCGCGGCGTAATCTACGATCGCGCGGGACACGAGTTGGCCATGTCGGTGCTAGTCGATTCGGCGTTCGCCGTGCCCACAGAAGTAAAAGACCTGCCCACCGCCGTTGCGCTCATCACCCGCATCACCGGCGAAGATCACAACGTGGTTCTGGCCGATTGCCGCGGTCGCAAAACCTTCTGCTGGGTAGCGCGCAAAGCCAATGACGAAACCATCGAACGCATCAAATCGCTGAACCTGCAAGGCATTCATTTTCAAAAAGAGCCCAAGCGCTTTTATCCCGCGCGCGATTTAGCGGCGCAAGTGGTGGGCACCGTCGGCATGGAGGACTCCGGCCAGAGCGGCATCGAGCACGCCTTCGACGATCAACTGCGCGGCCGTGCCGGAAAGATGTTTATCTCCGTCGACGCCCGCCGGCAATGGTTTTCCGACGTCGAAAAGCAGCCGGAGCCCGGCGCCAACGTGGTCCTCACCATCGACAAGAACATTCAGTACGTCGCCGAAAAAGAATTGGATCAGGCGATTCACGACACGCAAGCAGTTGCCGGCACGGTGATCGTGGAAAATCCCCACACCGGAGAAATCCTCGCGCTGGCCAACCGCCCCACCTTCAATCCCAACCTGCGCAAGGAGATCAAGCCCAACGCGCTAACCAACCGCGCCGTGAGTTACGTCTACGAGCCGGGCTCGACCTTCAAGCTGGTTACGATTTCCGCTGCCCTGGAAGAGAAGCTCACCAACCCCAACGAAATCTTTGACTGCCAGATGGGATCGATCGTCTACAACGGCATGCGCATCCGCGACTCCAAACCGCACGGCCTCTTGCCGGTGTGGGGCGTGCTGGCCGAGTCGAGCGACGTGGGGTCGATCAAGATCGCGTTGCGCCTCGGGGAAGAACGCTACTACAAATACATTCGCGCCTTCGGCTTTGGGCAGCCGACCGGCATCGAATTGCCCGGCGAAACCCGCGGGCTGACCAAACCCCCGAGCCGCTGGTCGAAGGTCTCCATCGCCGCAATCTCGATAGGACAGGAGATTGGCATTTCTCCGCTTCAGTTAGCCGGACTGGTTTCAACCTTTGCCAATGACGGCGTCTATGTGCCGCCGCGCATCGTTGTCGGAAATGTGCCACCGCAAAGCCCGGTGCAGAGCGCAGCCTTTCACCCGGGGGAATCTCGTCGCGTAATTTCCCCCTATACCGCGGCCGAGATGCGCGCCATGATGCAGAAAGTGGTGCTCGAAGGCACGGGACGCAAAGCGATTCTCGAGGGCTATTCTTCCGCTGGCAAGACGGGCACGGGACAAAAAGTCGATCCCGCGACGGGGGCCTATTCGAAGACAAAGTACGTGGGGTCCTTTGCCGGCTTCGCTCCGGTGAACAATCCGCAGATCGTGGTCGCGGTGATTCTCGACTCCGCCGTCGGGCTACATCAGGGCGGGCAAGTCGCGGCACCGGTATTTCACCGCGTCGCCCAGCAAGTGCTGGAATACCTCCACACCCCGCACGACCTGCCGCTGTCCCCGAATCATCAAATGCTAGTGGCCCAAGCCAGCCCGAAAGACGATAAAGATTTGGAAGAGGGCACACCCGATCACCCCGGCGAAGCGCTAGAAAGCGCCGACGTAGAAAAAAATGGTCCGGCGCGCGCGGCCACGCCGGCGGCTGCCGCCAGCGAAGGCAGTGTGGTTCCCGCAGCACTCAAGGAATCAGAACCCCCACCGCCGACGCCGGCAGTCAAAGCCGATACCCCCACCAAAGCCGATACCCCCACCAAAGCCTCCGCTCCACCTTCAGCCAACAGCGAAGACACCGGATCGGAAAAGCCTCCGATGACAGGAACAGTGGTTCTAGACGTCGAGCCAGGCGGAATCCAAGTCCCCTCCTTCGTAGGCAAGACCGTGCGCGGCGCCGTGGAGGCTGCTCAGGACGCCGGCTTAGAAATTGAAGCCTTAGGCAGCGGTGTGGCCAGGCAGCAGTCACCACCCCCGGGCACGCATGTAGCGGCGGGAGCGCACGTGCAAGTGCGATTCGGCAGATAGTCTGGTTTACCCCGTGAAACTCCGTGTCCCCGGGTTAAAGCCCTTCCTGTTTGACCCGCCGAAAAACCACGTGTTACGGTAAACACTCACCGCAACCGAGGTTTGAACTTGTCCTCTGTCGAAACCACGCCCGTTGCCGCCGTCCGCAAAACCGCGCTGAACGCCGTCCATCGCCAGATGGGCGCGAAGATGGTGGACTTCAACGGCTGGGACATGCCCGTAGAATACCCCGCCGCCATCGGCTGCGGCATCATCAACGAGCACATGGCGGTGCGTACCGGCGCGGGCATTTTCGATGTAAGCCACATGGGCGACATTCGCCTGGCCGGGCCGCAGGCGTTAGCCGCGGTCCAGCACATCTCCATGAACGACGCTTCCAGGCTCGCCGTCGGCCAGGCGCAGTATTCGGCGTTGCTCTACCCGCAAGGGACCTTCGTAGACGACGTGATCGTTCACCGCCTGAGCCAGGACGAATACCTGCTGGTCATCAACGCCGGCACGCGCGAAAAAGATTTCCATTGGGTGCGCGACAACACGAAGCAATTTGACTGCGCGGTGGAAAATCTCTCCGACGACTTCACCCAGATTGCCATCCAGGGACCGATGGCCGTGGATGCGCTGCAGAAGCTCACCGACGCCGATCTCAGCCAGGTAAAATTCTACTGGGTAACCCGCGGCACCGTCTGCGGCCTGAAGAATATTCTGATCGCCCGCACCGGCTACACGGCCGAAGACGGCTTCGAGATTTATGTGCCCGCCGACGAAGCCACCAGCGCCCGCGTGTGGAATGAAATCCTGAATGCGGGCAAAGAATTCGGCCTCGTCCCCTGCGGCTTGGGCGCGCGCAACACGCTGCGCCTGGAGGGCAAACTCCCGCTCTACGGCCACGAAATTTCCGATACCATTAACATCTGGGAAGCTGGCCTCGACCGCTTCTGCAAAATGGAGAAGCCCGAATTCATCGGCCGCGCCGCCCTGGAAAAAGCGAAAGCCCAAGGCGCGAAGCATACGCTGGTAGGCTTGGAGATGACCGAGCGCGGTATCGCGCGCGACGAATACAAAGTTCTAGATACCGCCGGGCGCGAGATCGGATATGTAACCAGCGGATCGCCCGCACCGTTCCTGAAGAAAAATATCGCGTTGTCCTACGTGCCGCCGGAGTTCGCGGCGATCGGCACAAGCGTAAAGGTGGAAATTCGCGGGCAAGGCGTCGGAGCGCAAGTAGTGCCGACCCCGTTCTATAAAAGACCGAAAAAGTAGCGCCGCGGTCCCGGCGGCTGTCGTGGCGGGGTTCCCGCCTCCACACCCCGAAGGCGAGCGACAATGGGGCAAAATGCCCACGCTAATCGAGGAGCAAGCAGCCATCATGGCCTATCCCACAGATCGCAAATACACCAAAGAACACGAGTGGATCCTGTCCCACGGGAACTCCGCCACCATCGGCATCACCGAATACGCGCAGAATTCGCTCGGCGACATTGTCTTCGTAGATCTGCCCAAAGTAGGCGCCGAACTCTCAGCAGGCAAAACCTTCGGCTCGGTTGAATCGGTAAAGGCGGTCTCTGATCTATTCGCGCCTGCCTCGGGCACGGTGACTGAAACCAACGCCGAGCTCGCCACCGCGCCCGAGAAAGTGAATAAAGATCCACACAGTGCCTGGATGTTAAAACTCACATTAAAGAGTGCCGCCGAGCTGGACTCGCTACTCTCCCCCGCCGATTATGAGAAGTTCGTAGCCGAAGAAGGTGGACACTGACCGAAACGGAAAAGCCCGGAATCGAGAGGACCGGAATCGAAAAGGCCGGAATTGAAAATCCGTTCGCTTTCCCGGCGAAATTTGCGCGCAGTTCAAACCGCCGCGCCGCCCCCACAATCGAACGAGCCTTGAGCTTCATCTAATTCATTTCCATGCGATATCTACCCAAATCTCCCGCCGACCGCGAAGCCATGCTGAAGGCCATCGGCCTGAATTCCGTCGACGATTTATTCGCGCCGATTCCCGCGGAATACCGTCTCACCCGCGACCTCAAAATCCCCCGGCAAATGGCCGAGTCGGAGATCGTCGACTACTTCCGCCAGCGCTCGCGGGAAAATGGCGAAGGCTACACCAGCTTTTTGGGCGCAGGCGCGTACCTGCACTATCGCCCGGTGATCATCGACTCGCTGATCTCGCGCGGCGAATTCCTCACCGCCTACACGCCCTATCAAGCCGAAATTTCGCAGGGCACTCTGCAATCCATCTTCGAATTCCAAACCATGATCTGCGAGTTGACCGGCATGGAAGTCGCCAACGCCTCCATGTATGACGGCTCAACCGCTGCCGCCGAAGCCGTGATGATGGCCGTGCGCCTCACCGGGCGCCGCTCGGTGGTCGTGGCGCGAAGTGTGCATCCCGAATATCGCGAAGTGTTGGCTACCTATGCGACGCATCAAGGCATGCCCCTGGTGAGCGTGAATTTCGCCTCCGATGGCCGCGTGCGGCTCGAAGGAGTTGAGCAGTCGATCACGCCAGAAACGGCCTGTGTCCTTATTCAATCCCCCAATTTCTTCGGCACGATTGAAGATGTGTCTGCGATCGCCGAGATCGCCCACAGGCACGGAGCGATGCTCGTGGTCTCGATCGCCGAAGCGGTCTCGCTCGGAATCGTCGAACCGCCGCGCGACGCCGACATCATCGCCATGGAGGCGCAATCGTTCGGCGTGCCACTTGGCTTCGGTGGTCCCTACTGCGGCGTGATTGCAACCCGCGAGAAGTTTGTCCGCCAAATGCCCGGACGTTTAGTCGGCCAGACCGTCGACAAACAGGGCCGCCGCGGATTCGTCCTCACGCTGGCCACGCGTGAGCAGCACATCCGCCGCGAGAAAGCCACCTCGAACATCTGCACGAACCAAGCCCTGGTCGCGCTCATGGTCAACGTCTTTATGAATGTGTACGGCAAGGTTGGATTGAAAGAGCTGGCGAAGCAGAACCTGGCAAAGACAGCCTATGCTGCCGCTGCATTTGCCAAACATGGCAAAGTGCTCTTTGCCAACGCGCCTCGCTTCAACGAGTTTGTGGTCGAGACAAGTGAAGATCCACACACGATCAACAACCGTCTGTTGGAACACAAAATAGTCGGTGGGTTGCCCCTGACGAAGTTTTACCCCGAGCTTGGAAATGCAGCCCTGTGGTGCTGCACGGAGCTGACTTCGCGGGCCGCGATTGACGGCGCCGTCAGGCTCGCGGCTGAGCGCGAGCTATCCGCGAAGGAAGAAGCGGGGGTCGAGGAACTGGCGCGATGACTCTCATCCGATCACAGGGAAGGGATCGGAATGTCCCCGCGTAATGCCTGCGCCGAGTGCGGGGGCGACGGGAAATGCGCCACGTGCGATGGCACTGGAACGAACACGCATCTCAATGAAGACGAACCGAAATGTCGCAACTGCGCAGGCACGGGCACTTGTCCCAGGTGCCAGGGCACGGGCCGCGCCTTCTCGCCTACACCAGAAATTTTGGATCTAGGATTAAACGAATAGTCATGAAAAACATGATTCGCAAAGCCACTCGCCACGTCAATCAAAACGAAGGCTTGATCTTCGAAAAGTCTTCGGCGGGAAAGGCTGCCTACAAACTGCCGCCGCTCGACGTTCCCGAAGTCGACGCCGCCAAGCTCCTAGGTTCCGCCGAAAGAAAAGACCTCGGCAACATGCCCGAGGTGAGCGAGATCGAAATCATCCGCCACTTCACTCGCATGTCCACGTGGAACTACGCCATCGATCTCGGCATGTACCCTCTTGGCTCCTGCACCATGAAGTACAACCCGCGCGTGAACGAAGCAGTGGCTCGAGTAGAGGGAATCGCCAACGGGCATCCTTATCAACCGGAGCAGATTTCGCAAGGCGCGCTGCGCATTCTAAAGACGCTGAGCGAATGCCTGATCGAGATCACGGGCATGGATGCCATCACCATGCAGCCCGCCGCCGGCGCTCATGGCGAGATGACCGGCCTGCTCATGGTGCGCGCCTATCACCACGCGCAGGGGCGTCCGCGAAAAAAGATTCTGATCCCAGACTCGGCTCACGGCACCAACCCGGCGACGGCCGCGATGGTCGATTACGCCGTAGAAAATTTGAAGTCCGATGCGCGCGGCATGGTCGATATTGCAGCCCTGGAAGCCCAGATGAACGAAGACGTCGCCGCGCTCATGCTCACCAATCCCAACACGCTGGGTGTCTTCGAACAGCAGATTCACAAAATCGCCGACATCCTCCACGCCAAAGGTGGCCTGCTCTACATGGATGGCGCGAACATGAATGCGCTGGTAGGCAAAGTCCGCCCCGGCGATTTCGGCGTCGACGTCATGCACCTGAACTTGCACAAAACTTTTTCCACGCCGCATGGCGGCGGCGGTCCAGGCTCGGGACCGGTAGCGATCAAGAAAATTCTAGAACCTTTCCTGCCCACGCCGGTGGTGATCACCAAAGCCGATGGCTCGCTGGGTTTTGAATACAATCGCCCGCAATCGGTCGGACGCGTGCGCGCCTTCTACGGCAACTTCGGCATGTTCGTTCGCGCCCTGGCCTACATTCAGGCCAACGGTCCCGATGGCTTGCGCCAGACGACCGAAGATGCGGTGCTGAACGCCAACTACATTCGCAAAGGCCTTGAGGGCACCTACGACCTGCCCTATTCCACGCCCACCATGCACGAGGTGGTCTTCAGCGATAAGCTGCAAGCAAAAAAAAGTGTGCGCACCATGGACATCGCCAAGCGCCTCATCGACTACGGCTTCCATCCCTATACGACAGCTTTTCCGCTGATCGTGCCGGGCGCGTTGATGATCGAGCCCACCGAGAGCGAATCGAAGGAAGAAATGGATCTATTCATCGACGCCATGCAGTCGATTGCCGAAGAAGTGGAAGAAGATCCTCAGACGGTTCTCGAAGCGCCGCATTCCACGCGCGTTTCCCGCCTCGATGAAACTGCCGCCGCGCGCAAGCCCGTGCTGCGCTGGAAGCCAGCCGTATAAAAGCAGCCTTCGGTTTACTTCCCTTGAATGGTGCCATTCCGATAAATGGCGTCATTCCGCAACCCGGCGCACCTCAGCCAGGGGAGGGAGCCCCCCGCGAACAACTCATGCTTAAAGAAATGCCTCGCTCTGCACGAAAAGCGGCCCCGCTCGCGGCCTTCGTGAACCTTAGTGTCCTTCGGAGTGCACGGTTTTTGATTTCGATGTCAACACCAACCCGCGATCCGAATTGTTATTTCGCCGAAATCTCCACCGAGGCCCGCGTGGCCTCCCAATCCATCCGCAGCGTGCAGCCCGCCGCCGATTTATCGTAAGCAATCGTAAAGTTCTCCACCGGCGCAGGCAGCTTGGAAACTTTCATATCGATGCGCGCGAGTTCAGCACTCTCGTAGGTGTAGGGAATGCCCCACTCGCCCGTCGTCTTATTAATGATGAGCGTCCATTTGTCGGCCGTCGGAACCGTAAAAATCGTATAGCTGCCCGCCGGCACGGTCTTGCCGCCCACATTCACATCGGCGCTGGGAACGAACGTAGTCGCGCTGTTGGCGCCAGTACGCCACACCTCGCCGTAGGGAACAAGCCCGCCGTAAATCTTTCTACCTTTCATGCGCGGGCTGGAATAATCGGTCTTGATGGTTGTGCCGCCGCCAAGATCGCAGCTCGCCGAGGCTGCAGGGCTGGGCTTGCCGCCGCCCATCTGAGCAAAAGCAAGGCTGCTGCATAAGAAGGCGACGATGAAAGGGAGCGCGATTCGCTTTGACATGAATTTCTCCTGAGAGGAAGCATCAGCTCAATGTTGAACGTTGAACGTTGAATTCTGGGTACGGGCTACTGGGTACCCAATCCTTGGACGTGCCACAGAAGCATACGAAAGCAAATTATGCTCCCTCGCCGTCGCCATTTACAATCAAGCCATGCCGGTATTCGAGGAAAAACAAGAAGAGTTGGAGCACTACGAGACCATGATGGGCGTCCCCCGCGGCCGCCTCGCCGTCACCATGGACACCATTACCGACGCCATGGCGCTGGTCGGCCAGCACGGCGTCTACTGCCAGAGCCAGCGCTGGCCGGGCAAACCGGTCATGGACATCCAGATCATCATGAAAAGCCTCACCGACGCCAAAGAATTAATCCAGAGCGTGATGGAGGAGCTCAAGCAAAAGTCTGGAGCGTGATTTACAATGGCGCCGCTGCCGCTTTCTGGGGTCTGCAAAAATCGTCCGGGGAGAACGGTGAATGGAAACGAAGAAGCGCAACGCGATCACTCTGGTTTTCTTGTTGCTCGGTCTGGCCGCATCTGGATGGACTCAAAGCTCAGCGCCGACCACCCTGACTCCCGAAGAACGCGAAGCGGCGCTCAAGAGCTTTCAGGCCACGCGCGACAATTTTCTGAAATCGATTGCCGGACTCTCGCAAAAGCAGTGGACCTTCAAACCCGCGCCCGACCGCTGGTCCGTGGCCGAAGTCGCCGAGCACATCGCGGTGTCGGAGTCCTCTCTGTTCGCACTCGTGCAAAAGCAAATCATGGCCTCGCCTGCGACGCCCGACAAGCGCGAGCAGGTAAAGGGCAAGGACGAGATTATTCTGCAGCGAGTTCCCGACCGCAGCCGCAAAGCGCAGGCCCCCGAATTCCTGAAGCCCACAGGCCGCTGGGCGACCGAAGCCGATCTAACCAAGGCCTTCGAAGAAAGCCGCAAGGCTACCATGGACTACATCCGCACCACCGACGACGACCTGCGCGACCACTTCTTCGACCACCCGCTGCTCGGCACCATGGACGCTTATCAGTGGCTGCTGCTGATTTCGGCCCACAGCGCGCGCCACACCGCGCAAATCGAGGAAGTAAAGGCCGACCCGAACTTTCCCAAGAACTGAGCGGGTCGCCCCACGAAGAATCTAGGGTTTCACGGTAATCATCACCACGCCGTGCGAAGCTACGGCGGCGGAAAATTTTCCGCTGAACTTCCCCAGATCTTTGTGCTGCCACAAATCGCGCACCGCAGCGTTCAAGTGGCTGGGATAGCCAATATCCTCCCACTTCGCGGTCACTTCCTGCTGTGCCGTTCCGCGATTGAATAAAATCACCGCCCGGCTGCCGTCGCCTAACGGCTTCGCCCAAACTTCCAGGTCGCCATTTTTCCAGACGCGCTCGCCTTCGTGCCCCGCCGCATCCTGATCCACGGCAATCACTTCTTGATTCGCAAGAATGTCGTGAATCTCGGGCCGCATGTCGCGCAAATCGTTGCCCGCAATCAGCGGCGCGGCCAGCAGCGCCCAGAAGCTGAAGTGCGAACGATACTCAGTATCGGTCATCCCGCCGTTGCCGACCTCGAGCATGTCAGGATCGTTCCAATGACCTGGCCCCGCATACGATTGCAAACCCACCTGCTCGTCCAGAATCGCCAGCATGCCATGCGAGCAGCAGCTTCCGTCCGGCCACTTCTGCAGACCTCCCCAACGATCCTCGATATCGCCGGTCGTGCGCCACAAATTGCCGCCAACTTCTTTCCCCCACAACCACGGCTTCGCGGTACCCCATTCGCAAATGCTCAACACGACAGGCCGTCCAGCGGCGTCGAGCGCGGCGCGAATATTCGTGTAAGAAGCCCTCGCATCCTGCGTGCTGCTGTGGCACCAGTCATATTTCAGATAGTCGACACCCCAGGCAGCGTACTGAACCGCATCCTGATATTCGTGGCCCAGGCCGCCGGGCCGGCCCGCGCAAGTGTGCGTGCCCGCGTCGGAATAAACCCCAAACTTCAATCCCAGCGAATGAATGTAATCGCCCACCGCCTTCATGCCATGCGGAAAGCGCTGCGGATCGACGACGATATTCGCATTCGCGTCACGGCTCACCTGCCAGCAGTCGTCGATGTTGACGTACTCGTAGCCGGCGGCTTTCATCCCCGACTTGACCACGGCGTCGGCCATGTTCTTGATGATCTCTTCGCTGACGTTGCAGCCAAACTTGTTCCAAGAATTCCATCCCATGGGCGGAGTGGCTGCGAGCCCACGCGACGGGCTATTATCTTGTTGGGCAACGAGAATGGCGGAGAAAAGAGCGGTACCCGCGAGTGCGACCAGGAGCAGCCGATTTATTTTCATGCCAGGGTTGTATCAGAATCGCGCCGCTTGCACCAGCCTTCACCACCGTACCGCCGGACGTTACCAATGCCGCGTCCTTCCCTATGCCAGTGAGTCATCCCGAAGCCCCGCGTTTTCTCCGGCGGGGCGAGGGATCTCCCGGCGTCGCGTCTGCCCTTGGGGACCGAGAGCGCAACCTCGACCGAGAACTTAGCGTCCAACCTTGTCGTCGAAAAACTTCGCCATCAGCTCCAGCGCCTCCTTGGTCTCGGGCAACTGAAAGTGATACCAGAAAGCGTGCGGCAGCGCTTCAAAGACGACAAGTTCTGCTCCGTCCCCAGCCTTCAACAGAGCGCGATGCAACACGGTCGTGCCGCTCAATAAAATATCGCGCGTGCTGGTGACCAGCAGCGTAGGCGGCATGCCATGCAGATCGGCGAACAGCGGCGAGAGGACGGGATCCCTGCGATCGGTCTTGCCGATGTAAGGATCGTCCGGCAGTTGTTTGGGATCGGTCGGCTGCAGCATGCCGGGTAGACCATTGAGCGTGAACAATTGCCACGAATCCCCGGGTCGGCTGAAGTCAGCCAGCCCTGAAAAAACTCCCAGCGCAGCGGGCAGGGGCAGCCCGAGCTGTTTAAGCCGAACCGCGACCTCGCAAGTTAGAATCGCCCCAGCCGACGTCCCGTAGATTCCGATGTTGTGCGGCGAATAAGTTTTCAGCAGCTCTCTGTAAACCGCAACCACATCATCCACTGCCGCGGGAAAAGGATTCTCCGGTGCCAGCCGATAGTAGACCGAAACCACTTTGATCTTCGCCAGGTTGGCGATCGGAATCCCTTCGATCAGCGAGCCGGAATCGGAGTTGAATCCGCCGCCGTGCAGATTGATGAGTACGCGATTCGGTGTTGGATTCGAGAGCGGAGAAATGATGTCGGTCCGAACCCCGCCCAGCACCGCTTCCTCAACCTTCACGGGATAAAGTTTGAGCGCCTCGGCGGAATCCATCTTGCGCCAGGTGTCGGTGTGAGCGCGCCTCTCCGCCAGCGGCTCCGGCGGCACTGGCTTCTGCTGGTCCAGCGAATCCAGCCATTTCTGCGCCTCAGCGCTGATGGTCGGCGGCATCGGCACGATGCGCGTGATGTGCGCGGCGCCGTCGGGGTCGAAGGTGGCGGAGTCCTGCAGCGTGGCCGCCGGATTCGTCTGCGCTGACATCGACCTGAAAAGCGCGAATGCCAGGAAGAGGATTAACCCTGAAGTGTTCACGAGAAAAGATGTTAGAAATGGCAAAATCCGAAATGCCCTGTGTACTTCTGTGTCCCCTGTGTTTAAGGTTTAAGCCAGCGTATACTTCCCGCGCTCAATCATCTTCTGCGCAATCTGTTGCCGCAGTTCAATCGTATTGAATGGTTCGTACTTCGCCAGCCGACGCAGAATCGCCAGTTGAGTGCGAAGCATGTCGCCATCGGCCACGGCGGCGATCACTTTCTTGGCCGCGGCTTCCACCTTCTCCATAGCCTGCGTGAGATAAACGCGTGTCATCGCGATCGGCAAAGCCGCGGCAGCTTCACCTTTCGTTTCCGCGATCTTGTGCGCCCGCAGCACCGCCGATTCCATCGCATAAGCTTCGATCGTCATATCCGCGATCGCGCCCATCACTTCCTGCTGATCCTGAATCGCCTGCATGTATTTCTGCGTGGCCGCTCCGGCCGCGAACAAGCCCAGCTTCTTAGCCTGCCCGACAAGCTTCCGTTCCTCCGCCATAGGCCCATCCAGGTCTTCGCTCATCGTGGGTCCGGAGAGCACTTCATCCATCAACTTCTTGATCGCGGGCATGAGCGGCAACTGCCCGCTCATGGCACGCTTCAGCAAAAAACCGGTGATGATCAGCCGGTTGATTTCGTTCGTGCCTTCGAAGATGCGATTGATGCGGGCATCGCGATAAGCCCGCTCCGCCGGATATTCCTCCACGAAACCGTAGCCGGCATAAATCTGCAAAGTTTCGTCGACGATGTAATCGATCATCTCCGAACCCCACACCTTGATGATCGAACACTCCACCGCGTATTCCTCAATGGCCTTGCGAGTCTCTTTCATGGCGTCGGCGCCGGACTTATCGACCTCGCCGAGCGCCATGTCCATCATGCCCACGGTGCGATACACCAGCGATTCGCCGATGTAAAGCAGCGTGGCCATGTTGGCGATCTTCTCGCGCACCAGGCCAAAATCGCCGATGGCTTTGCCGAACGCCTTGCGCTGCTTGGCATAAGCGATGGCATGTTCCAGCGATACTCGCCCGCCGCCCACGCACATCGCGCCCAGCTTAAAGCGTCCGATGTTCAAAATGTTGAAGGCGATCACTTGTCCCTTGTCGACTTCACCCAGCAGATTTTCGGCAGGCACCTTGCAGTCGTTCAAAATAATCGGGCAAGTCGACGAGCCGCGAATGCCCATCTTGTGCTCTTCGCCGCCAATCGAAAAACCGGGGAAAGTTTTCTCGACCAAAAATGCGCTGAGTTTTTCGTGTCCATCCACCTTCGCGAACACGGTGAACAGGTCGGCGAATCCGGCGTTGGTGATCCACATCTTTTCGCCGTTGAGAATGTAATGGCTCTTGTCGGCCGAGAGCGTCGCTCGCGTGCGGCAGTTCATGGCGTCGGAGCCGGATGAGGCCTCCGACAAGGCATACGCGCCCACAATCTCGCCGGCGGCCAGCCGCGGCAAATACTTCTGCTTCTGCTGCTCGGTGCCGAAATACACGATGGGCAGCAACCCGATGCCGCTGTGCGCGCCCCACGTAGTCGCAAAGCCGGCGTACTTCGCGATGTGATCGGCAATGACAGCCGCCGTCACTTTATCCATTTCGAGGCCACCGTAGGCCTCGGGAATCTCCACCCCGCTCAATCCCAGCTCCCCGGCCTTCTTCAGCAGACTGCGCGAGATGGAAAAGTCCTTGTGCTCCATCTTCTCCACGTTGGGCAGAATTTCGTTGACCGTGAATTCTTCCGCCGTCTGCCCGATCAGCCGGTGCTGCTCGCTGAAATCCTCGGGCGTGAAAACTTCCTCAGGCGCTTCCAGCAAAAAACTGCCGCCCGAAATTCGCGTCTTGGGTATTGCGGTCGTCGTTGCCATTTCCGATCCTCTTGATTGTCTGCGTGAATGCGGTCGCCAGCGAGTACAGACTATTTTAGTCGGCGCGGAGCCTGAATGATAGGGGATAGTAAACACAGGGTAGCGCGACCGCAGGCGGAAGCAGCAGCGCAGCGCGAGAGCGTAGGGTAGCAAATCACTCTACGGGAAGCCCGCGAGAGGGTTCCCATAGATGCTCGCCCAATGGGGAGAAAAGAGCGACTGCAGCCCTTCGCAGCGCGCGGACTCCCGACGCAAGCGTTCCAGTTGAGCCTTCCGATGCTCCTCATCCGAGGCCAAATCGAGTCGATTCAGAGTCAAAGGCAGGCTGCGGCAATCGTCCAACGGGTAGACACAAAAAGTGCTGGGCCCCCCGTTGTTGCCTGCCTGGCAGGTGCGGTAGGCAACGTTGCTGGCCGAGCAAACCCCTTTGCCGTTCAGCGGCTGCCCAGGCGGGCATAGAGAGGGCCGCGGCGCAACGACGCACGGCTGCTTCTTGCAAACCGGACGGCGCCAATCAGCCTCGACCATGGGCGTCGGCTTGCGGAAAGGGTGGCGCAGAGTAGAAAAGAATCCTCTCTTCTCCGCCTGCGTGCGGGAGGAAGTCGCGCCGGCCTGCGCCAGCCGCACATTCAAACCATTTTGCGAACCACTTGATCGCGTCGTCTGCGCCGCAGAGCCATGCGACCCCGATCCGCCGGAACTACGGCCGCTCGAAGAGTAACTCGCGGAACTGCTTCCCCCGGACGTGCCGCCGTGAGAAGCGCTGCCACTCGAGAAACTGGACGAGGATCCGCCCGAACTGCCTGCAGAAGAGTGCTGGGCAAATGCAAAGGAAGTAAGTGCGAACAGAACCGCAACCACCAGGCCGGAGAGCCGCATCAAGCACCTCCCACCAAACGCCGGCGATTGTATGTTTCCGACCTCAACCGCCAACTAATCGTATCGCGAAACCGTAAAAACGAGCTTGATCGTTGCGTAAAGCAAACCGTCCCCGTCAAAGGCCGTCACAGGCCCGTCAAAGGCAACACGGGGCGTACACATTGCAAGGGATAGCGGGATTCGGCACCGCAACCAATGTACAGCCTGGATTCCGGTGGTACGACGACAACGTAAGGTCAGGCATCACAACGCGTTTGATCGGCGTTGTCGGCGGGACGCAAGCCCCGGAGCGGCACCGAATATCCGATCTTCTGTGGAGAAAAGACAAAAAGCCGGTCCCCTGCGGCCGGGCAATCGTCCCGGATTTAAACGAAACCGTGTTGTTCGGGCGAGAAGATTGCGGCTCCGAGCTTGTCCTGGTTCCGGGATGGAAATCTTGGCTGCCAGTGCGCGGAGTAGTCAGCCCATGCGGAGTGGATATGCTGGGGATCGGAACGCTCGCGGCGGGCGGCGCGACGTGACTGACAATTGGGCTGGGAGCAGGGGGCGCCGAATGTTGGGCAAGAACTGCCAATGGTCCGATCAAAACTACTGTTGCTGCGGCTAAGCGGAAGAGTCGCACGAAGCACCTCTCGTAGCCCGACCTACACCTAACCGGACTGATGCCCCGACCCCCAGGGTGGTTGTCCAAGGCTCAAGGTAAAGTTGGGCTTCTAATTCAGATTCTCGAAGATCCCCGCCGCGCCCATCCCCCCGCCCACGCACATGGTCACCATTCCATAGCGCGCATTTCGCCGCTTCAATTCGCGAATGATCGATGCCGTCAGCTTCGCCCCCGTGCAGCCCAAAGGGTGCCCCAGCGCAATCGCGCCGCCGTTAGGATTCACTTTCTCGGGATCCAGCCCGGCTTCCTGGATCACCGCCAGCGACTGCGCCGCAAAGGCTTCGTTCAACTCGATCACATCGATGTCCGAGAGTTTCAGCCCCGCCATCCTCAAAGCTTTCGGAATGGCGTATACCGGCCCCAGCCCCATTTCTTCGGGCTTGTAACCCGCGGTGGCGAACGCAACATAGCGAACCAGCGGCTTGATGCCCAAAGCTTGCGCGCGCTCCGCGGACATGACCACCGCCGCCGCCGCGCCATCCGACATCTGCGACGAATTCCCCGCAGTCACCGTTCCTTTAACGTGAAACGCCGGCTTTAGCGCGAGCAGCGCCTCCAACGAAGTATCGCCGCGCGGTCCCTCATCCATGTTGAAAACAATTTCCTGCCGCTTGGGCTTCGGGCCGTTGGGTGTACGAAAACTCACCGGCACGGAAACAAGTTCGTCATCGAATCGCCCAGCCTGAATTGCAGCCAGCGCCTTCTGATGGCTGCGCAGCGAAAATTCGTCCGCCGCTTCGCGCGTGATGCCAAAGCGCTGGGCCACGCGCTCCGCCGTCAACCCCATATTTAGATACGCGTCGGGATAATGATCCACCAGCCAGGGATTCGGTGAAACTTTATGCCCGCCCATCGGAATCATCGACATCGATTCCGTGCCCCCCGCCACAATTACCTCGGCCCCGCCGCTCATGATCCGCTCCGCCGCCATGGCAATCGACTGCAAACCCGACGAGCAAAAGCGATTAATCGTCAGCGCCGATGTCTCCACCGGCAAACCGGCGCGCAGCGCGGCGATCCGCGCCACGTTCATTCCTTGCTCCGCCTCGGGCATGGCACAGCCCAGAATGACGTCCTCGATCTCTTTTGGATCGAGCTGCGGCACCCGCTCCAGCGCGCCCTTGATCGCGAACGCAGCCAGTTCATCGGGACGCGTGGCCCGCAAAGTTCCCTTGAACGCCCGCCCCACTGGCGTCCGCACCGACGAAGCTAGAATGACTTTACGCATGGTTATCGATAGGAACGTACTCCATAATCGCACCGGGAGCCGCGAAAACGTCGCTCTTCGGCTTTGCGCCGTCCAGATGCTGTCTCATGGTTTCGTGTATTAATTCTTTCACATCTTCCAGTGTTTCGCCTTCCGCCGCCAGCCCAGGCAAGTCCGGAGAATATGCGCCCCAACCCGTATCCATTTTCTGATAAATAATTACGTAGCTCATTGAATGTCCCCCAAGGACATTGTTGAAGATCCCCCGCAAACTGTCCACTGACGGCGGTTTCAACCGGAGTAATCATTTCCGTTATCCATTTCTAATTCAAATTCATTTCGCCGGTGCGTAGAAATAATAGTCCGCGGTGTAGCTGCTCTTGGTTTCCGCGTCGCGATGTGCCGCGTCGCAACCTTGAGCCGGAGCCTGTCCACCGCGGGTATGTACGCGCTGAATCGTTGTCACATTACTAAGCAAACCACTCCCCGCATGACCCACCACATGCACCAGAAGCCAGGGGATCGACTCCGCATCCAGGGCGTCCACCTTGGCGACCGCCTTGCCCGTGACTTCGCTGCCGTCTTTCAGCTTCCAAGTCGGTCCGACTGAATGTTGCCCGATCACCTTTTCCTTTCGATCGTGCAACTCGGCCTCGGGCGCTTTCAGCGTCCATACGAAATTGCCGTCGGCCGCGGCCTGGCAAGTGTAAATCTGCGATCCGGTGGCGTGCGTGTACAAAACCACTTCTTCGCCCACGGGCGCCTGAATGCTGTCGGGAACATCCGGCGCTGCATCTTTCGCAGGAGCATCTTTGCCCTGTGCAACAGCGAGCCGGATGCCAACCAGAGAGGCTAATAAGATGACGACGGAGGCGGCAATCTGTTTTCGCATGACCACGTATTGTAGCCCCAGCTCACCGACCTTGCGCAAGCTCGCCAGCCCGCGTCTGAGCTTGAGAAAATTCGCCCCGCTCTTCCCGGCGGCGTCATTTCGAAGCCCCGCGCTTTCTCCAGCGGGGCGAGGAATCTCCGCGCGCGCCGACTTTCCGTCGTGAGCCAATACGCCGCAAAAAATGAGGCGCTCTTGGCGAGCGCCTCAACTTGAAAGATCGCGAACCGCCGTAAGCTCAAAACTACGGCAGCAGCACGCTATCAATCACGTGGATCACTCCGTTGGACTGCATCACGTTCGGAATCGTAACCGTCGCTGTGCCGCCCTTCTCATCCTTCAGCACGATCTTGCCGCCGACCAGCATGGCCTGCAGCTTGCCGCCTTCCACGGTGGCGAATTCCGCCGTACCGTGCCCCTCTTTAATCATCTTCTTGAGATCGTTCGAGGTCACTTTTCCCGCGACCACATGGTAAGTAAGAACCTTGGTCAGTTGATCTTTGTTCTCCGGCTTCAACAGCGTATCCACCGTGCCGGCCGGCAACTTGGCAAAAGCCTCGTTGGTCGGCGCGAACACGGTAAAGGGTCCAGCGCCTTCCAGCGTGTCAACCAGTCCCGCAGCTTTCACGGCCGCGACCAGCGTGGTGTGATCGTCGGAGTTCACCGCATTCTGAATAATGTTTTTCATGGGCGACATATCATGCCCGCCGACCATCGGGTTTTGCGCGAAACTAAAGCTGGCGCAGGCCAGCGCCAATACCGCGAGCAGAACTGCATTACGTTTCTTCATGGGAAATTTTCCTTTCGGTTTTTACCGCTTCACCGGATGTACGCGCGCGCTGGGATTTCGGATTTGATGGCCAGGGAGATTTTCGCTTGCAGAGAAAATTAAGCCTTCGCCCAGTCTTGCCAGGAAAGTCCCTTGACCCGGGAGAACGCCGAGACATTGGCGGTGACTAAGATCATCCCTCGCGCCAGCGCCTGACCGGCAATCAGGTGGTCGTATCCGCCGATTGCTCTGCCCGCGGCCTCCAGGCTGGCTCGGATCGAGCCTGCTGCGCGCGAATCCTCGTGATCGAACGGAAGTGCGACCAGCAAACTGGATAGGAGTGTTTCGAGGCGCCGGTGTTGCTTATGCGCGAACTCTTGGCGATCCCGTACCAAAGTGCAAAGGCGACGACAGAGGAAATATGGATTCGCGAATCCGCGTTCACAGCCCGATCAAACCGGATGCGAGCGGCAGTCGGCGTCCCGTTCATCAGCGCGATGCAAGCGTTCGTATCCAGCAGGTAGTCCACTTAAGAGCCGGACGCTTCGTCGCCGAGGGCGGTTTGCCTCGGGCTGGGAACGGCTCGGAATTCAATTGGTCAAGCCTGCGAAACAGTTCTTTCGGGTCTTGTATGAGGGGTTCCAGGAGAACTCCCTGGCCCACGCGCCGGATACGCACCCGGTCGCCTTCAAAACGAAACTCGCGCGGCAAGCGCACCGCCTGGCTGCGGCGGTTCTGGAAAAGCTTCGCGATGTCGTTCTTGGGCGTGGAACCATCCTTAATCTCGAATTTCTTCTTGAACGTTGCGTCAGTCGATCGCGTCCCAGCCTAATTCCGCAGCGTCTTCCCAGTCTTCAGCGTGTACTGAATCCTCTCCTGGGTCTTCTTCTCGCCGCTAAGGGACTTGAAACCTTCGCGCTCGAGATCCAGAATGTGCTGCTCGCTGACCGGCGTCCCCGGAGTAACATTCCCGCCGCAGAGCACGGTAGCAATCTTGGTCGCCAGCTTTACTTCATGTTCCGTGATGTAATCCCCCTGCCGCATCAGGTGAACGCCCATCCTCAAAGTAGCCAGAAGACTCTCGCCCGGTGCGGGAATATCGGTCCTCGGCAGCGGCGGTTCGTAGCCCGCGCGCACCAACTCCACCGCCCGCGCCTTGGCGTCCGATAGCACCCGCTCGCGGTTCATCGTAATACCGTCGCTAGGGTTGAGAAAGCCGAAGCCCCGCGCCTCGTGCGCCGAGGTCGCGACCTTGGCAGTCGCGATGGTTTCAAAAGCGCGCTTCATCGCCTCCAGCATTTCAATCGATCCTGCCAGCGCCTCGCCACCGACCTTACCGCCCCGCAAAGCCGCCGCGCCGTCCACTGCGCGCAGCAACATTTCCTTGCAGCCTCCGCCACCAGGCAACAGCCCCACGCCTACTTCGACTAAACCTGTGTAAAGTTCAGCATGCGGCTGCCGCGCTGCGGCATGAAGGGAAATTTCCGTGCCTCCACCTAGGCACAACCCGAACGCGGCCACCACCACCGGCTTCGCCGAGAACTTGATCGCCTGCGTCATCCCTTGAAATTGCCGTATTGCCAGGTCGACGTCATCCCACTCCTCTTCCTGCACGCTCATCAGCAGCAACATGAGATTCGCGCCCACGGAAAAATTCGTAGCGTCATTCGTGATCACGAATGCGTCGAAGTTATCTCCAGGCCCGCCCGGCTTCAACGTTTGTAGGATCAAACTGATGATGTCTGCGCCCAGCGAATTCATCTTGCTGTGAAACTCGATGCAACCCACCCCTTCGCCCAGATCCACCAGCGAAGCGCCAGAATTTTTCTTCACCACGCCGTTCGATTTCTTAGCGACGGCAACCGACCAAACTCCGGCAGGAACCTTAACGGGCAAATAACCCCCGCTTTTCAAATCCCAATACTTGCGCCCGGATGTCGATTTCGCATCGTCGGCATACCAGGATTTCTTACCCGCAGCCAGCAATTTCTCCACATTCGCGGCTACAGGCGTGCCCTCTTTTTTCATGCGCGCAACGGCAGCCTCGACTCCGGCGGCATCCCACAATTCAAACGGGCCCAGTTCCCAGTTAAATCCCAGCCGCATGGCGCGATCGATCTCCACGATCGAATCGGAAATTTCCGGCACGCGATTCGCCGAGTAATTCCACAAATGCGACAGCGCTGCCCACAAAAATGCTGCCGCCTTGTCTCCCTTCTGCGGTCCGCTGCCTTCCAGACCAAGCAGCATGCGCACCCGCGCCCCCGTGTCATCGATGTTTTTCGCCATGTCGAGCGCCGCGAACTTCGGCCTCTGCCGCGGATGGTATTCCAAGGTCTTCCAATCGATGGCCAAGCGCTCGTCTTCTTTGCCCTCAGCGCTCTTAGCTCTTTTGTAGAAGCCGCCCTTGGTTTTGTCGCCCAGCCATTTACGCTCCAGCATTTGCTTGTAAAACTCGGGCAGTGGACTGGTATGGGGCGAGCTCTCCTGCCCACCGGCCTTTTCCATGTTCCCCACCACATGCCCCAAGATATCCAGCCCAACTAAATCGATGGTGCGGAACGTAGCCGACTTCGGCCAGCCCACCGCCTGCCCCGTCAGCGCGTCCACATCCTCGATCGACCAATCCATCTCCTGCATCAACCGCATCACATTCAAAACCGAAAACGTCCCAATGCGATTCGCGATAAAGTTCGGCGTGTCCTTCGCCCGAACCACGCCCTTGCCCAATTGCACATCGCAGAAATGCGTGACCGCCTCGATCGCAGCCGAGTCGGTCTCTGGCGTTGGAATAATTTCCAGCAACCGCATATACCGCGGCGGATTAAAAAAATGCGTGCCAAACCAGCTTCGCCGAAAGTCCTCCGAAAACCCCTCTGCGATCGTTCCCACCGGCAAGCCGCTGGTGTTCGTAGTAATGATCGTCCCGGGCTTCCGCATCGCCTCCACCTTGCGCAGCAGCGTCCGTTTGATCTCAAGATTCTCGACGACCGCCTCGATGATCCAATCGACCTCCGCCAGCTTCTTCAAATCGTCCTCAAAGTTGCCCACGGTCACCAGCCGCGCCAGTGAAGCGTCCATAAAAGCCGCCGGCTTGGATTTCTTCGCCGCCTCCAGACCGGCAGCGGCAAATTTATTCCGCACCGAAGCATCGGCATCGGGCGGAACTATATCGAGCAAATAACTAGGCACGCCGGCATTAGCAAAGTGCGCTGCGATGCGCGCTCCCATCGTTCCAGCCCCCAGCACGGCAACTTTATGAATGCGTTTCATGAGCAAGCCTCAATTCGCACCAACCCCTTTGTGCGACTTTGTGTCCCCTGTGTTTAAGATTTTTTTTCCGGCGGCGAAGCGTTGGATTCTTCCTACGGCAGTTTGTCCACCGCCCAGTCGTTGTGGCCGGTATTCACCAGGATGATGCTGGAGAATCGCCGGCGCGCGTGACCGCTTTGCGAAGCGCCGCCGATCAGCATAACAGGAAATTCGTAGCGCCCGCCCTTCAGCATTTTGCCGCGGCCGACTGCATAAGCCCGAGCCTTCGCCGGCGCGTCAGCGGTAAAGAATTGATCAAGAGCCTCAGGCGTGGCCTTCTCTTTCGCCCGGCTGCTGAGCAGAGCCGTCCCACTCTCCGCATCGCCAGCTTGCCAAGCCTGCAAAAAATGATCGGCAGCAGCCAATGCCGATCCATACCCCGGATCCAAACCGCGCGCCGCTCGATCCCTCGCATACAACGCGAGAGTCAGAAGCATGGTCAGCAGAAGGCAGCGTCGCGGACTGAAACCCAAGGCCCCCTTCACTTCTGAAAAATCCTAAACCTCGCCATGACCCTCCACATACTCCAGCGCCCGCCGCACCATCTGCTTCTCTCCTTTATAAGCCAGCAGCTTCGCGGCCTCGTCCAATCGCACCCACCGCGCTCGCGCCACCTCAACACGCATCTCTTCGGCGATTTGGTTGATCCGCCCCGAGCGATACCGCATCAGGTAAAAGCTCACAATCTTAAAAACCCGCCCTCCATCTCCCCAAGTTCGCGTGTAGACATACTTGCTATCGTCCAGCTTGCTGACGATCTCGGCGACCACGCCCGTCTCCTCGCGCACCTCGCGCAGCGCCGTTTCCGCCGCCTCTTCTCCGGCGTCGATCAGCCCCTTAGGCAATGTAAGAACCGGCTTCGCGCCCGCAGGCCGCCGCGAACGCTGCGTCCCGCGCGCCAATTCGCTCGGCAACTCCACCGCGGCCATCCACCACGCACCCGCAAGTTTGCGGATCACCACTCCCCCGGCTGAGATCTCCCGCACCATACTTCGCAACTTAGCAGGATTACAGGAGTTAGTCACCCACAGGCCGGATCGTCGCGGATCGTCGATTTCCCGGAAAACGAATTCTCCTGCGCGCAGCCGCGAAGCGGCGCCAGAATGCAGCCCAGGGCGCCAGCCTTGGATAAAAACTTTGGATAAAAACTAGTGGGGGTAAATCAGCCCCGAAGGGGCGAAAGAACATCTCTTCCGCGCTTGGTAACCCTCTCCCGTAACCCAACTGGCACCAAAGTGGTCTGCAGCTTTTACCGATACTTGTGGCATCTTAAGTAAAGCGTTAATTCAGGGTCCCGCAAGCCGGGGGTGGCTGTGAAGAGTTTCGGCAAGATTATCCGGACCGTGCAAGCTTTTGGACGGGAACTCTCCCGCAAGGCCACACCCTCCGGACCGCGCCCTCCCTCCATTGGCTTAGCGTTAGGCGGCGGCTTCGCCCGCGGCATGGCCCACATCGGAGTCCTCAGAGTCCTCGAAGAAGAAGGCATCCCAATCCGGCTCGTAGCCGGCACCAGCGTCGGAGCGCTGATCGGCGCGGCCTATTGCAGCGGCCTCTCCATCGAAGAACTCGAAGCCGTTTCGAAATCCTGCCGCTTCACCACCTTCGCCCGCTGGACCGTCTCACGCTACGGCTTCGCCTCGAACGACCGCATGGTGTCCTTCCTCGCCCGCACGTTAAAAGTGAAAACTTTCGAAGAGCTGCGCATTCCGTTGGGCGTCACCGCCACCGATTTCAACACCGGCGAAGGCGTGGTTTTTCACTCCGGCTCCATCGTCGATCCGGTGCGCGCCAGTTGCGCCTACCCCGGCATGTTCCTCCCGGTCAACATTCGCGGACGCTGGCTGGTCGATGGCATGCTGTCTCATCCCGTGCCCACGCAGCCGCTGCAAGAGATGGGCGCAGACCGCGTCCTGGCCGTGCATCTAAAGGGACAGTGGAATAAAAACGGTGCCCCGCGCCACCTCTTCGATGTGATCGGACAATCCTTCGCCATCGCGCAGGATCAGATGAGTCATCTCTGGCGCGGCGCCGCCGACGTAGTAGTCGAGCCGGACGTGGCCGGCTTCGCCTACGACGACTTCAAACGCGCCGGCGAACTGATCCGCGTCGGCGAAGCAGCGATGAGGCAGGTTCTACCCGAAGTCCGACGCTGGCTCGAAACTCCCGCCCAACTCCAAGAACCCGCAAGAACGCGCCATGTAGTAGCCGGCCCCGCGCCCCTACCCGCAGACTAGTCCGGAAAAAAGAAAAGATGGGTTAGATGCTCAATGCCGCCCGATGAAGCCGGGACAACTCCACCCCAGCCCCGAAGGGGGCTGTCAAGATGCTAGAACTTGTGCTCCGTAGCGCCGCCGTCCCGGCGGTTGTCCGGCGGGCGTCACGCCCGCCGCGCCGAGGATTACGATGCCCGCGAGGTAGTCGGCAGGTGCGCCGCTAGGCTGGCCTCGAAAATTTAGCCCCCGCAAAGAACTCCGACTCCGTACTATCGCCTCTAACCAAAATCCGCCTCTTGACTGCGACATACCCCCACGTATACTAAGCGCGCATAGTAGTGCCAAACGGAGACCGTCAGACACATTGCAACCAACGTCTCCGAGGATCTGTCCCAGGGCTGATTTATATTGCACAGCTTCTTTATCTTTCTTCCGTGGAGAAACTTTATGTTCCACCCATCGAGATTTTCAGCGCTTCTTCTGGCGGTCGCGCTGGTCGTCGTAGCCGGTTTTACCCATGCAGCACAAGCAGCCGCCATCCCGGCAACCAGCAGCCCTTCCTCCTCAACCTTAGGAGAATTTTCCGCTACCTTTGCCGGCCCCGCCGCCACCGGTTGCGCGTCTGCCGGCTGCTCTTTGCTCATCGGCCCATTCTCCGCTCCGTCCACAGCAGCTTTCGCTTCGGGCGCTGCCAACGCCCCAACTGTTTCTGGCGTCAAGGCAACCCCGAAATCTTTTCCCGAACCTGACGGCCTGCGTTATGTAAGGATGCCTCGCAAAGCCGCGGTCGCGGTTACGCTCCCCACCGTGAGCTGCGAACCCTTGGGTCCAGGCTGCGACAATATCAGTCTTTCTTCCGGCGGCGCCGTCGGCGTGAAAGGCTTGAACGCGGCCGAAAGCGGCGAGCAGGCAACCAATGTCCTGGGATTTGATATCGAGCCCGCAGACCAGGGCCTGTGCGCCGGCAACGGCTACGTCGTCGAGACTAACAACCTCGGCGAGATTCTAATTTTCAACACCGCCTTGCAGCGCGCCTCCGCCGTCATCCCCCTCGACACCTTGATGGGGCTCACCACCCGAGGCTGGAGCAGCGGCGGAGACATCTCGTGCGTCTACGACCAAGACAATGGCGGGCACTGGTTTTTTACCCAGTTTGTCTCCTCCACCAGTGAGGCCAACGGCGGCGTTTTTGGCGGTTGCTTTAGCGGCGTGGCCCACACCTGCTATGAAGGCATTGCCGTGACTGCAGGATCCGATCCATTCGGTCCCTACAATGTTTACTTCCTCGACGCCAATTACAACCCAGCCGAGCCCGGCTATCCCTACCTGCTCAATGATTTCGCCAAGATCGCAACCTCTCGGGACGCCTTCCTGATCTTCTACGACGAGTTCCCCACCAACGGATCCGTGGCCGGCTTGGGCGGCGGCTTCTTCAACGGAGCCCAACAATTTGCCTTCAACAAAAACGCGCTGGAACAGGGTCTTCCCGTGAGTGGACATAATGGCACGCCCAACCCTGCCTTCACGGTCGCCATCGAGAGCATGGGTCTTCTGCCAACACCAAACGGAACCTGTTTTTCCGATAATGAAAATCATTTGCCGGGCATCACCTGCTGGTATTCTGCAATTCCTGCCGAACCACCCGACTCCAGCCAGTTCGACAACAGCCATGGCGGCTCCGCCTTCATCCTGGACACGCTTGACTTTTATGGCCTGGGCGATAATCGAATCGCCGTCTTCGACTGGACTGGCCTGGAAAACCTGAACAGTCCCGGCTGCTCCAGGTGCGCCGGCATCAAATTCGGTGCTCAACTATTCTCCGGCGTGGCGTTTTACTACGGGGAGGGATCACTGGCCGCGCAAAAGAAAGGACCAATTCCCCTGGGCGACGAATGTGGAGCCGCCGGTCTTAGCGGAGGCACTCCGCCACGCCCAAGTTGCCCGGAGAACGGAATTGCTACCAACGGCGACACCATCAAGCAGGTTTCGCAAGCCCAGCATCAGATTTGGGGAGCCACCTCCACCGAGATCAATCAGACCTACACGATGGAACTTACTCCAGAACTTCACCAGGGCGCTGTCTACTGGGTCATCGGCACCGACTCTTTCGACAGGTCCGGCGTCTTCAGCCTTACCGGCCAGGGCTACGTGTCGCCCAAGCATGAGGATTTGGAATTCCCAGCAGTGGCGGCGGAAGGTAATTCCGAGGACGGCGGAAACGGGGGGGCCATCATGACCTTCACCCTTTCCGGTAACGGCGGACCTACCTTCGGCGACAACGGAGGCTTTTACCCGAGCACGGCCTACGGCCGGCTGAGCAGCACATCGCGCGGCCTTCTGGGATCGGTAATCAACATTGCAGATTTGGGCCAATCCCCCGAAGACGGCTTCTTAGAGTATGAGGGCTATCCGCCGGCTGCGGATCGCGCGCGTTGGGGAGACTACAGCAATGCAGTTTACCTTTCGGGGTCGGGGAAGATCTATTTCTCCACCAACTACATCCAGTATCCCAATTGCACGGGGTCTGCTTTTACTCTGACGCTGGGCACCTGTGGCGGAACCAGAGACGGTTACGCCAATTGGGGCACGTCCGTGAATTTCGTCGTACCGTAAAAGAGTCGACGCAAAATAGAGCGTACGGAAAGTATGAAAACACGCCGTCCAATCCGGGGCGGCGTGTTTGCCTGGGGTGCCCCAGCTCTCGCGTCCTTTGCGAGAAGTGGGATGGATGTTCCACTGCCTGTGTGAAGCTCCTACGGCAGATGGCGACATAAATCCTGCCTCCGAAAGCGCCCCATCATCCCTCCTTCGAATGGAGAGTCAACGCCGCGATTGATTCGTTACGCGCGGGAGTTTGGTCTCCTGAGAACGAGCCGTTGCCGGCACCAAAACTAGTGTCAGTGCGCCACCAGCTGACTATTGTCCCGAAGCCTTCTCCACTCATTCCACTCATTCGTGCTCATTGACCAGCCTGTTGGCCGGACGTAAGATTCCCGACTGACACGCATTTCTCACCACCCCAGTTCTTGAAGGGCCCAGTCGTGGAGGGATGGTATCGTCTGCGGGGCCGAATGCGTGAAAATCCGGGCGTTTCGTCACGCTCAAGCCAGGGAGATTTCCGATGAGCCAGAGGCGATTTGGTGTTTCGATGTTCTGTGTTCTGGCGGCAGTTCTGACCCTGAGTGCTGCCGATGTTCCGACTCCGCCGGTCGCCAAGAAGGTTCCCCATGTCACCAAGATCCATGGCCGCACGCTGGTGGACAACTATTTCTGGCTGCGAGACAAAAACAATCCCGACGTGGCCGCCTATCTGAAGGCCGAGAATACGTACACCGACGCGATGATGAAGCCCACCGAGGCCTTCCAGAAGCGCCTCTATGACGAGATGCTGAGCCGCATCAAGGAAACTGACGTGGAAGTTCCTTATCAGCAAGGGGAATATTTTTACTACTCGCGGTCTGAAAAAGGAAAGCAGTACGAAATTCTCTGCCGCAAAAAAGGTAGTCTTGATGCCCCGGAAGAAATTGTGCTCGACGTCAATGCGCTCGCCATCGGGAAACCGTTCATGTCGGTCGCAGCTTACGAAGTCAGCGAAGACGGGAATCTGCTGGCGTACTCCACCGACGATACCGGGTTCCGTCAGTACACTTTGGCGGTCAAGGATCTTCGCAGCGGCCAGCAGCTCGTTGACCACGCCGAGCGAGTGGGATCTGTGGTCTGGGCGAAGGACAACAAAACTATCTTCTATACCGTGGAAGATTCGACCACCAAGCGGCAATACCGCCTGTATCGTCACGCGGCAGGAACGAAGGGGCCGGATGATCTGGTGTATGAAGAAAAAGACGAGCGCTTCGACGTGTACGCTTTCAAGTCGCGCAGTAAGGCATACATCTTCCTGATTTCTGCGAGCCACACCACAAGCGAAGCGCGGTACGTCCCCACGGATCAGCCCCTGGCGGAATGGAAGCTCATGGAACCACGCAAACAGGATGTCGAATACTATCCCGATCACAACGGGGATTCCTTTTACATTCGGGTCAACGATACGGGGCGCAACTTCCGCTTGGTCAAAGCGCCGGTGGGAGCCCCACAGAGCCAAAACTGGCAGGAGCTAATCCCTCACCGCGCGACCGTCATGCTCGAAGATGTCGACTTCTTCAAGAATTACTATGTGCGCTACGAGCGCGAAAATGGTCTGCGGCACATACGGGTTGCCGATCTGCACGGTGGACAAGCGCGGGAAATCGAGTTTCCCGAGGCCGCTTACGATGCCGGGAATTATGCGAACCGGGAATACGACACCCGCAAATACCGGTACGTCTACAACTCTTACATCACGCCCTTTTCGGTCTTCGAATATGACATGGAAACCGGAACTTCGACACTGTTGAAAGAGAAGGATGTCCCCGGCGGATACGATCGCACCCGCTACCAAGTCGAACGCATCAGCGCCACGGCCTCCGACGGAGTCAAGGTACCCATTTCGCTCGTACATCTGAACGGCGCAAAATTAGATGGCCAGGGTGCGCTCTATCTTTATGCCTACGGATCGTATGGTGCGCCGATGGATATCGATTTCGACCCGGAAATCTTCAGCATGGTGGATCGTGGCGTAGTCTATGCCATCGCGCACATCCGTGGCGGCGGTGAGATGGGGAAAGCGTGGCACGATGACGGACGGATGATGCATAAAAAGAATACGTTCACGGATTTCATCAGTTGCGCTGAATATCTGGTGGCCCAAGGCTACGGATCAAAGGACCGGCTGACCATCGAAGGGGCCAGTGCTGGTGGCTTGCTCATGGGGGCAGTCCTGAACATGCGCCCCGACCTGTTTCACGCTGCGATCGTCGGAGTTCCCTTTGTCGACGTCATCAACACCATGCTCGACGAGTCGATCCCGCTGACCGTTCCTGAATTTGAAGAGTGGGGCAATCCCAAGCATGCGGCGGAGTTCGATTACATGATTTCCTATTCTCCCTACGACAACATCGCGGCCAAGCCTTATCCCAACATGTTGGTCCGGACATCCTTCAACGACAGTCAAGTGATGTACTGGGAGCCGGCCAAGTACGTAGCCAAGATGCGAGCCCGGCGAACCGGCCATAGCCTTTTGATGCTCAAAACCAACATGCAACCGGCAGGGCACGGCGGGGCTTCCGGCCGATATGACCGGCTTGGGGACGATGCGTTTGATTACGCCTTCCTGCTGACGGAGATGGGAATCCAGAATTGAGTGGTGCCGAATGCCCACTGCGGCTGCCCCACTTCTCGCGTCTTTTGCGAGAAGTGGAAGTCCGGAGATGTCAATGTGGGGACGGCCGCCCCCGGCTGTCCCTTCGAGCACAACTCGCCTCCGCCGCGGGGCCGAGAAAACAACCCTCACAATTTCGTCGCTGAAAAAATGTCGAAGTATTCGGGTATCTCGCACTCGCAAGCGGTGTGGTCGCGCTCAATCATTCACACCGGAGGAGGTGCTAGGAGCCTTTAGGAGCCTTTCGCGTCATTTGACTGCCGTCCGGCGCGTGGTATCATCGGCCGCCAACGGAGGGGACCTCATGAGACGCGTTCGGAAGCCTCGAAAGACAGCCATTCTTCCCGAAGCCTTGCGCCGCAAGCTCGATCTGTATGGCCTTGCCGCAGCCGGCGTGGGGATCGCCGCCCTATCTCCTTCGGCCCAGGCCGAAATTGTCTACACTCCTGCGCACGAGAAAATCTCACGATACGGCACCACGATCGATCTGAATCATGATGGCATCGGCGATTTCAGGATTCGGCTGCAGGAACACCGCAGTTCCGGGGGCATGTTTGCCTACTCCCTTGGACACAATCGTGTTTTTGGGGAGGCCTTTGCTTCCGAGTTGGCTGCGGGCTATCAAATAGGCCCCAACAGCGCTAAGTTTAAGCGCGGCGGAACATTTTCGAGCTTCCAAGTGCCGGGCAAGGCCATGTACGAATGTGCCGTACAATCCGGTCCGCCTAGTTGCGATGGCCCTTGGTACCAAGCCACGCCGGGCAGCTATGTGGGCTTCAAGTTTTCGATCAGCGGAGAGGTTCACTACGGCTGGGCGCGGGTGAAGGTGGAAACCAATTCGGACGGCGGATTCAACGTCTACCTAACAGGCTACGCCTACGAATCGATTGCGAACAAACCGATCGTGGCCGGCCAGACCAGCGGTTCGGACCAAGCCGATGCCCAACCCGGGGCGCCGACGCGCCTGCCAGCAACGCTGGGCCTGTTGTCCGTGGGAGCGTCAGCGCTACCAGCCTGGCATCTCTCGTCGCAATAGAGCGCCACTCCGCTCGTTGCCAAATGCCGGGTGCTCGCTCCCGCGCGTTTTTTTGCGAGAACGGTTTGCAATTTGCAAAATGCTCACGTGGGCATAGCCCGTCCGCTAAGTCCTTTCGCCCTGGTATTTTAGCTCTAGGCGGTTTAGATCCCATATTGTAGCCACTACCCAAAAAGCGAAACCAAGGAACCGCCTGGCGCGTTCAACGCAGCCCCGCGTAGTCCAAGCCGGCGCAGCCCGCGAAGGGCCAACAACATCGTCGGCTTCTTCCGGCAATCGCCGCTAGCCGGCCTCGAACTCCAAATAAAGCGCGACCGCAGCCCTGCGCGCGGCCTCAACCTGTGAGCAGTTTCTCGTCACGCAGCTACGCCTTCTCCGCTTCCTCGCAAATCCTCTTCCAAGCCCGCTCCACATGCCGCGCTTCAGTGTGAGTCTGCCCCACACAGAGCCGCAGCGTGAACTTTCTGTCCAGCTTGGTGTGAGTAAGAAACAGGTCGCCGCTGCGGTTCAGCCGCTCCATGATGCTCTGATTCGCCGCGTCCCCGCCAACCTGCCGGAAGCAAACCAGGTTCAGCGGCGCCGGCGCAGCCAACTCGAAGCGCGAGTCTGCACGCACCCACTCCGCGAAGCGCTGCGCCAACTCGACATGCCGCCGAATATGGTGACGCAGACCCTCCACCCCGTAGTGCCGGATCACGAACCACAACTTCAGCGAGCGAAAGCGCCGCCCCAACTGAATGTGCCAATCGCGATAGTCGATCACCGCGCCCGACTCGGTGGCCCGATTGCGCAGGTATTCCGGCAGAACGCTCAACGTTCGAATCAGCGCGCCGCGGTCAGCCACCCAAAAGCAGCTGCAGTCGAAGTTGGTGAACATCCACTTATGCGGATTGAAATTGTAGCTGTCCGCCAACTCAACTCCATTCTGCAGATGCCGGAACTCAGGACACAGGGCCGCCGTCCCAGCCATCGCCGCGTCCACGTGCAACCAGAGATTGTGCTCGCGGCAAACCCGCGCAATCTCCGGAATCGGATCCATCGCATTCGAAGAAGTCGTGCCCACGGTCGCGCATACCAAACCAGGCAAGAGTCCCGCCAGCTTATCGGCTTCAACCTGCCGAGCCAGCGCCTCGGGACGCATGGCGAACCTCTCATCCACTTCGATCAATCGCAGGTGAGAAGTTCCAATGCCCGCGATCATCGCCGCCTTCTCCAAAGAAGAATGCGTCTGGGTCGATGCGTAAGCCACAACCCGCCCATCGCAGCCTTCGCGATTGCTGGTGTAGCCGCTAGCTCGTTCGCGCGCCGCCAGCAAGGCGCACAGCGCCGCGCTCGAAGCCGTATCCTGAATCACGCCGCCCCCGGTACCAGACGACAGAAACTTCTCCGGCAGCCCCAGCATGCCTACCAGCCAGTCGAGCACGTGCGTTTCCAACTCGGTGCACGCTGGACTCGTCGACCACAGCATGCCCTGCACGCCCAATCCGGAAGAGAGCAGATCGCCCAGAATGCCCGGCCCCGAGGCGTTGCACGGAAAGTAGGCGAAGAAGTTTGGAGACTGCCAGTGCGTAACCCCCGGCAGAATCAGCTTCTCAACGTCCGCCAGCAAAGCGTCGAAAGCCTCGCCGTGCGCGGGAGGATGCGCGGGCAGCGAAGCCCGAAACTCCCCCGGCTTCACCTGCGAGAGCACAGGGAACGACTCGATGCGCGACTGGTAGTCGGCGATCCAATCCACCACCGCATGGCCGCAGCGGCGGAACTCCTGGGGCGTCATATGAAACGACTTGTCGTCGGGCACTGGGGACCTCGGGCAGATGCAGGACGGAATGGTATCAGATCGGATTAAGTTCTCACTTCAGGTCAATCGTCCGAAATACACGCGCGTCTTGTACTCGAACGTGGCGCGGCCCGCAACCGCATGAGCATCGAAGATGCGCCGCAACTCCCGCAGCATGGGCTCATGTTGCGGATGCTCCGGCCCCGGCGCGTAGGACGACGACAGCAAGCGCCCCTCGATACCGCTGTAATCGAACTCCTGGCGCATGGCAAACGCGCGCTCCTGAAGCGGCGCTGGATCGAAGAACTCGTTCACCGACGCAGTTGTGTGTTCGTGCCGAATGTCCTGGTAGTCAGTGCCGTAAGTCAGCAACAGTTGTTCGTAATCGCGCAGGAATGGAGTCGAATCGGTGAGCCGCTCGTTCCACAGAAGCACGAGCCAGCCGCCGGGCTTAAGGATGCGGACAAACTCGCGCCGCGCCTTCTCGCGATCAAACCAGTGAGCCGCCTGCGCCGCGGTGATGAAGTCCACGCTACGATCCGCCAGCGCAGTTGCCTCGGCAGTGCCCGCGACGCTGGTGAATGTCGGGAACTCAGCCAGCAGTCGCTCCCCTGCCGCGCGCATCTCGGCATTCGGCTCGACCCCGAATACCGGGTTTCCATGTTCTAAAAGCATGCGCGTCCAGATCCCGGTGCCGGAGGCAATGTCGGCGACCAGATGATGTTGGGTCAATCCGCACTCACGCTTCAGAGTCTCCATCACCTCTGCGGGATAGCCGGGCCGGTAGAGAACGTAATTCTGTACGCGATCGGAGAAGCGGCTGGTGGCGTTCGCTGGCATGGCCTGAGCTCAAGCGGCAAGTCCCTTCATCTTGCCAGAATCACATTTTAGCGGCACGATAGCAGTGTTGTCCCCCGCCCGATCTCCTCCGCGGCAATCTGAGCAAGTTCGAAGTCCGTATGCCGTCTGCACGAGGATTCGTAACAGGGCGCGCCTTCAGGCATGCCGTATGGGCGCGAGACTTGAGAGCGGCTTCAGCCGTTGGAGCGCGGGGAAGACTCATAGGCTAAAGCCACTTGCCTCACAACCGTGGGTGGCATCGCTGAAGCGATGCCCGGATACGAATCTTTTTCCAAACTGCACCACCGCAAGATTTGACGAAGAATCGATATCAGCACATTACTAAAGACAACCATCCTCCTTCGCCAAGTGCGATACCATTTCCATCAGGAACAACCAAAGCCAGAAAGTCTTCCGCGACATGAGAGTCGTCATCAAAGTCGGCACCAGTCTGATCGCCCCCGGAGGCCAGATTGACGCCAATCTGCTGCGCGCCGTGGTCGATCAGTTCGATCTGAACAAGAATGAGTACTTGATCGTCACCTCCGGCGCCATCGCCGCCGGTATGTCCGGCCTCGGTCTGCCCAAGCGGCCCAGCGATGTGCCCGGCATGCAGGCCTGCGCGGCGGTGGGCCAAAGCAAGCTGATGCACACCTACGAGCGCCTCTTCTTCGGCAAGAAAGTGGTGGCGCAGCTTCTGCTTTCGAGCGATGACTTCACTTCGCCGGTACGCTACCGCAATCTGCAGAACGCGCTGGCCGAATTGCTTTCCCTCGGTGTGGTGCCGATTGTGAATGAGAATGATAGTGTCTCGATCCGAGAGTTGGTTGGCGCGTTTGGGGATAACGATGAGTTAAGTTCTCTGCTGGCGACAGCCGTTAAGGCAGACTGGCTGCTGCTGCTCACCGACGTGGACGGTTTCTACGTGCCCCATGGATCGAAGCGCAGGAAGCCGCGCCTGGTGCGCGTGGTGCGCAAACTAACACCCGCGTTGGAAGCGCAGTGCAATGGCAAGAACAACATGGGGCGCGGCGGAATGATTTCCAAATTGCGCGCCGCGAAACTCGCCAGCGAAGCGGGCGTGCACGTCGCCATCGTGAATGGCCGCCATCCGCAAGGCATCGCGCTCGCTCTGCAGCGTAAGATTGGCACGTACTTCCCGCCGCAATCGGGGCGAAGCTGATGGAGACAAGCGTCACCAACACAGATGCGCACACGGACTCGACGCAACCCAAGCTGCTGCGTGCGCGCGCTGCTTCGACCAAGCTCGCTCTGCTCTCGACGGAAGAGAAGAACGCGCTGCTCCAGGCGATTGCGCATGCAATCGAGAGCCATGCCCCATCCATTCTCGAAGCCAATCGCGAGGATCTGGAGAGCTCCGGCCTCGAAGGCGCAATGCGCGACCGCCTGCTGCTGAATCCGGCGCGAATCAAAGCGATGGCGCAGGGGGTTCGCGATGTAGCCGCGCTCGCCGATCCCATCGGCACGATTCTTACCGATTGGTCTCGCCCCAACGGCCTGCGCATTCGCAAAGTGCGCGTGCCGCTGGGAGTGGTTGGCATCATCTACGAATCGCGGCCCAACGTTACGGTGGATACCGCCGTGCTTGCGCTCAAGACCGGCAATGCCATCGTGCTGCGTGGCGGAAAAGAAGCGGCGCACAGCAACCAGCGCTTGGTCGAGATTCTTTCGGCCGTGCCGGGAGTGCCCGCGGGCGCGGTTGAGCTACTCGACTCCAGCACGCGCCAGTCGGTGACCGAACTCATCCAAGCCCGCGGCTTGGTCGATGTGATCATTCCCCGCGGCGGTGCTGGGCTGATCGCATTCGTGACCGAAAATTCCGCCGTGCCGGTGATCGAGACCGGAGCGGGGAATTGCCACATCTTCGTCGACGAATCCGCCGACTTCGAAATGGCCGACCGCATCGTCATCAACGCCAAAACCCAGCGGCCCTCCGTATGCAACTCCGCAGAGAAGTTGCTGGTGCACGGGCGCATCGCCGCCGAATACGTCCCGCGCATCGCGAAGAAGCTGACCGAGGCCGGAGTCGAAGTTCGCGGCGATGCGAAATCGCTCAATTCGGCGAGTGGACTGAATATTGTTCCGGCCAACGAGCAAGATTGGAGCGAGGAGTATCTTCGGCTGTGCATTGCGGTGCGCGTAGTCTTGAGCCTCGACGAAGCGATCGTCCACATCAACCGCTACTCCACCAAGAATTCAGACGCCATCGTGACCCGCGATGAAGCGAATGCCCGCAAGTTTCTGCGCGGAGTAGATTCAGCGGCCGTTTACTGGAACGCCTCGACTCGTTTCACCGACGGCGGCGAGTTCGGCTTCGGCGCCGAGATGGGCATCAGCACCCAAAAGCTGCACTGCCGCGGGCCTTTCGCCCTCGCCGAGTTGACTTCCTCGAAGTACGAAATTGTGGGAACTGGGCAAGTGCGGTAATTCGTTGTGGACATGCCGTACCGGTGTGTTGGAGAAGGATCAGTCTGAACGCTGCTCTTTCTTAAAAGGTGTCATCCCTCACCCGGCGCCGTTCAGCCGGTAAGGG
>Ga0187847_10000701_pt1 | contig 34848 bp, 35 predicted proteins | sample June2016WEW_4_10_FD_132458 | JGI IMG/M metagenome (GOLD analysis project Ga0187847, IMG submission 132458) | Peatland microbial communities from SPRUCE experiment site at the Marcell Experimental Forest, Minnesota, USA - June2016WEW_4_10 | ecosystem: Environmental > Terrestrial > Soil >...
GCAGCTGGCACAGTCTGGACCATCTGCTGCAATGGTCTGAGTGGCGGCGACGGCATCAATTCCTCGCTCTGTTCTTCCACTATCGAAAACAGTCGCTGCTGCTCCTCGCTACTTAATTACAACTGTAGTACTAGACGAACTTCGCGATTCCTATTGAAGCGAAATGTTATCCTACAGACAGAACAGAGTAGGTACTTTCGACTCACAGTCCAATCCAAGTCAGGTCATAAGAGCCAAGCCATGTCATTGAACGATCTCGAATTCGCTTACGCTCCCGTCCGCGATCAAGTCCGCGACCTGCGGGAGTATCTTTGACCCTGCTCGCATCCGCAGGGAATTAGCCGCAATTGAAATCAAACTTGCAGACCCGGCGCTATGGAACGATCCCGCGGCCAGCAAGCCGCTGATGCGCGACCGCAAGCGCCTGGAGACGCTCGCGGCCGACGATGACGCATTAGTGCGCCGCACGGGGGACATCGAGGCTTACTTCGAGTTGGCCGGCGAGGGCGAAGACGTGCTGGCGGATCTCGAGCGCGACATCAAGGCGTTGGCTACATTTGCCGAGGAACTGGAAGCGCGGACGATGCTCAATGGCGAGGCTGATGCGCTGAACGCCATCCTCACTGTTCATCCCGGCGCGGGCGGCACAGAGAGCCAGGATTGGGCCGAGATGCTCTTGCGCATGTACCTGCGCTGGGCCGAGCAGCAAGGCTTCAAAACGGAGATGAATGACTACCAGGACGGCGAAGAGGCGGGCATCAAATCCGCTACCTTCACCATCCTTGGCGAATATGCCTTTGGGCAACTGGCCGGCGAGAGCGGAGTACACCGGCTGGTGCGCATCTCGCCTTTCGACTCGGCCAAGCGGCGGCATACTTCCTTCGCCTCGGTCTATGTTTCGCCGGAGATCGACGAGACCATCCACGTTGACCTGAAAGTGGAAGATTTGCGCATCGACACTTACCGCTCCGGCGGCAAGGGTGGCCAGCATGTGAACACGACCGACTCGGCGGTGCGGATGACCCACTTGCCGACGGGCATCGTGGTCTGCTGTCAGAACGAGCGCTCGCAGCACAAGAACCGCGAGAAGGCAATGAAGATGCTGCGGTCGCGGCTCTATGAATACGAGCTCGACAAGAAGCGGGCAGTTAGCAAGAAATTGGAAGACTCGAAGCTTGAGATCAACTTCGGCTCGCAGATTCGCTCCTATGTTTTGCAACCCTATCGCATGGCCAAAGACCATCGCACCAAGGTCGAGGTGGGCGATGTGGACAAGGTGCTGGACGGCTACCTGGAGCCGTTTCTGCGCGGGTATCTGCTGGCCAAGCGGCGCGGCACCGCAGTCGCTGCTGCGCCGGATGATGATCTGGATGTGTAACTGCCTGCGGTGGGCAGATTGTGAATGGCGAGCCCTTGCCTCAACCCTTTCGCGACCATTGTCCGGTAGAGTGAGTCCAACTGTTAGGAGTCAGAGTTTTCTGCTCATGCGTCTCTCTCGATTGATATTCGTGATATCGCTGTTGGTTGCCGCAGGACTGCCCTCGTTTGCGGCGTCGAGTTCTGCGGATGCCGCGCATCTGCACGTGCAATTGGTGTTTCGCAAAGCTGAAGTTTCTCCGGGTAGTGGCGATCACGGCGGCCTCTACTTCAAGTTGGAGCCGGGCTGGCATGTCTACTGGAAAAATCCGGGCGATTCCGGCGAGCCGCCTCATATTCACTGGACGCTGCCCGATGGAGTGACGGCTGGGCCGTTGCAGTTTACCGCACCAAAGCGGCTCCCACTTGGACCGTTGATGGACTTCGGCTATGAGGATGAAGTTCTCTTCCCGTTCCGACTCGAGTTTGCGAAGTCTGTGAAGTTGGGGACGACCGTGCTGCACGCCAAGGTTGACTGGCTCGTTTGCCGCGAAGTCTGCATCCCGGGAAAAGCGGATCTGGAAGTCGATCGGAAGATTCTTGCGACCTCCCCGACGGCTGAACCGGATGATGGTCCGGGCGCAGAGATATGGAAGCGGCTGGCTGTTCTGCTCCCCGACGCGTTGCCACCCGGTGACCGTGTATTGTTCCAACCGACAATGGAGGGTTTTCGCCTTTCCATCGAAGCCGGTCAGCGCGAACTTTCTGCGACATTTTTCCCGTCCGATCAGGACATTCTCGACAATCCTGCCCCGCAGAAGTTCACTCCTACAGCGAATGGTTTTGTTCTCGACCTCAAGAAAGACGCGAATCTTTCCGCTAATCCCGCTCAACTAAAGGGAGTTTTGGAACTTTCCGGCGGACGGGCATATGAAATAGCGGCGTTGCCGGGGATAGCGGCAACGGGCTCACCCGGATTATCGTGGCTGACGCTGCTGCGGACCTCAGGCTTGGCATTTCTGGGAGGGCTGCTTTTGAATCTCATGCCTTGTGTTTTTCCGGTGCTCTTCCTCAAAGGGCTGGCGCTGGTGAACTCAGGCAACGAGGAGCGGGCGAAGCTGCGTGTGCACGGGCTGGTTTACGCCGCTGGAATTTTAGTGTCCTTCTGGGCGCTGGTAGGTGTGCTACTGGGGTTGCGAGCGGCAGGAGCGACTTTGGGCTGGGGATTTCAATTTCAGTCGCCGGTCTTCTTAGCGCTGATGGCCGGGTTGCTCTTTTTTCTGGGCTTGTCGCTGGCTGGACAATTCGAGATAGGCCTGACGCTCACGAGTGCAGGTGGGTCACTGGCTGCCAAGCAAGGATATGCGGGCAGCTTCTTCACTGGGGTGTTGGCCGTGGTGGTGGCCACACCCTGCACCGCACCTTTCATGGGAGCGGCCATCGGCTATGCGCTCAGCGCGTCGGCTGCAGTTACCTTTGCCGTCTTCACGGCATTGGCTCTGGGGCTTGCTGCGCCTTATGTCGCGTTAACTCTGCAACCGGCCTGGACACGCCTGCTGCCTAAGCCCGGCGCATGGATGGAAGTACTGCGCCAGGTCGTGTCTGTGCCGATTTTTGCCACTGTTATCTGGCTGGCGTGGGTGCTTGCGCAGGCCTATGGAGCCAGTGTACTGGCTGCGCTGCTGGCAAGTTTTCTCCTGCTAGCGATCGCTGGTTGGTTCCTTGGCCGCTGGCCGGCAAAGCGTTGGGCCACTTCGATTGCCGCGCTGATCGTGCTCGGCGTGATCGCTCTGGCTTTTTTCGGGCAGAAGTTTGTTAGTGACTCTGCCGGAAAATCTCGCCAGCCTGAGAGCAGGGGCTTAGATTCCGCTGCGGCCAGCGACTGGGAGCCATGGTCTGCGGAAACGGTGAGCTGCTATCAGGCCGAGGGTCGGCCAGTCTTTGTGGACTTCACCGCGAGCTGGTGCCTGAGTTGCCAGGTGAACGAACGCGTTGCGTTTGGGCAGCCCGAAGTGATGCAGGCCTTCCAGTCCGCCAACGTGGCTCTACTGCGCGCCGACTGGACACGACACGACGAAGCCATCACCCAGGCGCTAACCTCGCTAGGTCGCAGCGGAGTTCCGGCTTATGCGCTGTACGTTCCCGGCCAAAGCGAGCCGCAGTTACTGCCGGAAGTGCTGACGCCGGGGATTGTAACGGACGCTTTGGAGAAGTTACCAAAGGCTGCAACTCAGGCTAAGTCATCGACGTCAAATCTGAAGTAAGCCAAAGTAAGTTGATCGCCTTGAATTCCTCTCAGGAGATTAACTCTCATGAAACTCATTTCCCGTCTCTCAGGCTACGTTGTTTTTGGAGCTGCGCTATGGCCCCTGTGCGTTGCTGCACAGGGAGTTCGCGTGGGTGAGCCTGCGCCTGACTTCACAGCTACGGATTCCCGCGGCCAGAGCGAGAACCTGACCCAATATCGCGGCAGGTACGTTGTGCTCGAATGGCACAACCAAGGCTGTCCTTACACGAAGAAGCACTATGTCTCCGGTAATATGCAGAGCTTGCAGAAGGAGTGGACCGCGAAAGGCGTGATCTGGTTCACTGTCATATCATCCGCTCCCGGAAAGCAAGGTTACATGACAGCAAGTGAGGAGAACGCCTATCTCGCCGAGGTCCACGCCGCTCCTACCGCCGTTCTGCTGGACTCGGACGGCAAGATCGGCCGTCTTTACAGCGCCAAAACCACTCCGCAGATGATTGTCATCGACCCGGCCGGCAAGCTAATTTATGACGGGGCCATTGATGATCGGCCCACCCCCGACGTCGAGGATGTGCGCGGTGCACACAACTACGTATCAGACGCGCTGACCGAGGCAATGGCGGGCAAACCGGTGACCATTCCGTTTACCCGACCCTATGGCTGTTCCGTGAAGTACCCGGATTGAGGACCACGGTTTCCGAGATCCCACGAACGAGCGTTAGTGCATATGGCACCCGGCTTCACTCCTTCGCTGACAAAGGTGACAAATTATCTGCAAAGAATTGAAAAAATAAAAAGGGGGGAGGGGGGTGCCCCAGCTCGGACGGAAGATGTTTGAAGGGTCTTCGCCGGATCTGACTCTTTGGTTCCTGTCCTGCTTTCATTCTTCGCTAACGGTGAGTAATTTTCTGCATGGCGAAAGGTTTTTTATCTTGGCTGAGGGGCTGGTTTCCCACCCCTGTTCACCCGAACGACGAGTCATAGGGAGCCCGAAGCGACAAGAACGAAGGCGTCGCAAGGGTGGGAAACCTTATCTCAAGCTTCATTCACGCTTTCAATCCGCGAAAACGGCTTTTGCACGCTCTTCGATCTCGGCAGCAGTTGGCTTGGAAACGGTCTGGCCGATGGACCAATAGAGGCCAAATGGGTCGCGCAACATTCCGTAGCGGTCGCCCCAGAATTGGTCGGCCAGAGGCAACTTAACCGTGGCACCCGCGGCCAGAGCTTTAGCCCAGGCCGCGTCGGCATTTTGTGTCTGTATGTGGAAGGTCACCGGGCTGCCGCCAAGCGCTTCGGCGGTTTCCGGCTTTCCGCCCATTGCGGCGGAAAAGTCATCGTTGAGCATGAGGTTGCCGCCAGCGATCTTCACGCAGGCGTGCATCACTTTGCCGTTGTTGGGAGCCAGGTGGCGGACCATCTCCACCGCTCCAAAGGCTGCCTTGTAGAACTCGATGGCAGCGGCGGCATCACTTACAACGATATGAGGGGAAAAGGATAGTTGATCGCTCATGTTTGTCCTCCATTTCTTGGGTTATAGGGAAGTCGCGGGCAATCTTCTATAGTTCCGCGCGAACAGATTCTAGCACGGTCTCTGTGGAAGTTGAATCACTGGATTTTGAAGATTTCCCGGCGCTATGAGGGTTGGAGAGCCGGAAAGATCGAGGTTCGTGGTATCCCACCCTAGCGACAAAGACAACGGCGTCGCGAGGGTGGGGCACCCGGCTTCTAAGATTCCTTGGATGCATCTATCGTGTAAGTGGTCTTCTTTAGTGGATCAATCTCCAAGGAGACGATCCGGTTCGCCTCTTTGTTTCCAGCGGCGATTGCATCGTCTTCTGTAGCAAACCCGCCTTGCGAAGAGACCTCTTTGGTCACTCCTTGGCCAACAAGCTCAAGAACTTGATATTTCCAGGCCATAATGAATCCTCCAGGCTGTCTAGTAAACGATCATCTTCATTCCCAGAGTCCCGGTAGGGGGATTTGAACCCCCACGACCTTTCGGTCAGAGGATTCTGTATGCGCATTAAGAGAATTGCGCATACAGAATCCCCCGCGTCTGCCAATTTCGCCATACCGGGCTAGACTGTCAGGAAGTATACTCTGCATTCTTAAGCAAATCTTCTGAAAACGTTACTGCCAGTTTTATTTCACCAAAAAATTCACTCAATCTCCACCGCGCTTCCCGGCTCGGATGTGGCGAATCTCTTCCATGCGCTGGGCTAATAACTTCTCCCGACCTTCTTGGGTGGGGTGGTAGTAACTGCGCCCCTTGAGTGAGTCGGGCAGGCAGTCCATCTCGGCTACCTTGCCTTCTTCGTTGTGCGCGTAGAGATAGCCTTTGCCGTAGTCGAGTTCCTTCATCAGCTTGGTGGGCGCGTTGCGCAGGTGCAGAGGAACCGGCTCCTGGCGGGTTTGTTCAATCTCCTGTTGCACGGCACCATAGGCTGTGTAGACCGAGTTAGATTTGGGGGCAAGGGCAAGATAGACGACTGCCTCGGCCAACGCTAGATCTCCCTCGGGTGAGCCAAGAAAATCGATTGTCTCTTTGGCGGAAAGAGTTAGATTCAGAGCTTCGGGAGCAGCCAGGCCGATGTCCTCGACAGCCATGCGAACGACGCGGCGGGCAAGATAAAGCGGGTCTTCTCCGGCGGCAAACATGCGTGCCAGCCAATAGAGAGCGGCATCGGGATCGCTGTTACGAACGCTCTTGTGCAAGGCGGAGATAAGGTTGTAGTGTTCCTCGCCGGACTTATCGTACATCAAGACGCGCTGCTGCACGGCCTCAGAGGCGATAGCCTTATCGATCTTCTTGTCTTGGGCGGCGAGTTGCGCGGCTACCTCCAGCGTATTGTAGGCTGAGCGGCAGTCACCGCTGGAGTAACTCGCTATCAATTGCAGTGCGTCCTCGTCCGCAGATAACTCGAGAGCGCCAAGTCCGCGCTCACGATCTTCAAGGGCGCGGCGGAGTAACTGAGTTATGCTCTCTTCACTAAGCGGTTGCAGCACATAAACCCGGCAGCGCGATAGCAGCGCGGAGATGATTTCGAAGGAGGGATTCTCTGTTGTTGCGCCGATCAATCGTATGGTCCCGCGCTCGACGTAGGGCAAGAAGGCGTCCTGTTGCGCCTTGTTGAAGCGGTGAATCTCATCGACGAAGAGGATGGTGCGCGAATGCATCTGGGAGGCCTGCGCGGCGGCGGCCATTACCTGCTTAATCTCCTTGATGCCGCTCATAACTGCAGAGAATTCGATGAAACTGGCGCGGGTGGTCTCGGCGATGATCTTGGCCAGAGTGGTTTTGCCCACACCTGGCGGACCCCAGAGGATCATGGAGCCGGAATCATCGCGCTCGATCTGTATGCGCAACGGCTTGCCAGGGCCGACTAAGTGCTCCTGGCCGCTTAACTCCTCGAGGCTGCGGGGTCGCATACGCTCGGCCAAGGGCGCTGTGCGAGGCGTGCCCTTTGGACCTTCCGGCTCACCGTCGAAGAGGCTCATCGCAGACTCCTTCGTTGCCGGGAAGCCTCATAGAGCAGCACACTGACGGCTATTGCCGCGTTCAGGCTCTCGACCTGGCCGGGATAGGAGATAGTTACCGCTCCGTCCGCTTGAGAAGCCAGAGCTTCCGGGACGCCATTACCTTCGTTACCGATCATGAGAGCTACGGGACAGGCCAAGTCTGCACGATCTGCAGGTTCGGCCCCTTGTACGGCGGTCGAGAGAACTCTCACGCCCTCTTCGCGCAAGCGGGCAAAGCAGTCTTCCGTACCAACGGCCAACAGCGGAATCCGGAAGACGCTGCCTGCGGAGGCACGCACCGCCTTGGGATTCCAAGCACTCACGGTTCCCGGCAGAGCTATCACGCCATGGGCTCCAAAGGCCTCCGCCGAGCGCAGAATCGTTCCCATGTTACCTGGATCCTGGAGACCGGCTAACACAATTAGCAGCGGAGCGGCACTTCCATAAGCGGAGAGAATGTTAGCCCAACTCCATTCCGGAGGCTCAACCAGGGCCGCAATTGGTTGGGGCGTCTCGGTGGCCAGAGCGGATTCCAATACATCCCTGGAGACAAGTAGCACCTCAGTTTGGGCAGGCAGACTTAACCCTTCAAGCAGATGCTCGGCGCCTTGCGCGACAAAGACACATGGGACACGCAGACCGGCGTGCAAAGCCTCGTTGAGCAGGTTCGGCCCCTCAATGCCTGCCAGACTGCGGTTGTCGCGGCTGGGGTAGGCCAGGGCGCGGCGCAGATCTTTTATCCGTGGATTCTGCTTACTCTGTACAATGCGGACAGGTGTCTTGGGTGAAACAGTCATCCTAGCGCAATTCTAGTCTGTTTGCCCTGATGTTATGGGGCAAAAACTGCGGCCAGGCTTGCAGCAGGACTTACACTTGAAGTTGCAGAGGAGCCGATGCCGTGATAGCTTCCGTTTTTGTAGCCACTCATACTGGGGAACTGAGGTAGACACTATTGTCCGCGGAGATATTGCGCGTCCATCCCGATGAACCCCAGCCTGACCGGATCGAATATGCCGTCTCCTGTCTGCGCAAGGGTGGTGTAGTTGCTCTGCCGACCGATACCTTTTACGGCCTGGCCGTCGACCCGGTGAATCTTCACGCGGTTGAACAAATCTACCAGCTGAAGAGCCGCCAGAAACATAAGCCATTGTCGTTACTCATTGCGTCCCTGGCTCAAGCGTATGAGTTAGCACGCGACACCGGCCCCTTACTGGACAAACTCGCGGAGCGTTTCTGGCCCGGCCCGCTCACTATCATCGTAAAGGCTGGCTCCAAGCTGCCGCTGCGATCTACAGCGAATACCGGCAACGTTGCTCTGCGCGTACCTGACGCCGCCATTGCCCGTGCTGTGGTGGAGTGCTTCGGCTTACCCATCACTGCTACCTCGGCCAACCTGCAAGGTGCTTCCGAGTGCACCCGCGCCGCCTGCGTTCGCGATCAACTCGGCGATCGCATCCCCCTGATCATCGACGGCGGTTCCACCGGCCACGCGCAGCCAACTACCATCGTCGATCTAACTCTGGGCGAAGGACGCTGGGAGATCCTACGCGAGGGTGCCATCGCCACTCACGAAGTCGTCATGGTTCTTCAGCGGTAATAGAAATGGATGCCAGAGATCCGGGAACAAGGACGGAGATGTTATTCATCGGTACACAACTCATCGGCTGCAGATAAACTAATTCCACTCCCCTATGTCTGCCCCCTGCAAGAGAAGGTTCTGCATGAAACCCCGAGCTATGCCAACACGCCGCAACTGGATTCTTCGCGCTGTGCTGATGCTCGTGCTCGCGCTGGCCGGGGCGGGGCTGGGCTGGTGCCGGTGGGTCTACGTGCAGATTGAACGCTATGCAGGCCAGGATCGGGCCGCACCATCGGATGCCATAGGAGTTTTCGGCGCGGCGGAGTACGATGGCCGGCCTTCCCCGGTTTACCGCGCAAGGCTGGATCATGCGCTGGCGCTGTTCAAGCGCGGCATTGCTCCACTAATCATTACCCTGGGAGGAAACGGCGGCGACCAATACAACGAAGGGGCGGTGGGCCGTGAATACTTGATAGGCATGGGCATTCCCGAAAAAGCTATCATCGCCGAAACCGAGAGCCGCAACACTGAGGAGTCAGCTCGCCGCATCGCAGTAATTGCCCACGCCAACGGATTACACAGACTGGTCATCGTCAGTGATGGAACACACTTATTTCGCATTCATGAAATCTGCGCCGCCGAGGGATTGGATGTACTTACTTCTCCGCGGCCTCGCGTGACGGTTGAGGGCGGCTCACAGGAGCTCGAACGTATCGCCCACGAGATTGCGAGCTATACTGCGTGGCGCATGCATCTGCATTGAAGTAATGTTAATCAGCGTGCTTCAATATTACTGATGGGCTCTTAATCTAGAGATAGTTAGCTCTCGCACCAAACATCGGTTAGCTCTTTCAACAGAGATTTGCGCTAAATTGTTTCATCCGTGGGAACATCTTTCATTTTTTTATTTGTAAAAAAGTCTTGAGTTGGGTATTGTGTCTCTGAGGATGAGAGGTCTTTTGGTGTGCGTTTTGATGACTTATGCACACGCGGAATGGAACCACCTACGCTCATCTAACAGGAGGAACCGTGGGAGTTTCAGAAATTCTGCTTGAAATCGATCGCGAGATTGCTCAGTTGCAACGCGCCCGCACTCTACTGGCCGGTGGCTCCGCCGATGGGCGCAAGAAGGCTGCGGCGGCTCCCGTCGTCAGCAAACCCGCAAAGAGAAAGAAGAAAAGGAATCTTACCCCCGAAGGGCGGAAGCGCATTGCCGAAGCCGTCAAGCGCCGTTGGGCGGAGCAAAAGAAAGCAGCGTCCGGCAAGTAATTGAAATCTCAGGATGGGCATGGGTTGGCTCCCCACCAACCCATAATCCGATCTATCTCGCGATAATCATGATTCAAATCTAGATCGATTCACCAGGTGACCATCGCGCCACCTGAATTCCTGGATCGATCAATGCGGCTAGCTGTTCGGGTGTTCCTTTTAGCGGCGGGAAGGTACCAAAGTGCAGCGGAAGAACAACTTTCGGCTCGATAAAACGTACGGCCAACGCTGCTTCTTTGGGATCCATCGTGAAGTGACCTCCAATGGGAAGCATAGCCACCTCGGGCCCATATAGCTCGCGAATCAGCTTCATGTCCGAAAAGACAGTCGTGTCGCCGGCGTGATAAAGGACAGGCCCATCCGCAACAGTAAGTACAAACCCTGCCGCGACGCCCACATACTGGGTGCCCTTCTCATCCTGCGCTCCAGACGAGTGTTTCGCTTCGACCATGGTGGCCGCCACATCGTCTAACTGCACAGTCCCGCCCAGGTTCATGCCAATCGTTTGGTCAACACCCTTGCTTGCTATATAGGCTGCCAACTCATAGACGGCTACCACAGTGGAATTATGTTTGGTTGCCACCGGAACTGCATCGGAGATATGGTCCCCGTGGCCGTGAGTTAGCAGAATGTAGTCGATCTTTGCCGGAAGGACAAACCCCTTCGGATACTTTGGGTTTTGCTCGATGAATGGGTCGATGAGGATGTTCGTGCCTTTAGCGGTTTGAATCAGCACGGTCGCATGTCCCAGCCAGGTAATCCGGGTTCCCTTAAGTAACACCATGGTGCTCTCCTTTGGAGGCTGCTCACGCAGTTCATGGAGCAACAACATTCTAACTTGTCAGTCGATTATGATGCCCTATCCATCCTTGGCGCGTCATTTTCTTTGCCAAGGGTGGTAACAATGCATCGTGTTATCGCTCAAAGCACTTTGCCGAGTCTCAAGATGTTTTACCGAGTAATGATAAGCTCCGAGACATTATCCTTAGCCAGAAACTGACGGTAACCGGACCATGCAGTGAAGAGACGCTGAATACTGCGGTTGGTGAAGGCTCGCTGAATGGGAAACTGCTGGGTTAACTGCATGTCTACATCGTCGCCAGCGGTGAGGTGAAAGCGGCAGTGTACGGTCTCCTCACCCTGGGTCCGTGTTTGGAAAAATGCCAACACCTGCCCGTCGGGATACATAGCCTCGAAGAGGCGGCTAATTACAGGCACGACAAGAGGTTCGGGAAGATAGTCGAGGGCGGTCCACAGCAGCACCACGTCAAACATACGGCCTGAAAAGTTGAGCGCGTGGGAGAGAAAGCCTTCGACGTCCCACATCGGTTTGCCATCCTCGTCTGTACCGGTCTGCCAGTTTTCCGCATAGGCGTCACGAACCACATCGGCCATGTAGACGCTGTGGCCTAGTTCCGTCAGGTAGTTAATGTTGGTCGCGGAAGTGTACCCAATGTCGATTACGCTGAGGCCTGGTTGCGCCTCAAGACGCTTGCGCAGCGCCGCCCATCCGCCCGAGTGGCGCGGCACCTTGGGCCCGGTAAAACCCGTGACGGGAGCGGCAGGACCGCTATCCTGTTTCTTGTCAAACCAACGGCTAAGCACCCTCAAATCCCCTTGCGGCCCAGCGGACGGCACGCTGACGAACCCGCGCGCAGCTTCTTATCAATAGGCACCGCTGGCCTGCGGCGTTTTTGCGCCGTCGGATTCTTTGGAGACAGCTTGCGTCAGGTCCACCTTGCCGCGGAAGACCGCATTGTCCTCTACCGCTAGGCGGAGGGCCTGAATATCGCCTTCCACCTGGCAACCGGCACGCAATTCGACGCGGCCGCTGGCCACCAGGTTTCCCTGAACATGACCCAGGATGAGGATGTCTTTGGCGGAGAGGTCGGCGGCAACGTTTGCATTGGGGCCGATGGTCGATCGGCTCTCCGAGAGGCTCACGGTCCCCTCCACTCGCCCATCCACAATCAGGTCTTCACTGCCCTTCACTTCGCCGCAAATCACGACGGTTTTGCCGATGCGCGCTGGAGCGTTTTCAACTGCCATGGTCTGTTCCTTCCGGGACAATTCTTCTAAGCGTGCTCAGAGAGTGCGCAGCCAGGTGGTGGTCGTAGCCTGCCGCCTTTCCCCGGAGTCGCATCAGCGCAAAACCGCCCGCTTCAGTTCACGAGCGCCCGCCCATTGCAATTGGCCCTTCACGAACTATACGCAACTGGGCCACATTGCTTCAATCGAAGTGTTATGAGGGGTATCTCCGTGTCAAACAGGAAATCGGGCTCAGCCTGTGATCGACGGACGGGGAATGCCCGCTAAACTAGAGATTATGCGCAGCTTTTTGACGCTTTTGCTGCTGTTTCCCTGGGTCACCGCCTGGGGGCAACCCGTTGCCGCGGCCGGCCTGCCCCCCAGTCAGGCCCGGGCCCTGGTCGAGCGGGCGCTGGCCTCCGAATTACGTATCTCCCAAAACCCGAACCACCCCATGCGCTATTGGCTTCGCAAGGCCAGCCCGCGGCTGACCTCAACCAAGGAGATAATTGAAACCCGCGACGGCGATGTGGCCCGCCTGATGCAGATTAATGACCAGCCCCTGACCCAAGCTGACAAGCAGAAGGAACAGGGCCGGCTGGACGCACTCGCCAGCGATCCAAGCAGGCAGCGACACCGCAAGCAGGGCGAGGAAGCGGACACTGCGATCATCTTGAAGCTGCTGCGCATGCTGCCCCAGGCTTTCCTTTACGAGTACGCGGGCGCCGGGCAAGGCTCTTCGGGGAAGGTGGAGAAATTTTCCTTCCGTCCCAACCCCGGTTTCGACCCGCCAGATCTGGAGACCAAGGCGCTGACCGCCATGACCGGCGAACTGTGGATCGACGCCGCTCAAGAGCGGGTGACACGGCTGGAAGGGCATTTACAGCAGGACACGAGCTATGGCTGGGGCATCCTGGGCAAACTGGACAAGGGTGGATGGATTGTCATCGAGCAAGCCGATGTCGGAGGGCGGCAGTGGCGGATCGTGCGCTTCCAGATGAAAATGAACATCCGCGTGCTCTTCAATACCAGGAGCTTCGACACCGTCCAGGTGATGACGGAGTATGCGCCCGTTCCCGCCGGATTGGACTACCGACAGGCCATTCGGATGCTGCGAGGGACGGTGGAAAGCCCGGCTCAGGGCGGGCGGTAGCAGGCGGAAAGCTGAGGGAGTTGAGGCGTGCCATGGATTGTGAAGACGGCTTGTAGTAGGGTTACAGTCGGTGTAGCATTTGTGCAGGTGGAAGAGGTCTTTCTTCGATGAGCGAGATCATCTTTGAGGTGCGCGAGGACGAGGCGGACGGCGGCTACACAGCTTCCGCGCTTGGGTACGGCATTCATACCCAAGGGGAAACGCTGGAAGAGTTGCGCGCGATGGTCAAGGACGCCGTGGCCTGTTACTTCGACGAAACGATGCAGGCTCCGAAGATCATTCGGCTCCACTTCGTGCGTGAAGAAATACTGGCTGCATGAAGCTGCCTCGGGACATCGATGGCCCACGACTGGTTAAAGCACTAAGTGTTTTGGGTTATGAAGCGACCCGGCAAAAAGGTTCCCACATCCGCGTGACCACCCAGCGCGGCGACGAAAATCACGAAGTCATTCCCTATCATTCTCCGATCAAAACGGGGACGCTCGCCAGCATCCTCAAGCGCATCGCTGCTCACCACCGGATGAGTGTCGATGACCTCCTGAAGATGCTCGCTTTATAGGCGGCCACCTGCGGTGGGGCAGCCGCGCTTCGCGCATGGGATTCGTGGTTTTTTAGCTGCAAAACATGAGACCGGGGTACCCGATCACCGCTCGTCTGGCCGATAAGGGTGTAATATCCCTTCGAACGGAGAACGAAGATGAAGTTCGCAATTGCCACAATGGTTATGTTTTGTTCTGCTTCTGCATTCGCGCAGAAACTTGATGTGAAGATAGTTGACAGACAAGACAACGAGACAGACTACACGTATGTCGTGCCGAGCCATTTTAATTCGGAATCAAACTCTAACGCTAATTGCAGCGGCGGTGACACCTACGTAAATTGCAATGGATCAACCACGACGAGCGGTTACGGCACACCAGCCCATCAAGTGTCTTATCACGTGCGGGGAGCAACATTTACTCTCTTGTTGCCGGATGGCCGAGGAGTGATCGTCAATTGTGAGAGTAAATTCGCGGAGCACATGGCGGGCCCAGCGGGGAACCACCGGAGTTGTCGCATACCGCTCGTGGAAAACATTCAAGCTGAATTTCACGGTGACAAGGCAAAACTGGAATGGGTCGTCAGCCTGGATGGTAAAAAAATGCAGTCGGAAACATACAAGGTACTTGCTATTTTGGAAAAGCCAAAGAGCAGCCGGGAATAGCGACTTCGTGAGATTCCTAGTTCTCGAAATCGAGGCCACCCTCGACATCCTACTGAACTAGTGGTTGGCCCCCAGCAATCGCCCTCGCAATGACCACAGCCAAGAACATATATGCACCTGCAAAAGATGCAAACGCTCCGAAGCCTAACCCAAACATTACAGAAGATGTTATAGCGTTAAAGTTGGCTGGATCATAAAGCGATTCTTCATAGCAATAGGACATCCATGCGATGAAAGATACGCCCCACAACACTGCGAATCCAAGCAGAATGAAGGAGAACGCGAGCATTGGCTGCCTGCTCAGATGAGAGGGTATGAAAATGATCGATGCCGATGAAAGCGTGATCATTATTTCTGCCGTCTTTGTGTATTGCTGCATTCTTGGTACGAAGTCAACTAACTCCATTCCAATTAGGTATCTTGGTTTTGATTTTGGCCAATCTGGATTCGCCTTCCATTGTCGAGGTGACAACACAATATCCTGTTTGCGTTCCATAAACCAAGAAAAGAAACCCAAAAGGGTCGGCGCTGCCAAGCCAAAAGCCACACCAACATACATCCACATGACTGCTCCCTTCACGATGCATCGATCCTAGCACTCGCGAGATCGCGGAATAATTATCGATTGACTTGATTTGACCGGTTTTTCCTCAGCAAAGCTGGATTTCAACCGCATCTTGAACGGCGCATGGATGTGGGCAGAAGACTAAAATCAGATTAATCATGAGTGAATTTGCGCATTTGCATTTGCATACGGAGTACTCGCTGCTGGATGGGGCTTGCGACGTTACCAAGCTGGTTGACCGGGTGGCGGCGCTGGGACAGAAGTCTGTCGCGATGACCGACCACGGAAACATCTATGGGGCGGTGCACTTTTTCAACGCTGCGAAGGCGAAGGGGATCAAGCCGATTCTGGGGTGCGAGCTTTATATCTCGAAGAACGAAGACCATCGCGCGCCGGGTGAGGGGGACGATAACAACCACCTGCTGGTGCTGGCAGAGAACGAAGATGGATATAGGAACCTGATTCGCATAACTTCGGAGGCTTCGTTGCATGGGTTCTATCGCAAGCCTCGCGTGAGCAAGCGGTATCTCGCCGAAAATTCTAAAGGTCTGATCGGGTTTTCCGGCTGCCTGTCAGGCGAGCTATGCGAAGAGTTAGTGGAGGGGCGTTACGAGAAGGCGCGAAGCGTGGCGCGACAGTACGAGGATATCTTCGGCAAGGGCAATTTCTATCTCGAAATCCAAGACCAGGGACTGGAGCAGGAAAAGAAGATTCATGAGGCATTATTTCGGCTGGAGCGGGAATTAGGGATTCCCCTGGTGGCCACTAACGACTCACACTATCTATGCGGGGAAGATTCGCACGCTCACGATGTGATGCTGTGCGTGCAGACGGGTGCGAAGATCCATGACAAGGAACGGTTCCGGTTCGATTCGGATCAGTTTTTTGTCAAAAGCGCAGACGAGATGGCGGTTCTGTTCAAGGATTCGCCGGCAGCGGTGCAGCGGACGATGGAGGTTGCAGAGCGGTGCCAGTTGAAGCTGCACCCGGTGGATAACCCTTTTCCGGAGTTCGCGGTTCCAGAGGGACATACGATCGACAGTTACTTCGAGTTAGTGTGCCGGGAGGGGTTGAAGAAGCGGCTGGATACGGCGGTACGGCAACTGGAGCTACGCGGGGTGCGGCGGTCAAGCCCAGAGGAGTATGAGGCGCGGCTGAATTATGAGATTGGCATTATCAAGCAGATGAGTTACTCAGGATACTTCCTGATTGTTTGGGATTTTATCAAGTATGCGCGAGACCATGGGATACCGGTGGGACCGGGGCGCGGGTCCGCAACGGGTTCGCTGGTGGCGTATGCGATGGAAATCACAAACATCGATCCGATGCAGTGCGTGCTTCTCTTCGAGCGGTTCCTGAATCCGGAACGGGTAACGATGCCGGATATCGACGTGGACTTCTGCCAGAATCGGCGCGGGGAAGTTATCGAGTATGTTACCCGCAAGTACGGACGCGAGCAGGTGGCGCAGATCATAACGTTCAATACCATGGCGGCTAAGGCTGCAATCAAGGACTGCGGCCGTGCAATGGATATGCCTTATGGGGACGTGGACCGGATTGCAAAGCTGATACCGATGACGATTGGCATGACGATCGACGCAGCTCTCGAAGAAGTGGCGGAGTTAAAGAAGGTGTACGAGACGGATGGGCAGATTCGCGAGCTGATTGATACGGCGAAGAAGCTCGAGGGGTTGGTGCGCGGGTCTGGGGTTCATGCGTCGGCAGTGGTGATTGCGCCGCGTCCGCTCACCGAATTGGTGCCGCTGAATAAGACCAAGAACGACGAAATTGTAACTGCCTATGATATGAAGGCCGTCGAAAAGATGGGCCTGTTGAAGATGGACTTTCTGGGGCTGACAACGCTGACGGTGATAGACGATTGTCTAAAGCTGATCGAACAGAACCGAGGAGAAAAGCTAGACATCGAGACGATTCCGCAGGACGATGAGGAGACTTACAGACGAGTATTTCATTCGGCATTAACATCAGGGATCTTCCAGTTTGAGTCGAGCGGGATGCGGGATATTCTGCGGCGGTACAAGCCGGACAGCGTAGAGGAACTGACAGCGCTCAATGCGCTTTACCGCCCCGGTCCGATGAGCATGATCGACGACTTCGTCGAACGCAAGTGGGGGCGGCGCAAGGTGGAGTATCTGCTGCCGGAGCTTGAATCGGTACTGAAGGACTCGCTGGGAGTGATTGTTTACCAGGAGCAGGTGATGCGGATCGCGAACGTGCTGGCGAGTTACTCGCTGGGCGAGGCGGACCTTCTGCGACGTGCGATGGGAAAAAAGAATGCCGTGGCGATGGCCGAGCAGCGGGAACGCTTCATGAGCGGCGCGGCGGCGCACGGGCACCCGAAGAATGCGGTTGGCGAGATATTTGACCAAATGGAGAAGTTCTCCGGGTACGGATTTAATAAGTCGCACTCGGCGGCGTATTCACTGGTGGCTTACCAAACGGCCTATTTGAAAACTCATTACCCGATGGAGTTTATGGCAGCGCTGCTAACTTCAGAAACTTCAAAGCCGGAGAATGTGGTCAAGTATATCGCCGAGTGCCGGGAGATGGGCATCAGCGTGGAGCCGCCGGATGTGCAGGTTTCAGGGGCGCAGTTTACGCCGCATGGTGAGGCGATCCGGTTTGGTTTGGCGGCGGTGAAAAATGTGGGCGGCAACGCCATCGAGTCGATCATGAAGGCGCGCGCGGAGGCAGGCGGACGGTTCAAGAGCTTGTGGGAGTTTTGTGAGAAGGTCGATCTGCGAGTTATGAACAAGCGGGTGATTGAGTCGCTGATCAAGGCCGGTGCACTGGACTCGCTGGGCTCGCGTGCGGCTCTGATGAAGGCCATAGACAAGGCAATGGAACGTGCGCAGAAAACGCAGAGGGATGCGGCGCAGGGGCAGACGGGACTCTTTGGGTTGTTCGATGAGGGACCGAGGACGGGACGGGACGCAGACGACTTACCAAAGGTTGCCGATTGGGAAGAGGGCGAGCGTCTGGCCAATGAGAAAGAGGTTCTGGGGTTCTTTGTGTCGGGGCATCCGCTGGATAAGTACGCGGAGAAGCTGCGGAATTTGACGGGAGTGATTCCCACAGCTGAGGCGCTGGAGCGTAAGCCTCCCGAGAAGCGCTGGGGCACGCAAACGGACCCGGCGGATGAGATACAGGTGGCGGGAATGATTCTCGGGCTGCGCGTACAGAAGAGCAAGCGAGATCAAAAGCTCTATGCGCAGGCTGCGCTCGAAGACGCGACTGGCAAGATTGATTTGATCTGTTTCTCGCGGGATTATGATCGGCTTTCGGGGCAACTGAAGATGGAAGCGCCGGTGCTGGTGCGCGGAGTGCTGATGGGCGATGAGGATGCCGCGCCGAAGATTGCTGTGAGTTCGATTGTGGCACTGGAAGAGGTACAAGTGAAGTTGCCGACAATGCTGCGGATTCGCGTCAACCTGGAGCGTGCGACCGAAGAGATGCTGGCCGGATTAAAGAGCGCTGCCGACGCGGCGCCAGGACCGGGCAAGGTCATGCTGCACCTGGAAAAGAAGGACGAGTACGCGGTGATCCTGGAGCCGGAGGGAATGAGGGTTGCGGCGGATAAGGGATGGGTGGAGCGCGTCGAGGAGTTAGTGGGCAAGGGAGCGGTTCAGACTGTGGGATAGCTACCAGGTAGCCACAGCCTGGATGAGGGTGAGTTTGAACGCGGTGCTTCGAAGTGAAGTAACTCTCGCGGGAAGCTAAGCCGAGTTACGACGCAGAAGGGCGCGGCAACGCTGGCCGAAGGTCTTTACTTCCGGACACTCGAAGTAGATTTGGCGGTTGAGCGCCATGAGCATTTGTACGGCCTGTAACTGCCCATTCTTTGCGGACATCATTTGACCCTGGTGCACGAACTCGTCGGTGAGATATTCGATGGCGTGGCCGAGGATCTCCAGAGCGCGCCCGGCTTGAGGTGTGATGCGGCGACTGGGATTCACACGGGCGGTGGGGACGGCCGGCGCGGAGGCCAGAATCGACATGCAGTGGGTGGTGGAAGCTGCCATGCTTTTTATCCTCACCCTGTTCTTCGGCACTGCGGGTCAACTATACAGATAACGAAGGTACCGTTTCCCATAAGCAAACGGCAGATTGTTGAGTTCCACTTTGGGAACATCGCTGGCGGCGATCCAAGGATTGCGCTGCGCTCCATTCTGAGCTGATTTCACCACCTCGCTCTGGGAAGTCGCGCTCTTGTCCAATTTTTACCCGATTTTGACGTGCTTTTCGCGAGCGACTCGACGCGGCGTTTGGCAAGTTCCTGCCGCTGCCTTGACGGAACGAGGCTGAAAACCTAATCTCAAACCAGCATGAATACAATTCCTTATCATTGGCAGTATCTCCCGCTGTTGCTGCAAATACTTGCAGCGTTTGGGATTGGAACAGGCATGGCGGTGGCATCGTGGTTCGTCGGGCGGCATCGCAACACGGCTACCAAACTGGCTGCCTACGAATGCGGAATTGTAGCAGTAGGCGACGCCAGGGCGCGGTTCAGCGTGCGCTTTTACATGGTGGCTATGTTGTTCATTTTGTTCGATGTAGAAGCAGTCTTCATGATGCCTTGGGCGGTGGTCTATCGTAAACTTTACTGGATCACCGGTTCCCGGCTTTTCGGCTTCTGGGAGATGGTGGTCTACCTGGGCTTTGTGGCTGTGGGGCTTTACTACATTGTGCGCAAGGGCATTTTGAACTGGAGTCAGGACAAGGCGGATCTCTAGTATGGGCGAGTCTCCGAAAAGCGGGTTGATGGGCAAGGCTGCTGTGCTTGACGGTCTGGCTGAGCATCCTGCGCTCAGGGCCGTCCTTGCCTGGAAGCCCGAGGCCCTGGTTGACGCCAAATTCGACCGCGGCGAGTTGACGCTAACCATCGCCCCAGAGGAGATTCGCTCCGCTGCGTCCACGGTGCAGGCGGCGGGCTACAACTTTTTCGAGGACGTAACCGCGGTTGACTGGTTTCCTTCCTCGCCGCGCTTTCAGTTGAGTTATCACATTGTCTCGCATGTATATAAGGAGCGTATCCGGCTGCGGGTGCTGGTGGAGGGAGAGACGCCTGCGGTCGATTCGATTACAGGTGTTTGGCCGGCTGCAAATTTTTACGAACGCGAGGTCTTCGACCTGTTCGGCATTCGCTTCGAGGGACATCCCAATCTGCGTCGTATCATGATGCCCGACGATTGGCAGGGACACCCGCTGCGCAAGGACTATCCGGTGGAGGGATACCGCTGATGACGGAGACCACTGGCACACCCATTCTCGAAGCCCCGGTGGCAGAGGGCGCGCACGACCAGCACATGATCTTGAACATGGGTCCGCAGCACCCGTCCATGCATGGGGTTCTGCGGCTGGTGGTCGAAATCGACGGCGAGATCGTGGTGCGGCTTTATCCGGAGATTGGCTACCTTCATACAGGCATCGAGAAGACCTGCGAGGCAAAATTCTATCATCAGGTGGTTCCACTCACCGATCGGCTCGACTATCTGAGCCCGATGGCTAACAACCTTTGTTACTGCCTCGCGGTGGAGAAACTGCTGGCGCTCGAAATACCAGAGAAAGCTCAGTGGCTGCGCGTGCTGCTGGCTGAGCTAACTCGCTTGAACTCGCATCTGATCTGGCTAGGCACCCACGCCATGGACATTGGCGCGCTGACCGTCTTTCTTTATACCTTCCGCGAGCGCGAAGATATCTTGAGAATCTTCGAGGGTTTGTCCGGACAGCGGATGATGACCAGTTACTTCCGCATTGGCGGCCTGGCGATGGAGCCGCCTCTGGACTTCTTCGACCGCGTGCGGGGATTCATTCATAGTTTTCCGGAAAAAATCGATGAGTATTCAAATCTGCTAACCGGCAACCCAATCTTCAGGAATCGCCTGAAGGGCGTGGGCTATCTGTCGGCAGCCGATGCGATTGCGCTGGGAGTTACAGGACCGAATATGCGGGGATCGGGCGTGGACTTCGATCTGCGTCGCGATATGCCTTATTCGGGTTATGAGAGATTTCAGTTCAAGGTGCCCATCGCGACGGAGGGAGACTGCTGGGCGCGATATGAGATTCGGCTGATCGAGATGCGCGAGAGCGTGAAGATCATTCAACAGGCGCTCGACGGCATGCCCGAAGGAGCGATCAAAGCCGACGCGCCCAAGATCGTGCTGCCGGACCGCGAGAAAATGAAGACGCAGATGGAGGCACTGATCCATCACTTCAAGATCGTCACTGAAGGGTTTGCGGTACCCGCCGGCGAGGTCTACCAAGGCATTGAATCGCCGCGCGGACAGATGGGCTACTACGTGGTTTCGGACGGGACGGCCAAGCCTTATCGGGTTCACTTTCGCAACCCGTCGTTTGCCACTTTGCAGGCTCTGGAGGCGATGTGCAAGGGACGGATGCTGGCCGATGTGGTGGCAGTGGTGGGGTCGATCGATATTGTGCTGGGTGAGATCGACAGATAAATGGGGGGATGCACGTGGTGAACTATGGGGACTTGGCGATTAAGGCCAAGGCAAAGCAGGAGGCGGCCAAACTGGCCGACGAAAGACAAACCGAGCCAAGGAGGAACCCGACTGCATTTTTTGAAGAGGTAGAGGCCCGCATCGACGAGGAAATGAGTGTAGCCAATGTCGAGCTTCACAGGAGAGGGATGGGAACCGTTGGACGCAATCGTTTGCCGAGCTTCGGCGACAAGATTTGTCTTACCTACGGACTCTCGAATCTGTGCAGTGTGGAGCTTGATCTCAAGGGAGGAAAGTGCCGAATCAAAGCCATTATCAGCGGCCCTCCAAACGGGTATGAAATTTCACGAAAGGAATATCTTTTCGACCATGAAGCGAAGCACTTAAATACGCTTCAGGCAGAAGAACCTGGATTACTGGTGGCTGGATACAGCGCCCACGAGATAGCCGTGGACGTGCTTTCGTGCCTTATCATGGGCCAATTTGATTGAGCTTGCTCCAATAAGTCTGCGTTGACATAAGAGTATCTCTCATTTTCGCACCTCTCAGTTCGCAGAGTGAACAGCGATGGGGACGAAAAGGGAGATTTAACCGCCAGAGCATCGGCAAGGAAATTATGCAACCAGCAATGAAACCACGGCCGATAACCGGATACTGGGCGAAGTGGCGGCCGTGGTGTGGTCAATCGACGTTACTTCGGCGGAGATTGACCGATGAATTGGAGTGCTCATGTTTGATTACTCGAAGTTGGCGGATTATGCGAAATTGACACAAGTTGCCGATCAATTAGCGATCGAAAGGCACAATAAGCTGAAAGGAGACCGATGTGCCTTCTTTGACAAAATTAGGGCCCATCTTATCGAGGAGATGAAAAAGGCCAACGCGGAACTGAGAAAGAGGGGGGCTGCTGCTCTGATCGATCAAAATCATTTGCCAACATACTCCGAAGAGCTTTTTCTCACTTACGGAACCGATTCTCTTTGCCGGGTGGGCCTCGGGGTTCGTGGAGGGGGCTGCCAAATTACAGCCGTAATCAGCGGTCCTCCGAACGGATATGAGATATCGAAGAAGGAATACACCTGCAGTCAAGACAAGTTGTGTGGGGTGATTCTCTCTGAGGCAAACGGGAGGAAACCAGCTGCTCCATCCCTTCCCGACGAGATTGCAATAGACATTGTTTCGGCTATTCTGATGGGCCGGTTCAATTGAGGTTGGTTGGGCTGTTAAGTTGAGTTAAGGGCGTTACTCACTTCCCTGCCCCGCAGTTACATCGCGGCGTGGGGATTGACTTGCAAGTTCGGGGGAAGAGATGGATACGGCGGCTGAAGTACGGGCGAGGAGGCCAGTGGAATGAGCGACGAAACCATGACCGTCTTTTCGCCCAAGCTGGCGGAGCGGTTCGACGTGCTAGTCGAGCGGTACCCGTTGCGCCGCTCGGCGCTGGTGCCGATGCTGCTTTATGCGCAGGACGAGATAGGCTACCTATCCGACGCGGTGATTGCGGAAGTGGCGGGACGCATCGGCATTACCGAGTTAGACGTGCGCAATGTGGCGACTTACTACTCCATGCTTCGTTTCAAGCCGGCGGGCAGGTACAACGTGCAGGTATGCACTAACATCAGTTGCATGTTGCGCGGGGGCTATGAGATTTACGAGCGCTTCCAGGAGGAGTTAGGCGTCGGGCACAAGGGAGTTACGCCCGATGGAGTCTTTTCTCTCGAAGAGGTGGAGTGTATCGGAGCTTGCTCGTGGGCACCGGCCATCCAGGTCAACTACGAGTTTCACGATGAGTTAACGCCCGAGCAGGTGCCCGGTATTCTGACCGGCTATCGTGAGCAGAACCAGCAAAAAAGGAAGGACGCTCATGCCTAAGCTGGTCTCGCATCCCGATGAGGTAAAGATTGTTTCGCGACGCTTCGGCCAAGGTGCGGCCAAGATCGACCGTTACATCGAACTCGGCGGCTACGCGGCTGCAAAGAAGTGTTTGGAGCAAGGTCCCGACTGGATTATCAACGAGATGAAGACCAGTAACTTGCGCGGACGAGGCGGGGCGGGCTTCCCAGCGGGCATGAAGTGGTCGTTTGTGCCCAAGCAGAGCACCAAACCAAAATATGTTCTGGTGAATGGAGATGAAAGCGAGCCGGGAACATGCAAAGATCATCTTATTTTTTTGCATGACCCGCATGCAGTCATCGAGGGCACGATCATCGCCGGGTTGGCTATTGGCGCCAAGACGGGCTTCATCTATTTGCGCGGCGAGTATCGCTATCTTTTGGAAATCATGGAGACGGCCGTCGCCGAGGCATACGCCAAAGGATTTCTGGGTAAGAATATTTTCGGAACCGAAGCCGAATTCCAGATCATTACGCAGACTGGCGCGGGCGCATACGAGGTGGGCGAGGAGTCGGCGCTGATGGAGTCGCTCGAAGGAAAGCGGGGCGTGCCTAGGATCAAGCCGCCGTTTCCGGCCGTCGTAGGACTCTACGGCGGACCAACGGTGATTAATAACGCCGAGACGATCGCGACTGTGCCGCATGTGATCGAGATGGGCGGCGCGGCTTATGCGGCGGTGGGTTCGGCGCGCAACGGCGGCACGCGATTGTTTTGCCTGAGCGGCCACGTGGAGCGGCCAGGCGTCTATGAGCTGCCCATGGGCTATAACTTGAAAAAGCTGATTTACGAAGTAGGCGGTGGAGTGCGCGACGGACGCCGATTGAAGGCGGTGGTACCGGGTGGTTCATCTACTCCAGTGCTGTTACCCGAAGAGATCGACATCGGCATGGATTTCGACCAGGTGGGCAAGGCCGGCTCGATGCTGGGGTCGGCGGGTGTGGTGGTGATCGACGATCAGACCTGCATGGTCGAGTTTGCGCTGAGGACGATCAGCTTCTATCAGCATGAAAGCTGCGGTTGGTGCATTCCCTGCCGCGAGGGAACGGACTGGTTGAAGAAGTCACTAACTCGTTTTCATGCGGGATTTGGAATTGCGAAGGACATCGATAACATTCAGTATCTCGCCGAGAACATGATGGGACGGACATTTTGTCCTTTCGGCGATGCGGCGGCCATGCCCACGTTGGCGTTCGTGAAGAAATTTCGCAAGGAGTTCGAGGACCATTTGAACGGGAAGGCTTGTCCGTTTGCCAAGCATGATTCGCCGGTACTGACGGTGGTGTAAGAGGCGCTGGAGACGAATGGCAGAAGTAACATTCATTGTCGATGGAAAGAAGCTGACGGCTCCGGCAGGGACGCTGCTGATCGACGCTTGCCGCAAGGCGGGAATCGAAATTCCGGCTTTCTGTTATTACCCTGGGCTGAGCTTGCAGGCAGCCTGCCGCATGTGCGTGGTGCGCCAGGAGAAGGTGCCCAAGCTGCAAACAGCCTGCACGACGACGGTCGCCGAGGGGCAGGTTTTCATCACTGAGTCCGAGGAGATTGCGCAGGCGCGCAAGGCGACGATTGAATTATTGCTCGGTAACCATCCGCTGGATTGCCCGGTGTGCGACGCAGGCGGCGAGTGCGAGTTGCAGGACATGACCTTCAAGTACGGCGCGGGCGAGAGCCTGTACGCCGAGGCCAAACACCACCGCGAGGAACAGCAGTGGTCGCCCGCCGTGTATTTTGATCGGCCGCGTTGCATTCTCTGTTACCGCTGCATTCGCACGTGTGGCGAAGGGATGGATGTGTGGGCTCTGGGAGTGCAGAACCGCGGCGTCAGCTCGACGATTGTCCCGAATGGCGGAGACCATCTGGACTGCGAGCAATGCGGCATGTGCATTGACGTGTGCCCCGTGGGCGCGTTGACTTCGGGCAGCTATCGCTACAAGACGCGGCCGTGGGAGATGAACCATGTTTCAACCGTCTGCACGCATTGTGCCGACGGCTGCAAGGTGACGTTGGGTGTGCGGCAAACCAACGACGGCTCGGAGATTGTGCGCGCTGACAACCGCGACAAGAGCGGCATCAACGGCGATTTTCTTTGCGCCAAAGGCCGCTTCGGCTTCGACTTTGTGGAAAGCGCGGAGCGGCTGACCAAACCATTGGTGCGCAATGCCGAAGGCAAGCTGGTGGAGGCCACCTGGGAACAGGCGCTACGGTTGGCCGCGAGCAAGCTGAAGGAAGTGTGCGACGGTAAGGATGGCGAGGCAATTGGCGTGGTCGGCTCGAACCAGACCACAAATGAAGAGAACTACCTTCTGCAGAAGTTTGCGCGGACGGTTCTCAACACCAACAATATCGACCACGAACGCACCGCGGACTACGCAGCTTTTGCACGGGCCTTCGCCGGTCGACACGGCAAAGCCGCCAGCCTGCGCGAGGCGGCCACAGCTCCATCGATTCTGCTGGTAGGCGGCAATCCTACGGCAGAACATCCTCTGCTGGCGTGGAATTTGCGGACGGCGGTACGGCTGAATCGCGCCAAGCTTTTTGTGGCCAATGCGAAAGCGATCAAGTTAGAACGCCAGGCCAAGGCGACGCTGCGACTGCCCGCCGACGGATACCCTGCTCTGCCTGCGTATCTCGCCGGCAGCGATGTGATCATCAAGGACCCGGCCTTCCGCGAAGCTGTATTGGCCGAAGAATCGTTGCTCGTGATCTTCGGCCAGGAGTACAGTGGCGCGCAGGTAACAGAGTTAGTGGCTTGGGGACTGAAGCGCGGCAACGTGCGCTTTGCTTTTCTGGGCGAGCGCGCCAACTCACGCGGCGCGGCAGATATGGGGCTTTTGCCGGACATGCTTCCAGGTTTCGTGCCCATCACAGCTCCAGGAGCCTTTGCCGCAGAGTATCCCGGCCTGCCTGCAGCATCGGGCAAAACGCTTCGAGAGATCTTCAACGCAGCCGACAAAGGCGAGCTGGACGCATTGTTGGTGGTGGGCGCTGACCCGGTCACAAAGCTTGGCGTAAAGCCAGAGACATTGAAGAATACGTTCCTTATCGTCATCGATATCTTTCTCACACATACCGCAGCCCTAGCTGATGTCGTGCTGCCGGCAGCCAGTCTGTATGAGAAGACGGGAACGGTAACTAATACTTATGGCGACTTACAACTGGTCAAGAAGGCCGCCGACCGCGCGGGAGTGAAGCCGGACTTCGAAATCCTTGTGCGGCTAGCGGGCAGCATGGGTGTGGACGTGAAGGCCTTGGTACCTTTTGGCAAAGGTGGAGTTACAGGCGATCTGGGCCAATCGCGCGGAGCACAGGCGGGCGAGGCGGATCGTCACGCGGTGTGGCTGGCAGCCAATAACCTGGAACCGAAGCTGAGCCCCTTCGACCCGCTGGCGGTGCTGGACGAGATCGAACGGCTGGTTCCCGGTTATGAGTTGGATCGTGTGAATCTTTTTGGCGGCAACGATCTGCAAACCGAGCCAGGCTTTGCGCCGATTACTGCGTTGACTAGGCGGGCTGTAACAGTTCCAGCTCGCGACGGATTGTTTACGTCGGGAACGCTGGGGCAGCACAGCACGGCGCTGAAGGAACTCTTGCAGCATCAGACGTCACAGTTGGTGCAGATACAAGGGAAGTAGGACGTGCCTAGCGATGATGACAGTAAGAGGGTCCAGTAAGAGAGGCTGAAGACCAGTGACGATTTTGCAGTTCTTTCTATGGAGCGTGCTCAAAGTGGCCGTGGTGACGGTGGTAATGCTGATGGGCGTCGCCTACACGGTGCTGCTGGAACGCAAACTGGTGGGCCGCATTCAGAATCGTTGGGGACCGAGTCGAGTAGGCCCGTTCGGTTTGTTGCAGCCATTGGTTGACGGCGCAAAATCGTTTCTGAAAGAAGACATCATTCCTACCGGTGTCTACCGGCCGCTCTACCTGGTCGCTCCTATCATTGCGCTTGGCTGCGCGCTGATCTCGATCGGCGTCGTCCCCTTCGGTGAGCCCAAGATCGGACCAGGCGGTCTCGATCTCTTCGAGATATCCAATGTGAATATTGGCCTGCTGGTAATTCTGGGCATTACTTCAATCGGTGTCTACGGCATTGCGCTGGCGGGGTGGTCATCGAATAACAAATACTCGCTGCTGGGCGCGCTACGCTCCTCGGCACAATTAGTCAGTTACGAACTGGCGCTGGGGCTTTCTCTGGTTGGGGTAGTTATGCGCGCCGGGTCGCTTAACTTGAGGGTGATTGTGGAGCAGCAGGCGACGATGGGTGTGCTGACCTGGAACATTTTTGGCGGTATGCAATTTGTGGCGTTTTTCATCTACCTGATGGCTGCGTATGCGGAAACCAACCGCTCGCCCTTCGACTTGCCCGAGGCAGAAAGCGAGCTGACCGGCGGCTATCATACCGAATACAGCTCGATGAAGTTCGCCATGTTTTTTATGGCTGAATACGCCAACATGATCACGGTAGGCTGCGTGGCCACGCTTCTGTTTTTTGGCGGTTGGACCAGCCCCTACGGCAACCTGATTCCGCCGCCTCAGAATATTGTCGTCCACGCTCTGTTTCCCATTTTCTGGTTTGTGCTCAAGGTTTTCTGTTTTCTGTTTCTTTATGTTTGGGTCAGGGGGACTTTGCCGCGCTTCCGCTATGACCAGTTGATGAACTTTGGCTGGCGATGGCTGATGCCGCTCGCCATTCTGAATATTATGGCGACAAGCCTTTGGCTTGCATACCGCTGAATTACAATCGGGGAGGATTTCCCGGAGCGTGAGATGCACCTGATTCTGTTTATCGTGTTTGCCGGATTCTGCCTGGCGGGAGCGATCAACCTCCTGATCCAGAGTCATCCCATCAACAGCGCTCTTTCGCTGATCGTGGTGATGACCTCGCTCGCTGTGCTTTACCTGTTACTGGGCGCGGAATTTCTGGCCGCGGCACAGGTGATCGTCTACGCCGGCGCCATCATGGTGCTATTCACTTTCGTAGTGATGTTGCTCAACGCGGGGCGCGAGGACCGCACTTTGGGCAGCCGCGCGGCGCGGATGGTGGGCTTTCCCGCGGTGGTCGTTATCCTTGGCGTGATGTCTACAGTAATTCTGAAGGCGCAGAGTCTGGGCGTTGCGAGTCTTAGCGATGGCATAACTTCAACCGAAGAATTGAGCGAAGTGCTGTTCACCAAGCTGCTGCTGCCCTTCGAGGTGACCTCGGTGCTGATTCTGATTGCGATTCTGGGAGCGGTTGCGCTGGCTCACAACGACGGAGAAGAGCCAGGAGAAGGGACGCGGAGCAAATGAGTCCTTTCTTTTCACAAGAGGTTCCGCTCTCCTGGTATCTGCTGCTGAGTGCGGCGCTCTTCTCGCTGGGCGTGGCTGGATTTCTCATCAAGCGCAATCTGATTACCGTCTTCATGTCGATTGAGCTGATGCTCAATGGCGTCAACCTTTCTTTTGTGACCTTCGCCCACCAGTGGCACGCGGTGAAGGGGCAGATCTTCGTTTTCTTCGTAATGATGGTGGCCGCGGCTGAAGCTGCGGTGGGACTGGCCATCATCATCGCCGTCTTCCGCGCGCGAGCAACCCTGGCCGTCGACCGCATCGACCTGATGAAACTATGAACGGATACCTTCATCTTTGGCTGATTCCGCTGCTGCCTTTCGCAGGATTCCTGATCAATGGAATTTTGGGCAGGCGGCTGCCTAAGTGGATCGTGACTACGGTTGCGCTGATGGCACCCCTCGGTTCGTTCTTGCTTGTGCTTTTGAATGCACTCTTAGCTTTCACACCGAAGGAATTTCGTTATTGGAATGGTCCCGGACCACTTCCGTTGATGTTGTCAACAATTCCCTGGGTCGAAACGTTCGGTAACTGGATCAACACTGGCATTCTGCACGTGAATTTCAGCTTCGTCCTCGATCAGCTTTCGCTAGTAATGTTGCTTGTGATCACCGGCGTGGGTTTTCTCATCCACATTTACTCTGTCGGCTACATGAGCAACGACGAAGGCTACGCGCGATACTTCTCATACTTGAATCTGTTTCTTTTTTTTATGACGGTGCTAGTCCTGGCTGGCAATGCGCTGCTGATGTTTGTCGGCTGGGAGGGCGTCGGTCTCGCATCGTATTTGCTAATTGGTTTCTACTTTGAGAAGAAGTCTGCAGCGGACGCGGGCAAGAAGGCATTCATCGTCAATCGCATTGGCGACTTCGGCTTCCTAATCGGAATGTTTCTGCTGGTATCTAACTTCGGCACCTTGACTTTCAGCGAAATCGCAACCAAACTCGGCCAGGACCCCGGATGGAACGGCGGCGTGGTAACAGTTATCGCGCTCTGCCTGATGCTGGGCGCGGCGGGCAAGAGTGCACAGCTTCCGCTTTACATCTGGCTGCCGGATGCGATGGAAGGACCCACGCCGGTCTCCGCGCTCATTCACGCGGCCACCATGGTCACGGCGGGCGTTTACATGGTTGCCCGGACGCACGTTTTGTTTGACCATTCGCCCTTCGCGCTGGGCGTTGTCGCGATTGTCGGCGCGGCGACGGCCATCTTCGCGGCGACTATCGCACTGGTGCAGAATGACATCAAGCGAGTGCTGGCTTATTCGACGATCTCGCAGCTCGGCTATATGTTTCTGGCTTGCGGCGTAGCGGCTTATTCGGCAGCTATCTTCCACTTAGTAACTCACGCCTTCTTCAAGGCGCTGCTCTTCCTGGCGGCTGGCTCGGTGATTCACGGCATGGGCGGCGAGCAGGACTTGCGCAAGATGGGCGGGTTGTGGAAGAAGCTTCCGGTCACATTTGCTGTAACTACGGTGGGTGTTCTGGCTATCGCCGGAATTTATCCCTTCGCCGGATTTTTCTCCAAGGATGCAATTCTTTACGCTGTCTTTTTGCAGGAAACCAACGGCAAGATTCTCTATTCTGTTGGCCTTTTAACCGCTCTGCTGACCTCCTTTTATATGTTCCGGCTCTGGTATCTAGCCTTTATGGGTGAGTCGCGTAGCCCTGAAGTTCATCCTCATGAGAGCCCTTGGTCAATGCGCGGGCCGCTGGTGATTCTGGCCCTGCTGTCGATCTGCGGCGGCTGGATCGGGATCGAATGCTTCGGTGCTTTCCTTGCGCCTTCCGTTGGGTCTCGATTCGCGGAAGCAGGTGGTTGGCATATCCAGATTCCCTATTTACCATTCGCTATTTCCTTGGAATTCATGCTAAGCGTCGCAGCCGTTCTTGTCGCGCTGGAAGGCGGGTTGCTCGCCGACAAGTTTTATCGGCGTAAGCCGTCGCGTCCGGCGCAATGGGCAGCGGCCTTGCCGACAAGTTACAAGCTTTTGGTCAACAAGTATTTTGTCGACGAGGTCTATGGCGCGATCGTGGTCAAGCCTCTGCTTGGTATCTCGAAATTCTTCCTGGAGTGGGTTGTCGATGTGGGCATCCTGGGCGGGGTCGCGTGGCTGCTGGCGGGCATCGCAACATTCGCGGGCGCGATTCTGCAACGCTGGCAATCGGGCAATATCCGCTCTTATGCGGCGTGGCTGGCCGCGGGTGCGGCGGTTGTGCTGATGTTCATCCTGATCCCGTGGACAACCTTCTGGCCGGCTTCAATGGCGTTGATCTGGAAGGCGGTGAGGCATTGAGTTCCTCTTTAAGAAGTTGTTCTCGGGCCATTTGTTTGAATTGAAAGGATCGGCTATGCGAGGTTCTCGTGGATGGCGGCTCATAATCTTCCTTGCTGTCTTTTTTGCTCTCGGACTGGCGGCGATCCTGGCGGGCGATCTCTGGAAACGACACGATTCATCCGACCTTCTGTTGCATACATCCGTCCTTCTGAATTTCATTCTCTTGTTTGGACTAATAGTCTGGTTCGGCCAAATGTGGAAGTATTTCAGATTGGCCGGTTGGCTCGTTTACGTAATTTGCGCTGGAAGCCTTGCCATTCATCGCTTGAATAACGGAAGCATGGGTGGCCCTGCCGTTTGGGCTCTTGCATTGATCTGGGGAGTGTATCAACTCAAAGAAGAAATAGTAAAACATATGACAAATCAGGACACTCAAGAGACGTGCAATCAACTTTTGACGGGTTCCAAGAAATGAATGCAATTGGAATTGAAGTAATTAATAACTCGATTCTCACATTGATCCTGCTACTTCCGCTGGCGGGGGCGCTGCTGGTCGTGCTTTTGCCTGAGCGCGGCAAGCTGCCGAACTGGATAGCTCTCACGACGGCGCTAACTACTTTTGGCTTTACGCTGCACCTGCCGGCACATTTCGACAGAGCGCAAACCGGTTTCCAATTTCAAGTCAACAGGCTTTGGATCGAGAAACCCGCGATCTTCTACCACGTGGGCGTGGATGGGCTGAGTCTCTGGCTGGTGGTGCTGGTGGGCTTGCTCGCGCCCATCGGAGTGGTGGCCAGTTGGAACGCGATCCAGTCGCGTCGTAAGATTTTCTTCGCATTGTTTCTCGTCCAACAGACGGCGATGTTCGGCGTCTTTCTGTCGCTGGATCTGATGTTGTATTACGGATTCTGGGAGCTGTCGCTGGTGCCGATGGCCATCCTGATCGCGATGTATGGACGCAAAGATGGACCCAAGGCGGCGCTGAAGTTTTTCCTCTTCACGTTCATTCCATCGGCGCCTCTACTGGTGGCAATTCTGTGGCTCTACGCGCAGACTAACAGCTTCGACTTTACGAAGCTTCATAACTATATTGCTCTCGGACTAATTTCCGCCGGGCCATTGTTCTGGGTAGCTCTCGCATTCCTGTTTGCCTTTGCGGTCAAAGTGCCGGTCTTCCCACTGCACGGATGGGTTGCGGATACCTTCAGTGAAGCACCGGTAGCATTGGCAATGGTGGTGGCTGGCAAGCTCGGACTCTATTCAATGCTGCGCTTTCACATCGGACTCTTCCCCATACAGGCGCGGGCTGTCGCTCCGGTGCTGGTTGGACTGGCGGTTATCGGCATTCTCTACGGGGCTTGTCTCGCATTGGTGCAGCGCGACTTCTGGCGACTAATGGCCTTTGCGGCGTTGAGTCATCTGAGCCTGATTACTCTGGGAATTTATGGTCTGACATTGACGGGCTGGGAGGGTGCGGTTTATCAGATTTTGAATCACGGCGTGGTGGACGGCGCGCTGTTCCTGCTGCTGGGCCTTCTTTATGATCGCTACTCGTCCAGCGAGATTAATGTTTATGGCGGCCTGGCCACGAAGCTGCCGCGAGCGGCCACGCTCTTTGTTATCGCTTCGCTGGCGATGATTGGGCTGCCGATGCTGGGCGGATTTGTCGGCGAGTTTTTGATTCTTCTGGGCACTTTTACCGGCGTCAGTAAAGGCTGGACAGTTGCCGCCACGCTAGGCGTGATCCTGGGCGCAACCTATATGTTATGGCTGGTGCAGCGGCTCTTCTACGGCCCCACAAGCGCTCTGGCTACGTCTAAACCGCCTAACGATCTGCGCCTTGGCCAACTGGTCGTGCTGTGGCCCCTGGCGGCTCTGATGCTGGCGATGGGAGTGGCGCCAACACTCTGGCTCGATTCCATCCAATCCGGTGGGCATCCCCCGCCACAACCACGGCTGGCAGTGGCGACGCAGTACTCCGGCATCCTGCATCGAGCCTGCGCAGCGGCCACGAACGAGGCACCTGAGCTTGTTGTTCCACCCAAACTTGCTGAGAAATGTGAGTCGAACGCGGAGGGCCAACGGTGAATCCTGTGCCCGACATCTTCCGCATTCTCCCCGAGGTTATTCTTACTCTGACCGGCGTTCTGGTGATGCTCATCGATGCGTCGTTTGCGCCTGTACGGTCGCGCCGGTGGCTGGGCTGGTTGGCCGCTTTTGGAACCGTGTTCGCATTGTGGGCCAGCCTGTGGCAGCTCGCACTTCCGGAAGGCACCGGCTTTTCAGGCACGGTCGAGACCAGCGCCTTCACGGTCTTCTTTCACGTGCTCATTTGTGGCATTGTGCTGGTGGCTCTGCTTCTGTCGCTCGACACATTGCCTGAAGACAGTCATCATCAGGGCGAATACTATGCGCTGATCGTCTTTGGCGCGGTGGGCATGTGCCTTCTGACCGCCGCAGTTGAGTTGCTGGTGGTCTTCATTGCGTTGGAGATCTCTTCGATTGCTACTTATGTTCTGGCCGGCTACCGCAAGCAGACGGGCCGCGGGCCTGAAGCAGCCATTAAGTATTTTCTCCTTGGCTCCTTTGCCACGGCCTTCCTGCTTTACGGCGTGGCGTTGATATTTGGCGCCACCGGCACTACGCAGATTTACGAAATCGCCCAGCACGCATCTACCACGCAGAATCACGCGCTGATCATGACTGGGTTGGGGTTGATGCTGGTGGGCATCCTGTTCAAAGTTTCCGCAGCGCCCTTTCACGTTTGGACGCCGGACGTGTACGAGGGCGCGCCTTCGCCGGTGGTAGCGCTTATGTCCACTGCACCCAAGGCCGCGGCGTTTGCTCTGCTGCTGCGCGTGGTGTACGAGATGCTTCCCACGCTGCGTAGCGTATGGGAGCCATTGCTCTGGGGGGTGGCCGTGCTTTCGATGAGCGTGGGCAACCTGGCTGCGCTGCGCCAGAAGAACGTGAAGCGCATGCTGGCCTACTCTTCGATTGCCCATGCAGGATACTTGCTGGCAGCCTTTGCTGGACTCGGCAATGATGGCATCGCCGCGGCGAGCTTCTACACCGCAGCCTACGCGGCCATGAACGTGGGAATCTTTGCCGTGATTACACTGGTGAGCGGATACGACGAGAGGCTGCCACTAATAGACGATTTTCGCGGACTCATCTATCGAGCGCCGCTGCTGGGAAGCTTGCTGATCTTCTTTCTAGTTTCGCTGGTTGGCATTCCATTTACCGGCGGATTCTTCGGCAAGTTCTACTCGTTTTCAGCAGCGGTGGGCGGAGGAGCGATCTGGCTGGCCATCATAGGTCTGCTGAATTCGGGCTTGGCTGCGGCCTACTATCTGCGGCTGGCGCTAGTGGCGGCACAGCGGCCAGAGGATCAGAGCCTCGCGGCTCCCGCGCCTCGGGTGGGCGTTGCAGTGGGCGCAGCCTTGCTGTTGGCGGTGCTGGCGACGCTGGTTCTGGGGATCGTTCCCGGCGATGTGCTTCATGCGGTCCAGGCAGGAGCATACACACTGCACGCACCTTCCGAGGAAATCGGCGTGCCAGGAGAGACCGTCGGACCGCAGCGCTGATAGGTGGCATATCTGAAAAATGCATGCTTTCCCGCCCTTCGCGTGGTGACCCTGGAGTTCCGACTTTCTATCCTGTGTTCCGGGGATGAAAATCCGGCTGAGACCGGACGTTAAAGATGAAAGAAGTAGTTTGGAATTTGAAAATAGTGGTTCAGAAACCACTTGCGGCGGGGCCAGTTGCCTGCGGCGCGAGGGCTAGCGGTGTCGCCCGCTAACCCCGCCTTGCCAACGCTTAGTTAGTCGATGCTGAAAAACCGGCGATATGCGTATAAAAGCAGGTGATTGCTGACATTGTCTGGTCTAAAATTTCCCTGAAGTTGTTGCAATCTACAGATTTTCTGGGGAAAAACGATGCGGCC
>Ga0187847_10000703_pt1 | contig 34790 bp, 31 predicted proteins | sample June2016WEW_4_10_FD_132458 | JGI IMG/M metagenome (GOLD analysis project Ga0187847, IMG submission 132458) | Peatland microbial communities from SPRUCE experiment site at the Marcell Experimental Forest, Minnesota, USA - June2016WEW_4_10 | ecosystem: Environmental > Terrestrial > Soil >...
CCAAGAAAGATGCCAGTACGCCAAGGATCCATCCACATTCGGTTTGGGTGGTTCGGAATCAGGTCCGTCTTTCCTGCGAGTTCCGGTATCCAAAAGCTGTGATCCGTGTCAGCCGATAGCAATTGCAGAAACGTTGGTGTCGCGTGGCTGGGATCACTGACTGGAATGTGCAGTTCGTTGGCGGTGACGATCCCCAACTCCGGATATCGAAACTCCCACCAGTATTGATGTCCAATCGCGGTGACCTGTATAGCGCCTGACGGTTCTGGAGCATCCTGGATCGCGTGGATTACCCGCGCCGTGGCCAAAAACATGACGACGACAATGAGAATTGGAATGATCGTCCAGGCCAGCTCAATCTGTGTGCTTCCATACACTTGAGCCGGCTCACGGCCGGCATCCTTCGCTCTTGCACGGAACTTAACAACCGCATAGCCAAGTAATGCAAATACAACGACAAAAATGATTCCGGTGATAACAAGTACAAAGACGGACAAGTCGGCGATTGACTTGGCTGGCGTCGAGGCTGGAGCGAAGATATTTGTGCCTTGAGAAGACGGGGCTTTTGGTCCGCTTGCCCACACCGTCACAATAGACCAAAACAGGAAAAGCACCGTCTCCGCAACAGAACGCAACGTCGAAGATTTCATTTTCAACATCAAGATCTCTCTTCGTCTCTTCTCCGTTTCCGACGGAAGCCGGAGTCAGATCGGGTGAAGAGCAAGCGAGTTACCAAAGGGACCGGCACGCGTATTTCCTTCAGCAAAATCGCATTGAAGTCTAACACTCATACAATCCTGAGGACTCCGTTGACAAGTTGCTCAACGCATATGGGTAGGCAGTGTCATTCCCGTGCCTCTTGCGTCAAGTGTCACCCGCGTGGTCACGCAATTGTAGGAATAACCCGTGACCGGTGCAAACGAGGCATATTTTGCGGCCATGCAGCTCATGGCACCGCAATTGCACGGATTCGCGACGTAAGCGCCGAAATACAAGATCACTCAAGAGTTGCAAAGGAAACGTGGCGGCGGATTAAAATGCTCGCAACAAATTGCGAGGTGCGCTGTTAAGTCCTCAGCAAACCAGAAAGGTTCTTATGTCAAGAAAAGTTGCAGATGTCTTGTGGGAGATGCTGGCGAAGGCTGGGGTCAAGCGTTGCTATGGAATCGTCGGAGACGCACTCAATCCGGTGGTCGACGCACTGCGCCGGAATGGCACGATCGAATTTATTCCTGTTCGGCATGAGGAATATGGAGTGTTTGCGGCGGTCTCGGAGGCTTATTTCACAGGTAACCCGGTGGTGGTATGCGGAACTGCGGGGCCTGGAGTTGTCCATTTATTCAACGGATTGATGGACGCGCGGAAAGAAAGAGCCCCCGTTATCGCCATCGCCGGGGATGTAGAGTCGAGCATTATTGATACGTCGGCGCTCGAGGAGCTAAACCCATACAAGTTCTTCGAAGCTGCTTCTCTCTATACTGCGCGGCTGGTTAATCCTGAGCAGGCCCGTGCGGTCATCAGCACCGCCATCCTTACCGCTGTTCTAGAAAAAGGTCCCACTGTGCTCGCCATACCTGGCGACATCGCGTCGGCCGACGCTCCGGACGAGCCTACTGACTTCACCATTGCTGCTCCAGCTATCCTGAGACCTTCCGATACAGACCTCCAAAAATTGGTGCGGATGATCGATGAAGCGAAAACGGTGGCGATCTTCGGTGGCGATGGTTGTAGAGAAGGACGCGACGAAGTGATTGAACTCGCGTGCAAGCTCAAAGCTCCTGTTGGCTATGCTTTCCGTGGGAAGCAATGGCTGGAACATGATAATCCGAATGCCGTCGGCATGACCGGTCTGATCGGTTACGGAGGAGCGTACAACGCGATAAATGAAGCCGACCTCCTGCTGATGTTAGGTACGGATTTCCCGTTCTCAGAATTTCTTCCCGGCAGCAGCGTGAAGAAAGTTCAGATTGACAAGAACCCGAAACATATCGGTCGGCGTACGGCAGTCGACCTCGGACTTGTAGGAGATATCAAGTCGACGATCAGCGCATTGCTTCCAGCTGTCTCAGAAAAAACGGACGGAAAATTTCTCGAGAAGCAGATTGCGCTCACAACATCCTTTCATAAACAGCTGCAGCATTATGTCGAGAAGGGGCCCGGGATAAAACCGATCCGCCCTGAATTCCTCGCGTCGACACTTAGCGAGCTGGCTTCCGATGGCGCGATGTTTTTTGCTGACACTGGCACGGCCTGCATCTGGCTTGCGAGACACATTTACGGTGGAAAAAACCGCAGGCTGTTTGGGTCATTTTCGTGGGCATCTATGGCCAATGCGGCACCGAACGCGTTCGGATGTGCTCTGGCGTATCCCGGCCGGCAGTGTATCGCGTTATGTGGCGATGGAGGCTTCACAATGATGGGATTAGGTGATCTTCTGACGCAGGTAGAACGGCGAACTCCTGTTGTTCAGATCATTCTCAACAACGAGAAGTTTGATTTCGTCCACATCGAACAGCAGGAGGCGGGCTTCGTTCCGTTTGGCGTGGACTTCAAGAACCCAAACTTCGCCAAGGTTGCTGAGGCAATGGGCGCGAAAGGAATTCGTCTCGAGGAACCCGGGGACGTTCGCGAAGGTTTGGCTGAAGCCCTCGCGTACAAGGATGGCCCGGTCGTTGTGGACGCAGTCGTCGATCCCTTCGCGCTCGCTATGCCATCCCATTCACCATTCCACACGGTCAAGGGGTTCACCCTCAGTTTCGCCAAGCAAGTGCTGAACGGCAGGCTGGATACGGTGATCAAGGAAATGAAGCGAAACGTGGGAATCGTTTGAGCGGTAAATTATTGTCCGCGTACATGTTGAGGAGATGTTGATATGGCCAAACCGACGCTGGTTGTAACCAGCCGTTATCCAAAAGAAGTTGAAGATCGCATCAATCGCGACTACGACGCCCGGCGAAACCCAAATGAATCTCTCTTCAGCCAACGAGAGTTGCTCTCGGAGGCCGAAGGTGCCGACGCTTTGTTTATAACCCCAGCAGACCGATTGAATGCCGAGTTTTTCGAGAGAGTTGCTCCCACGGTAAGAATCATCGCCACATACTCCGTAGGGTTCGAACATATCGATCTAGAAGCTGCCGCGCGCAGGAAAATTCCAGTCGCTTACACTCCTGGCGTGAACAATGAAGCAACGGCTGACATCGCCATGCTGCTTTTGCTGGGTGCTTCGCGTCGAGCTTACGAGGCTCAAGAACTCGTTCGCACGGGTGCATGGAGACCCATGAGCCCCGACATGCTCCTAGGATGGCAGGTTGGCGGCAAAGTCCTCGGCATTTTGGGAATGGGACGCGTGGGACAAGCCGTGGCGCGTCGAGCGCGGGGATTTGGAATGAAGATTCATTATCACGACAATTCGGAGTTGCCTGCGGAGATCGTAGGCGACGCGGTCTACCACAAGGATCTGTCGGATCTGCTTCGCGTGAGCCAGTTCCTGAGCCTGCACGCCCCAGAAACTCCTCAGACCCACCACGTCTTGAACTCCAAGGCCATAAGTCTCTTGCCTCCCGGTGCGATCATTGTCAATACGGCTCGCGGCGGATTGGTGGCCGACAATGACCTTATCGCTGCTCTAAAGAGTGGACGGGTCGCCGCTGCCGGACTCGATGTATTTGAAGGCGAGCCAAAACCTAATCCGGAATATGTTTCGCTGAAAAATACATTTCTAACGCCGCATATTGGGAGTGCCACGATCGAAACCCGTACTGCCATGGGCATGCTAGCCTTAGACAATATTGAGGCCGTGTTAAATGGGCGACCTGCGCCGACCTTGATACCTCGGAGCAATCAGAAGATTGCGTAGGCTTTATTCGCTCAATACGCACGCTTCGGCATCGGCTTGATCATCTGTTCCTTGAGTCTCACCCTCCTGCGCCGTAGTCTTGCGCGACCTTCACATTGCATCTCCGATACAATCTATCCGACATTGCCAGCAGACTCTAATCCGTGAAGACATATCGAAGTTCGCTGCGTTTGATGATTGAATTTCCGTTTGATTGGAACGGGCCGTTATGACCACGCAGGATGCGCCAACCGTATTCATTGTCGATGACGATAGAGATGTGCGTGACTCTTTACAGGAATTGCTGGAGTCCGTCGGCGTGCATTCGAAGCCTTTCGGGAGTGCACAGGAGTTCTTGTCGAGTCCGCGTAGTGACACTCCCAGTTGCCTGATTCTTGATGTGAGACTTCCCGGCATTAGCGGCCTGGATCTTCAGCACGAACTGCGAAGGGAGAAGGTGCGTATCCCGATCATCTTTCTGACGGCGCACGCGGATGTTCCAATGTCGGTCCATGCGATGAAGTTAGGCGCAGTTGAGTTTCTTACAAAGCCGTTCAGGCATCAAGATCTTCTCGATGCCGTTCAGCGATCGCTTGCCCTAGATCGTATGGCCCGCGAAAAACAGCGAGGTGTTGCTGAGCTAGTGAAGCGATACAGCGCATTAAGCACTAGAGAACGGGAAGTGATGAGGCTCGTCGTGTCCGGAATGCTCAACAAGCAAGTTGCAGCAGAACTGGGTGGCAGTGAAGCTACCGTAAAAATGCATCGAAGCCAAGTCATGAAAAAGATGCAGGCTAAGTCATTGCCCGAGCTTGTCAGAATGGCGGACAAGCTCAAGTCAGTCATATAACGAAACCTCTTGTGAACCGATCCTTCCCTTCCCTAGCTACCAACGGTATGGAAAGAGTTTCTAAAGTCTGGTTCATCCAGACTAAAGTTTGATTGCGACGCTAAAGCAAAAAAGCTAACCTTGCCGCATGCCTGTGGACCGAACGTCTAAATTAATTGCAATCATTGATGACGACGAGGCCATGCAAGATTCGCTCCGCGACTTAATGGAATCGGCCGGACTGGTCGCTCGGTGCTTTGGATCCGCAGAAGAATTCCTTGAATCCGATTTGCATACCGGCGCTGCTTGTCTAATTGTTGATGTCCGTATGCCGAAGATGTCAGGCTTGCAATTGCAGTCCAGGCTGAAAGAAGAGGAACGCAATATTCCGATCATCTTCATTACGGCTCATGGGGACGCCAGGATGAGGATTCGCGCGATGCGAGAAGGAGCAGTCGAGTTTCTGGCAAAACCATTTGATCATCATGTGTTGCTCAAAAAAGTGCGTGCGGCACTCGATATCTGAGCAAACCCGCTAGTGTTCCGGTGGGTAGCCTAAAGACAGAGGTCTCTGTGGAGAGTAACGCAGCAATCCCGATCGCTGGTCTAGATCAGGTCGAGCGCACGTTTGAACGAATCATCGGGAATAGCGCTGCTCTCGAATCTGTGCTTGATCAGGTTGAGCAGGTTGCGCCCACAGACTCGACTGTGCTCATCGAGGGCGAAACCGGTACTGGAAAAGAACTCATTGCGCAAGCCATCCATAAGGCTAGTCAACGTTGCGGGCGCGCTTTTATCAAGCTAAATTGCGCAGCCATTCCGCTGGATCTTCTAGAAAGCGAATTGTTTGGCCATGAGAAGGGAGCCTTCACCGGCGCGATCGCACAGAAGATCGGGCGCTTCGAAATGGCCGATAAAGGCACTCTGTTTTTGGACGAAGTCGGAGACATTCCTCCCTCGCTACAACCGAAATTGCTGCGAGTGCTGCAAGAGCAAGAGTTCGAGCGATTAGGAAGCGGTCGCACGCACAAAGTGGACGTCAGGCTAGTCGCTGCGACCAATCGTAATCTAGTAAGGATGGCAGCGCGCGGCCAGTTTCGCAGTGATCTTTACTATCGTCTAAACGTGTTTCCCATCTTGTTGCCAGCGCTCCGAGAGCGACGAGAGGACATCCCCGTTCTCGTCATGCATTTTATGAAAATGTTCAGCCGCCGCATGGGGAAGACAGTCGAAAGCGTCCCTCCGGAGACTATGGCGGCGTTCCAATGGTATTCCTGGCCCGGCAACGTTCGCGAGTTGCAGAACCTGGTGGAACGGGCCGTTATTCTTTCGCGGGACGGCGTGCTCCAGAACCCACTCCATAAGAAACAAATAGAGCTCGTACCTCCCAGCCTGCATCACATCCGAACTTTTCACTCAGCGATGACTTTGGAAGATTCGGATCGCGCTCTGATTGTGGAGACGCTTGAGCAAGCTCGTTGGATTGTCGGTGGACCACGAGGCGCAGCGGCAAAACTGGGCCTGAAGCGAACTACGCTCCTCGCGAAGATGAGAAGACTGGGCATCTCGAGACCTGTCGCTGAAGAAGGAGTCGGCATACCCGGAATTCCGCAAGACGATGTGCAGATTTGAGCTTAGAGCCAGCGCTGCCATGAAATAAGGTTTGTAGCCAGCAAGCGCGAGCGCCTCTAGCGGAAGTCGCAAGCGACCCCGGTGTTATTCGTCTCTATAGTGCGGACGAACTCTCAATTTTGCGGATCATGGCTATTATCACTGCCGTTCCGATGCCGTTCGCGTCGAGTAAAAAACGAATGCCCCAGCCGCCTCCCATGTTGGGCGAGTGAGGGCACTCTTTTGGGTGTACGCGTATGATGACGGTTCTGGAAACAAAGCGGGACAAGGGAATGACCGCCCGAAGGTGGGCACGACGTTTTTTCGTGTCAGCCACCGTGTTTTACAGGAAATCCCCTCCGCATCGTGAGTTGATCGACGTGAACGGAGTCATCAAGGGGATTCTTACGCTGTTGGATCGCGAGGTGGCCAGAGCTTCGGTGAAAGTGGGCGCGCAACTTGCGGCTGACTTGCCCGAAATCATGGCTGACCGCGTGCAAGTACAGCAGGTGTTCATGAACCTCAAGCTCAACGCCATCGAAGCCATGAAGAGTTCGGGAGGAGAGCTTATCGTGCAGTCGCAGATACAGGATTCGAAAGCATTGTTCTCCATTAGTGACACGGGTGTGGGGTTGCCCACGGAGAAAGTGGAACAAATATTTTCGGCCTTCTTCACCACAAAGGCGCAGGGCAGCGGGATGGGGTTGGCCATTAGCCGCTCAATCGTCGAGTCACATGGTGGCCGGTTATGGGCTATTTTTAACGGCCAAAAGGGTGCAACTTTTCAATTCACGATGCCGACTGAGGTGTCGGAGTCGACCGCTTTGGCCGTCTAAGATTGACTCTCAGTATTTAAATATGAAACATGGCACTCCATCTCATTTGGGTTCTGCATTGCTCCGCGGCAGCGGTAAATCGTTTCTGATTTGCGTGTTATCGCTGTGGCTCACGTTAAGCGTTGCTAATGCGTTGGATCCGAACAAGCGCCTTACCCAATACGCGCATACTGCATGGCGAATACAAGACGGATTCCTTCCGAACACTCCGTTTTGGATTTCACAATCAAAAGAGGGATATCTCTGGGTGGGCAACAAGCGTAGCGTGTGGCGTTTTGACGGCATCCGTTTTACTCCCTGGTCGCCTCCGATCGCTGCTACACGAATTCGCAGACTTGTCAGTGTGCGAGTGGGAGAATTTTGGATTGCCACTCAAAGCGAGCTCGTCCACGTCAGGGACAATGTGGTGATTTCCCATTACGATGTTCCGGTAATTACCGGCATGCACGAAGATTCTGACGGATCTATGTGGGCCCTTTCTTTAGCAAGTACGGACCGAATTCTGTGTCACGCAACGGACGCGGGAATCCGCTGCTTCGGGAAGGCTGAGGGTATAACGTTTCACAACCCGCTTCCAATCATTCCCGACGGGAAAGGAGGATTTTGGATCGGAGGCGACACGTCGTTGCTCCATTGGAAAGTGGGTGCAGCCCCCGAGATCTACAGCCCTAAGCAGCTTCGATCAAACGTGGGGCAAGACCCCATCCACAGTCTTGTCAGGGATTCCGACGGTTCCTTATGGGTCGGAATGGAGTCGACGGGGCCGGGACGTGGGCTTGAAAGATTCCGGAATGGCGTTCTGACGCCGGTCGTTCTCCCAAACTTCGACGGAAGTAAGCTCAATATTGAGGCGTTGATCCAAGATTCCGATAAGAACCTCTGGATCGCAACGTATGGGAGCGGCATCTACCGCATTCACGACCAAACCGTCGAACATTTTGGACGAGCGGACGGCTTATCCAGCGACGCTGTCTTCGATCTCTACGAAGGCGGCGACGGGATAGTCTGGGCGGCCACGTCCAACGGTATCGACAATTTTCGGGATCTTCCGGTCACTACTTTTTCGACATCCGAGGGGCTTGGACGCGACGGCGCCAATTCGGTGATGGCCGCGAAAGACGGGACGCTTTGGGTAGGAAATCTCGGCACTCTCGACTTCATTCGGAATGGAGCCGTCTCCTCAGTTCGCGTGCCGGGAGAGCAAGTGGGTTCATTGCTCGAAGACCATCAGGGCAACATCTGGGTTGGCGTTGACGACGGGCTCTTTATCTACAAAGATGGCCGCTTCCGGCGTATTACGGGGCCCGACCATCACCCACTGGGTTTGGTGCTCGGTATTACCGAGGATGCTGACGGCAATATTTGGGCGCAATGTAAAGGTTCGCAAAGAAGACTCATCCGCATCCGAGATTTCAAGGTACGCGAGGACTTCCCCGAGCCTCCGGTTCCGCCTGCTAACACCATTGCCGCAGACCCGAAGGGCGGCATTTGGCTGGGCGCACTCACAGGTGACTTGACATTTTTCCGGGAAGGTATTGCGCGCACCTTTCCCTTGAATCTGAAGGGTTCGTGGGCAGAGAAGACTGCCCATCAGATTTCTGTTGATCCGGATGGGTCAGTGATCACCGCATCTGATACTGGACTGGTGGTGCTCCGCTCCGCGAAAGTTCAGCGCCTGGGCAAAGAAAACGGACTTCCTTGCGACGGGGTCACTGGCTTCGCCGTGGACGACAAGAGAAATCTGTGGCTCAATACGCCCTGTGGATTTATAGAGATTCCAGCCTCGGACTTCCAACGATGGTGGATTCATCCAGACACTATCGTTCAGGCACGAGTATTCGGTACGCTGGACGGAGCTCTACCAGGTCCCGTGACGTTCAATCCGGCCGCGAAATCTCCCGACGGGCGCCTGTGGTTTGTAAACAATGTGGTTCTTCAGATGATTGACCCGTCACATCTCTCGGGTGAGGGGACGGTTTCGCCGACCTACATCGAGACCGTTGTTGCTGACCGAAAGCAATTCAAACCACAAGAAGGTCTTCACCTTCCACCTTTGACTCGCGACCTCCAGATTGGCTATACATCGCCGAGTTTTCTCATTCCTCAAAATGTGAAGTTTCGCTATCGACTCGATGGGCATGATCGCGATTGGCAGGACGCGGGCACGCGTCGCGAAGCTTTTTATACGGACCTGGGTCCCGGGAAATATCGGTTTCGTGTAATCGCATCGAATGACAACGGCGTGTGGAACGAAGCCGGCGCCACACTGGATTTTGCGATTGCTCCCGCCTTCTACCAGACCGTCTGGTTTCGTTCTCTAATCGTGGTTCTCTTCTTGGCCGGCCTTGTGGAGCTTTATCGCCTCCGACTCCTCCATTTGGAGCGGCAGCGAGACTCGCTTCTCAAAAGTGAAAGAGAGCTTCGCGATGTGATCGATACAATTCCGTCGACGGTCTGGAGTACCGGACCCGACGGGTCCAATACATACGTTAACAAGCACTTTGTGGGGTACTCCGGCTTATCTGTAGATCAAACAGCCGGATCGGGGTGGAAATCTGCAATTCATCCGGATGATCTTGAACGGCATGCAGCTAAATGGATGGAAGCAGTTTCAAACGGTAATCCTCACGAAAACGAAGTACGCTTTCGCCGCTCGGATGGGCAATATCGCTGGCATTTGGATCGCGGTGTACCGCTCCGAGATAAAGGTGGAAATATTGCCAAGTGGTATGGGGTCGTGACCGATATCGAAGATCGCAAGCGCGCTGAAGAAGCGTTGCAGCGAAGCCAGTTTTATATCAATGAAGGACAGCGCTTGGCGCATATGGGGAGTTGGGCATTCAACCCCGCAGGCTTTTTTTATTATTGGTCCGAAGAATTGTTCAAGATTTATGGCTTAGATCTACAGAAGGGAGCCCCCACACTTGAGCAATATCTCGCCACCATTCACCCCCAAGACCGCGATTTTATGGCTAACACCATAAAGAGCATGCATGCGGAACATTGTGGGTGCGATGTAAGAAAACGAATCATTCGTCCAGATGGGGAACTGCGCTATATCCGCTGTGTCGGAATTCCTGTTGTTGAAGGCGAGGTCCTTAAAGGGTTTCTCGGTACCGCGATGGACATTACCGAGCAAGAACTGCTCACCCAGGAACTGAAGCGGCGACAAGCATACCTGACAGAGGCGCAAAGGCTGACTCACACGGCTAGCTGGGCGTGGCGCGTGCCCAATCGAGAGGCGGTTCACCTCTCCGACGAATTTTACCGGATTTATGGGTTCGATCCCGCGAAGGGGTCGCCAACCTGGGAACAATATACCGAACGGGTCCACCCGGAAGATCGCCCTCAGTGGAGGATCATTATCGAACGGGCGATTAAGGAAGAAGCGGATTATGATCAGGCGTTTCGTATAGTTTTACAGAATGGGGTAGTGAGGTGGATTCACACGGTTGGTCATCCCGTTTTTTCTGCTGCAGGTGATTTAGAGCAATTCGCAGGCAGCTCAACCGACATCACGGCGTTCAAATCCGCTGAGCAAGAGCGCGAAAAACTGCGACAACTGGAAGCCGATCTGGCACATATTGATCGCGTGAGTACGTTGGGCGAAATGGCAGCCTCACTGGCACACGAGATCAAGCAGCCGATCGCTGCCGCCATCACCAGCGCAAATACTTGCATTGAGTGGCTGGCTCACGACCCACCGAATCTGGATCGCGCTCGCGCGGCTGCGACGAGAATTGATAGGTACGGGAATCGTGCCGCCGAAATTATCGATCGGATGCGCTCGTTCTATAAGAAGTCCCCACCACAACGTGAGATGGTCGATGTGAACGGAATTATCCGCGAGATTCTCACACTGCTTAAAGGAGAGGCTACTCGATCGTCCATTGCAATGCGCACAGACCTTTACGGCGAATTGCCTAAAATCATGGTGGACCGTGTGCAATTGCAGCAGGTGTTCATGAACCTTATGCTTAACGGGATCGAAGCTATGGAGGACTCTGGAGGGGATCTTACCGTGAAGTCGGAAGTGCGGGACGGTCAACTGCACTTCTGCGTAAGTGACACGGGCGGGGGACTACCGACTGAGAACGTTGACCAGATATTCTCTGCGTTCTTTACTACCAAGCCGCGGGGAAGCGGCATGGGGTTGGCCATCAGTCGTTCTATTGTGGAGTCGCACGGCGGGCACTTATGGGCGAGCCCTAACGGTGGGAGGGGGGCAGTCTTCCATTTCACCTTGCCAATCCAGGCCCCGGAGTCATCGCCCTTGATTGCCTAGATTTCTTACATGGGCATAGTCGACCTTAGCTGTCGAGAAATGGGAAGATCGGGGTCGGCATCTTTCCACATGTTAAGGAATTCTTCGCAAGATTTGCGAGCAGAAACGTTGTCGGCCACCAGGCGCTGTGCCCCGCCGAGTTAAATCCTCCCCTCCCCGGGACAATTACTCACTGCTTCCCAGCCAATTCAGGCGAGCCATCCGTTTTGCCATCCCGGGGGGCGCCATCGAGTTCTGCCGCCAGTTGGGCCTTTATGCCGCGCACCGCGTTCTCAAGTTCAGCCCTCGTTCGCGCCGCGCGTCCCAACATTGAGTACAACTGCTTGGGACCCAAGACCAGTAACCCAAGCATCACTATGAACAGGATTTCCGTCCCAAACCCCATGACTCACTCCTTGGTCAGGACTTGGTCGCTGGCAATCGTTGATGTTGCGCTGCCTGGCTTCTCTTCGTCAGCTTTCATGGCTGCTTTGAAGCCCCGGATACCCTCTCCGATTCCTTTCCCGAGCTCGGGTAGCTTTTTAGGCCCGAACACGAGCAGGGCAATTCCGAAAATCACCAGCAGATGCATTGGTTGAAACAGTCCTTCAAACATAGTCACTCCTTGATTTCAGACAACTGGATATCGCGGTTTATAAAATACGGGCGCTGTTCCGCAAATTCCGTACAACGCCCGTGAGGAGAGAGATGAAAATCAAAATAATTGCAATCAGAACCCGCGCTGCGCTGCATCTGCCGCCTGAGCTAAACCAAGCAATAGCTCGGAAAACTCCTTCGGTTGTCCGATGAAGAGCCCGTCCTGGATAAAGCCCTCGATCGCGCCCACTGCGTCGATCTGCCCCGGAGACGTTGGGCGAATCACCGCGCAATGAGGTAGATCCGGGCTGATGAACTCGCACGGCACCGGAAAGATCAAGTTGGTCTGAAGCAGAGGGTTTCCTGTGGCATTGAAGTCAGGGAAGGTCAATCCATTGGTCGGATCGGTCAATGGAGCAATTGGGGTCTGTACGCCGTTCCCGGCAAAATCAACCCACTCCAGGAAGTGGCAGATCTCGTCACCCCCAATGCTGAGGGTGATTTTCAGGACTTCCGCGCTCGATACTTTCTGGCTGAGAGTAGCGTACAGGCTCGAACCGGCCTGCTCTATGAACCCAAAGTGGAATGCTGCGGTGTTGGCAATTGCCTGGACGTGATCTGCAGGCCCGAAATCGTCGTTGTTTCTGGGGATCGCTGTAAACTGTCCTTTAAACAACGCGGCCAGCGCCTGGGCGAACTTGGCGCCGAAATCTGGGTTGGTAGCGCTGCGATACCGAACATACCAACTGGTATCCACACTAAGCTTCATGAGGTTGGTGAGCCGCCCGATTTGCTGAGCACCGGTTGCCTGACTGCTCGGCAGGGTGCGGAATCGATCAAGGTCCACCGGTTCCTCACCCTTGGCGATCAGGTACGCGTTCAGAAAATCGGCGTGGCTCTGTTCATCGAGAGTATTGCTGGAGATGTACTGCGAACCATCACCATCCAGATTTTGCAACGCAAGCTGGTACGGATTCTGGACTCCGTTGGAGACTCCTCCCAACTCCGCATACTGCTGCCAGAGATCAGCCTCGATCAGCTCTGCTGCCGCCAGGAGCTTCAGGATCGCAACATCACCCTTACTGAGCTTCTTGCCCCCGGCGAATGTTGCCGCTCTGGCGTCCGGCGCTACCAGCGCGCTAGCGGACAGCGCCACGCCGGCAATCCCGAGACCCTTGAGAAAGGAACGGCGCTCGACCAACCCTTGCTGATCATGGTGACCGCCTTCCCCCGCAGAGGTAGTTGTGGTTTCCGATGATTCGATTTCAGATATCACCGTGGATAGATTTTTCTCTTTCATGGTTACTCTCCACTTCCTTGTAATTTTTATGCCAGTGGTATGTACAACTCCGCTGGTCGATCTCTATTCCTCAATTCCAGAAAAATATCTTTCCGGCAAAACAGTTGATCGACACTAGTGCGCCGAGCAACTGCACTTTGGGGAACTCTGGATTGGATTCAAGAATGGAACTCCTGATACGCGGCACTTGTAACTTTATTGTCAATTCACCTGAGGACGAATCTCGTCGCGACGCCGTGGGCAAAACGCGTTCACGCTTTTCGCCTCAGCGCAGACTAACCGACAGCCGTTCTGCGCTGGCGCGCCGAACCTACCAGCCAGGCGACACCGATGCTGACGCCGTAAAGCGCAACCATGGGGGCAGCAAAAAGACACATATTCAAGATATCGGTGGTCGGTGTGATCATTGCGGCGACCACAAAAATCACGAGTATGGAATACCGGAAATTTCGCCACATCCAGCGCGCCGTAATCACGCGCATCACAGCAAGAAAGAACACCAGAACCGGCATTTCGAAGATTAGCCCGAGGCCGACGATAATTGTCACAAACAGCTTCGTATATTCCCCAATCGTAATCATGGGTTGAAAGCGCTCGCCGTAGCCGATGAGAAAATCGAGTGACGCCGGGTAGACCATCTTGTAGCCGAAATACCCTCCCGATATGAACAATCCCACCGTGCCAAGCACGAACGGGAGAGCATAGCGTTTTTCCGTACGATACAGTCCAGGAGCAATGAACAACCACAACTGATAAAACACAAATGGAGACGCCGCAAATAATCCGGCGACTAACCCAACTTCCAAATAAAGGTTGAAAGGCTCCGTTGGGTTCAAGTACACCAACCCGCCGGCCAACCCGTGATGACGTAGGGCCTGAATGAGGGGTTGTTGCACCAAACCGAAAATGCGATCAGCGTACGACCAGCAGCCGAAGAACCCAACCAATACCCCTACGACCGAAAAGATGATTCGCTTCCTCAGTTCCTCCAGATGAGCCATAAGCGGCATAGAATGTGGTTGTAGTGCGAGTACGGAAGCAGCCGCGTCAGCCACGAGAAGCCTCCGCCTGCCCACGATTGCCATGGACAGGCAAATCATGGGATAACTTCTGGTGTAGCGATAGGAATTCATCACGCCAGGCAAAATAAAACGCTACTATCAGCATTGCAGCCAGTCCCACAAGTCCGTACATCGTTAGTTTCAGCATTCTGATCTTCTCTCGCATTCTTTTGGCCGCCCCAGTGCTACCGGAACGGCGCCACATACCACGCGCAGTACGTTCCCATGCCACTGAGCAGAACGACCGCCCAAAGCGCCAGCTCCGCGCGCATCCACCACTTCCAATGTTTGAATCGCAGCCACTCTGGCAGAACATCCGTTCCCGCCACGGTGACAATGTAGAGTCCCAGAACCTCAGCCGTGATACCCAGAGCCGCGTGTATTGCGGCCGCCTCGTAGTACCACCTGTGAAGGACCTTCGACAGCGCCGGCTTCACTTGTTGCTGGAACGACGGTCCCATCACCAATCCGATCATTAACAAGTTCAAGAGAAGCACCGTCGTCTGGCAAATACGGTGGGCTCTGTAGTGTTTTTGTTTCGCGAGGACAGCTCCGGTGATCAAGGCCGTTCCCATCATGAGTTGGACGATGAGGTTGAGATCCGCCCCGAAGGTAGCGCCGGTCCCGAGAAAGCCCTTGTTTGGAAGAAAAGACAACACTCTTAATCACCCGCTCCACCGACATATTCTTGATTCTTAGTAGCCGGGAAATTCCTCTGTCCGAATGTCGTCTTCGTCAACCCCGGACTCACCAAGGGTCCTGCCTGTTGCCGCAACCATCGCTGGGGGTCCGGCGATGTAAAAGATCGGACCTCGCAACATTCCTACATTCGTTAACAGCATTTCCGAATCGATGCGTCCCGTCTCCCCTTTCCACCCCCGGTAATTCTTGTCCACTCGCGTGAGGGTCGGAACAAAACGGAACCTCGGATTCGCACCCTCTAGCTTCCACAGCGCATCGATAAACGCGGCATCCTCCAGGTAGCGGTTTGCGTAGAACAGTACGATGGGATGGTGACGTTTCTCCTTGTTTGCGAAAGTGAGCATGCTGAGAAATGGCGCGATCCCGATCCCGCCGGCAAGTAATACAGCTGCCTTCGCAGTGTTGTTATGCAACGTAAACGAGCCCATTGGCCCTTCAATCTTCACCTGGCTACCGATTGGCATGGTGGACATAGCCCGCTTGAACACTGTATTTCGCATGCGGGTTGTAACCACAAGATCTTCATCGAATGGAGAGCTCGTGATGGAGAAGGTATGAGTCATATTGTCGGACGAGCCAAGCTGAGGTCGTGAGCTCGATAGAGTGAGGTCAATATATTGCCCCGCCTTGAATACAAAACCTGTTGGCTTTTCAAACTGAAATGCCATTGTCTCTTCGGCAACTTCTGTTCGGCCCAGTAATGTGCTTTCGTATTGAATCATCGACATCATCTTTCCTTTGTTCGTTGGACTTGGTTCCGAAAAGGCCCCAGCCTAAAGTCTCGGAGCTCTCCGTTGCGGAGCTTCATCACAGGTGTCGTCTCGCTCTTGGAAGGCCCGATATACGCTGCTCGGAACCTTCCGCTGCCGAACCGAATCCGCGAATTAGGACCCTGCGCAAGGGCGCACCGGAGTGCGCCCTGCCCGGGTTTATTTAGTTGACGGTGATGGCTACAACATCGGAATGGGTGATTGAGCCGGATGTACCCGTCACGGTCAAGTTGACTTGCGATACGGGAACTGTTGGTTTGTTGTTTGTACCGCCGCCGCATCCCACAGCGAACAGTGAGATGAGGAGCAGCAAACCCAGTACGCTCATCCCCACCACACTCTTACGCGTAAGTGGTTTCCTCTTGTGAGTGACCAGAACGGTTCCAAACAGCCCCAAACTGGGCACCGCCATTCCGAGGACACTGTATCCGCCACCATTACCCGCAGGCGGCGTTGAGGCGGCGGAGACTGTCAATGTAGACGACGAAGCGCTGGAGCCGGGGGCAATCGTTGAAGGGTTGAACGAACAGGTCAAACCAGCAGGCGCGGCGCAGGTCAGGGAAATCTGACCGTTAAAGCCCCCGACCGCGGCAGCGCTAACTGTGAGGTTCGACGCGCCGCCCGCCGCGACGGTTGCGCTTTGGACCGAGAGACTCAGAGAGAAATCGGGGCTTCCCGCCGCAGTCGCAGGAACCAGGCTGGCGAACACGCTCGTTGTGGTGCCGCCGGCCGGAAAGTTGGGCTGGTTGCTCCCACCGCCAGTGATATAAAGAGTGCCCGGATCACCCGAGGGCCCGCCCCCGCCGAATACCATGTCCCACAAGCCGGGATTCACCAACACATTGTTCGCAGAATCGGTGAGCTGGCCGAGGAACTTTCCGGTGGTGTCGAAGGCGTCGATCGTGCCATCACCAAAATTGCCCACCAGGATCGCGTTGGGGAATGTTCCGAAAGTAGCCGGAGCTGATACCACTGCCCAAGGCGCGTTCAGTTTGCCGCCGGTTGCCACGAAGGTGCTTACGAAATTACCGTTGGCATCGAAAATATCCACCTGCCCTAAGCCCGCGCCGGGCTGGGCATCGTGCTTGGCAGTATCCTGCATGGCATAGGCGACGTAGACCTGGTTGCCGATGACATGGATGCCGTGCGGAGCAAGACCAGCAGGAAGTTTGGGGTCAGTAAACGAACCGCTCAGCGAAGTGAGATTAAAGTTCCGGTCATAGACGTCAACTTTTCCACTGTTGAAGTTCGCGGCCAATAGATCGGTACCAAGCAGTGCGAGACCCTTATAAACCGCGCCGCTGGCAGAATTATCTTTGCCGACAATTGCTGTGTTGTTGGAGCCGTTCCAATAAACAATGAGGCCATCCTCGGTGTCAAAAATGAACGACCCGCCGGTGAAGTAGGTGCCGTTGGGGTTGGCCACGGTTCCCGTAGGGCAGCCCGGACTACAATTTCCGTTCGGATTGCTGGAAGCGCCGGGTATGGTCACCACGAGTCCAGCGTCTTTGTTCCCCAAGTTGTCATAGAGCGTGGATGTACCGCTGTTGTTGTTTGCGATCCAGAAATCTTGCCCGGGAAAAACAGAAATTCCCCAGGGGTTTAACAATTGAGAGTCCGTCGTTTTGGCAACCTTGGCAGTATTGGAAACCAGGTTGGTCTGGGAATAACCGGCCGCTTGAGCCCACAACCCTGACGGTATCGCTGATGTCATGAGCAGTCCGAATAATAGCAATGTTCTTTTCACGTTGTTCTCCTTGACTTCATTTACGATTTGTAAGACACGGAACCGGAATATTTCTTACTTCGCCTCGAAACTGTCGGTTGCCTTACTAAAATGCTTTGCATTTCACCATTGATAACCGCACTTGCGAAGTTTTATTCCAGAGGGTTGCGAGGTCTTCTTGACTAAAATGCTTTTCACAACCTATGTGGGTTAGACGAGGCGCCCAACGACAGGATGCCGATGGAATGTCATTTGATTGTCAAATCTCGGTTGGTATGAAACAGCGGGCTCTATATAGGGACAGAAGCTTCCTGGGATCGTGCCGCGTTTGATTGACTTGCAGGCAGACCGTCCGAATGCGTGGAGATCGCTTGGCGTTGATACTTATTGAAGTACTTGTTCAGGCGTTCGCGAAGTTGCAACCGTACTCGCCAGAGCCGCGCTTTGACCGCGGAGCTGCTAAGGTTCATCGCGGCTGCTGTCTGGTCGATAGAGAGTCCTTCAATATCCCGCAGTACAAAGACCGTCCGCGAAATTGGACACAGGTCTTCCAACGTGCTGGCTAAAATGTCTCGCAATTCTGACGACAAGTAGAGCTGTTCGGGATTGGGCGCCCAATCGGCGATCTCAATCGGGAGTACATCTCCCTCCGCTCCATAATCCTCGTCCAGAGATCGCTCTTTCGTTGTTGTGTTGCGTTTTCGTAGCTTCATCATTGACTGGTTTAGCGTGATGCGAATCAGCCAGGTTGAGAATTGGGAAGCTTCCCGGAATTCCGCTAAATGTAAAAAGGCTTTCAAGAATGCCTCTTGGACGACATCTTGGGAATCTTCCCTGTTACGCGTGACGCTTTGAGCGATGCGCAAAAGTTTCCGGTCATATCGCTTTACGAGTTCCTCGAAAGCAGCTACATCCCCATTTTTGCTGGCATGCACAAGATCCATGTCGGTACTCGCCGTTGTCCATGCTTCGCATTGTGCTGAATGTGCCGCCATCGTGGTCCCCAAATAGTTTCGAAAAAAATACTGCTTCTGAAAAACACCTAGCGCTTACTTAACAACGATTGTGCCCGTCATCTTTGGGTGAATCGTGCAATAGTAGGGATACGATCCTGCTTTCGAAAATGTGTAGGAGAATTTTTCCTCCGTATCAAGCACCTTGGACTTGAACACACCATCTGTACTGACCGAGGTATGGGGAATGTCATCCTTGTTTGTCCATGTAACCGTAGCTCCAACCGGTACTGTTACTGTCTGCGGTCCAAAGGTGAAGTTGTCAATCTTGATCTCTGAATTTGCCATTGAGGGCTGGTCGGCGGCAGTCGCGATGTGTGATCCTGTCAGCAGCAGGACGATTGCAACCATTGCCGCGGTCGCCAAGCGTATAAAACATAAATTTTTATTTCTCATGATTACTTTCCTTTCCGTATTTGATCTTTCCGATTCCATCCTTAACTTCTTGCGTTAGGCTCCGAGTGTTGAATCTAAGATTGCGAGACTGCGGCCGCTGACCACATAGTTCACATCGGTGATACCCAAGACCTTTTGCAACTGGTCGGCTGGAACCTTCATTGGTCCGGCTGATGGGGCGGACCCAGGCGCCGGTTGGGGGAAGGCGGTTGACATAGCGGTGTGGAATGACACCTTCCCTTCCACTTTTTGCATGATCTGGTGAATATGGCCGTTTAGCACCGTCACGGAGCCGAAACGTTTCACGTAGGACAACGCCTGTTCGCTGTCGTCGGTTCCCCAGCCCCAATCGGGGTATATGGTCCAGAGTGGAATATGCGCAAACAACACAATCGGGGTACTGGCAGAACGGCCATGGAGATCGTCTTCGAGCCATTCCAATTGCTCCTGACCGAGGGATCCCATGCCTCCAGCTTTTAAATTGGCGACATTCACGAGGCCAACGAAATGAACGCCCTTGTGATCGAAGCTGTACCAGCCGGTTCCCTTTGTACCCTTCCCGTAACGCTCGAGAAATTGCTCGCCGTTGTCGGAGAGCATGTCGTGCTCACCGGGGACAAAGTAAACTTGCTTAGCGGATGCGCCCTTTAATACCTGGTCCAGCGTATCGAACTCACTCGGCTTGGAGAGCTGACTCAGATCACCGGTATGAATGATGAAATCCGGTTTGTTGGGCATCGCATTGATCTTGTTAATTGCGGTTTGCAATGTAGCAGTAACGTCCGGGTTGGCGGGCTTGTTAAAACCGATGTGGCTGTCGCTAATCTGCACAAAACTGAAGTCTGCGCGCTTGCCGGCATCTTTGCTGTGGTCTTTGGCAAACGCCCTAGACACCGGAACTCCTCCGCTCAAGGTCCAGACGAGGCCTGTGCCGGCCCATGCCATGCACTTCAGGAACCCGCGACGGTCGACTCCGTCGTTGTTGAGGTCTTGTAACTTCTGATCGATGAGATCTTGCTTCTTTTCCGGCATTTGCCCTCCGTGGTTTTGGCGTTCTGAGTTGATAACCGAACGCGGTCACTTTTATTCCCTGCAAAACACACCAGAGTGGTCAGAAGCCCTGCGGCTGCTCAGGGAACGGTTACCGATCTCTCCAAAGAAACGTTGCGCCCCCCATCTGATAGCTGGCCATAGAGCGACTCGCGAACCGCTTTTCGAGCTCTGGACAGACGGGACATTACGGTCCCAGTCGGGATCGACAATATTTCTGCGATCTCCCGGTATGACATTTCCTCCACTTCACAAAGAAGGAGGATTTCCCGGTGATGCACCGGCAGATTGTCGATGGCCTTCTGCAGCAGTCCGGAATCCGACCGCTTCATTAAGAGCGTTTCCGGGGTCTCGTTATCGACGGCCAATGCTCCCTCCTCTTCGAAGTCCATGGCAACCGTCATGCGCCGCTCGAGCTTTGAACGCGAGCTCCAAATCGTATTTCTAAGAATTTGAAATATCCATGCTCTGAAATTAGTGCCCGGCTGAAACGAAGCAAAACCGCGCAAAGCTTTCAGGCAAGTCTCCTGGACGAGGTCCTCAGCGTCGCTCGGATTGCGGGCCATCCAGCGTGCGAAGTTGTACAGTGAATCGAGCAGAGGCGTAGCCAAATCCTCGAACGACGAATCAATTTGTGAGGATGAAGTCCCGAGGAGGGCCATCCCTTCTGAGCCAAGTCCAAAACGCGTCATGTGCGCCTCCAAATCAGTTCCGAAACCTGTCCGCAGCCCAATCTGACGCGCCAGTCGTCGGGCGTCAATTTACTTGGGCTTTTCTCCCCATAGCCGGTTCATTGCCTGCGAAGCAATTGATGACGAACGGGTTAGGTCTCGACATTTCCCCGGCTTGGAAGTGCTAGACTTCGGTACTGAAACTAAGTTCGACATGGAACTCCCTAGGCCCAACTCCGTTGTACGATTCGGAACCTATGAGGTTGCTCTACGATCAGGCGAGGTCCGGAAGGCAGGAGTCAGAATCAGAGTCCAGCAACAACCGTTGAAACTGCTGGAGCTATTACTGGAGCGCCCGGGGGAGGTCGTCACCCGGGATGAACTGCGCAGCCGAGTCTGGCCCGACGAAAGTTTTGGTGATTTTGACCAGGCCGTCAATATCGCCATCGCGAAGCTTCGCAGCGCCTTAGGGGATTCTGCGGACAATCCGCGTTACATCGAGACTCTTCCCAAGCGTGGTTATCGCTTCATCGCCGAAGTTTCAATTGTCGAGGCGGATGCTCAGACGAAGAGGCCAGAACCTGGCGCTGGAGACCCGTCTATCGTAGAGTCTCCGCCGCAACTTCCGGTAGGACCGGCGGTCGCCCCCAAACACGGGCCATGGCTCATTCATAGCGTCATCACCCTCGTGATTCTTGTCCTGATTTTAGCCTCGCTGGCAATTTGGCTTTTACGTCCTCGGGGCCCTGGGCCGACGGGCATCCGCTCCCTGGTCGTGCTTCCCCTCGACAACCTCTCTGGCGAACCTTCCCAAGATTATTTCGCTGACGGTATGACTGATGAACTGATCACGGACTTGGCGCAGATTAGTGCGTTACGCGTCATCTCCAGGACCTCTGCCATGGTGTACAAAGGAGCCCGCAAGCCGCTTCCGCAGATTGCTCGTGAGTTGAATGTGGACGCGGTGGTGGAAGGCACAGTGTTGCGGTCGGGCGACCAGGTTCGAATTACGGCGCAGTTGATTCAAGCGGCGGACGACAAACACCTGTGGGCGGAGAGCTATGAGGGGAATCTGCGTGATACTTTAGCCCTCCAGAACAAGGTCGCTGCGGCCATTGCAGAGCAAATTCGGATCAATCTCAATCCGCACGAGCAAGCTGCGCTGAAGAACGCAAAGGTTGTGAATCCCGAAGCTTACGAATCCTACCTTAAGGGGCGATATTTCTGGAATAAGCGAACGGCGAATGGCCTGAGGGTCGCATTAGCTTATTTCAATCAGGCAATCGAAGAGGACCCGAATTATGCCCAGGCTTATTCCGGTCTAGCCGATACCTATGCTCTCTTGGGAGATTGGCAATACGCTGTAATGCCCCCAAAGGAAGCGCTGCCTAAAGCCAAGGCTGCGGCCCTGAAAGCGCTGGAATTGGACGACAGCCTTAGCGAAGCGCACAATTCGCTGGCATTCTGCTTGGAGGGTTTCGACTGGGATTTCGAGTCTGCTGGGAAGGAATTCCGGCGAGCTATTGATCTCAACCCGGGCTATGCCACTGCTCACCATTGGTACTCCTGGCACCTGAGCTTGTTGGGACGCAATGCGGAGGCTATTGCCGAAATGAGAAAGGCGGAGAACCTCGATCCACTCTCTCTTATCATCAATGCCGATCTGGCCGAGCTTCTTCTTATCGCACACTCTCCAGACGAATCGATACAAGAGAGCCGTAAGACCCTCGAGATGGACGCCAATTTTGCTCTAGCTCATAACCAGCTCGGTCAGGGGTATCTCGAAAAGCACATGTTTGGGGAAGCAATCTCAGAAATACAAAAGGCCATCCAGCTCTCCGGAGGCACACCGACGTTCACCGCCAATCTGGCCCGCGCTTACGCAGCATCGGGCAAAACGGCTGCCGCCACCGGGCTACTGAACGATCTCAAGCAACGCTCGGAAAATGGTGATCCGCATAGCGCGGAAATTGCCATGATCTATGCGGCTCTGGGCAACAATAATCAAGCGATGACCTGGCTCGAAAAAAGCTATGAAGAACGATTTAATCCCGGAGTCCTGCTGCGGCCCGGCTTCGATCCGTTACGCTCCGATCCGCGCTTTCAGGATCTGGTGCGCCGCATTGGACTTCCACAATGAATTCGGGCCGTTTGAAAAAGAGGTGGGGAATGCCGCGGCAGGCGTTCCCGCGCCCGCCGCGTCAGCTCGTCAGTACACACTAGAAGCGGAATCTGCTCCTGTCGTCGTATGGAGAGCCAAAGTTCCAAAGCCAATCCCGCTTCCCTCCAGCTCGGCCCCGAAAATCCAAACGTTTCCCGGAGACGGAACGACCCCGGCAAACAGCAGATCGTCGAGAGACTTGCCCTTCGTGGGATCGGGGCTGGAGACTATCGTCCAACTGGTCCCGTCCCAGTGCAAGACTAGTGTCAGGGTCTGCAGGCCGTCAGTCGACAAGAATGAACCAAATGCCCAAATGTCGTCCGACGAGTTCGCGGTCAATCCCAACAACTGGTTCGATTGAAACTCACCCGATCCAACATTCGGGCTTGGCACTACCGACCAACTGGTACCGTCGAAATGTTCGATCAGGGTCTGCGTAGCTGATTGCTGTGTCGCCACCGGCGTGGAAAGGCCAACCGCCCACACATTGTTCTGCGCCAGAGCCAACACGGCGTTCAAGTGACCGTTTCCCGTGCCTACGTTGGGGGTTTTCACGCCCGTCCAGCTTGTGCCATTCCAGTGCGTTGCGAAGGTCTTAATAGGGTCTCCAGACTGTTGCCCCACTGCCCAGGCATCATTGGGGCCATCGGCAGACACGCCGAAGGGTTCTTGGGAGTTAGTTTGTGGTACTACTTTCGCCGTCCATGCCGTGCCGTCGAAGTGCTCGAAGAGCTCGAAGCCACGGTCGTTAACTCCAAAATTACCAACTGCCCAAATGTCAGTTGCCGAGGTTGAGGTTATGGCTTGCAAGATCGCTTGAGAATTAGGTGGAAACTTAGGCCCTGGGGAGATGCTCCACTTGGTTCCGTTCCACTGTTCGATCACTTGCTGTGGGGGATTCGTTCCTTGAGCCGTGTTGCCCACTGCCCAAGCCAAAGTCGGAGAAATATCGACGATGCCCAACAGATCGTTGTTGATGTCTCCATTAATGAGGGGCGCTGCAATCACGGACCACTTGGTGCCATCAAAGTGGATCGTTGAGTGTCCCACCGCCCAAATATCGTTCAGAGAAGATGCCGCTGCTGCAAAAAGAGTGTTGAGGAAGTGATTCTCATTCGGGGTTGGGACGACCTGAAAAATCGAGGGCGTCACTGATTGTGCATTGGCTGGCACGCCCTGAAATACGGCAAGCGCCAATCCGAAAGACATTACCGCGCTAAATGTAAGTTTCATAAATTCTCCTTAAGAATGGTGCTGAATGAAACTAAGCTCTTGGCCATTCTGGTTGGTAAACCCAAACGAATCGCTTTTATTCCCCGGTTATAAAGGGAAATCTTCCGCTGGCGCGCCGTTCGGAGGTAACGATCGGCACACTAGTTCGCCGTGGCCGGATATTCAGGATTATTCTGTTCCGCTTGACTGTTGTTCTTTGAAGGGGTTTCACGCTTGGCTTTTGCAGCGTGGGACTCGTCCTTCTTGTTTGGATGCCGGCGATTGTGGCCTGCATGGTTCTCCTGCCGTACAACGGCAGTGCTTCCATCGTTGGACACCAGCGGAGCGTCAGTAGGATTGTCGGCGAAAGCGAGTGAACTCACTAAGCAGGCTGCGAATGCGAATGTCATACCTCGATGTTTCATTGGTATTACTTCCTTTCCTCGTGGGACACGATCTCAAGTAGCGCGACATGCCCATCTTGTGCCCTACGACTCTGGCGGGCATTTGCACTCTGTTGTTGCTAACTGCGACGACGGCCATTTATTCCAAGACGGCATGCGTCCGAGTCCGCCAGATACGAACCGATTGTGGGCGAAGAACAAGCCGGCTCTGTCCCTATGAATCGCGGAGAAAAGGATTGGGGCGCAGTGTCAGGGGAACGCAGGCCAAGCAAAATGTTCCCGTGAAGGAAGATTTACTTGGCCCACAAGCCTCTTGCTATAACACTACTCTGCGCGCTGTTTGCTAATTGGCCAGGTACCGTGCCACTGCGAGGTCGCCATCGAGCTCGCCGATGGCAACAATCTTTCCATCTGTTTGGATCAGCAAACCGAAGAACGTCTGATCACTCGTCACCGAGCAGCAGACGCCAAACGAGTCGATGGTGCCGAAGGTGGTATCCAACTCGCCGTTGCTATCAAGCCGCACCAAGCCGCCCTCGACCGGGCTGATAAGACCGCCAATCACGATTTGCCCGTTCGCCTGGAGAGCGACGGCCTCAGACACCGAGGTAGTCTGTGGCAGGTTGAACGACTCGAGCTTGCTATCGAAAGTTGTATCCGTTTCCCCTGTTTCGAGGAAACGCGCCGCGCCAATTCTCGTGCCGCGACACTCCGAGTGAAACGTGCAACTCGTCGAGGCCACAACATAGTCGCCGTTCGGCTGGAAAATAGTAGGGGACTGGAACATAACATTGGGAACACGAATTGCGCTTTGCGACGACGTGAGAGCTGCCACAACTTTCGCGGATGTTACCTTAAGCAGCAGGGCTCCCTTTGAGTTGAACTCCGCGACCAGGCCGGTATCAAAATCTCTATCCTCCCCCACGGCCAGGTAGTCGCCGTTCGCGAGCAGCGCCAGCGTCTCAGGCCCTACAAACTTGACACTCGCCAGAGAGATTCCGCCCTTGCCAAACGTGGTGTCCAGAGTGCCATTGGCGTTGAACCGCGCCAGTGACGTCATCCCCGGAACGCCATTGGCCCCGGCAACCTCGAAGCCGCCCATCACGATCTGGCCGTTGGGTTGTAGTAGCAGCGCGCTGGGAGCGTCAGACCGGGTACCGACTTTGGTGGCCACAAGGCCGCTGGCTCCAAGGGTTGTGTCCAGAATGCCGTTGGACGTATAACGTGCCAGACCGAACCCACTTAGACCTGCTTTGTTCGTGACGACCCCTCCAACCAGGAAGTCGCCATTCGTTTGCACAGCAAACCCGAACGGGTCAAAGGCAATTCCAGTGAATGTGGTGAGCGTGATTCCGTTCGTCCCAAAGGTCGTGTCCAGTTCGCCCGCGGAGGTGTAGCGCACCAAGCCAATGCCAGTGCCTACCTTGTTGACGAAGTTGACCTGGGCGACCGTCACAATGTCGCCGTTAGACTGCTCGAAGGCGCCGACGCCTGCGACGCCGTTGGCGAAGCTGGTGGTAACGACGCCACCGTTGCCGAAGGTTGTGTCCAGACTGCCGGCCTGGGCTTGCGCGGAGCTAGCGCCGGATACAAGGCAAATTGCTAGTAGTGCGGCGATCGTATGAAAAAATGTACGCATCTTCATTACTTATTCCTTTTTATTTCGGATTTAGATTCACGCCCGTCAGTGTTGATAACTTACAACTGCGGCATTCATTCCCTTTTGTTACATTAATCGCGATTTGCTCCATCCCGTGTCCGGTTGTAGCAGACAATAAGAACGTATATTTTGTCGCGCCTGGTAGGTGTCACCACGGTGTAATGATTGCGTCAGGTTTCATTAAGAATGTTTGTCAGGCCCATGACTATCTGGCGGGACCCCTTCGGTTCCCGCCAGATTTCTTGCGTTTTTGACTACGGAGTAACCTCGAACACGACGCCACAACCTCCGGGAGTACCAAAGCCATCGCTGTGGCAAATAGTTGAGTTGCCACCTTCGGATGTGGTGCCGAAAATGTTGCCGTTGTTATCAAGGACCAAGACGTCATCCTCTGGCGCCGCTCCGTCGGCAAATCCCTTGAAGCGATACAGAACCGTTTCCGTGAACTCACCTTGCGTGTTGGGCGTCAGCTTATAGACGATGCCACAACCGAGAGCGGGCGTGCCCGTGCTGCACTGATTGCTGCCGCCGCCGCCGAAGTCAACCGTCCCATAGAGCACACCATTGACATCAATCGTGAGCCCGTTGAAGGGAGTTACGCCATCATGGCAGGCCATGGCGTTGCAGAAAAACGCATGGATGATACTTTCCTCGACAACGCCGCCGGGTTGGGGCGTTATTTTGAACACCACGCCGTGGTCATCGATATTCAGGCCTCCATTCGTCGTTGTGCCATAGAGGTTGCCCGCTTTATCGATGACGAGGTTGGTATTGGGCTCGAAACCTGTGCTCGCTCCGGTGAAGCTAAAGAGCGTGGTCTCGGTATACGTTCCATCCGAGTTGGGAGTCAGTTCGAAGACAGTGCCGTCGCCGACGCTACCACCTCCCTGCGTGGTTCCCCATAGATTGCCCGCGCCATCAAAAACCAGTCCTCCGACCGGATTGCGGCCATCCGTATTGTCTTTTGTTCCGGGAAAGCTGTGCATCACGCTCTCGGCATAGGTTCCGTCTCCGTTCGGCGTCAGCTTGAACACACTGCCACAACCGTCATCGCAGAAGGTATTGCTTACGCCGCCGCCACCGGTGTTCGTTGTGCCATACAAATTCCCGGCGGCATCGGAAACCAGGTAGGACTCGGGATTGCATCCATCGTTGTTCTTGGTATTAGCCTTGTTGAAGTTGTGGAGAATGGTTTCCTTGTACTCGCCGCCGGTGGTTGGTGAGAGCCGGTAAACAACACCACAGCCTCCTGTGCCGCCGGTCGGCGTGGTCCCATACACATTGCCGATACTGTCCACAATCGGGGAGCCGAAGGGATTGCCTCCGTCAGGAAATCCCAAGAAGGAGTGGATGATGCTATAAGTGGCGCCGCCTTGGCTGTTCTTGGTTAATTTAAAAACGACTCCACATCCCTCGGGGCAACCTCCCGGACCGCCCAGGCGAGTGGTGCCATACAGGTTTCCGTTCGCGTCCATAGCCAGGCCAGAGATTGGGTCACCGGCGGTTGCAAGGTTAAAAGTATGTACCACCCTTTCGCTGGCTGCCCAGGAAGTGGGCATCAGAACCAGAGTGACTACCAGGGCCACTGCCGCCCACCGTAGAACTCCCGACGACGTTGATGTAAGGCAAAGATGTTTCTTTAAGACAGAGTCTTTTAAGTTCATTCCATTTCTCCTTAAGTGCCAATTCCTCATTTATTTGGATTTGTTTCAAAGCGACGGTCAGCCGCCTGTCAGGGTTGATAACTCGCGACTGCGACATTCATTCCAATTTGCGGCGACAAGCGCGAGAAAAAATCAGGGCTCTTTGAGGCCAAAGAGGTCGTTGCAAAACGACTCCATCTAGCCGGGCATGTTTACGCCGCTCAAGAAACCTCCGAGGTGCCCGGTCAACGCGACTAGAGCAACTCCGAGAAATTCGAGTGCCAGGCGATAGCTCGGCAACACCACTGTCCACCGTCGCCCGCGGAAATGTACCCACCAGACGAGCCAGATCATTGCACTCGAAGCACATGCAAGTACCAAGTGCTGCAATAGAATGCCTTTCAGCTTCTGCCCCTCGAGTTGAAATTGCCACGCCAGGACGCCGGTGGCGAGGACGGGAACCGTCGAAATTGCCGCCACCAGCAGGTTGTAATATGCCGCATCTGCCAGGCTGCGGCTCTTTCTCCATTGTGCCAGCAGGTCGAAACCTACCGCTGAAATAAAGAGCGCGATCGGAAAGTGGATTAGTACAACATGTTGCGCGTGCTTGGCCAAAATTGCCGTCTTGAGATCGAAAGGGTTCACCATTACTCTGCCTCTGTAAAATTCTCCGGAAATTGCCGGGGCTGTGCCGCATCAACGGCCATCACAACGTTTCATCGCCTTGGGAAATAAGCTCCACCGTAGATAACGGACTTCCTGATCTTTTATTCCGATCGCCAGACTGTGGACTGTGAAAGATTGATTCGACCTCAAATGGAATACTGACCATTGGGAACCGGTTCTTACGTGGAGATCGTGACCGCCAAGGGTTTTATGGAAGTCACGAGAAGTGCTTGCAATGATTGGGTGTTTGTCTTGTTACCGACTAATTCGGCGTTCACTCAAAAAACTGTTGTTTTGAGGGGAATAAAACCGCGCTTCCGATGTTCTATCCATCGACGTGTCAAGATCGGCCCACCAATCCGATTCGTTCGAAGAACTGGCTATGCCACTCTTCGATCAGTTGTACAACTTCGCCCATTGGCTGACCCGGAATCGCGAAGAAGCCGAAGACTTGGTTCAGGAAACCTACGTTAAGGCGTTGAAAGGATTTGCGTCTTTCCGGCTGGGGACCAATTTTCGGGCGTGGATGTACCGAATTTTGCGGAACGCGTTCTTGACCTCGCGCTCGGGGTTGAAAGTGACCATGACCGTACCTCTCGATGACGAGGAGGACGGACCTGAATTAGCAGCCGAGCGTGACACGCCAGAATCGCTGCTATTGGAGCAGATGAACCATGAGGTGCTGCAAAGCGCGATCGACGACCTGCCGGTCTATTCCCGGGAAATCCTTCTTTTATGTGAAGTGGAGGAGATGTCCTATCGAGAAATTTCGGAAACGCTTTCGATTCCGATAGGCACAGTGATGTCGCGGTTATCGCGGGCGAGGCGAACCTTACGCGATCGCCTGCGGCCTCGGTTGCAAGAATTAACGACGATGGCGATGGTCAAGGAGACGAACCATGGTTTGTGAGTCTTGGACGACGAAACTTGATGTTTGTATGGACGGAGAGGCCGCGGAGACGGAGATGCGCAGCCTCGACGTCCATATGCGCAACTGCCCCTCCTGCGCGGCAGAAGCTCTGGCACGGGTGCAGATGAAGCGCAGCATTCAGGCGGCGGGAAAGCGATTTGCTCCCACATCTGATTTTCGGCGTCGCGTGCGAATGTCGATTGCACCAAAACCGCGCCGCAGTTTCACTTCAACGTGGATGTTGGCCGCCGCGCTATCGCTCGTCGTAGTCGCGAGTTCACTTTCGACTTACCTGAGGGTTCAGCGACGCGGCGAACAAGCCTTCAGCGAAATCACCGACTTGCATGTTGCCGCGTTGGCTAGCTCATCGCAAGTCGATGTGGTGTCCTCCGACCGCCACACCGTTAAACCCTGGTTTCAAGGAAAGATTCCCTTCGCTTTCGATTTACCGGAACTTCAGAACTCCGAGTTTTCGCTCCTCGGTGGGCGTATGACCTATCTCGGGCAAGCGCCCGGGGCGCATTTGATCTATGCGGTGCGAAAACACGAAATTTCCGTGTTTGTGTTCCAAGAAGCTGTATTGGGGGAGAGATGGGGAGATGGCTCTAGTGCGAAAAAAGAGCCGTCATTTAACGTCGCAACCTGGACACAGGCCGGATTGCGCTACTTCGTGATTGGCGACACGAGTGCAGTGGATATCGACAATCTGGTGAAATTGTTCAAAGCCGCAGCATAGATTTTGGCGTCCAATGGAGGGTTGGCGATGATCTGCTTCGCACCTACCCACCGATGTTGCAAGCGAAATGGACGCACGTGGAGTCTCCCGTCAATCTCGATGACTCCGGGAAGCCTGACCCTCACTTTTATGGCGCTTGACCTGGCGACGGCCCGCCATCCACGGACGCTGTCGCTACCCATTTTAGCGGTCAGCCCCTCAACTTGGATCACAGAGCGCCGCTGCGTTTGTGGGTGCCCGTGAAACTTGGTTTGAAGAATGTGAAGGGTATTTCCAGTATTACGTATGTCGCGGAAGAGCCCAAAGACTATTGGGCGGAACATGGATATTCCCGCTACGACGGGATCTAACAACTTCCCGGCTGGAGGGTGCTCGGATGGAACGGAATTGGCGCGAGCGGTTCAAGTTTTGACGGACTTGTTGCAAAAGCGTGACACGAGCTGATTCCTTTCTCATATGTTGGTTGAGCATCAACCAAACGCGACATGGTCCAACAGCACCGCCAGCAAGTCTGAGATCCAGAGAAAACGCGCTGCATTTTCTCCAAAACCCTCGATTATTGCCGCAATTCTGCAAATATTCGAAGCAAATCGGACCAGAGAGACTAGCTCGATCGCCTTTATCTATCCGGGTTTCCAGCTCTTTTCTCCGCGAGCCGAATTGGCAGTCCGCTTTCGAATAACGACTGTTCCGGCGAATGTGCGGGACGGTAAGCTGGGCTTTGTTCCGCACCGCCAGTTTGCTCGCTCCGGTGGAATCGCACTCGCCGGCAGTTGTCGCACCATCCGCCGGTGCACACCCAGCTTCTTCGCGACCTCGCGAATCGAACCAGTTCCATGCGGATGTTCCCGCTTGATCTCTTCGAATAGCTCCACCTCGCGTCTCCTGTCCATCGCCTTCCCCGTCTGCTTTGCAGAAAGGGTAGACCGCGTTGGATGCGACGGGTTTGGGAGCAAATGCTGAGGTGACGACTTCTAAGTCTTGAATCTAACGAACGGGCGGGCTCATTTGGTGAACGAGCGGTTGGACCGCCAGCCCTTGAGGATGGGTAATAGAGTGGGGTGAGCCTGGCGCGTTCGCAATGCTCACTGGTGTGACGGTGAGCACGTTTGGCTGTTTTTATTCTTAAAGAGTGGTCGCTAAAAGCGGACTGCCGGATCTTCTTGCGCCCCCGGTTGACTCTTCTTGCAACATTGCTAGGACTAGCGGCCGCGACCAACCTCTTGCTTCCGCGCTATTCAGATTCGTGATCGCCATACCGTGATCGCCAGACAACGATCGTCATAACCCGATTCCTACAGGACGCCAGAACCACCCCTGCCCGACAAGCCCTTAAATCGCCCGGCAAAATTGGTAGTAAGCCCATGCGCTGCAGCGAAAGAGGCCGATTGCGGAATTAAAGAGAAGGGTGGAAACCATGCCTCGAGGTCTGAGACGGTTGTAAACCAGATTCATCGTCCACGCAGGAGTGGTGTAGATTATTCCCGCCCGTCGCACTCCGATGCGATTTCTTACGCTGGATTCGTAAACGATTCTCTCGATTCCGCTGTTAAAAAACTTCGCGAGTTGGAGGATTCGGCTGCTATACAAAGCCCTGGACAACGCTGGCAATTCACCGCGCTTCCGAAATTCCAGGATTAGCGATGCCGCTTCCGCCGCATGCCTCAACGCGGCCGTAACTCCATTCGCCGTGATGGGATCGACCATCGACGCAGCTTCGCCTGCGATGAGCCAGTTCGGCCCGGCCACTCCTTTATGCGCCCGGCATCGATAGGACGTTACATTCAGCGGGCCGATCTGTCCAGCGGCCAGCATAGCTTTAAAGTGCGGATGCTTTTTCAATTGCTCCCGGAAAATCTCGTCCACGGAAAGCCCCTGTTCTCGTTTCGCCCTGGCAGTTGCTCCGGTGGTCACGTAGCCCACACTTACGGTGTCGGGATTAATCGGAATCTCCCAGACCCAATCCACGTATTCCGACGGTACGGGATCCATATACAGCGTAGTTCCATCCACGGCTTGCCGCACTGTGAAGTACGCCCACCATGCGATCTTTGGTGGTCCAAACTTGATCGCACGGAGTTGGAATTCGCGAGCCAGGACGGAGGCTGCAAATCCTGATGAATCAATGAACCATTTGGCAATGAAGGTCGAACCACCGTCGATTTTGACACAAAGAATTCTGTTTCCTTTCCGCTCCACACCTGTAACTTTGCCGCGGATTAACTTAACGCCTTGTGCCGCCGCCAGATTCGACAACTTTTCGTCCAGCCGCAATCGGTCCACATGCAGCGTCCGTAGTTCGACTCGGAAGGGCGCACGGGCGAGCCAAGCGGAGGGAATGTATTGCTCGGAGCAGCCATCGCCGAGTTGCAGAGTCACGTGGCGCTTCCACGTCGCAATCCGCTCGCTCACCAACTGTTCCATCGGTAGCCCCAATGCTTTCAGCAAGTCGGGCGCCGACCAGTCCAGCGATTCCCCGACTGCTTGCCGGGCGGCATCCGCCGGTTCAATGCAAGTGACGCTAAGTCCAGCCCTCGCGAGATGAAGCGATGCTGCCTTCCCCGCTAATCCCCCACCAATAACAATGACATCGCAAACGCTGGGGGATCCTTGAGAAGCCATTCGTTCAGTCCCTGACTAAGGTGGCTGGAATCTGGAATATTGTCGCAGGATTGCGCTGGTTCTGACAGAGGAATGTCCTCGTCTTGCCGGCCCCTATGCCGCGATCGTCTGTGCCCGTCTTCCGTCGAGTACTCGCAGAATCTGCTTAACTTGCCACAGATGGCGGCGTTGGTGAGCGGCGAGCATACGGAAGGCCCCGTAAACGTTGTAGCTTACAGGCGCGTACACCGGGCACTGTACCTGCACGCGGTCGATGGCAAGTCCGGCCGATGAACATATGGCTTCTGAGAGCCGTGATTGTGACTCCTCGAAAGCAACCCATGCGGCATCAAAATCTTTTTCCTGCGGCACTATTTGGGGGAGGACTTTGTATCGGAGCCGATAAGGCGGTTCCATATGGCGAATTAACAGCAGAGCAATCGTCCCTGTCCGGAGCGGGCGATCTGTGGCGAGTTTAGGGGCAGCCACCATTACCTTCGATATCGCCGGAAGAAACGCGTTGGTAGTCCGCGCAAGATGATCCATGCACTCCGCTGCGGACCAGGATTCCGGTTCCAACCGCGTCGTGAGGTCGGAGGCCGAGCGGCCAAGAAATAGCCTCCTGGCTTCAAGGGTGGCGCGCTGAATCTGTTCCAGAAGGCTGGCAAGTTGGAAGGGAGACGTGCTGGGGTGGGTAGCATCAACCGCGAAGGGGAAGAACTTTATCGCCGGGGAAGTCTTTTCCGCCAATCCTTCCAGTAGTCTCATGCACCCGCTCCCGCCATGTCGGACCCTGGTTAAAACCCAGAGTCTCTGCCTCAAAAGCATCGATCAAGATTTCACCTTGAGACATTAAGGGTGAAGGGCCCACGGGGCAATAGTATAAAAACGCTAGGGAGCACTATTCACAATTTACGGGGGGCCGCTCCGGCCCGCAATTAGTTCGAAAGGGGCTGCCGCCCTGCGCTTTCGTTTTGTCGTCTCCGGTAACCCGGATTAAGGCAAGTGCTGCTTTCCGCTTATTGACCCATTGCAAAACGTTCTCTCATTCACCGCACCAGACTTCAAAAGGCTGAAATTGGTTCGATTGATGAAAACAGCCGTTCCCATATCTTTCAATGAGTGAAAAGGCGATTTTTCGGCAACAACCGCATAACTTCCGAGTTGCCGACCAACCGGGAGTTAACTGTTGATCGTTGCCTAACGGAGCGGGAGCGAACGTTCGCGAGTGGGTCAGCCCGAGACTAAAATCCCTGACAACACCGGGGTTCCGGCCTCCGCGGCCACCACTTGGAAAGGCCAGCCCCAATAGCTGTGGAGTGCACTCCAAGCGAGATAAGACGCCACGCGCGCCTTATCTCGTCCCGTTTAAACTGGATCGCGCTCTAACGTTGGTGCGCCCCGCCATGCGAACCACCCCGATATCCCGGGAGGGCGTGTTCCGCCTTCCCTTCATGGCCAGCATCGCCTACGTTGCCTCGCCCATCCCGCGCCTCGTTTGCCTGGAAGTGGTTGAAGCGCTCCGCCCCGCGCTCCGGCAACGGTCCAGCATAACCGTGATGAGGATCAAAGCGGTTGTCGACATGGCCGAAAAAGCCGTGAGGGCCGTGAAACCAGGGGCCAGCTCCAAGAAACACCCCGCCAACGAACCAATCGGGCCCGTAGTATCCGTATGGAGCACAGTCATATGGGGCATAGTCGAAGTACCCGTAAGGACACACAGGGGCCGGGCCGATGTTTACGCCGACGGAAACCTGGGCTCGCGCCACGGGTGTACTGCACAAAAGAGCAATGGTGAGAGCTGCGAAAGCAAATGCACTGATTTTCAACATAATTCCTCCTTAGATTCGTTCAGAGTTTCAACCCTCGACAACTGAGGGCCAGCATAATACCCAAGGATCAGTAGCGGCAAGTCGACTTGCAGGAACCGATCTCGCACTTGGCATCGATTCTGGGCGGATTACGGCAAACAAGAACACACGCAACGCACTCGCAAACGTGGGTGTGTTCCTAATGCTTCGATCACAACCTCGATGCCGCTTGCGTTTGTAAGATGCTCTACCTTATCGCTGCGAATTCTCGCGGGTTGGTCGATCATGACCTTGGGGGACCATGAACCATGCAACCGCGGCACTC
>Ga0187847_10000704_pt1 | contig 34754 bp, 15 predicted proteins | sample June2016WEW_4_10_FD_132458 | JGI IMG/M metagenome (GOLD analysis project Ga0187847, IMG submission 132458) | Peatland microbial communities from SPRUCE experiment site at the Marcell Experimental Forest, Minnesota, USA - June2016WEW_4_10 | ecosystem: Environmental > Terrestrial > Soil >...
CTGGCCCGGCAACGTCCGCGAACTGGCCTCCGTCCTCGAAACCGCGCTCCTCGAAGCCGACAACGGCGTTATCCGCGCCCTCGACTTAGCCTTGCCTACCGGTCTTGAAGCGTCGGGCGCCGTAGCTCCCCTTTATGGGACTTGGCCAGGTGGGCCGAGCCTCGCTTCTGAGACCTGGGAGTCTGGCCCAGGTGGGCCAGCTCCTGCTTTTGGAATCTGCGACCCATCCCAGCTTCATGCCGATAACCTCAATCTGGACAATGTCATCCACCGTCATGTCCAATCCGTACTCGACCTAAACCGGGGCAACAAACTCCGCGCCGCCCGCCAGTTGGGTATTAGCCGCTCCACCCTCTACCGCATCCTCGGCAATGAAACCAACCTTGCGCACTGAGCGCCGGTCCCCGTAAATTCGTACGACTCGAACGCTCAAAACGGATCGTCCAGCAACCTTCAGGCCCCAGAATCGGCAGCCCAATCCCACCACTCGTAGGCCAGAGCCCTATTCATCCCATCCCGCTATGCACCCCAATCTCGTCTTTGGCGCCCCCAAAATCCAAAAATCCCTGCCACGCCCTTATCTGCCGACGCAAAAATGCCGATAGTAGTCGTGCAAGCTAACCATGGGGAGCAATTCGGCGTTGAAAACCGGCGTTCAGAAGGCTGCCGGTCCGGTTCGAAGCGGACGAGGTAGCCAAACATGATCAGGGAGCAACGAAAATACCCTCGTATTGAGTGTTCCGGCACTGCCGATGTCAAGGTCGTCGCCAATGAGCCGCCTTTGCCCGCAGACATCGTGAATCTCAGCGCAGGTGGGTGCCTGCTCGTATTGAAGGAGCCGCTCCCGCTCTCGCAAGACACCATCGTTGAACTGACCTTCAGAATCAATAATCTCGATGAATTCCGAGCGCCGGGCCAGGTGAAAGCAAAGCGATCGGACACCGCCATCGGCTTTCAATTTCCATCGCTCAGCGACACTCTCAGACAGCGGCTTCAGGAGCTGGTCGGCAACCTCGTCGAGTGCCTTCCAACCAGAAGCGCGCCCAGCGGTTACCGGGAAAAGCGGCGTCATCCCCGTCTCGGATGCACAGGTCCCGCCGCCGTCCAGGTCGTGGCCGGTGAGCCGTTCATTCCGGCCACCATCGTCGATTTAAGTGCAGGCGGATGCCGGATCGTATTGCGCCAGCCGCACCAACTGCCGGAGGACACACTGGTGGAACTCACTTTCAATATCCACCATCTCCCCTTTCGAGTGCGCGGCCAGGTCAAAGCAATTCGATCCGACAGGACGATCGGCTTTCAATTCACAGTACTCACCGATAGAGCAAAAAAGCAGCTAGATGACCTGATGAAGGAACTCATAGCGGACATTCGCCGGCGTCAAGCCGAGCGCAACGCAACCACGCCCAAGATGCGCCGCTGAAGCTCCGTTCTCTCTGACACTCAAATGCCAGATCGTCCTCTGACGGATGTGTCCGGCGCAAAATCGAGAAGCGTCACCACGGTACGGACGAGTGTCGACATGGCTGCGGAGTAGGGGCAGGAGGAAGTATCCCGAACGAGTTTCTTCTCAATCGAGTTTTCAAACTTAATCGTCCCGCAAAAGTTCGCGTGTCACGTCCGGAGAGCGGCATCTTCCGGGATGGCCTCGCGTATCGTTAGCATCGGACTGGGGATGAACAAGATTTATCGTGTGAAAGTCATGATCCAATTTGTCTCCCAGGTCTTGCCAGCATCGTCGGAGAACGCCTGTTCGAAGCGGCTCGAGCTCTGGGTAAGGGCGGAAAACCCATTGCGGGCCATAATGACTCTTCCCTGGAATTCTTCCTGGTCGTAGAACTTCCCCTCTCCGAGCACAAACCTGCCAACCATGGGAGTTGTCAGGACGGGGTCTGCGCCGTTTGCCCAGTTCAGGCTCCATTGATGCGATTGCGGGTTGAAGAGCCGCAATCCAACACCTTCGATGTGCCCCGCCGGGCCGCTCGCTTCAAGCTCGAGAAGGCTCGCGCGCCCTCCCCAGATTCTGCTGACTTCGGAAGTACCGTCGTAGTCGGTCCAGGTGTTCGAACCAGTGAGAGGTTTTTGCAGGCGCCGGATATGGGTCTTCCATACGCCAAAGTTGAAATCGAAATCGTGCGCGCCATCTTCCGTACCCGAGCCGGGAGGTGAGGTAATTTCATCGCCACTCGATGTCCCTTCCTCGCGCGTCAGTGTGGCTATGAAATTCGGCTCCCAGGTTTTGCCGCCGTCATCGGAAAAAGATTGTTCAACGTGGTGGAAATCTGGAGTAATGTTCGACCACACGAAACGAACAAATATGGTCCGCCCGTTGAATGATTCCTGGTCGAAGAGTTCGCCATGGCCGTTCTTGAACTCTCCGATCTGAGGTTGATTCATTACGCCCGCTGCGCTGTCGACAAAGTACTGACCCCACTGATGCGCCTGCGGATTATATAAAAACAGTGTGAGGCCTTCGAAATGTCCGGTCGAACCATCGGCCTCGATCTCCTCCAACTGCGCGCGCCCATTCCAAACTTTTCGGACGTGCACAGTTCCATTCAGGTCCACCCAGTCGCTGGAGCCGGTAAGTGGATGCAAGAGTCGCCGAATATGAGTCTTCCATGTCCCTATATTGAAATCGAAATCGTGCTGCCCGTCCCGCAACTCACTGGACGCTGGCTGCTCAGGCGTTGCTGCCACAACTTGGACAAGCGCGTTCATTGAGAGCAAACATCCAACGAGCAGACTCGTAGGGGAAATTCTTCTGATCTTCCGAACAGGGCTCAGAGCCTTCTTCTCAATCATGATCCGTCCTTCGGTGCGAGTGGGAGCCGCCATCGATCGCAGCTTGCTGGCGAATAACGAATCCGCCACACTTATAAAGATCAAGCGCAGCGTGGTATTTTCAAAGAGCCACTTTACGATTGGAATTCACGATACCACTTTCCGAAAATAGCGAACCTCTCTTTCGACAGGTCTACCTCGGCATGCGGAAGGCCATCTTAACCGGCAGCCTGTCCGCCGGAGAACGACTACCCTCAACGCGCGATTTGGCCGAACAACTTGGCATTTCCCGCACGGTAGTGCTTTTGGCTTACGATCATTTGCTTGCTGAAGGATTCGTCGAAGGGCGTCGCGGATCGGGTACGTATGTCTCTTCCAGCCTGAGCCGAAATACAACTGGATCATTCAAAAAGTCCCCGAATTTATCACTTTCGCGTTTTGGTAAGGCTGTGGCCAAAGCAGCAAACAAACTTGACTTCCCCAATCGGCCACCCTCACGGCTTCGATATGACTTCGCGTTTGGCCGCAGCGACATGTCGATCTTTCCCTTCGAAGCCTGGCGGCGCATCTTAATGCGACACGCATCGAAAACATCGATTCGCGAAGTGGATTACGGCTCGCCTGCGGGGCTGCCGACATTACGCGAAGCGATCTGCCTTCATTTGCGGCGCTCAAGAGCCGTGGTGTGCGACTCGTCCGAAGTGATTATCGTCAGCGGGGCTCAACAAGCCCTCGATCTGGTAGTCCGAGTGCTTGTTGAACGAGGTGCTTCCGTGGCAATCGAAGATCCTCAGTACCAGGGAACTAGAGAGGTACTTCGTGCCGCTGGCGCGCGTCTGTTACCGGTGCCTGTCGACCGGAGCGGTTTGGATCCAACTAAACTCCCCGACCGGGCCAAAGCCATCTTTGTCACTCCATCGCATCAGTTTCCAACTGGTGCGATCCTTCCACTCAACCGGCGTATCGAGCTCATCGAATGGGCTTGCCGCAAAAATGCCGTCATCATTGAAAACGACTATGACGGAGAATTCCACTACGAGGGAGGGCCATTGGAATCGCTTCAGGGACTCGACGCGGAAGGCCGGACTGTTTACATCGGAACGTTCTCGCGCACAATCTTCCCCGCTCTTCGCATTGGCTTCATGGTCGTTCCCAAATCACTAGCAATGACGTTTACGACGGCCAAATGGCTTGCGGACCAGCACTCAGCTGTTCTGGAGCAACAAACGCTGGCGGAATTCATCACCTCTGGCCTCTACGAGCGTCATTTACGTCGTCTGCGCCGCAGGAACGCAGATCGCCGCGAGGCTTTGCTCATAGCAATTCGCGAGCACTTAAGAGATCGCGTGGAAGTGAGCGGGGACGGCTCCGGAACGCATGTAATTCTCTGGCCCAAAAAACGTGTTTCGGAGGACGAGGTAATCGCTAAGGCAGTTTCACAAAGCGTGGGACTTTATCGCATTTCTCAATACTATTTGAAAAAGGCATCCCGCACAGGCTTCATGCTTGGTTACACAACATTGAGCGAAGCTGAAATTCAGAAAGGGATTCGCCTGTTAGCCGGAGTCTTGTAGACACTTCACAGCGGATCGGGCTCCAGCTCATTCCAGCCTATTTCGTCGAAGGATTCGCCGGTGGCTGACCCGCGCTTGCAGGCGGAACAATGCCGTTCATGCGAAGGCACTCCACCATTTGTCCGTAATGGTCCGAGGCATGCAACAAGCTGAAAATGGCCAGAGCCAGGCGCGTATTGAGAGATGGGATCGTGATCGGCAACTTATCCAGCGGTGTGAACGCATTGCCACTGTTGAGCGTCGCCATAGCTTTGTGACCCAGCACGAAAGATCCTTTGAGATATTGAACGATCTGCTCCTTCGTCTGCAAATTTTCAGCACCATTTGCAGCCCCGTCCACCGTGACACCTGCAGGCGGATCCTGCCCGAGGATTGCACTGTACATGACGAGGTTTGCCGTAGCTGCGTGCCGAACTTCGAGCGCGAAGGTCCTTACCCCCGTAAAGTTGGCGCCGGCGGGCGCAAATGAGTATTTGTCTTCCGGCATAGCCTCGGCCGCCGCAACGAACCGCCGCCCGACCATGCCCAGCTGCGCTTCCGCCATCGAGGCCGTCGTCTGGGGCGAAGCCGGTTTCGTCGGGGCAGGCTGCTGCGACGCTGCGGTCAGGCAGATAGCGAGCATCGCTAAAATGACCCGAGTCGATCGGAGAAGTGTGCCGGGTGTGCGGTTTTCAATTCTCATGGCAACGAAAAGATATCCTGTTGCACTGGCCGCAATAAAGGTCCATCTTTGCATATGCTTCGTGATACCACTTCAAGCCAGGAAGACAGTAAAGGCAGGACATCAAGCGTCGGAAAGGCATCCGCAATCACCCTCCATAAACGGAAGCTCGTCGCCATTCTGTCCGAATTCATCTCCACGTCAGGGCAGCTGCTCCATTGGCTCAAGCCCCAGATATCCAACGGAACACGCATTGCGAAGTGCGACGTCATTCTCCTCGGAGCGTTTCCAATGGGTCAGCAAACGCCGCGCGGCGAGCGGGGATGAGCGCGGCGATAGAGCCGGTAGATACGAGTACGAGACTTGCCATGATGATTGCGAGCGAATTCACTCCGACAGATCCGTACAGGAAGTGACCTGCAGCGCGCACCGCGAGAACCGATAGAATTGCCCCGGGCAGGATGCCGGCGAGCAGGATACGCGCAGTCTGACCGACAATGAGCATCTGAATGTGGCGACGAGTGGCTCCAAGTGCCAGGCGTATGCCGAACTCGCTCTTCCGGCGCGCTGTGCGGGACGACATGACACCGTAGAAACCTATGGCGACGAGCAACAGCGTGAGGCTCGCATAGATTCCTGCGAGCCGGGCAAGGAGCTTTTCTGTGCCAAGGTCGCCGTTCAGCTCTGTAACCAAGGGCACGATTTCGCTGATAGGCAGAGTGGGATCAACTTCATACAGCGCGTGACGCACACTATCCGATAACTGGCGCGGATCACCCACGGCCCGAACTCGAATGCTATTTACCGGTGCAGGGTTCTGATTGATGCTCATGTAAACCACTGGCGGAGCCTCGCGCTCCGCACCATTCACGCGCGCATCCGCCACCTCACCCACAATCAGAAACTTGTGATCATCTGGTGCCGGCACATAACCAACCCACTGGCCAACCGGGTCCGCATCTCCAAACAATTGGCGCGCGTACGCATGGCTGATGATCGCCACACGCTGCGTCTTGTCCGTATCACTCGAAGAGAAATCGCGCCCGCGCAGAATTGGAATGCCGAGCGTGGAAAAGAAGCCGAGGCCTACATGATCTTCTTGCCCATGCACCTGCGCATCCGTAAGATTGTTACGTCCATGCACGTAGAGCGCTGTAATCCAGCCGCAGTGGATGCCACCGCACATTTCTACGGCTGCGCTGCGCACACCCGGAAGTGCCTGCAGGCGCTCCTGTATCTGGCTATAAAGCTCGGGCAGCATTTCGCTATGATCGGTGTACCTCGGCTGATGCAGCTCCGGGCGCACAATCAGCACATGCTCACGATCCATGCCCACATCTACAGTTTCCCAGTGCACCAGCGTCGCAGCGAAACATCCCGACATGGTGGAAAGCAAAAGCGAAAGACTTACCTGCGTGCAAAGCAGCACATTGGAATGCACGCGCTGGCGTGAGGTTTGGGAAATACCAGCAACTTTAGCGCGCGATCCTGCCGTCTGCGCAACGCCGGTACGGATGAAGATGACCGCCGGAAGAATGCTGAAGCACAGCAGCGACAGCAGCATAAGCCCTACGCCGAGGGCCGCAACAGCCAAGCTCGGATGCAGGTCGAACGTGAAAAGAGCATTGCGATTAGAAGCCCAGCGGACAAGAATGCCGCTGGCCGCGCGGCCCAGCACAAACGCGCACACAGAGCCGGCAGCAACTAGCAGCGCATCCTCAAGAACAATCTGACGAATAAGCCTGCTTCTGTTGGCTCCAAGCGCCATACGCACGCTGAGTTCATGCGCACGCGCATGGAGCCGCGCAAGCTGAAGGTTCGCTAGATTCAGACAGCCCACTAAAAAGATGGAAGCTGAAAGCGCCATGAGGAACGTCAAAGGAGCCGTGAATCTTTTTCTCATGCCGTTCTCGCTGAGCGGCGCTACTTCGGTCTTCACATTCAGGAGCGCGGCTTTCACAACCGGATCAGCAGTCGCTTCCGTCATCACCTCACGATCGTTGCGAAAAGCCTGATCCCAATGCGAAAGCACCGCGGAGCGGCGTTCTGGCGGAATGCGTGCCATGAGCACAAGCCAGAAGATCGTGGGCTGGTTATACCAGGGCTTGTTGAGCGATACATCATGGCCTGGCCCAAGCGAGTCCCATGGAACGGCCAATGCGCCGGTGCTTTGCAGAGCAAGAGGTAACCAGATGTCGGGAGCATAGCCCGTTCTGTCGCCGAGGAACCTCTGGTGCGCTACGCCAATGACAACAACTGCGCGGTCATTGAGAAGAACGTGCTGGCCCACGGCCTGCTGCGCAGAGCCGAACGTGTTGCGCGCAAAATCGTAGCGAAGCACCACAGGCCACTCACTCTGGCCCATGCGTTCATCGGCCTGCACGAACAACCGCCCCACTGCAGGCGCAATGCCAAGCCCGCCGAAGTAGTTGTCAGAGACAAGCGTACAGGCGGCCTTTATCGGCGTGCGGTTGGGAAGCTCAAGCGTGGCATCCTGTGCATAAGCGGACGCCATCAAAGGAACATCGGGAGTGGAAGCGCGAAGGCGCTGGTACGCGGGATAAGAAACCGTCCAGCTCTGATCGAAGGGGCTGCGCGCAGCGTGGATTCTGACAACCTCTTCCGGATGAGGAACAGGCAACTCGGCCAGAATCACTGCATAGAGTAGCTGAAACACGCCAAGATTCGCGCCGATGCCGAAGGCCAGCGTGAGCAGCGCCGTTGCCGTGAACGCAGGAGCGCGACGAAGCTGGCGGAGCGCATAGCGGGTATCATGAAGACAATTTTCCAGCCATAGCCACCCCCAGCGTTCACGCGTCACGTCCTCGATAAGGGGCAAGTTGCCGAGTTCACGCACTGCAGCTGCGCGGGCCTGCGCCGGGTCCTCACCATCAGCAACACGCTCAGCGATCGCCATTTCCAGGTGCGATTCGAGCTCTTCGGATAGGTTCTCCTTTGCTCGTTCCCACGGCCAATGCATCACGGCTGCACCTCCGGCTCCATCACAGCACCAAAAGCACAAACCATCTGGAGCCAGCAATTGTGATCAGCAGTGAGCTGCTTTTTCCCGAGAGCGGTGAGTTGGTAGTACTTTGCGCGCTGTTTGCTTTCGCTCAGTTTCCAATTCGACTTTACCCATTTCTGTCGTTCGAGACGATGCAGAGCCGGGTACAGAGAACCGGTCTCCACGGTGAGCACTTCGCTGGACCGGCTGCGGATCAATTGTGCAATGGCATAGCCGTGCATTGGCTCACGCAGCAGAGCCTTTAAGACGAGCATGTCCAGCGTTCCCTGCAGAAGCTCAATACGATTCTGGTATTTCGGAGTCTCCGTCACTTGACTGTAGACATTCTACGGCCATGGATGAAGACTGTCTACCCCTATGCTGACACTCTTCCGAATCAGGTCGCATACCTCGCCGAAACCCAGTGTGCCTGCTTTTCAGATCAACGCGCGTATCATCGCCGATGACCTTCTCGACAGCTGATCACCTCTACGCAGTTGATCGGCAACTACGGAGTGATCATCGTAAAGACCGGCGTTACTTCTCTGAGCGAAACCGCCAGGAAATTGACCCGCCCACCCATGACACCATGCGTATGCCAACGCTTTGCTCGTTCGTCCCGCAGGCGAAGTCGTTTTGAGCACCGCTCGGACCAGACGCAGGTGCGCAGTACGGAATCGTACCCAACTGCCAACCGGGATTGAACGATTCGGTAGTCTGGCCGGTGTAACCGCGAGCCAGCATTCCGTTCACGCCTAGCTCCAGTCGGCTATTCAAGAAAGGACGCACGATCGCCAACCGCGTCTCGCCCACCGGAATCGCTTCGAATCCGCCCAGGTCCAATTGCTTGTGACCCACGTACTCGTACTCGCCGCGTCCATGCAGGCCCAGAGGAAGCCGGTCAAGTGTTGCAAGGGCATCGAAAATTGTACGTGGCGCCTCAGGAGTAATCTGCGCGGGAATCGGAGTGCCATCGATAGTCGCGCCAAGGAGGCGTGCGTCCGCTTTCGAGAACACTGCTTGCAGGGTTCCGAACGTGCTGAATTGATGGCGTACACTGGCGGTGAGAAACTTTAGCGTGCCCGGTCCCAATTCATCCGGCGTACCGTTGTCGGGATCGATCTTCCCAGTGGTTTCCGTGTTCGTGATCCCTCCTATTGTCAGTCGCACATCGGTTGCAGAGAATTGTTTTTCGAGCACCAGCTGCTCAGAGTGCGAGCGCTCGAACGGAGAAGGCAGCTTGGTAGAGCCGGTCAGTCCTTTGCTTGAGCCAGCCTGCTCCTGGGCTACGGAGATGCGCGGATCCTGCGTGAAAAAAGCCTGCCCGATGCTGAATGAAGCGGAAGGAAGCCAGTGCGCGGCACCTGATCCTGGCGTCCACGCCAGCGTGGCCTTGGGGGCCAGGAAGGTCTTCCACTCGTCGAATGAAAAAGCAGAATTCAGTATGTCGCTATTTTTCAACTCGATCGTGTCTGGTCTCAGGCCAGCATAAAAGTGCAGATGTTTACCGAGGTCTCCATGCAACGCTACATAGGGAGTTACATCGCGGATGGTCACGTTGCTAGACAACACTTTGATAAACGGACCGTAGACCGTCGCTATATCAGATAGATAGTGGTCCAGGTTGTCTCGGTGAATGTCGTCTTCGTGGTAGTCCAGACCGGCCATCGCCTGGAGCCCGCTTGTTTTCAAAATGGACCCAAACGTATGTGTCTCTCGTGCCTCCGCGCCTTCCACTGTGCGGAACTCGCTCTGCCGAATCAGCCCCTCACCGAAGTTCGAATAGAGTGCCAGATTGTACGTGCGGAAGAATCCTGAGAAGGCGACCTCGTCGCTCGGTCTGAGCTTCCAAATGTCGTCGACTGCCAGGATCGAAGAGTGCGTCTGATCAAACTGACGTCGATCGACCGTGTCTCCCAACTCAAGTCCATATCCCACCGGAACCAGATTTCCCTCATGCGACTTACCCCAGTATCCTAGACTGAAAAGCGTGATCTCGTGCTTGCCTGGATCGAAAACGCGCAGCGCATTCCACTTAAATTGCTTGCGGTGTTCCAATCGCTGCATCAGGCCATTGCCATAGTTCACTTCAAAGGCCAGCCACTCTTTCTTCGCTGGGTTTTCAGGCGCAAAGCCTGCCGCCAAATCCGCATCTCGGTAGTCCCCTGTGAGGGTGAGGAAACGATTCAGTTGCGGGCGCAGGCCATAGGTGGCCGCCAAGTTCAGCGCATGATTGCCTTCGAGAACGTTGAAAGCGCCGCCATCGGTCGTTACGCTTCCCAGCGCTCCGGAGACATATATATTCGGATCGGCGTAGCCATTGCCGTGCGCGTTGGCGGAGAGGTTGTTTGTCACCAGGTAGCCGCCCACCGCGATGTACTGTGCAATCGGTTCGCCGTGATCACCTGCCACGCCTGGGACAAAGTACTGCGGCGCCTTGATTCCACCAGACGCGGTTTCGATGGGAAGACCGGGAATCGAGATCGGCGCTCCCGGCCGTCCTGGATTGGCATCCAGCAACTCTTCCCGAACAAGAACTTTCTGTGAGGGATCGGGCGAGGTGAGCGCGATCTCGCTCAAGTTTGCCGTGACAACAACCTCTTCAGCTACTGCCGATATTTGCTCCAGCTGCAACTGGATGTTTGTATTCGAGGCGTTTAAATCCACCTTGCGTGTTAACGGCACAAAACCGACAGCTCCCACGCGCACGGTGAAGGCGCCCCACGCAGGCAGCGCGATGGTAAATCCGCCATCGCTCCGGGATGTGCAGGTCAGCCGCGCTCCTGAGGCGGCGGCGAACTCGATGTATGCCCCCGCCAGCGGGTGACCGGCTGGATCGAGGACAGTTCCAGTGACGTGGCTGTTGGTCGCATCCGCAACCGCCGCACGAGCGCAGACCAAGATGAGAATCGCCAGTATTACGAGTCTCATATTCGTGCTACCAGCTTTCAACATCACTCACCCTGTAACCGGTATACGCGATATCACGTACACCTCTGCCCAAACAACTGAGTTTTCACGGGGAAGAATCATCGTAGCACGAATGCATAATTCATGCTACTGCTTACGTATTCTTTCTCCGTCTCTGTGAGTACGCATGGACTGCGTCTCTGGATTGCGGGAGTCGAGGGAACTTTATTTTTCGTTGCTTGTGCAATCCAAGTCCGAGGCCGCAGCGTACTCAATGAAACGAGCGGCGAAACCCTGAGCCGTCAGCAATCTGCTTTCTCTTGGCTAAGGTCGTCCCGTTCCCCAACACAACCAAGTGAATTAGGAGAGCCACATGTCCAAACTCAAGTCCGCAGTCGGACTGGCGTTGAGTCTGCTGCTAGCCGTTCCACCCGGCGCGTTCGCGTCGAGCCATCGCGAAGCGCCTGTCACCGCCCTGGATCACACCGCTGACATCACGGATTTCTACGCGTTTGTTAGCTACGACCATCCGGATCGGGTCACCTTCGTCTTGAACGTCGATCCGTTTCTGCAGCCGAGCAATGGTCCGAATTACTTCCCCTTCGACCCGTCGCTCGTGTATCAGATCAAGGTTGACAACGATCATGACGCGCGGGCAGACGTCGTCTTCCAGTTCCGTTTTCAGACCCACATTCTCGATGCCGGTCTCCCTGTTGGTCTCGCAGGGGCGGGCAACGGGATCGACGCACCGGCAAACTCGCCATCGCCAATCAAGCCCGGAACGCCGATCGTGCCACCCGCGATTACTTCTCTCACGGGCGCGGGCGCCGCGGGTTTGAGCTTGCAACAGACTTTCACCGTGAACATGATCAAGGGCGATCGCAACATCGCTTTGACAAATTCCACCGGCAGCCCGCTGATCGCTGTTCCCAGCAATGTGGGTCCGCGCACCATGCCGAACTATGACAAACTGGCCGCTCAAGGAATTTACAACCTTGAAGGCAGGGACGGTGCTTCCGATATCCGGGTCTTCGCCGGTACGGCAGCGGATCCTTTCTTCATTGACCTGGGCGCAACGTTCGATAGCCTCAACTACCGCGCGGGTACTGGCGTTGAAGCTCTCACTGCTGAACAGGACGCCGACGATCAGCTCAATTCCGCGCCGAATTCCGTGGCCGGTTTCAACGTCAACACCATAGCTATCGAGGTCCCCATCACCCTGTTGACCAGCGATGGCGCTGTACACTCCGCCACAGACCCGAAGGGAACCATCGGCGTCTGGGCGACAACCTCAAGGCCAGAAGTCACCATTCGTACAAACCATGGCCCCGTTGAAAACTTTGGCCGCCTGGCCCAGATTCAACGCTTTGGCAATCCACTGATCAACGAACTGGTCATTGGCACGGGCAGCAAGGATTTCTGGAGCATGTCGGATCCGGTCAATGACAGCCAGTTCGCTAACTTCGATTTGGATCCCCTTATTGCAAGAGTGTTCAACACCGTCTATGGATTCAACATCCCCACTCCACCTCGCACTGATCTTCTGCCTCTGGTCACTTATGCGGCGCCGATCGCACCCAAGGGCACCCCAGCCGGACCAATCGCAGACCTTATGCGGCTCAACACCGGTGTGCCTCCCACGCCGATGGCTCAGCGAAAGCGTCTGGGCCTTATCGCAGGCGATCCCGCCGGCTATCCAAACGGCCGCCGTCTCACGGACGATGTCGTCGACATCACGGAGCGTGTGGCCATCGGCGGCATTCTCGCCTCTGGCTTTGATGTCGCGCCGAACAATTTGCTCGGCGATGGCGTCAACGCTCCCGATGTTCCTCCTCAAGAGACGTTCCCGTATGTGCACTTCGCATACAGTGGACGCGACAGCCGCCATATCAGCCCCGGCGATCCCACGGGCTGCGGAGACCAGCCGAATTCTTTGAGCGCGCAGAACGCAGATGCTCCGCCGGCAAACCAGGGTGGTCCCGCACCTTGCCCCGTCAACTAGTCTCCATCAACGTTTAACAAGACCCAATAGGGTCTCTTGAACACAACCCAGTTCTCTGCGCAGAGTTCTTCTCTCTGCGCAGAGAACCACGTAGAAAGACCTCTGGTGAATGGGACCTTTATGAAATCGATCTACGTAGCACTCGTCACTCTCTGCATATTCTTCTCCAGGCCGGCACTCACCCAGCTAGCGGCTTCGGCTGTTGCAGATCGGCAGAGCCCGTCCAGCGAGTCAGTCGCTCAGGAAGAGAGCCCCGCACTACAGCGAATCGCAGCGGCACAGCGGCAGATCAAGGCTGATCCGAAAAGGGTGCAGGCCCACAACGAACTGGCGATCGGCTTTATACGGCGAGCTCGCGAAACCGCAGACCCCAGCTTTCTGACGGATGCGGACGCCGCTCTCGCTGAGGGATTGAAGTTAGATGCAACTGATTTCCAGTTACAGAAAACTCAGGTCGCCCTCATGTTGAGTCGGCATGAATTCGCTCAAGCAATGGAGCGTGCCGCGGCTCTCCACCGTCGCACGCCAGACGATGTGATGACCTATGGCTATCTCGCCGAAGCAAACATCGCCCTCGGAAACTATCAGGAAGCTGAAACGAATGCGCAGTGGATGATGAACATGCGGCCCAATAATACTCCGGCACTCTTGGTCGGGGCTTCGTTGCGAACGGTATACGGGGATCTACGCGGCGCGATTGATTTTCTGAACCGGGCATATTCGCAGACATCTCCAACTGAAGTCGAAGACCTCGCATGGATTGCCAACCAGATCGCTTCAATTCAGATTGATTCCGGCCAAAATGATGCGGCAGCGCAGACTCTGCAGCAGTCCCAACAGGTCTACCCTGGCTATGTTTACACCATGGAGAATCTCGCTCGCGTCCGCATGGACCAAAATCGCGCGAACGACGCAATTCAACTGTGGATGCAGGCCGCGCGCATTGATCGCGATCCGCACGTCCTTTATGAATTGGCAATAGTGCAGGAAGCGGCCGGACTGACGACGGACGCTCGTGCCACATATGCCGAATTCGAAAGACGGGCGAGTGCGTCTGAAACTGCCACTGACGACTCGAAGCTAGATCTCATCTCGATGTACGCGGAAGACCCTGCAACTGCACCTAAAGCACTGACACTTGCGCAACAACGGATTGCGGAGCTTCACGATGTGTGGACGCTGGATGCGTACGCGTGGGCGCTCTACGCCAACGGTAAGTACCAGGACGCAGACGCCGCGGAACAGAAAGCACTCGCAGTTGGAATCCAAAACGCCCGGCTCTTCAATCATGCGGGCCACATTGCGCAGAAACTCAACCACGCTGCAGACGCTACCAAGTATTTCCAGCTTGCCGTACAGACAGATTCTCTCTCTGAATATTCTGTGGATGCGCGCAGGTCCGTCGGCTTAGAAGCAGACGCAGACAACCATGAGCGCAAGGCATCTCAGTTCGAGCCTGGGAGTACCCAATCTCCGATCTCCTCACTTCATCCATCTTCGAGCGCTGCGAATCAATCTGATCCCCCGGCAGCGTCGAACATTGTTGAAATATCGAGAATCGCACCGGCCTTCGCTCCCGTACCTGAGGCTCTGCTTACACCTCAACAGACTGGAACCGACCACCTCATCCATTCAGCACAGGTCATAGTGGCACGCAATCCGAAGGACGCTCAAGGATATGCGGCATTGGGCGCCGCGTATTTCCAGCGCGCCAGGGAGACCGGCGACGTAAGCGACTATCAGCTCGCTGAAGAATCGCTCAACAAGTCGCTCGATCTCGATTCCGCAGATTTTTCGGCAGACGCTGCGCTGGAGTCGATGGCGGAAGTATGCATGGGTGAGCATCGCTTTACAGACGCACTCAGCTACGCGCAGAGGGCGCTCTCTCTCGGCACCGGCGACGTCTCGCCCTTCGCCATCGTCGGCGATGCATACGCGGATATGGGCGAGTACGACAAAGCCGGTCTCGCATATGGCCGGCTGACTCCTCGCGATATGACTCTTTCACCGCGAGCTGCCTATGCGCGAGACAGCCGTCTCTCGTATCTCAAGTTCATTGCCGGAGACACGCGCGCGGCCATCGATCTCATGAACACCGCGGTCACGGAGGGAGTTGAGGCTCAACTCCCAAGCGAGAATCTCGCGTGGTTATATTACGAGTTGGGAGAATACGAAACGCAGGCAGGCGACCCCGCCTCCGCCGATGCGGCATATCTCGCGGCGCTCAACACCCACCCCGGGGACTATCGCGTCTTGGCCGCACTCGCCAAGCTCAGGGGAAACAATGGCCGATACGCTGAAGCGGTTCTGCTTTATCAGAAGGCCATAGCCGTTGTGCCCATGCCTATCGCTATTGCAGAGCTTGGGGATCTCTATGCAAAGTCCGGGAATCAGGTGGAAGCGCAGAAGCAGTACGCTCTGGTTGAGTACATCGGACTGCTTGGGCACATCAATCAGGTACTACACAATCGCGATCTGGCGTTCTCCTACGCCGATCACGATATGAAGCTCGCCGAGTCGCTGGATCTTGCGCAGAAAGAGCTGGAAGTCAGGCGCGACGTATACACATGGGATACGCTTGCGTGGGCGCTCTATAAAAACGGCAAGTTCGTTGACGCCGCCAAGGCAAGCGAGAAAGCGATGCAATTCGGCACGCGAGACTCGCTCCTCCTATTTCACGCAGCAATGATTGCCGATCGCATAGGGAAGACAGAACAGGCGCGCAATGAACTGAGGGAGTCCCTCCAGATCAACCCACACTTCCATCTGATCTACGCAGATGCGGCGCAACAAAAACTTCGCGCACTCGAGCCGCAAATCGCATCAAAAGGAGGCTCGAATGCTCAACTTCGCTAGAAGGTCGGGCAGATTCTTCTCATTGCTCTTCTTGTTGAGCCTCTGTCGTCTGGCTTCAGCTCATCCCATGGGCAATTTCAGCGTCAACCACTACTCCAAAATCACTGTGGAGAGTGACCGGATCCGCGTCGACTACTTCATCGACTTGGCAGAAATTCCCACCTACCAGGAATTGCAGCAGGCGAATATTTCAGCAACTGCAATCGATCCCAATTCAGCAGCGGTCCTTCGTTACGTTTCAGCCCGAGGCCTGGAACTGGGTCAGGGCCTGACTCTCGATGTGGCAGGTAAACCCACTCCTCTTCGCCTGATCTCCAGCGGCGTCATCTTTCCTCCCGGCGCGGGCGGTTTGCCCACAATGAAAATGGGTTTTGTCTACCAGGCGGCCTATTCGTCGACTCCAGCTAGTTTCAACCGGCAGTATCTCAGTCTTCAATATGCGGACAACAACTACCCAGGCCATTCCGGATGGAAGGAGATCGTCGCACTGGCATCAGCAGGTTCGTTGCTTCAAAGCTCGGTACCGACGACAGACCGCAGCTGTGAGTTGAGCAACTATCCAACCGATTTACTAACCAGTCCGCCGCAAGTGATCGATGCCTCTCTGGTAGCGACACTGCCTCCGTTTCCAGCAATCGTCTCGATTAAGCAGTCAGCCCGCACAATGCCTCCAATAACGGATCCCTCACTTGCCCGGACAACCTTATCTAGTCATACATCGGGACCAGTCGGAATCGCACCGAAGAAAACTGTAACTCCGCCTGCCTCAACGTCGAATGAGTCTTCACAAACTGCATCGGCATTGACTGCCATGCATCTCCAGGCCAATCGGCAATTGACGCCACGGAGCAGATTTACGGAACTGATTCAAACTGAGCACCTGAGCGCGTGGTTCCTGTTCACCGCGACTCTCATCGCCATCTGTCTGGGAGGGCTTCACGCATTGGAGCCAGGCCACGGCAAAACGATCGTCGCCGCCTATCTCGTCGGTTCCAAGGGCACAGCGCGTCACGCGGTTCTGTTGGGCATCATTGTCACCGCGTCGCACACCGCCGGCGTATTCGCTCTCGGAGCGATTACGTTGTACGCGTCGCGTTACATTGTGCCCGAGCAACTCTATCCGTGGCTCAGCGCACTATCCGGCATGACGATTACAGGGCTCGGTTGCTACATACTGCTACGCCGCTTGACTGGCACAGGCACCGATCATTCTCACGCTTCCGGCTCATCTCACGGTGACTGGAGGTTTTGGCGACGTTCTGCCGGGGCTACCGCAATAAGTACTCCTGCACAAAACACCACAACTCCGACACGGTCTGTAAGCATGACCCAACTCCTTACTTTGGGAATCACCGGCGGAATCATCCCATGTCCCGCCGCACTGATAGTGCTATTGAGCGCATTCGCATTGCACAGAATCGGACTGGGTTTCTTCTTGATTGTGGCCTTCAGTGCCGGGCTTGCCACCGTCCTCATTGGATTCGGCATGTTGGCGGTGTACTCGCGCCGCTTCATCGCTCGCCTTCAGATCGACGGACCACTCACCAAGCGTTGGCTCCCCGCCGCGTCCGCCGCATTCATATCAGTCCTTGGTCTGTTGCTCACAATTCAAGCTCTTTCATCGGTACACCTCGGCATGTACCTGATTTCCAGAGAGCGGCTAGGACCACTCTTGTTCGTTACTGGTCTGGGCTTGATCCTCGGCATGAGACATTCCACCGATGCCGATCACGTGGTTGCCGTTTCAACCATCGTCAGCAAGCAACAGAGTATCCGCGGTGCGGCCTTCATCGGTTCCATCTGGGGATTGGGCCACACCATCACAATCTTCATCGTCGGTTCGCTCATCATTCTCTTCGGTGTAGAGATTCCGCCGCGCTTGGGATTATCGATGGAGTTCAGCGTCGCAATCATGCTCATTCTTCTCGGCGTCCTGAACTTGAGCGGCATCATGCAGAAGATGACGAGCTACTTGACTCCGCTGATTGCGGGACGCACGAACACTCCCGATTCGCCACAGGCGAACCGAACGAAATCGACGATGGATAAGTGGCTCGACAATTCGATTGGCCGATTCGGCCTCTATCAATGCTTGAGGCCTCTCATCATCGGCCTTGTTCATGGGCTCGCCGGGTCCGCGGCTATCGCGTTACTAGTCCTGTCAACAATTCACAACCCCGTCTGGGCCACGGTCTATCTGCTCATCTTCGGCACAGGAACCACAATTGGCATGATGTGCATGACCGCTGCAATCGCGGTTCCATTTGCATTTGGGGGGCATCGCTTTACCAGGCTCAATCGCTACTTCGGAGTTGCATCGGGAATGGCGAGCCTTTGTTTCGGTACTTTCCTGGTCTACCAGCTTGGTTTTCTCGGTGGGCTTTTTACCAGTCATCCACAGTGGACTCCGAGGTAGCCCTGTCGTACTTTGTTCAGTTCCAGTCCGTCTTCCGAGTGACAGCTTTATAGAGCACCCTCGTGTGCCTCGCTGAACTTACTTTGAGATCAGCAACAGCAGAGACTCGCCGCACTGGCTGTAGCTGCTTCCCCCGCCACCGATCAAAGCTTCATTGCCAGGTGTAACGAAGGTGTTGGGTCCGTCGTTCCAGTTACAAGTATCAGTGACTCGGTACCAGTTGGTGCCTGTGGGCGGCGGCGGCAACGTAAAAGTGACACTGCCCGACCACCCGTTATAAGCGATATATATTGAGTTGGTGTCGCCGAAGGTAGGTCCGTTGATTGTATAGGCGAGTGCGTGGTTATTCGCATTGTTCCAATAGCTCGCATCGGCAACAGCCCCGCTGGGCTCGTACCATACCACCCGACTGGAGGTGTACCAGGTCACCGGCCGAAGTGAAGGATGCGCCAAGCGGAAGGCAATGATCCGCTGAGCAAAATTGAAGAAGTTAGACTGGTCCGCGCTCCAACTGTAACTCAGCCAGTTCGCGGTCGAGTCAAGATTGTAGGCGTTGTTGTTGCATTGAAGCGTCCGCAAATATTCGTCACCTCCCTGCATCAAGGGTGTGCCGGCCGATAACATCTCGAAAGCCATCCCAGTCCGTGCGGCGCGGCGTTGATCCGCTGCCGCTCCTCCTTGATCCCAGCTATAGTTTGTGCTCGTCCCTCCGTTGGACGGGCCGTAGGGCCAAGCCTGTGAGTTGTTAGAACCGTCGCAGGAGTAAACGTCTTTCAGCGTCAAGCCATCATGCACATCGATGAAGTTGGTCGAATTCCAAGGCGAACGGCCACTGGCTTGGAACAGGCTGGACGAACCGGAGAGATTGGTTGCCTCCTGGCCGATGGAGATGGGCATGTTACCAAGTTCGTTCTGCGCCTGGCGCATGGTGTCTCGAAAGACACCGTTCCATTCGGACCAACCCTGGGGGAATCCGCCTAGTTGGTAGGAGTTTCCGCCAATCGCCCAGGGCTCGGCAAAAAGATCAATTCCATTGCCTCCCGTTGCCGGACGCACTGCAAATTCCATCAGGATGCGATTGATAGCCACGTTCGGATCCGCAGCGTCGAAGTTGAATCCACCGTTCGGACAGTTAGGCGAGGCGGCTTGATAACTTCCATTCAAACAGCTATTGCCCAGCACCGGGGCGAGGTCGAAACGGAAACCGTCGACGCCCATGGTATTGGTCCAATAAGCCATCGAATCAACAATCAGGTTCTGAGCAACCGAGTTATAGGTGTTATAATTGGCGCCGGTTCCCGTGTTGTCGTAGTAATACTGATTACCCGCGCTGAGTTCGTAATAGGTTACGTTGTCCAGGCCTCGCCAGGAGTATATGGTTGCGGTAGTTGGGTCGGAGCCGGTCCACGTTCCGCCTTCGGCAGTGTGGTTATATACGACGTCCATATACACCTTGATGCCGGCCTTGTGAAATGCCACCACCATGGCTTGGAACTCCGCCGTCGGTCCGCCTGGCGCCTTGTTGTAGGCGTAGCGGCGATCTGGTGCGAAGAAGTCCTCAGTCATGTAACCCCAGTAGTTCTGTTCCGCGTCCGAATTCGGAATAACATCATTCTCGTCGTTCTGCGTCTCCTGGACGGGTTGAAACTCAACTGCGGTGACGCCGAGACTTGCCAGATAACCGGCCTTGAGTCCGGCACCGTAATAAGTGCCCTGATAGGCCTTCGGAATCTGCGAGTCCTGCTTGGTCAGACCGCGAACGTTCACTTCATACACCACATCGTCCTTTTGCGCCCGCGTTGGTTTGGTGCCCGTACTTTGACCGCTGGACATCAGTACAATCCCCTTTGGGGCGTATATGCCGCTGTCGATCGCCCGATATAACGAACCGGATGCAAAAACGTTTCCATTTTGATTGGATGGATTGAGGGGATCCTGGCTGATCTCCAGCGCATATGGGTCGAGCAGGAGCTTATTCGGATTGAAGCGGTTCCCGTTGGCATCCACATCTGAGATAAAGCCCACCGAAGACCCTTTTGTCCAACTCGCGCTATAAGGCCAATTCGGGCCCCAGGCTCGGTAGCCGTAGTAGACCGTCCCCGCAATTCCCGCGCCTTGAATAGCGGAAACAGGAACCGTCACCGCCCAAACTCCATTACCAGCCGAGCTGAGAACATACGTGGCCGACTCCTGTACCCCGTAACCGCTCGAATAGAGGTACAGCATCATGTAGGTGGCCTGCGACGAGTAGACTCGAAATGTAATCCCGGTCCTATGGGCGTTGTACGTTGCGCCAAGGTTCATGCTGTTGATTGCCGCATCGGCTGATGTTACGGTGACCAAAGCAATGCCGACGCATATCATCACGGTGGCGAGGACGTTTGTTGACTTCATCTAGGCTGCCTCCAATCTGCTCCCGACTATGAGGTCAAGTAACTGGAAGTTTTTTCCTGGAGACCTAACAAGTTCCGCCGAATACGTCGCAAAACTGGCAAACCAACTCGCACCAAAGATCGAGCCGTCAATTCGCGGACTGCGCGTGCGGCGCTGAACCCAGTTGGCTGGCCCAATCCCAATCGGCAATCACTTTTAACGGCCAGAGTTCCGAGATCTCATGACCGAGTCTAGGCCAGAATGATCCAGAATTGAATAGTCGAAAAGTAAATAACGTAAATCTCCCTCGTTGTCGCTCTCCTCAAAGAGGATTCGGAAAATGCTTAGGTCTAGGTAGAAGTCACTCAAACGATTTTAGGGCGCGAGTCAGAGAGTGAGTCAGCGAACAACGGCTCAACGACTGTGCAGCCTGGTACCCACTCTAAAGCCGGCCTTGTTACGGCGCGCTTTAGAGCGGGTACCAGGCTCTGCTTCTCAACCTCGTCGTGTCCTAAGATGGAATCACGGCTGCCGTAGGATGAAACGCCTGCCTTGTGTGGCCCTTACCATGCATGAACAGGGGTTGGATTGAAGACGATGGATGCAAACGTACCGGCAAATTGCGCTTGAGCTCCGTTGCCCGGGCCTGCGGTGACGAATAGTTGATTTGTTGCCCCATTGTTTGTGGCCCCGCCGCCGAAGGCGATTCCCCACAAGTTACTGAGAGTAATCGGCCTCCCGAAATCGTCCCTGATCGTACCCACAAACTTACCAGTCGTAGGATTGAATCCGTTGATCGTGCCGTCGGGGGTCGCGTTGTTTGAAACCAGCAACGTATTGCTCAGCGGCCCAAAATTACTGGGAGCGAGAGTGATGCCCCAGGGCTGATTGAGGTGTTCTCCCTGGATCAGGGTCTTCACAAAGGTTCCATCTTCCTTGAAGATGTCGACGAAACCGCCGGCATCCCCGTTCGTCATGGCATACGTGACATAAACCATTGCATTGATGTCCTGCACACCAAATACTGAGAAGTCAGATGGAATCGCCGGATCTCCAAACGATTTCACCCAATTGAAGTTGTCGTCGAATACGTCCACATGATTGTTCGCGTTATCTGCCGCGTAGAGCATATTCTCTGAAGCGTTGCTGGTGATGGCCAAGCCCGTGTAACTCGCCTTACTGGCCGATTTATCCACTTTGAGAGTCGCCAGGTTCTTGTTCAGGCCCGGCCAGGCGCTAATCGTGCCGTCCGTCGTGGCAAAGATGAAGGACGAGGCCACACCCGAAACCTGAAACTCCGTCTTTGATGCGTTGGCGACAATTCCCGTCGGTGTGCCAAAGCCGTTATTGCCTGTCGCCTCAACCGGTCCGTTTCCGGCGGTTGGAATCACGACCCTGAGCGCAATTTGTGTTCCGGCTGCGTTATAGAGCGTCGACCAGCCGGATTGGTTATCGCTGATCCACCAGGGCGAACCGGCACTTCGGGCTAATCCCCAGGCGTTGACCAGGAGTGGATCGGTGGTGGTGGCGTGCTTGTCAAGTTGATTCGAAACCAGGTTGGTGAGTTGATACTGTGCTTGGGCCAAGGCTGGGGCCATGAGAAGAACGAGGCTGAGGCACGGGGCAACTGCGAATCTACGAACCTGCATGTTTATCTCTCCTAGGGGAAGTTAGGGAGCAGAGGGAGGTCGAAGCCAGCGGTCGAAACTTACTGGACACGGAAACCCTCTCTGGCCTTCCAGTTCGTGATCCTAGGCCGTCACGCAAACGAAAGTTGTCATTCTTTTGTCATCAGTTTGCGAAATTCTTATGTTTGGGACACCTTGTCGCGCCTTCGACCCTATGGATGCGCTCAACCCGATCTGATGTCCCTCGCCCAGCTTCTCATGAAAGAGCCGCGCGTTCAGATCGAAGTGCTTGTCAGGTAAAGGCTCAGAACCTCTTCGGCTCTCGCCTGCGGAACGTGACGGTGATTAGGCGTCCCTGGCCTGCGGCCCAGCAATCCCCCATTGCCATGCTCCTCAAGCCGCTTTCGCCGAGAAGCAACTGGCGCGCGCTGATGCCCAACAGGCCCGCTGCTTGTCACCACCTCAACTTCCCCGCCGAGGCTACAGCACTTCGTGTAACTTCATCGCCCGCTCGGCCGCGGTCCTCGGACAATTCTCCAGGCTCTCCTGCATGGCTCCGCCCTCGCCGGCCGTTGTGCGGACTCTTCACCTGCTAAAAACACTGGACATGTTTTGCGCTAACTACACTTCACGGTTGACGGTCAATCGCCCTCAACCCCAAAAGTCTGCCGGTCCATCGGTGTAGGTTAGGGGTATCTTCATCGCTCTGCGAGACTCAGTTTGACCCGCTCTGAGAACCCAACATGAATCGATTCGTCGGATCAATTGGCAAGAAATGCGAACCATCTCCCGCCACACGAGCCAACCCGACCGCAACTCCGGCTAGAACTGCCGAAGAATCTCGCAATGCCCGAACTACGTGCGCGTTTTCGACAACTTTCGACGCGCAATGTTCGCCACGCGACACTCTCAAGTGGAGCTTGTTTCGCCGCCTCACTTATTCCGCGCATCGGACCGCGCCAGACCATCTCGGTGACGAAGATACACGAGTTGGTTGCTTAGCACGAGGTCGGCCCTGACTCCTGGGATACTGGCAGGATGCAACATCTCCCTGTTATGCAATAAATTGTTAGCTGACTGAGTTCATGTTGTTCACCTTCGGCGCCTCGGTATATCACAAATGGGCTACGCTTCTGCTTCGCGTTTCTGCGATAATTGGGATACAGCTCAGTCGGCAAGTCACACCCTGAGACAAGAATCGATGAGAAACCCGCTCTCGGAGCAGAGTTTCCTCTTCATCTGTCATGCACTCCCACTTATCCTTGGTCTCGCGAATGTAGTCGGACAGCCGTACGCCGTGTCCGATTATCACACAATATTCATCCGCAGTCTGGGCTGATGGCACAGCCCACGATGGATCGCCAAAATTAGGAGAGACCACTTCAATGCCTTTCGCCGAACCAAGCTTGAAACGCCTTTTAAAGTTGTCTGCTGCTCTGCTGGCAATCGTGGGTACAGTTAACGGTTGCGCATCGTTGAAGTTCCTCGGCGGTTCGCAAGTGAGCGTCAGCGTGAATCCTGTCAGCGCAACTACGCAGCTTGGTGCGAGTCAGGCATTTAAAGCGACTGTCGCGAACACAATGGACACGGCAGTGACGTGGCAGGTGAACAGCGTGACTGGCGGCAACGCTACCTATGGAATGATCTCGTCCACTGGCCTGTACACTGCACCGGCGTCAATGCCATCTTCCGGGAGCGTCACCGTCAGTGCGATTTCGGTTGCCTATCCCACTAAAAGTGCGACTGCGACCGTCACAGTGGTTTCCCCTGTGGCGGCGCCCAATGTGGCTCTGACAGCAAATCCGACAACAATCGCGGCGGGCAGTGGTTCCACCCTCGCATGGTCGAGCACGAACGCGACATCCTGCGCGGCAAGTGGCGGCTGGACGGGCACTGAAGCTACTAGCGGCGCATTCACTGTGAGTCCCACCACTACAACCACCTACACGCTGACTTGCACAGGATCTGGCGGATCGGGTTCGGCGAGCGCGACGGTCACTGTCTCTGCAACTCCCGCGCCGACGGTCAGTTTGTCGGCCAGTCCGGTGACAATCGCATCTGGCAGTAGTTCCACCCTCACCTGGTCGAGCACCAATGCGACCTCCTGCACGGCAAGTGGCGGCTGGAGCGGATCTGAAGCCACTAGCGGCACATTCACTGTGAGACCCACCAGCACAACAACCTACACTCTGACCTGTGATGGAGCAGGCGGCAAATCCTCGCCTGCTAGCGCGACGGTAATCGTCACCGCCGCTGCGCCTACGGTCACTCTAACAGCTAGTCCGACGACGATCACCGCAGGTGGTAACTCGACTCTGACTTGGTCGAGTACCAACGCAAACTCTTGCACTGCGAGCGGCGGTTGGACCGGTACCGAAGCCGCCAGCGGAACACTCACTGTGAGCCCCGCCACTACGACGACCTATACCCTGACTTGCACCGGTGCGGGCGGCACATCCACCCCTGCCAACGCGACGATAATGGTATCGAGCGGCAGCAGCGGTGGACCAGGTACTCCTACTAACTTGCAGTTGATCAATCAAGGTGGTCCAAATAATAGTTCAGCTCCTTTGACAAACTATCAACAGATCCGGTGGGTTGCCGCAGCGCAGGGCGCCTATCCGATCTCCCATTACCAGATTTACCGCAATGGCGTAGCGTACGACACCACTACGAACACAAGTTACACTGACTCGAACGCACCGGGAAGCAACGATCCAACCTGGACGACGCCGGCGAAAACTTACGCCTACCAAGTCGCCGCCGTAGATACTCAAGGAAACATTGGCCCGCAGGCCGCGCAAATGAGCGTGTATTCGTATCAGAACGGAGAATCAAACTGGGGCAACAGCGACCTTTCGTGGGGTACCCTCAACGAGAACTACGCTTCCACAGCAGGCAACCCGCAGGGCGGCCCAACCGATGTCTCCGTCGACTTCATTTCTGGCGGCTTTCAGCCTACCGCGAATACGCCGCAGTCCCCACAATGGGACCTTGAAATTGGCGCGTTCAATTACTTCACCATCGATGTCAATCCTGGGCCAACGACGGCCTATGTGCTCAATCTCGGCGCGGTCTCGCGAGTGCCTCCCGGAGATGTCTATGGATGGCACCCAGCCGTAAATGTATTTGACTATGGCCCCGCTCCGGTGGCGAACACTTGGGCGAGTTACAAGATTCCGTTGACGGATCTTGGAATGGGAACATGTCAGTTCACCGGTTCGATTTCGGGTACCACGCTCACTGTCACTCGCATTACATCGGGCCCCCCGCTCGTAGATAACGCCGGTTTCGTCACCGGTCCTGGAGTGCCTGCTGGCACGTACATCATTTCGTCCGCGCAAAACAGTGCGGTGGGAGCGTTCACCGTTGCGGGTCCAGGCATTTCCAGCAGCACAAGCGTTCCCACTACTACGATGGCCTATCAGCGGACTTCTTTGTACAAGTTCGCAGTTTTCCCAAGCGTAGAGCCAACGCAGATGTACTTTAACAATATGGGTTGGACGACAAGTGCATCAGCAACCTCTCCTGCGCCAACCGCCACTTTGTCAGCTAGCCCAACGACGGTTGCCTCTGGCGCCAGCTCGAACCTAAGCTGGTCGAGCACGAACGCGACATCTTGCGCGGCAAGTGGCGGCTGGACGGGCACTGAAGCTACTAGCGGCACATTCACTGTGAGTCCCACCAATACAACCACCTACACGCTGACCTGCACAGGAGCCGGCGGAACGTCCGCACCTGCCAATGTAACTGTGACGGTGGCGCCCGCTCCAACAGTCACTCTAACGGCGATTCCGACGTCGATCACCTCAGGCAGTAACTCGACTCTGACTTGGTCGAGCAAGAATGCAACTTCTTGCGCGGCAAGCGGCGGTTGGACCGGCACGGAGGCCACTAACGGTACGCAGAGCGTCAGTCCTATTGCCACCACGACTTATAGCCTGACTTGCACAGGAGAGGGTGGCACGACGTCGCCCGCTAGCGCGACGGTGACTGTTACTTCCGCTTCACCCGGGCTCACCAAGGTTGGAACGGGCGAGTACGAAATCTACTATCTGATTGACGGCACCATCTACGGGTACGGCAGTCCCGGACTTCTAGGCCTCGGCAACAACCCAACAGAGATCGCCATTCCCCCGGCTCCTATCGCCACGCCCTCCGGGCTGAAGTTCATTGATGTTCAAGGAGGGATGCACCAGAGTCTAGCCCTTGACCAGAATGGTCATGTCTGGACCTGGGGCGACGCTGCAGATGGCCGTGCAGGCGACGGTCAGAATCACGCTAGCCTGGTGAACACAACGCCCTACATGATTACCCAGGACAATCAAGGTAACGATTTTGGCGATGTCATCGCAGTCTATGCGTCTTATGTGTTTGACGCGGCGATTAAGAGCGATGGCACGGTATGGGTTTGGGGCGACTGCACAGCGGCGGATACCGGTGATGGAACCACTGGTGCGATTGTGACGAGCCCAACACGGGTACCGCTGTCATTGCCCGGCGGAGTCAAAATTACGCAACTGGGTGTTGGAGATGGAATCTTCGCCTTGGCTTCGGATGGCACAGTGTGGGCGTGGGGCCAGAGTGAAAACGTTGACGACCTCGGCACAGGAAATCCAGACTACGAAAACCCGCATCAGGTCGCGGGGCTGCCGAGCAATATCAAGCAGATCGCCTGGGGTGCAGGGCACTACGCTCTGACCACCGATGGAGAGCTTTATGGCTGGGGTTATCGCGGTGCTTATCTCGGAATCGGCGACGGAGTGAACACCTGGCAGCCCACGCCGACCGCGATTTCCCTCACGACGATTCTTGAATTGCCCGCACCGGTGGCCTTCGTTGTATCGAGCAGTTTGACGACTCACGTGATTCTTACCGATGGCTCGTTATGGGGATGGGGCAGCGCGGGTAACGGAGGCATTGGCGACGGTCAAGAACCGGACTGGGCTACGGCCAATCCTCCTTATGCGTGGGACTGGGGCGCGTACGACATGATGGTGATGAAGCCAGTTCGGATTGTGCCGTCGGTCAGCAATTTCAAGGCTATATTCGCCAATTCAACATACGATTTCTACATCTACGCATTGACGACGGACGGGAAGCTCTTTTCCTGGGGACGTAACAAGACAGGTGTTCTCGGCAACGGCGTCTATCCGATGGCTGCGAATGGCAACTTCGGTACCGCCTCCAATATCGCAGCTACTTATCCGAACAGTTGGGACGTGTCCACGGCCACCGAAGTTACACCCATGACGACTAAAGGCATCCCTACTAACTCGCCATACTGTGTTGCCAATCCCAACGCGGCAGATTGCTTTTGAGGGGCCTCATTTCGCTTAGAACTTGAAGTGCTTGAACCGCCGGAATGGGCTTGTTGCGATTGGTTAGTCCTCCACTTTGAACCGGGCCGTGGTGGTGAATACCATTCCACAGGAGTTTCCGGTGAAGGTGAGGGTATAAGTGCCGCGTGGTGTGTCCTTGGGGAATCGAATCCCGGAGATCGCCTGCACCGGTTTGTTCGGCTCGAGCTTCACCGTTCGTGAGAAGTTCTGGCAGACGGAGTCAGAGGGACCGCCGGAGCAACTGAGCTTCACAACGTCGGAGAAGCCATGCAACGATTGCACCTCGAGCCGGAACACGGCCAGTTCTCCGCGGCGGATCGTCTCGAAACTCGGTGTTGCAATCAGCTTGAATGTTGGGGCAGGAGTGACTATCAACGTACCGGCAGCCGAAGCTGCCGTGTAGTTGGTGTCAGCTGCCTCACGGACCGTGATGGTATAGCCGCCGGGTACGAGGGCCCCGATCAAAGCCGAGCAACTGCGTACGGACGAAACCGTGATGCAGGTTGCCGGATAGGGGACAGGGAGAAGGGTGGCGCCCTGGACGGTGAAGGTCACAGCTCCGGTTGGAGCTGTGCTTCCGGTATAGGCGATGCTTGCGATGAACTTCTCGGTTCCCTGCCATTCGGCGAGGGTCCGCGAAGGCACAGTAACCTTCGGGGTCAGGGCTGTTTTCGAAGTGACTGTCAACGTTCCAGTTGCCGTGGCTGACGCGAAGATTAAGTCAGGCGTCTCGGTGACCATGATGGGATAGGTACCGGCTGCCAGGCTCAATGTCGAAACTGTAGCTGAGCAACTTCGCACGTCGGGAGGCGTGCTGCAAGTACCCACATAGTTAGCGCCATTGAAGGTGAAGATCACCGCCCCGGTCGGAGCTGTACTGCCTGTATAGTCGATGCTTGCTGTGAGATTCGCGGTGCTGGTCCTTTGAACGATGTTCACTGTGTTCACCAAAATCGTCGGGATCAGTGGGGCGCGAGCAACTGTCAAAGTGCCGGTACCCGAAGCAGACGCGTAGTTGGCGTCAGCTGCCTCGGTGACCGTGATGGCGTAGTTACCTTGTGGCAGGGGTGAGGTGTTAGCAGTAGCCGAGCAACTGCGTACGGACGAAGTCGCAGTGCAGGTTGCCGCGTAGTTGGCACCGTTGAGCTTGAAGGTCACCGCTCCGGTTGGGGCGGTGCTGCCGTTATAGGCAATGCTTGCTGTGAGATTCGCTGTGCCGGTCCCCTGAACGATCCTCAATGATCCCACAGTAAGCTTCGGAGTCTGCGCGGCAGAAGTGACTGTCAATGTGCCGGTACCCGAAGCAGACGCATAGTTGGTGTCAGCTGCCTCGTTGACCATGATTGCGTAGTTACCTTGTGCCAGAGTTGAGGTCGTAGCAGTAGCCGAGCAACTCCGCACGGACGCAGCCACCGTGCATATACCCGTATAGCCGGTGCCGTTGAGGGAAAAGGTCACCGCTCCGGTTGGAGCTGTGCTGCCGGTATAGGTGATGCTTGCCGTGAGATTCGCGGAGCTGATTCCTTGAACAACGCTCATTGAGGTCACAGCAACCGTGGGGACGTTGGCTGCACTCGGGGTGACCGTCAAAAAGGTCTCCCCCGAAGTTGCCAGGAAGTTGGCGTCAGCTGCCTCGCTGACCGCAATGAGATAGCCACCCGGTGCCAGGCTCGAGGTCGGAACTATAACCGAGCAACTGCGCACGGAGGAAGCCACCGTGCAGGCACCTACGTAGTTGACCCCGTTGAAGGCGAAGCTCACCGCTCCAGTTGGCGCAGTGCTGCCGACATAGGCGAAGCTTGCTGTGAGTTTGGCCGTGCTGGTGCCTTGAACGATGCTCGGTGAGCCTACGGTTATTACCGGGGTCTGTGCGCCGTTAGTGACTGTCAATGTACCTTGCGCCGAAACCGCCACGAAATTAAGATCAGCCGCCTCTTGAACAAAGACGGTATAGACACCGGGTCCCAGGATGGAACCAAGACTAGTAGAACAACTGCGTACCGGCGCGGTCACCGTACAGTTTGCCCCGTATTGAGTGCTGTCGACAAAGAAGGCCACCGCTCCGACCGGAGCTGTGCTGCCGGTAAAGGTGATGGTCGCGGTGACCGTCTCTGAGCTTTGAAAGACGATCTGCGAGGGCAAAATAACCTTCGGGGTCTGCATAGGTACCAGAGTGATTGTCAACGTGCCTAGCGCCCCAGCTGTCGGATAGTCAGCGTCAGCCGCTTCGTTGACCGCGATGGTATAGCTGCCGACCTCCAGGGTCGACGTGTTAGCGGTAGCCGAACAACTGCGTATGGACGCAACCACCGCGCAGGTTCCCGTATAGTTGGCGCCGTTGACGCCGGTGAGGGTGAAGGTCACCGCTCCGCTTGGAGCCGTGCTGCCGGTATAGGCGATGCTTGCCGCGAGCTGCGTTGTAGTCGTCCCTTGAACGACGCTCAGTGAGCTCACGGTAACCGTGGGGGTTTGTGAATTGACTGTCAATGTGCCAGTGCCTGCAGCCGGCGGGAAGTTGCTGTCAGCCGCCTCGCTGACCGTGATGGGATAGGTGCCGACTGCCAGGCCCAAGGTTGGAACTATGACTGAGCAATTGCGTACGGACGAAGCCCCCGTGCAGATTCCCGTAAAGGTAGCGCCGGCGAGTGTAAAGGTCACTGCTCCGGTTGGAGCTGTGCTACCGGTATAGGCGATGCTCGCCGTGAGCTGCGTTGCGCTAGCCAAATAAGCGATACTCAGCGAATTCACAGTAACCTCGGGGGTATTAACTCCCGTGCCCGTGCCGCTCAATGCGATCGTCTGCGTGGCTGCGGCGACGTTCAGGTTGTTGTCCGTCACCGCCAGAGATTCGCTGATGATGCCCGGGGATTTTGGCCTAAAACTCACCAGCAGCGTGCAAGTGGAGCTAGAGGCCAGCGTCGCCGGCGCAGAGCTGCTGCTCAGCACCGGGCAGGTACTTGTGCTATCCAACGAAAAGCCAGCTGAAAGGCTGGGATTCTGGCCGGACGTCGGCGCCGGGAAGGTCAAAGCCTCATTGCCGATGTTGGCCAGCGTGACCGTCTGCGGGCTGTCGCTGCTGGTGGAACCTACCGCAGTCGCCGCAAAGGTTAGCGAAGGCGGGTCCGCGCGATCCAGCTTCATCACCGCGTTGATTTGGCTCAGGAGGTAGTTCGTGACATAGACGTTGCCGCCGCCATCCAATGCGAGACCGAAGGGAGATGTGAACCCGCCGGGCAGCGTGGCAATGCAACTCAATGACATACAGCCGGGAGGCATCTCCTTCACGCCGTTATTGCTGGTATCCGAGAAATAGACGTTGCCGCTGGCGTCCACCGCGATACCGGAAGCATTGAGGGCGCCTCCGCCCACCCCCAATGTGGTCTCGCAGCTCGACGACGTACAGCCGGGAGGCATCTCCACCACATTGCCACCGGCAACATAAACATTGCCGCTGGAGTCCACCGCAATACTTTGAGGGAAGAGGGTCCCGCCCAGCGTGATCACGCAGTTCGATGACATACAGCCGGGTGGCATCTCCTTCACCGCTTCGTCGCCGGCATCGGCGACATAGACGTTGCCGGCGCCATCCACTGCAACTCCGTCAGGAAACTTGAAGCCCCCTCCCAGCGTGGTCACACAATTCGATGACGCACAGCCGGGCGGCATTTCCTTCACCGCGTTGCCACTATTGTCGGCAACGTAGACGTTTCCGGCGCCGTCCACTGCAACGCTGGTGATAAGGTCAAACCCCCCGCCTAGCGAGGCTACGCAGCTCGATGAGGCACAACCGGGAGGTATCTCCCTCACCACGTTGAAGCTGGTGTCGGCTATATAGACGTTGCCGCTGCCGTCTACCGCAACACCCTCAGGACTGATAAAGGTATAAGCTCCGCCGAGGGTGCTGGCAGTGCCCGGGTTAAAGATCACCTGCGGTCCCGTACCCGTGCCATACAAATAGGCCGTCGCGATGACCGTGCCCGCGGTCGTAGTCAGTTCCACTGCCCCGCTCCGTAACCCCGGCACTGTGGGCGAAAACTTGACCACTATCGTGCATGTATCACCCGGGGCGTAGGTGTGGGCCGTGGCGTTGGTGGTACAGGTGCCTGTACCGGCATCGGTGAAGTCGAGTCCGGTTGCTCCAGCGGTCAGCACGACAGGCGCGGCAATGGTGCCGCTTGCACTGAAGGTGAAGGTCAGCGCCGGACTTTCGCTGCTCTGGCCCACCGGCGAGCTGGCAAGGTCAACGCCTCGCCTCATGACCTCCTTCAGTGCGTTGTTGTGAGTATCGGCGACATAGACATTGCCGCTGCCATCCACCGCGACTCCTTCGGGAAGTAGGAAACCCTCGCCTAGTGGCGTCACGCAACTCGACGACGTACAGCCAGCGGGCATCTCCTTCACCGCGCTGTTATTCAAATCGGCAACGTAGATGTTGCCGCTGAGGTCCACTGCAATGCCGGTAGGCCCATTGAACCCCCCACCCAGCGTGGTCACGCAACTGGACGACACGCAACTGGGAGGCATCTCAGTCACCGCGTTGTTCCCTTCATCACCGACATAGACATTGCCGCTGCTGTCCAGCGCAACACCAAAAGGAACATCGAAGCCCCCGCCCAGCGTGGTCACGCAGCTCGACGACGTGCAGCCGGCAGGCATCTTCTTCACCGCGTGGTTGCCGGAATCGGCGACATAGACATTGCCGCTGCCGTCCACCGCAATACCGCGAGGATTGCTGAAACCCCCGCCGAGCACAGTAGCGCAGCTTAACGAAGTACAGCTGGGAGGCAACTCGTCCACCACGTTGTTGTCAGTATCGGCGACATACAAGTTGCCGCTGCCGTCCACCGCAACGCCTTCAAGATCAAAGCCAAACTCGTCCACGCCTATCCTGGTCTCGCAGCTCGCTGACGTACAGCCGGGCGGTATCTTCGCCACCTGGGTGACTTGGGTATCGGCGACATAGACGTTGCCGCTGCTGTCCACAGCAACGGCAGTAGGGTACGTCAGGGCCCCGCCCAGGGTCTGAATGGCATAGCTGAACTGCGCGGTCTGAGCATAGACCGCGGGAAGAGCCGCACCCACGCACACTGCTGCCGATGCCGCCAGCCGCAGGGCAGTCGATCTGCCGATTCTCTTCTTGGTGACTAGCACATTCAGACGCCCGCTCACAACCCTGAGATGTTTAATGCATTGCATGGCATTGACCTCCGCAGCAGATCGGAATGTACTTTGAACACACGTTTCCTTGGCCTTGTTGCAAGGCGTTCGCGAGCGACAAGGTGCTTTCAGTTGCCAGGTAGGGAATTCAATAGGAGTGCTGGTTCTGCCGCCTTACGGCAAAGCCAGAGTTACTGTTTCTTGTTAGGCGATCTTCAGGGTCCCCCTCCCCTGTTAGTCGCGCTGACTTGGCGCTTATGGCCTTGGGATTACATCGACTCCGGCTCTGGTTTATGGTGTGGGAAGCGAAACGAGAAAAAGTAAGTCGTAACACTGGCATGGGATGCAGGTCGCTGCATAAGGGATGTAGGCTATCCCGTAAGAATTTTTGGCTACTCAGGGCGCCAGCCGTTCTCATGCTTTCTTCAATCGCCAACGTAGATCAGGTCTAAGAATCTGTGACGGCCAGAAAAACCGGGATTGAATGCCGGCTGCGAGAACAGACAGGGAGTCATTGGGCAAACGGGATTTGCGCTTACATTCGGCGTTCCAGGCACGTTACCGGCCACACCGACACTACCCCAAAACTGGGTCATTTCCTTGTCCGCTACATCCTCGCGGAATCTGGCACGAGGGTATGGCCCCCCGGGGTCTGAGGCTCCCTCGTCAGAGACGTGCTTCCAGCCGGGAATAGACATTGATGATCTCAACCTGAGAGCGTCGACAGCGCCGATTGGCGGGCAAAACGGGCCACCTGTCTTCCTAGTCCGGAAAGTGAGGTAGACGTTTTGCTCGCGGCAATTCCTGCTGCTGAACTCGTCTCGGCATCAAGGCACAACTAGGACACCGATACAAAGGTATAGCCAATACCATCGTCCAATTGTTCCTTCCGCTCTCTTCTGTTTTGATAACCAAGTAGTTCGGATTCCATCGGAATCTGGCGCTGCCGTCGCAGGGTCGGAGAAGCGCAAGCCAAGTCAGACTCAACGTCAACTCATCACGAATCTCGAGGAGCCACATGGAAGTCAAACAAGTGCGGCCACTTATGATCTCGAATGGTTGGATTCAGGCAGCTTGCGCTGTTTTGATCGTCGGCTTCCTGATCATGGGGATTCTGACTTATTACACATACAGCGATGAGCCCCCAATTCCCGAGGTTGTGAAAAACTCCAGCGGCGAGACGCTCTTTACGCGAGCCGATGTCATGAGCGGGCAGGCGGTTTTTCTTAGTCGCGGGCTGATGGAATACGGGTCAATCTTTGGCCATGGTGCCTACCTCGGCCCTGACTACACCGCGGAATATTTGCACCGCGCCGCGCTATCTTCGATCCAATTCTACTCAAGCCAAGGTTCGGACTCCGCCAGGGCTCGCACCATTGAGGACTTCAGAATCAACCGGTATGACACATCCACTGGCGTGCTGATCTACACGAACGCGCAGGTCAACGCATTCGAGGAAAACCGGGCCTACTACGCTTCGTACTTTGGCGAACCAACAACAAGATTCGGACTTCGACCAAACGCTATTGGCGACCCACTTCAAATCCGGCAACTGACAGCCTTCTTCAGTTGGAGTGCGTGGGCGGCATCCACAAATCGCCCGGGACACATCTACTCATACACCAATAATTGGCCCCCTGAGCCCCTCGTCGACAATCACGCAACGGCAGATTCGATCGTCTGGAGCGTTTTGTCTCTTGTCACTCTTCTCGGCGGTACCGGCCTGCTGTTGGCCGTATTTGGCAGATGGAACTTCCTTGGATGGCATGGGCGCGAACAGCAAACCATGTCCTTTCGCTCCCCGGACAGCGTTACGTTGACTCCTGCACAGAGGGCGTGTGCCTGGTTTTTCTTCATCATGGCGGGACTCTTCCTTGCGCAGACATTTCTCGGTGGCGCAACCGAGCATTATCGAGCTGATTTGCAGAGCTTTTTCGGAATCGACCTGGGGCGCCTTCTCCCCTTCAATATCGTGCGCACCTGGCATGTCCAGCTATCGATCCTGTGGGTCGCCACCTCGTACCTCGCAGCGGGCATCTTTCTCGTA
>Ga0187847_10000708_pt1 | contig 34699 bp, 29 predicted proteins | sample June2016WEW_4_10_FD_132458 | JGI IMG/M metagenome (GOLD analysis project Ga0187847, IMG submission 132458) | Peatland microbial communities from SPRUCE experiment site at the Marcell Experimental Forest, Minnesota, USA - June2016WEW_4_10 | ecosystem: Environmental > Terrestrial > Soil >...
AGACCGGCGCATCGAATGGCGAGATTGTGTGTCCGCCGTATCCGACGCATCCGGACCTTGTGGTGTGGCCGGAGTCGCCGGCGCCGTTTGAAGAGGAGGACGCGCGGTTCCGGCAAGCGCTGACGGAGATTGCCCAGCGGACTCATGCGCCGATGGTGGTCGGAAACCTGGGGATGAATCTTGCAGCCGATCAGCGGTCCTGGGACTTTTACAACTCAGCGCTGGTTGTGGACGCGAACGGGGCACGCATAGGCAGATACGACAAGATTCACTTGGTACCATTCGGCGAATATGTTCCTTTTAAGGATCTGCTGTTCTTTGCGCGCAAGCTGACGGGGAAGGTCTCGGGATTTACTCGTGGCAGTGAGCACACAGTATTCACGCTGGATGGGCATCGCTATGGGATTTTCATCTGCTATGAGTCAGTGTTTGCGGACGAGGTGAGGGAGTTCGCGAAGAATGGCGCGGAGGTGTTGGTGAACATCTCAGACGACGGCTGGTATGGGGATACGAGCGCGCCGTGGCAACACATGAATATGGAGCGGATGCGCGCGATTGAGAACCGGCGCTGGGTTCTGCGCGACACCAACAACGGCGTGACCGAGGTGATTGATCCCGAAGGACGGGTGCGGCAGAGTATTCCGCGGCACCAGGTGGACGCGCTGCCGGCGCAGTTTGGATTTCGCGACGACGTGACGTTTTATACGGCTCACGGCGACGTGTTTGGGTGGGGATGTGCCATACTTGGATTGGGGATTGTGGGTTGGGCTTTGCAGTCTGGCCAGCGTCCTAAAGTTCAAAACAAAGTCAGGTCATAAGAGCAAAATATGTCGTCGTTGAACGATCTCGAATTCACATATGCTCCCGTGTGCGACCAAACGCGCGACCTGCGGGAGTATCTTTGACCCTGCTCGGATCCGCAGGGAACTCGCAGAGCTAGAGACAAAGCTGGCCGACCCGGCCCTTTGGAACGATCCCAACGCATCGAAGCCTCTGATGCGCGAGCGCAAACGCCTGGAAAACATGGTGGCCGACGATGAGGAACTGGTGCGCCGCACAGGCGACATCGATGCCTACTTCGAGTTGGCGCGCGAGGGCGAGGATGTGCTGGCGGACCTGGAGCGGGACATCAAGGCGCTGGCAGCCTTCAATGAAGCGCTGGAAGCGAAGACAATGCTGAATGGCGAGGCCGATCCGCTGAATGCGATTGTCACGGTTCATCCGGGAGCCGGCGGAACGGAGAGCCAGGACTGGGCCGAAATGCTGATGCGCATGTATCTGCGCTGGGCCGAGCAGCAGGGCTTCAAGACGGAAATCAACGACCTGCAGGACGGCGATGAAGCGGGCATCAAGTCAGCTACGTTCACGATCCTTGGCGAATTTGCGTTTGGACAACTGGCGGGCGAGAGCGGGGTACATCGGCTGGTAAGGATTTCTCCATTCGACTCGGCGAAACGGCGGCATACTTCGTTTGCTTCGGTTTATGTTTCGCCGGAGATCGACGACACGATTCATGTGGATTTGAAGCTGGAGGATTTGCGCATCGATACGTACCGGTCGGGCGGCAAGGGCGGGCAGCATGTGAACACCACTGACTCTGCCGTGCGTATGACGCACCTACCCACCGGAATTGTCGTGCAATGCCAGAATGAGCGCTCGCAGCATAAGAATCGCGAGAAGGCGATGAAGATGCTGCGGTCGCGGTTGTACGAGTATGAGCTGGATAAGAAGAAGGCAGTAAGCAAGAAGCTGGAAGACTCGAAGCTGGAGATTAATTTCGGGTCGCAGATACGGTCATATGTGCTGCAGCCTTATCGCATTGCCAAGGACCACCGGACGAAGGTTGAAGTGGGTGATGTGGATAAGGTGTTGGATGGATATCTGGAGCCGTTCTTACGCGGGTATCTGCTGGCTAAGAGGCGCGGCACGGCTGTGGTTGCGGCTGAGGTGGATGACGATCTGGACGTGTAAAGGCAGATGACAGTGAGCCGCCGCGCTGTTGGTGATGAGGGGAAGTTATGAACAATGATCCAGCAATTATTGACGAGATGTTGCGCACGGCGAAGACCATCGCCGTGGTGGGGATGAGCGATAAAACCTGGCGGGCGAGTCATCATATCGGTCGTTATCTCTCTGAGAATGGGTATCGGGTGCTACCGGTGAATCCGGCGCTGAAAGAAGTGCTGGGACTGACGAGCTATCCGGATCTGGATGCGGCGCAGGCTGCGGCGCGCGAGGCAACGGGAGCTGGGATCGATCTGGTGGATGTGTTTCGGGCTTCAGAGTTTGTTCCGGCGATTGTGGACGGTGTGATTCGGCTGGGGATTCCTTACTTGTGGTTACAGGATGATGTGATTCACGAAGAGGCTGTGGCCCGGGCGCGGACGGCTGGCGTGAAGTGCGTGGTGGATGATTGCATCTTCCGTGAGCACTCGAAGCGAACGGATTTGCACGCGAAATAACGGATCGAAACTCAATGTAACTATCGGTTGGTGCGGCGAGTCCAATGATCAGGGGATTGACACTCACTGTGATGCGCTTGAGGCATTGTATTTTCGTGGTGTTGCTGTTGCTCGTGCCGGGAGTGGCGGCGCGGGCTGCGTCGAGTTCCGCGGATGTGGCGCATTTGCACGTGCAGTTAGTGGTGCCTGATCCGGCTTTGGGAGTTCGCGGGCAGGCCACGAAGGCCGGGCTTTATTTCAAGCTAGAACCGGGCTGGCACATTTACTGGAAGAACGCTGGCGATTCGGGCGAGCCGCCACACATCAAGTGGACGTTGCCGGAAGGAATCACGGCCGGGCCATTGCAGTTTCCTGCGCCGAAGCGGTTACCGCTTGGGCCTCTAATGGATTTTGGCTATGAAGATGAGGTGCTGTTCCCTTTTGACTTTCATGTGGGTCCAAAAGTCAAGACTGGCGAAGTTAAGCTCCAAGCAAAGGTAGACTGGCTCGTTTGCCGCGAAGTCTGTATTCCAGGCAAGGCCGATCTTGAGATTATGCGCGTGGTGGGTGGATCTGCGGGTGGGTCCTTCGATCAAGACATGCAGCTTTATGACCGACTTGGCGACAAGCTGCCGAAGCCGCTACCTGCAACTGCAAAGGCAACCTTCCAACCGACTGCGACGGGTTTCGGGCTTGTGATTGAAACCGGGCAGCGGGAGGCGGAAGGCACGTTTTTCCCCGCCGATCAGGACATTCTCGACAATCCGGCGCCGCAGAAGGTTACGCCTACGACCTCGGGCCTGGTGATGGAGCTGAAGAAGGATGCGAACCTGACCGCAGCTCCAACCCAGTTGAAGGGCGTGATTGAGCTGAGCGGCGGGCGGAGCTACGAGATTGCCGCTTCGGAAGAAAAATCGTTTGGGGTGATGAGCATCGAGAGCGTCCCCGGTGGGCCGGCTGCGGCTCCTGCGTTCGCTCTTGGGGCATTGGCGCGCACTGCGGGGCTGGCGTTTCTTGGCGGGCTGCTGCTGAACCTTATGCCTTGCGTGTTTCCGGTGCTGTTTTTGAAGGGGCTGGCTCTGGTCAACTCCGGCAACGAGGAACGGCATAAGCTGCGCATGCATGGGTTTGTTTATGCGACAGGTATACTGGTTTCGTTCTGGGCGCTGGTGGCGGCGCTGCTTGGATTGCGGGCGGCAGGATCGACGCTGGGATGGGGATTCCAGTTTCAGTCGCCGGTGTTTCTGGCATTGATGGCGGGACTGCTGTTCTTTCTGGGGTTGTCGCTGGCGGGGCAGTTTGAGATCGGGTTGACTCTGACCAGCGCGGGCGGTTCGCTGGCGCAGAAGCAAGGGTACACGGGCAGCTTTTTTACCGGAGTGCTGGCGGTGGTGGTGGCTACTCCTTGCACGGCACCGTTTATGGGCGCGGCGGTAGGGTATGCGCTGTCGCAATCTGTTGCGGTGACGTTTGCGGTGTTTACGGCGCTGGCGCTGGGGTTGGCTGCGCCCTATGTGGCGCTGACGCTGCAGCCGGCGTGGACGCGATTGCTACCGAAGCCAGGCGCGTGGATGGAAGTGTTGAAGCAGGCGGTTGCGGTGCCGATATTTGGCACGGTGATTTGGCTGGCCTGGGTGCTGGCTGGTTCCTATGGCGCTGGCTCGCTGCTCGCGTTGCTGGTGAGCCTGCTTCTGGTGGCCATTGCGGGGTGGTTTCTGGGACGGTGGCCGGCGAAACGGTGGGCGACGGTGGTTGCTGCTGTGATTTTGCTGTCCGCGGCTGGGCTTGGGATTTTCGAAGGGATCAACTCCGGTCGAGTTTCTCCAGAATTTCGGTCCGACCATGTCCTCACGCTCAATTTGAAAATGACGCCCGAAGAACTCGTCAAGCTGCGCCAGTCATCCCTTGGAACTCACTGGGAAGACTGGTCTGCCGATGAGGTGGCCCTATACAGATCACACGGGACGCCGGTGTTTGTGGATTTCACGGCGAAGTGGTGTTTGAGCTGTCAGGTGAATGAGCAAGTCGCACTGACGCGTCCCGAGGTGATGAAGGCATTTGCAGACGCGCATGTCGCGCTGCTCAAGGCAGACTGGACGCAACACGACGATGCCATTGCCCAGACGCTTACCGCGCTGGGACGCAGCGGGGTCCCAGCTTATGCACTGTACACACCAGGGCAAAGCGAACCAGTGTTGTTGCCGGAGGTGTTGACGCCGGGGATTGTTACGGATGCGCTGGGGAAGTTGCCTAAGACGGTGACTCAAGCGAACGTGTCAACGTCCAATCTAAAGTAAGGTCCAATTTGAAGTAAGGCTCGGAATCATTGGTTGATCGTCTGAATTCCCCTCAGGAGGTTGACTCTCATGAAAATCAGCTCTCGTCTTTTGGGTTGCGCGGCTTTTACGGCCGCGCTGCTGACGCTTTGTGCCGGTGCACAGAGCGTTCGCGTGGGCGCACCGGCTCCGGCCTTCACCGCTACCGACTCGCGCGGGCAGACGGAAACGCTGGATCACTATCGCGGCAAGTACGTGGTGCTGGAGTGGCATAACCAGGGGTGTCCTTTTACGCGAAAGCACTATGTTTCAGGAAACATGCAGGCCCTGCAAAAGCAGTGGACCGCAAAAGGCGTGGCGTGGTTCACGGTGATCTCGTCTGCTCCGGGCGAGCAGGGTTATGTGACGGCCAGCGAGGAGAATGCGTACCTGGACAAGATGCACGCGTCGCCGACGGCGGCGCTGCTTGATCCACAAGGCAAGCTGGGACGTCTTTACAATGCCAAGACGACTCCGCAAATGATTGTGATCGATCCCGCCGGCAAGGTGATTTATGACGGGGCGATTGATGACCGGCCAACGCCTGATCCGCAGGACGTGCACGGGGCGAACAACTATGTCTCCGATGCGCTGACGGAAGCGATGGCGGGGAAACCGGTGGCAACCCCGTTCACACGGCCCTATGGGTGTTCGGTGAAGTATCCGGATTAGGATGAGCAGGGGTCAGGGAAGACCGGATGATTGCACATCGCGCTATCCCCGGTCTCAGAAGCGAGACCGGAGGCACCCTCGGTCTCGCTTCGGGACACCGTTCTAATGACGGTCCGGATGCTGCTGCCTCCAGTCGTGGTACTCCTTCTGCTCCTCGGGTGGACGCTGCGCGAGATCCTTGTGATCGCGATGGGTTTCGCCCTCCCACTGTTTGTAAATCACGGTCTCGTCGGTTTGAGGTTGGCTTTGGCAACCGATGGTCGAGGCCGAAATGGCCAACAACGCGGCGAACAAGCAAAGGAAGAATTTCCTCGGGAGCATTGAATTTCCTTTCGCCTTGGACTTAATGGGACTCTGGCGTTTAGATGCAATCTATGCCGTCCCGTTGCCAGCCTACAAAAGACGGGGCATCCGAGGCATTTTCGACTCAATGGGGCGAGGGTTGCAGGCCGACGTGGATTTCTACCTGGGCCTGCTGCGGGTTGGCGCTGCGTGCGTCGTAGACCTCGTAGTCGGTGACGAAGGCGCGCTTGCCGCCAAGTTGGGCAGGCTGCATGCTCCAGATCTTTTTCCATTCCGCTTGCAACACGTCGATGAGCGGTCCTTGCGCGGTGGTGAAGACGGCATAGGGACCTGGGACAATCTTCTTGCAAGTTATTCCGGCGGGCAGATGATCGACTGAGGCAACCCGCGCGCCAAGAAGGTAGTTGTAGTCGCCTTTTTCATCGCTGGCGTAGTCGGAATAGACCACGATCAACCCGGTGTCAGTGCGATTGGGAATTTGCGCGCCGAGATTTTGCTGGAAGAACCGCTGCCATAGCTTGCCGATTTCGCCGTTACCGTTCATCTCGTTTGCGTTGTTGGTGCGCACCTGGTAACCGGCGACATAGAACGGTTGCTCGGTGACGGTTTTTTGAGGTTGGTCTACTGGCGTCACGGATTGCTGGCCGACAAGGCCGAGGAACAGTGCGAGTATAACTCCAGAAGGTAGCTGCATCGACGAGTCCCCGAGGTCAAGTTATCATAATACCGGATTTCAGAGACGATGCTATCATGATAGCAGTGGAGGGCGCGATGGCACAGATTCTGGTTCGCAATATGGAAGACCGGCTTAAGAGTCGCTTGCAGCGCCGCGCAAAGCGGAACGGGCGCAGCATGGAAGCAGAGGCACGGGAGATTCTCCGGGAGGCGCTGCGCAAGGAGGAAGCTCCAAAGCGCGGCCTCGGATCGGAGATAGTTGCACTCTTCAGCGGCAGTGGCATCGGACTCAAGGAGGGTGAGGAAATCCGCGAACTTCGGGGATACCCCGTCAGGCCCGCGACCTTCGACGAATGATCATTCTTGACACGAACGTATTGTCGGCACTTATGCTCGCGCGGCCGGAGACTGTAGTGGCCGAGTGGTTGGACCGGCAGCCGCACACATCCATCTGGACTACTTCGATCACCGTATTCGAGATTCGCTCCGGCCTGGAAACGATGCCAGCAGGCAAGCAACGGTCGCAGCGGATTGCCGCATTTGAGCGTGTGCTGTCCGAAGTCATCGAGCATCGGTTTGCCACCTTTGATCGAGAAGCGGCGGAACGGGCTGGGTATCTCTTTGCAGAACGACAAAAGAAGGGTCGACCGGTTGAGATGCGGGACACGATGATTGCCGGAATCGTGGTCGCTTCGCATGCTGCTCTTGCCACACGGAATGTGAGGCACTTTGAGGACATTGCAGGTTCGGTGGTGAATCCATGGGAATGACGCGCCGATCGCGGGGCCAGAGTCCGGGTTTGTCTTGACAAATCACATGAGTTGATCTCTGATAAAAATTGAAGATCGTCATGCCCCTTGAGGGGGGCTAAAAAGCGCCACCGGGAGAGGCTCCCGGTGGCGCTTTTTATTTTGCTGACGAATCGAGAAAAAGGAGGATTGGATGCACTACGAATGCCGGAACGGAAACTGCGTCGTCGCAGGAAATAATTGTCCTAGGTTTAGTTCAGGACATCACTTTCAAGTCGCCAAAGCCGCTCGACCAGGACACCAATGCGACACCCCTGGTTGCGGTGCGGAGCTGGTGCGTGTTGTGCCACCAGGTAAGGAACATGGAGGGAAAAAGATCTCTTTCCCCTCCAAGGGACTGTCGAATAAATCTCGCTCCCCAAAAGGTCGAAACAGAAAAAATGTGGGAAAGAAACATCGGATTAAATGAGCCCACTAAGCAGGCAGCATATTTGACAGAGGACTAAGGGAGTCCCCCTTTTCTCACCCTGATTCTTCGAATTTCTTCCATCCGCTGGGCTAACAGTTTTTCGCGACCCTCTTGGGTGGGGTGGTAGTAGCTGCGGCCCTTGAGCGAATCGGGCAGGCAATCCATGTCGGCTACTTTGTCTTCTTCGTCGTGAGCGTAGCGGTAGCCTTTGCCGTAGTCGAGTTCCTTCATCAGCTTGGTTGGCGCGTTGCGGAGATGAAGCGGGACGGGCTCCCGGCGGGTGTGCTCGATCTCGGCCTGGACCGCGCCGTAGGCGGTGTAGACGGAGTTGGATTTGGGAGCGAGGCATAGATAGACGACGGCTTCTGCCAGTGCGAGGTCACCTTCGGGGGAGCCCAGAAACTCCATTGCCTGCTTGGCGGAGAGGCAGAGGTTGAGGGCTTCAGGGGCGGCGAGGCCGATGTCTTCGACGGACATGCGGACTACGCGGCGGGCTAGATAGAGCGGGTCTTCGCCGGCTGCGAACATCCTTGCCAACCAATAGAGAGCGGCGTCGGGGTCGGAGTTGCGGACGCTTTTGTGGAGTGCGGAGATGAGGTTGTAGTGCTCTTCGCCGGATTTGTCGTACATGAGGACGCGTTGCTGGACGGCTTCGACGGCCAAGGGACGGTCGATGTGATTGGCTGCCTGCTGGGCCAGTTGGGCGGCGACTTCAAGCGTGTTGTAGGCGCTGCGGCAGTCGCCGCTGGAGTAGCTGGCGATGAGTTGAAGAGCCTCGTCGTCAGCGGTGATCCCAAGTGCCCCGAGGCCGCGGTATTTATCTTCGAGGGCGCGGCGCAGGAGTGCGGCGATGCGTTCCTCACTGAGCGGTTCGAGAACGTAAACGCGGCAGCGGGACAAGAGCGCGGAGATGATTTCGAAAGAGGGGTTCTCGGTGGTGGCACCGATGAGGCGGATGATGCCGCGCTCGACATAGGGCAGAAAGGCGTCCTGCTGGGCTTTGTTGAAGCGGTGAATTTCATCGACAAAGAGGATGGTGCGGGAGTGGAGTTGCGCGGCCTGAGCGGCCGTGGCCATGACCTGCTTGATTTCCTTGATACCGCTCATGACTGCGGAGAACTCGATGAAGCTGGCCTGGGTGGTTTCCGCAATGATTTTGGCGAGGGTGGTCTTGCCGACGCCGGGCGGACCCCAGAGGATCATGGAGCCGGAGTCGTCACGCTCGATCTGAACGCGGAGGGGTTTGCCGGGGCCGAGGAGATGCTCCTGGCCGCTGTATTCCTCAAGGGTGCGCGGGCGCATGCGCTCGGCGAGAGGCGCGGTGCGAAGCGGGCCTTTGGGGCCTTCGGGCTCGCCGTCGAAGAGGCTCATCGCGGACCTCCTCGAAGGCTTGTGGTGTCGCCTGCACGGAGAGCGCGCTGCCGGGATGCCTCATAGAGCAACACGCTGGCAGCGACGGCAGCATTGAGACTTTCGACGGGGCCTGGGCAGGGAATGGTGAGTGCACCGTCGGCCATGGCGGAGAGTGGCTTGGGAACGCCGTTGCCTTCATTGCCAATAAGTAGGGCAACAGGACAACTCAGGTCTACGAGGTTGACAGGCTCGGCAGCGCCAGCAGTCGTGGTGAATATTCTGAGCCCCGCTTGACGCAGACGGTCAATGGAGTTGATGGCACTGGCGGCGAGCTGCGGGAGCCGGAAGACGCTGCCGGCAGAGGCGCGCATGGCTTTGGGGTTCCAGGGGCTGACGGTGCCGGGGAGAGTGAGGATGCCGGTGGCTCCGAAGGCCTCAGCGGAGCGCAGGATGGTGCCGAGGTTGCCGGGATCCTGAAGACCGGCTAGCACCAGGACCAGCGGAGATGGATTGTTCTGACCGCCGAGCAGGTGGGCCCAGGTCCAGTCCGGTATCTCAACGAGGGCGGCGATGGGCTGCGGGGTTTCGGTGGTCAGCGCGGAGTCGAGCAAATCTCTGGGTAAAAGCAGGACCTCCGTTTCGGGCGGGAGATGGAGGGGGGCGAGCAGGCTTTCGAAGCCCTGGGCGACGAAGACGCAGGAGACACGGATGCGGGCTCGGAGTGCTTCCTCAAGGAGATTGGGGCCCTCAATACCCGCAAGGACGGAGCCTGCAGGGGCGGAGCCCTTAAGGACAGGACCGGCAAGGACAAGCCCACCTCTTGAGGGGCTTCGGATTGGGGCAGAGTCGCGAGGTGGGCTGGCCAGTACCTTACGGAGCTCCTTCAGGCGGGCGTTCTGCTTACTCTGTACAATGCGAACAGGCATGGTTGCGAACCGTTTTTTCCTTCAGCCGATTCTAAGCCGTTTTGGGCGCGGATGAGCGTATGAGGTGACGGGTGCAACTTGCACCGCGGCTGGTGCTGTGATAGCTTCCGACTTTATGGCGTTTTCATCCCGGGAACCGAGGTAAAGCTTCTTGTCCGCGGAGATCTTGCGCGTCCATCCCGATGAACCCCAACCAGACCGGATCGACTACATCGTCTCCTGCCTGCGCAAGGGCGACGTAATTGCGCTGCCGACCGATACTTTCTACGGTCTGGCTGTGGACCCGGTGAATCTTCATGCCGTGGAACAGATTTACAAGATCAAGACCCGCCAAAAGCACAAGCCGCTTTCGCTGCTGATCTCCGGGTTGGCGCAGGCCTACACGCTGGCGCGCGATACCGACCCGCTACTGGACAAGTTGGCGGATCGGTTCTGGCCGGGACCGTTGACAATTATTGTCAGGGCTGGGACAAAGCTTCCGCTGCGGTCAACGGCCAATACCGGAAATGTGGCGCTGCGCGTGCCGGATGCGGCGATTCCGCGGGCGATTGTGGAAAAGTTCGGATTGCCGATTACAGCGACCTCAGCCAATTTGCAGGGAGCGCAGGAGTGTACGCACGCAGCATGCGTGCGCGACCAGATTGGGGACCGGATTCCGCTGATCATTGATGGTGGTCCCACGGGCCATTCGCTGCCGACAACGATTGTCGATCTCTCGCTTGGACCTGGGCGCTGGGAGATCTTGCGCGAGGGCGCTATTCCGACGCATGAAATTGTGATGGTGCTGCAGAGATGACCGTCGCCAGCCGTTAAGTCACAATTTTCAGTGTCGAGCGCAATTCTTCACATGGTTGGCTGGGAATCAAGGAGAACCGATAGACTGGTTCCTGATTCAGCGTGCAGATTGTTCATTTCATTCGATTGACAGCTGACCGCTGATTACTGTCTGCTGCACTTGAAGGTTGCCATGAAGCGCAAAGCCAGGCCAAGACGCCACAACATTGTGATCCGCGCTGTGCTGTGGTTGCTGGCGCTGGCGGTAGTGGCGGGGGTGGGCTGGTGCTGGTGGGTTTATGTGCAGATTGAGCGCTATGCCGGTCTGGACCAGGCGGCGCCTTCGGACGCAATCGGAGTGTTTGGCGCGGCGGAGTACGATGGGAAGCCATCCCCTGTTTATCGTGCCAGGCTGGACCATGCACTTTCGCTTTACTCCCGCGGCATAGCACCGTTGATTATCACGTTGGGCGGCGCGGGTGGAGACGACTACTCAGAGGGAGCGGTGGGTCGCGAGTACCTGATGGGCCAGGGTGTTCCTGAGTCTGCCATCATTGCTGAGACGGTGAGCCGGAATACTGAGGACTCGGCACGGCGCATTGCGGTGATTGCGCGTGCCAATGGGCTGCGCAGGCTGGTGATTGTGAGCGATGGAACGCACCTGTTCCGGATTCATGAGATCTGCGCCGCGGATGGGCTGGATGTGCTGACTTCGCCGCGGCCGCGGGTGTTAGTGGAGGGCGTAGCGAATGAGAACGTGGGAGAGTTTGAGCGGATGGCACACGAGATATTGAGTTACACGGCATGGCGGATGCATTTGCATTGAGAAAGGCAGCGAGCAAGGAAGTTGGCTGATCAGCGAGGTAGCTGATTTGCCGGTCGTGTTGTGTCATACTCTTTGCTAATGCTGAACCGTCGCACAATCTGGCTGCTGGCCGCAGTGATGGCGCTGGGAACGGCGTTTGTTGTGCCGAGCGTGCGCGCGGAACAAGGGGCAGAAGTCTGCTCTGTCGCCTGCCTGGCGGAACAGCAATGCGAACAGCAGGAGATGGGCCGGGAGACGCGCGCGAATGCTGACATAGCACCTGCGCCGATTTGCTTTCGCTACGAGGCACCGCGGACGCTCCGCTTCAAATGGCCGGCAAGTTATCAACGCCCACCCACCAGCAGTCTCTAATCACAGCACCGTATTCCAAAACCACAAATGAAGCAATCACTGGCTGGATAGGAGAGTGCCTTGTGCGCGATTTCCTGCGCAATCTATTTGTCCGCCCGGGTTCAGCCGGGCATCGCCGAGAAGCGATCGGCGAGATCAATGCGTGCCGCGCGGAACTGCGGCAGCAATCCAATGATGAATTGAAAACCATGGCGAAAAACTCTGACACGTTGTCAGAGACCGTTGCGGTTGCGGCGGTGGCCGCCGAGCGACTGCTGGGGCTGGAGATGTTCGATGAGCAGCTTCAGGGCTCACTTGCGCTGGCCGATGGAAAGATCGCCGAGATGCAGACGGGGGAAGGAAAGACGCTGGCAGCGGTGCCGGCGATTGCCTGGCTGGCGAAGGCGGGTGCGGGCGTTCATGTGATGACAGTGAACGACTACCTGGCGCGGCGGGATGCGCAGTGGATGGGTCCGATCTACGAGTTCTTTGGCCTCTCAGTGGGATGCATTCAGCAGAGCATGAGCGGCGAGGAGCGCAGAAACGCCTACTACTGCGATATCACTTACAGCACGGCTAACGAGATCGGATTCGACTTTCTTCGCGATGAGATTGCGCTGTATCCACGCGACCAGGTGCATCGGCCGTTTGCGGCGGCTGTGATTGATGAGGCCGATTCGATTTTGATTGATGAGGCGCGGATTCCGCTGGTGCTTGCAGGCGGCGATGAGAGCGATTCTGCACTTGTCTATCGGGTAGATTCGGTCACTCGGCATTTGAAGCGTGGAGTGCATTATGGGTTCGACCAATTCGGGCGCAGCGTGTCGCTGACGGATGCAGGGATTCGTGCGGTAGAGAAAGCGCTTGGATGCGCGAATCTTTTTGCCGAGGGGAACCTGCGGCTGTTTACGGCGATTCAGGATTCGCTGCACGCGCATGCCCTGCTGCGGCGCGATGTGGATTACCTGGTGAAAGATGGCGCGATTGAATCGGTGGATGAGTTCAAAGGGCGGGTGGTGCCGGACAGACGCTGGCCCGCGGGGCTGCATTCGGCGGTGGAAGCCAAGGAAGGAGTGGCGGCGAAGGCGCAGGGAAAGATTCTGGGATCGATCACCATCCAGAATTTGATTGCGTTGTATCCGAAGGTCTGCGGCATGACGGGGACGGCCGCGACCCAGGCTGGGGAATTTCACGGGATCTATGGGCTTAATGTCGAGGTGATTGCGACCCATCGGCCGGTGATTCGCGTCGATCAGCCGGATAAGGTTTTCCAGACGAAGAGAGACAAGGAGCGGGCGGTTCATGACGAGATTCTCAGCATGCATGAGACCGGGCGGCCGGTGCTGATCGGGACGGCGAGCGTGGAGGAATCGGAACGGTTGAGCGCGGGATTGGGTGCACTGCCGCACGAGGTGTTGAATGCACGCAATGAAGAAGAAGAGGCGGAGATTATTGCGCGTGCGGGTGAGCAGGGCGCGGTGACAGTGTCAACGAATATGGCTGGGCGCGGTGTGGACATTCGACTCGGGGAGGGAGTGGCGGAGTTGGGAGGGCTGCATGTAGTGGGCGTGAACCGGCATGAAAGCCGCCGCATCGATCACCAGTTGCGAGGGCGGGCGGGGCGGCAGGGCGATCCGGGGAGTTCGCAGTTTTTTGTTTCGCTCGAGGATGATCTGCTGGTGAAGTACGGAGTGGGTGAATTGGATTCGCCGGATGCTCCAGAGCAGATCCAGAGGAAGATTGAAACGCAGAACCTGCAAATCCGCGAGTTTCTGCGCAAATATGAAGGCGTGGTGGAGGGGCAGCGGCAGGCTGTGCAGGAGCGGCGGCAGGCGATTCTCACCGGCGCGACCGAGTGCGCTTCAGAGTTGGAGCGGCTGTTGTGGTTGGCAACGATTGACGATCTCTGGTCGGATCATCTGGCGGGTGTTTCGGGGTTGCGCGAGGCGACGCAATGGACGTCGTGGGCAAACCACGATCCGCTGTACGAATACCTGAAAGACATTGACGAGATGTTCCAGGCGATGGAAGCGGCGATTGAGGAGGAGATCCCGAAGCGGCTGGCGCAGGCGGAGGAGACCGGGCTCGATCCAACAGAACGTGGTGCGACGTGGACATATCTCACCACGGATCAGCCATTCGGAAGCATTGAGGAGCGGATTGTGAACGGGCTGCGGCGATTGATTGGGAAGGGGAAAGTGTGAAGAACGGAGTTAGCGTTGTTAGGGGAGCTAGCAACGCGTGCGCGGACTAGCCCACTCCGGGGTGAGGGAGGATGGCGAGGATCGCCAGCGCGAAAGCTGCGGCGCTGGCGGTGGAGAGAAAATTTACCGCGTCGTTGTTGAGCCAGCGGCGGCGCTCCAGGGTTGCGCCGAGTAGGCTGTCGAAGAGGAGTCCGAAGACGGCGGCGGCGCTGCTGATCCAAAAGAGGGCAAGATCGCCGCGGAAGGCGAGAGTGCCGCTGACGGCAACGATGATTGCTGCGACGAAGCCGGCGAGGGTTCCGGCGAAACTGATGGCGCCGTCGGTGCCGGGTTCGGTAGTGTGCAACGTGGTGATCATGCGTGGACGGCCGCCGAGCACCTGGCCTATTTCCGAAGAGACGGTGTCGGCAGCGGCTTCAGCTAGTGCGGCCAAGCCGACGGCGAAGATCGGAATGGGTGCCAGGCCACTTGGTGAGAACCAATGGGAATCGATGAGCCATGACTGAACATTGAAGCCGAGCATGATGGCGGCGACACCGAGGTTTGCGGCGACCTGCGAGGCGGCGCGGCCTTTGCGACTTTCGGCGGTGCCAAGACGTTCCTTTTTTGCGCGGCCCAGCTTGGTGGCAAAGTAGGCGAGTAGGGAAACCGCCAATACTGGGACCATGGCTGTGTGCCAGGGCTGATAGGGAAATGTCACGGTTGAAAACATGAGACTGGCAGTGATGACGAGGCCCGTGGCAGCCGCGGCGGGCGTTGCGGCGCGCAGCTTGAGGACTACAAGGCCGAGGAGCAGGCTGAGTCCGAGGGTCCAGATTGCAATAGAGGGCTGATTCCGGACAAAGAAGTGACACTGAAGCACAACATCGATCGCCGCAACGGGCAGGACGGCCAGGAGCACGAGCTTCGATTGCCAAGCCAGGCTGGAATTTGGTGTCGGCTTCATTTGATCCACGGTTCAATCGTACCGTCCGAACGAAGTATTGAGGGTTGGGATTCCCATTTCATTTCGCACAGAGCGCGAAATGAAATGGAGCGCAGCGGGTTTGTCGAGAGGGGGATTTTCACGGGACAGAGCTGCTTAATCGGTTTACACTCAGGGCGCAGCTTTTTTCCTGGTTTGATCAGCACCGAACGGAGCTCGAATGCAAAGGTTTACAACGGTTCTTGCAGTTATGGCCGCAGCGTTTCTCTCCTCCACTTTTCTTACTGCTCAATTGACAGCACAAACACAGGCTTCCAACCAGCGCCTGGAACTTGACCGCAAGGGCGAGACCATCGTGTTGGAGCCATATTCGCCCAACATTCTGCGGGTCACGCTCAGTTTGAAGCGGGAACCGGCGTTGGCCCCCCCGGGATACGGGATTCTAGGCGTGCCGTCGAGCGCCGGCTGGAGCGCGAGCGAGACCGAGCAGGCCAATGTGTACCAATCGGGACGGATTGTGGCGACGGTGGAAAAAGATCTGCCGCCGACGCATCCACTGCTGCAAACACAGGTGGACATCAAGAAGTATTTCAACGGCTCGACGCCCGACACACACATTACGCTGCGGACTCCCAATGGCATAAAGTTGCTGGAACTGACCGGCTGGTCGCAGGCCGTCCCCAATGTCAAGGATGGCACGGCAGAGGTGCTGCGCGATCGCCGTCCCACGGATGCTGAGTTTTACACGGTGGGCGCGACGTTTGCTGCGCCGGACGATGAGCACTACTACGGCCTGGGGCAGAACCAGGAGGGATTTCTCGACCATCGCGGTCACACAGTGCATTGCTGGGCGGACTATCTTGCTCCGGCAGCGCCCAGCTTCTGCGTGCCGTTTCTGGTGACCAATAAGGGCTATGGGCTCTTGTGGGACAATCCTTCGAAGACCACGATTGAGACTGGCTTCAATGAGCGCACCCGCTGGAGTTCCGAGGTGGGCGACCGGGTTTCATTCTTCGTGATTGCGGGCGATACGGCAGACGAGATCTATGCCGGCTATAAGTTGCTGACCGGGCCAACGCACATGCTTCCCAAGGCTGCGTATGGGTACATTCAGTGCAAGCAGAGGTATCTGAACCAGGCCGAACTGCTGGCCGCAGCGCAAGGCTACCGCGACCGCCATCTGCCGGCCGATGTGATGGTGGTGGACTGGTTTCACTATACCAAGATGGGGCAGATCGACATGGATCCTAAGGCCTGGCCGGACCCCGCGGGGATGAACAAGCAGCTGCATGCGATGGGGTTTGAGACGATGATCAGCGTGTGGCCGCGGTTCGTGCCGGAGGATCGTTACTACGCGATGCTCCGCGAAAAAGGCTGGCTGACTCATCTGGCGGATGGAACGCCGATCGACGGAATGCCCTACGACCGCGCGGGGTCTGACATTGACACAACCAATCCTGAGGCAGGCGCATGGTGGTGGAAAACTATCCACGAGAACATCATGAGCCTGGGATTCGACTCACTGTGGGCCGACCAGACGGAGCCTGACCTGCCGCCCAATGGCGCCTACTTCCATATCGGGCCGGGAACGCAGTTCTTCAATGTGTATCCGCTGTTTCACACCGCAGCGCTCTATGACGGATTCCGCAAAGACGAGCCGGGCAAGCGCGCGCTGATTCTTTCGCGCGATGCGTATACCGGTGCGCAGCGCAACGGGGCGTTTTTCTGGTCCTCGGATATCCAGCCTACCTGGGATACGTTGAAGCGCCAAATTCCCACCGGACTGGATTTCACTGCTTCCGGGTTCGCTTACTGGTCAAACGACACGGGCGGATGGGAGTATCTGCCTAAAGAGCATCACCCGGCGCACAAGCCGCTGCTTGATCCTTCAGACGCGCGGGCCAACGTGGGCGGGTACGATGATTATCCAGAGCTGTATACGCGGTGGTTCCAGTATGCCGCGTTTCTACCGATCTTCCGTGCCCATGGGAGCCGGATATCGAACGAGGTATGGTCGTATGGCAAAGAGGCCGAGCCGATTCTGGAGAAATATCTGCGGCTGCGCTATCAACTGATGCCGTATATCTATTCGCTAGGCTACAAGACATGGGAGACGGGAGCGCCGTTCATGCGGGCGCTGCCGCTGGATTTCCCGAACGATTCCAAGGTTGCCGACTTGCGCGACGAGTACATGTTCGGCCCGGCGTTTCTGGTGGCTCCTGTGACAGAGCAGGGCGCGACCAGCCGGGAGGTTTATCTTCCGGCGGGAAGCGACTGGTACAACTACTGGACAAATGAGCGCATGAAAGGGGGACAGACGATCACCGTGCAGGCGCCCATCGACACACTGCCGCTGTTTGTGCGGGCGGGCTCGATCATTCCGCTGGGAGCGCCCGTGGAGAGCACGCACGAGAAGCAGGCAATTGCGAAGGTGCGTGTGTATCCCGGAGCGGACGCTAGCTTTACGTTGTTTTCGGACGATGGCACGACTTACGCATACGAAAAAGGAGCGGGTTCGGTGACTCGGATGCACTGGGATGATGCCAAGGGCCAACTGACCCACGAGGGTGCGGCTGCCTGGAGCGGGCCGGATGGCGAGGTTGTAGAAGTCGCGGGACATTGACGCCGGGCGGGGACCTTTTCTCAACAGAGATTGAAGGATGCGGGTTGCGATCCCAGGCATGGCCGCGCCGATACCCTTCTATGCCGCCGGGGAGTCTAACCCTCAGTCGGCTGATTTACAATCACGAAGTAAGCAGGAAAGAACTGAATGAGGTTTTTTTTGATGATTTCTAGCCAGGCGCGCACGCGGTTGGTTCAGGCGGGCGCAGGTCTGACGGCAGCAGTTCTGGTTGCTGGTTGTGGCAGCCAATACAGGCCAGTGGTAACCCCCATTAGCCCCAATGGACCGGCTCCCCAGGTGTCGTCGTACGTGGTTGTCATTTCAGCTCCATCACCAACGACACCGGGCATTGCCACAGTGGTGGACTATTCCGGTGACTCGGTGCTGGCGATTGCGCCTATCGGCAACGGTCCGACGACGTTTACGATTGACGCGCTGGGTTCCAACGGCTACACCGTCAACAGCGACCATACGTTGAGCAACTTTCCGATTTCCGCGAATTTGCAGCCCAAGCAGGTGACTTATTCCACGCTGCCATCGACGGCACAGCCGGTGAACCTTTTCTCTCCGACGGCCGGGCTATTTGCAGCGGATCTCACTGGAAATATCGCGGATGTCTTCAGCGGATTTCCAGAGGCATTCAAACTTGCCATTCCGGTGTCGCTTTCACCGGTGGCTATCGTCGGTTCGGGCGCCATCGCTCAACGCGACTACGCCATCAGCCAGAATACCGCCAATCCCGATTTGACCGCTAACGCAGGTGTGGAGTGCAATGTATCGCCCACTACCCAGCCTACGGGCACGGCAAGTGCAATTGAGTCGGCCAGCTTTACCGTGTCGGTCACCCTTCCGCTGGGCAAATGCCCGGTGTATGCCGTGGAGAGTCCGGATACCAGGCGAGTGTTCGTGCTGAACCGGGGAGATGACACCATCACGGTGATCAACAGCCAGCTCAACACCCTGGACGCATGCACACCTTTCGTGAATCAAAGCGGCCAGACTGTGACCTGCCATCCGACACTGCCGCTTTCGCTGACGGCGGTCACCGCTACTGGCGTTACACCTCCTAACGGAACCAGCGGCATGACGGCGGTTGCCGGCCCTGTGTATGCGGAGTACAACCAGGCGACTGCGCAACTGGTTGTAGCTGACTACGATGGCGGAACGATCAGCGTAATCGATGTTAGCGAAGACGAGTACGGAAACGACAGTCCGACATTCGGAACCACATATACGATTCCGGTGGGCCAGACTTCGACTCCGTATCCTGCGAGCGTCACCGTGCTGGCTGACGGCAGTCGCGCCTATACCGCCAACCAGGGAGACGTAGCGCCCGGACAGAACAACGGCACGGTAACGATTGTGGATTTGAGCAATCACGTTGTGGAGAAAACGCTCCCTGTGACCGGCCATCCGCGCACAGTTGCATCCACGCAGAATTCGCAGCAAGGAAAGGTCTATTTGTCTTCGCCGGATAGCCCGTACCTGACCATCATCCGAACCGATCTGGATATTGTGGACACTACGGTTCTGGTGGAGGGCAACATTGTGGATATACGTTTGACGACACAGAGCGGATCGCAAGGCAACACAAACGCAGTGAGCCGCGTGCCCGGTTATGGCGAACCCTGCAACCTGCCGCCGACTTTAGGGAATCAGACTCCTTTAAGCGCCTGCCAGGCTTTGCCGTAGGGGCTTCTACATACAGCCGATCACGAAAGATACAAGGGGCTATTCTTCGCAGGAAGACTGGTCCCTTGGTATTTGTAGTCGCTATTTCCGGTTACCTTACAGTCCGGAAAGGACGATGGGCAGCGTGGGCGTATCCGATCCACCTGCTTTTTCAATGGTGACGCCGAAGCCCTGGACGGTGAGGCCAACGGGGGCCTGAGCGAGAATTACAGCGGCGTTTCCGGAGCTATCGGGTGCGAAGGTTCCAGCAGGCAGGGGATTCTTGCCGTTGGGCTGCAGAATCCATAGCTCATAGGTTTTGCCGTCGGGCAACGGTTGCAGGTTGGACGCGGTCAACAGGAGCTTACCGGTGCGCGCTTCGTAGACCACTCGACCTTCAGGCGGAGGCGAGGCGACTGGGGTTGGATGCAGTGTGACTCGCTGGACGTGGCTTGAGGTCAGCAGGTCCATGAGCTGGGCGAGTTGGACGGAGTCCGCCTGGGCTCGCTTGGCCTCGATGCGCGTTGCATGGAGAGCCTCGCGGTAGCGAATATCGTCAATGGCAACGGCGATGAGAAGAATCGCCATGGCGCCGGCAAGGGCTCCAGCCCAGGGCTTGGCGTCTGCACCAAAGATTGTGCGCCAGGAGAATCCCTGTTTCGGCGCTAGCGCAGGGGCAGCGGCTTCAGCTTGAGGCTTGGTTTGAGTCTCAAGCTGCGGAGTGGCTGCAACCCGGGCCATGAAACGAGCCTTTGCTCCGTCAGGCGATGCTGACTCGGGAGTGGTCTGGGCATAGGCGGCGAGAGCCAGATGATTCTGGCGCAGCTCTTCGTTGCACAGGTCGCAGGCCTCGAGATGAGCACGCGCTGACTCCATTTCTTCCGCGGAGAGTGCGCCCATAGCATAGAGCGGTAGATCGGTGTCGGCAATGTGCAGTTTGTCGTTCATGCGTTCATCGCCTTTCGAATGGTCATCAGGCCGGCGCGTATGCGGGTCTTGACGGTCCCCAGCGGGGAGCCGGTCTGCTCCGCAATTTCAGTGTGGCTCAAGCCCTGAAAATAGGCCAACTCCAGTGGCCCCTGCTGCTCGGCGGGCAGGGTTTCCAACGCGGTCCGCACCTTGTCCATCAACCATCCTTGCTCGCTGGCTTGAGTCATGTCACGCGGGTCAGGAAGGGGCATGTCCTCCAGAGGATCAAGCGGTGAAAGCTTGCGCAGCACGTCGATGGCACGATTCCGCGTGACCACGCTCAGCCAGGAGGCGAGGTTTCCGCGTTGGGCGACAAAGCTTTGGGGGCGCTTCCAGACCTGGAGGAGGACTTCCTGCATCACGTCTTCCGCCAGTCCCGGCTCTCGCAGCACACGCAGCGCGATGCAATAAACGATCCGGGAATAGCGGTCAAAGACCGCTGCCATGGCATCCTGGTTTCCTTCGGCCACTGCTTCGAGCAGGGCTGCGTCATCCATGGGGTCAACCTTTTCGCGTTTGGTGATAGATCCATCTTCATTCACAGTACGATGAAGCGTGGGCAACGGATTGGAAGGCTGGGAATCGTGCGGCATTGTTAGGATTGCCAAGAGCCAAAATAACCTACGGAGCTTGGAGCGTACAAGGGCGCTTGGAGTGGTTGGCGTTTGGGCGGGTGAGGGAAGCAGCGGGGATAAGTGACGGCTGGAGCGAAAAAGCGTGTGGATCTGGTGCTGGTGGAGGGGGGCTATGTGCCTAGCCGGGAGCGGGCGCGCGCGATGATTCTTGCGGGGCGGGTGCTGGTGCGGGAACAGAAGGTGGATAAGCCGGGGACGCTGGTGCAGGAAGATGCACCGATCCGGCTGCTGGGCGAGGATCCACCGTATGTGAGCCGCGGCGGGCTGAAACTGGCGGCGGCGCTGGAGTACTGGAAGATTGAGGTGACAGGACGGGCCTGCCTGGACGTGGGTGCTTCGACGGGCGGGTTCACCGATTGCCTGTTGCAGAATGGAGCCGTTCACGTGACTGCTGTGGATACGGGATTCGGGCAGATTGCGATGAAGCTGCGGAACGAATCGCGGGTGCGGCTGGTGGAGCGGACGAACGCACGCTTTCTTGCGCCGGGAGCATTGGAAGAGGGACGGAGCGGGCCGGCGCTGACGCTGCTGGTGATGGATGTGTCATTTATTTCGGCGACGCTGGTGTTGGGGCCAGTGCTGGCTGCTGCGCCGGGGCTGACGGAAGCGGTGATCCTGGTGAAGCCGCAGTTTGAGGCGGGGCGCGGAAATGTCGGCAAGGGCGGGATCGTGCGCGATCCTGAGGCTCACCAACTGGCGATTGATCGAGTCGCGGATTGCGTGCGTGGGCTGGCGTGGGAGGTGGTGGAGACCATTCCTTCGCCGATTACCGGTATGGAGGGGAATAAGGAGTTTTTGTTGTATGCGCGGCGAGGGAGGGGAGCTGGCGTAGTTAATCGAGATGGCGGTGTCAGCCGAGCTTGATCCGGTACACTGGGACCGCATGAATCGCATCGCAATTTGTTGCAAGCCGCTGAAGGAAGAGCTAGTCCGGCTTTTGCCGGAACTTATCGGATGGCTGCGTGAGCACGGCTTTGAGCCTGTGCTCGACCTGGAAAGTGGGAAGTACACTTCGACGGCTGTTGCGGTGAATCGTGCGGAGATGCCCCCATTGGCGCCGGCCCTGGTGATTGTTCTGGGTGGCGACGGGACTCTGCTCTCTGTGGCGCGGATATTTGCCGCGACCGGGACACCGATCCTCAGCGTGAATCTTGGATTTCTTGGTTTCCTCACCGAGGTTCGGCTGGCCGATCTCTACTCGACGCTGGATGGCTGGTGCAGGGACTGCTACGAAGTGGATGAGCGGTCGATGCTGCACGCCGAATTGTGGCGCGACGACGCGGCGCACTCAAGCTACGAGGCGCTGAACGATGTTGTGGTTTCAAAGGGTGATATTGCGCGGATGGGTGATTTTGCCGTGGAACTGAATGGCAAGAAGGTGGCTCGCTTCCGCGCGGACGGAGTGATAGTCTCCACGCCGACCGGTTCGACTGCCTATACGCTGGCTGCGAATGGTCCCATTCTGACTCCGGACGTGGATGCGCTGGTAGTTACGCCGATCTGCCCACATCTGCTGACGCTGCGGCCCATTGTGGTGCGCGGCGATGCAAAGCTCACGGTGCGGGTGGAAGGAGTTCCAAACCAGGCACTGTTGACGGTGGATGGCCAGCAGGGAGTGGAGTTGCTGCGGGGCGACGAGGTGCGCTGCCAGAGGTCGGGCGATACGGTGAAGCTGGTGAGGATGAGTGAAGGCAGTTTCTTTGAGGCGCTTCGGAGCAAGCTGAGCTGGGGTGAGCGGTAGGCATTCCTGACTTTGAAGAATCAAAACAACGATCGAAGATTGTTGCTTCCCACCCATTTTCGCAAAGAACGCGAAAATGGATGGGGCAGAGTGCTTTGTACCACGCCGGACGCGGAAGGCAAAGACGATGCGGGGATACCATCAATATTTATGGGTTGTTTATGGGTTCTCGCGCGTGAAGTTTTGCAGTGATTACTGATTCAGCTCAGTGAGCAGAGCCTTGGCCTTGGCGGCCAGCGTGCGTGCTCCGTCCACGTCTCCATCGGTGAGTGCCGCCCTGGCCTTCTTGAGCCAGTCCCTGATCTGCGCCGCAGTCTTTTGTTCCTGGTCGTTCAAGGAGCGCGTAATGCTGTTCAACCCCTTCTCTAGGGTTGAGATGGAGTCAAAGGTCTGCTGTTTCTCATCGGAGGGCGCGCCCGAGGAAAGCTGACCGATAGCGCTGACCCCGGAAGCCTCAGTAGAGGCCTGCTGGGTAGACGGAGCCGGCTGCTGCTGCGGCCTCTTGTGTTTCACCGGCGGCTTGGGCGGCGGCTCAGTCTGTGCATTCGAATTCGTGTCGGTTGTAGGTATCTGATTGGGAACTGTTACCACCGGAGGAGGCAGATCGGTTGGCGCAGGCGAGGGCTGAGGAGGCGGGGCGTCTTCAATGGGGGGAGCCAGGGGCTGGACCTGGGTGATGTTCTTGTGATCACACCCCACCAGCAAGAACGGTATCAGCCACGCGGCCACGCGGGCAGGCGTTTTCATCCCACTAGTCCCTTCTGTTGTGCACTCGCCGGCTGAGGCTGCCGACGCCCCCATTCCGCGGCGGCGAGCGGAATTCGCAACTGAAACTCCGTGCCACGGTCTACTCTTGATTGTACTTCTATACTCCCGTGGTGCAACTGCAGAATTCTGTAAGTCATTGCCAAGCCTATGCCACTTCCACCCGACTTGGTGGTGAAATACAGGTCAAAAATCTTTCCACGTATCTCTTCAGGAATACCGGCGCCCTCGTCAGAGATGCGCAAGACCGCGGACTTCCATGCAAGAGACGAAGCAAGCGGCCTTTGGGAATCACCACGCAGGGCCGGAATCCGGCCAAATTCACGATCTTCTTCAAGGACAACTTCAAGCTTGCCGCCTTCGGGCATGGCTTGCGCTCCATTTTGAATGACGTTAAGAGTGGCCTGTTTGAGCAGATCGGCGTCGATGTTTGCCATTAACGGTGTGGCGGGCATGCGACTTACCAGTGTCACATTGCGCGTGGAAAGCTCTTCTGTGGCCAGGGTGAGGATGTCGCCGATGACCGAACGCAAATCCTGTTCGCGAAGCTGCAGTTCGACGGGGCGGGAGAAATCGACCAGCATCTGGACAACGCGGTCGAGGCGATGAATTTCCGCATCGATGACTTCCAGATGGCGCACTGCCGGAGCGCTGGCGTCACCCAGCTTGGTCTTGAGCAGCTCAAGGTGCACCACGATGGCGTTGATGGGATTCTTGACTTCGTGGCCCACTCCGGAGGTGAGTCTGCCAATGGCTGCCATGCGCCGGGAGAGCTCGAGTTCGGACTCAATTTCTTCAGCTGATTCGAGATCGTGAAGGGTGACGAGGGCACCAAGTCCCTGGTGGGACTCGGCGTCGTGAATGAAATCGATGGACGCCTGGATGCGTCGTCCCGTTTCAGTGAGGATCTCCTCCTGGACGAGGGTGATGCCTGCTTCAAAAGCTTCACGCAGAGTTTGGCCCAGCACTGTAGAGCGGTCGAAGATTTCGCGTGCATGAAGTCCGAGCAGGCTGTCTTTGTCCACAGACAGAAACCGCCGCGCGGCTTCAGAGACCAGGACCGCGCGCCCGTCGCCGGTGAAGAGGAGGATGCCATCCTGAAGGTTACCGAGGATCTGGTCAAGATTCTCTTTCAATGCGGAAAAGACCTCTTCCACATTACGCATGCGCTGACCGATGATTTCAATCTTGGTGGAGACGCGAGCGGCCATATCCTGGTTTGGCAGCACTTTTTCCACCTCATCGGATCCTTCACTGGCCGCGGTCCAATAGTCGAGCTGCCTGCTGATCTCTTCCAATGGTTCGAGCGCCAGGTTGCTGAGTAGAAAAGCGGCAAAGAGCGCGATCAACAGGACGGCCCCCATGAGGCTGATCGCCGGTCCCAGCAAAGGTTGATAGACGGCGCGGAGTAGTGTGGTGCGTACGCCTACATGAACGGTAGCGAATGGCTCACCGTTCCGATCGAGCGGCACAACCACATCAAAGACCCTCGGCGGACCGAAGACTACCTGCATGAGCTGGAATGCATTGGCGTCGATGAGTTGTTTGTAATCGGGACGGAGGGGCAGCGGCTTATCTTCATTGTCAGGATTGGTGCTGAGCAGTGTGTTCGATAGGCTGTCGCCAATATTGATGTCATTGACGGTGAGCGAGTAGCGGTTGACCGATTCGATGACCGCCTGCAAGGCCGCATTGTCTCGAATGGCGGAGGTGGCGAGTTCACGCAGTTCAGTGGGATTGTTGGGGTCTACTTTCTGATCTTTGAGTCCAGTTTCAAGAGCCCTTTGTAGGGCGAAGCGAATCTGGTTGGCCACCAGTTGGTTGGTTTCGTAGGACTGCGAGACGGCCGAGTGGAGCAGTTGGCTGACATACACCAGTGAGAGGAGCCCGGAGATGAGAAACACCAGGGCTGAGATGGCCAGCACGAGTTTGGTCTTCAGGCGCATTGAACGAGCGGTTCTCCAAATTACTTACCCTTGCCGGCTCTAAGCAAGGCGGCTTCTCTTGAAAGAAAAAGCCATTGAGCGGCTCGGTTTCCAATGTAAAGCAATTAGCGAGCCGCTTAGCTGGGTTGTTCTTCGCGGGCGCGACCGTACTCTTTGAGTTTATTGTGCAGAGTTTTCAGGCTCACGCCAAGAATTTCGGCAGCACGGGTCTTATTTTGCCCGGTGACCTCAAGGGTGCGGAGAATGAGAAGCCGCTCGGCCTCGTCCACGGTTGAACCTACGCGCACCGTCACCACGCTGTCATCCAACGTTTGTGCGGCGAGAAGCGGCGCCTTGCCGAATGCCGGCGGCAGATGGCCTGCATCCAGCGGTGCGCCATCAGGACAGAGGATGACTGCGCGCTCAATGGTGTTGCGCAATTCGCGCGCGTTGCCCGGCCAGTCATAAGCCAGCATGCGATCGAGGATGGAGGAGGCCATGCCGGAGACTCTGCGGTGGTGCTTGAGGTTCATTTCGGCCACCATGGATTCGGCCATGGGCGGCACATCTTCAAGGTGCTCGCGCAAGGGCGGCATATGAATGTTGAAGACGCTAAGCCGGTAGAAGAGGTCGGCGCGCAGGTGGCCTTGGGCAACGGCGGTACTGGGGTCGCGATTGGTAGCAGCCAGCACGCGCACATCGACATCTTGCTCGTTGCGGGCTCCGAGGCGGCGAATTTTGCGTTCTTCAAGCACACGCAGGAGCTTGGCCTGAGTGGCGATGGGCATCTCGCCGATTTCATCGAGTAGAAGCGAACCTCCTGAGGCGAGTTCGAAGCATCCAGCACGGCGCTCGACTGCGCCGGTGAAGGAGCCTTTCTCATGTCCAAAGATTTCGCTCTCGATGAGCGATTCAGGAATGGCGGCGCAGTTAACCGCAACGAAGGGGCGGGCTTTGCGAGGGCTTAGGTTGTGCAGTGTGCGCGCAACGAGTTCCTTGCCGGTGCCGCTCTCGCCGGTGATGAGGACAGAGACATTGGAGGGCGCAATTTGCTCGATGAGACCAAAGATTTCGCGCATAGAGCGGGAGTTTCCCACCAGGGAGCCGAGAACGCCGCTCTCGCGAAGACGCCGGCGGGCAACTTCAAGTTCGATCTGTGTGTCGCGCTGGCGCGTGGCGTTGGCCAGGATGGTGCGCAGACGGGTGGCGTCGACTGGCTTCGGCAGGAAATCGTAGGCACCGAGCTTCATGGCCTCCACCGCCAGTTCGATGGACCCCATGGCAGTGAGAACCACGACAGCCACGTTCGCGCTGACTCCAGAGGAATCTTCAGAGAGACGAGTAAGCAAGCCGATGCCATCGAGCCGCGGCATCTTCAGGTCAGTGACCACGATGTCGGGGGTCCAGGAGAGCGACTTCTCCCAACCCTCAATGCCGTCGGACGCAGTCTCAGTGCGGTATCCCCAGCCGGAGATTAGCTCGGCCAGCCCCATCAGGGCATTGGGTTCGTCTTCGACAATGAGCACCTTGACGGTGTTGGACATAAGTTGATCGAGCTCAACCTGCAACTTACTGTTTTACCACGCAGAGCATGGCGAGGCCGCGCTTAATCGCGATCACGGCCCCGGGTGGAATTATTGCGCCGGAGCGAGGGGAACGATATGCGGATCGCCATAGAGGGCACGCAGGGCATCAGTGCGGGCTGCAGAGTCCGCAGATGCTGCGACCGGTGGAGCTGCCAGAAACCAGGCGAAGCCGGAGTTCTGCGTCAGGGCCGCGGGCGCGGGGAGATCGCTGGAAAGCTCGACGCCAATCGGCTTATCGAGCGCGATTTGCGACAAAAACAGGCCGGCAGGGAAACGCGTGGAAAGCTGGTTCAAGCGGATTTCAAGTACGTCCGCATAGAGGTATCCGGGAAAGAAATCGCTGGGCATTCCCGGACTGACCAGACCTCCGCCGTCAGCACGGAATTCGGGCGCGGTGGCTTCCCACACCCAGACCAGGTTGTGCAGGCCGTCATGGTTAACGAGACGGTCGAAGAGTTGGCGGTAAAGCTCTGACGAGCCGCGAACACCTTTGCGGCCGGCCCACCAGAAATTTGCTCCGTTCGATTCGGGAAATGGATTCCAGAGGATGGCAACTCCCGCTTTGTCGAGCGCGCGGAGAGTTTCCGCAACGTCGTCGACCTGTTGGAGCCAGCGCCGGTTTAGAGTGCTGCCGGGGGTGAGCAGGTCATTCCATTCGAAATCAGTCAATTGGTTTTTGGCGTTCGCCGCAGCATCGTCGGTGGGACGGGATGGACGCCAACTTAGGCTGACGTCAGCGTGGGCCTTGTGGGTTCGGATGGCTTCCGCGGCGATGGGTTTGCGCGCTTCGGCGGAGACTGACCCGGTTGGCGAGGAGCCGAGATCGGTGGCGTAGATCGCCGGCTGTTTTCCGGTGGCCTGAAAGACGCTGGCTGTGGCGGCAGAGGGCGCGGTGGGATCGTTCTCCTGTCCGCTGAACACGGCTGTCCCGGGGGCGGCGTAGAGGCGCATCAGCAGGAGGCTGGCTTCATTCGTTGGGTTCGGGCTAACGAGATCCGCGGAGGGGATGTTGCCCAGGTGGTCGGTTGTGAATTTGCGCATGGCAGCCATTGGGACGGCCAGGCGCGGGTCGTCGCGATTCACCATACGCGGCGCGTGGTAGACGGAGATCACTCTGTCGAGAGGGTTTCCGGTGCGGATGATTTCGCTCCAGCACATGAAGTAAGCCCAACGGGGCTGCTTGTCTAGTATTTCGGGAGTGGGCAGGCCGCCGACCTCGGCAAGCGCGATGGGCTTGCCTGCGGCGAGAGCCAGCATGCTGGTGTAGTAGTCCTGTTTGAACTCGCCATAGATGTCCATGGTCACGACGTCAGCGTATTGCGCGCCGGGATAGTACTGGCTGATTGAAACCCAGTCTGGATTAGGTGCATTGACATTCCAGACCCACACGAGATTGTCGAGATGATGAACATTGACGAAGCGATCGTAGATCTGGCGATAGAGAGCGGCTGATCCATTTTTGCCAGGTCGGCCACCCCACCAGAACCAGCCGCCGTTCATCTCGTGGTACGGGCGAAAGAGCACCGGGACGTGAGCGTCGCGCAATTGACGCAGATAGCCAGCGACGACGTCTACCTGGGCGCACCAGCGGTTATAGAGCGGTGTGCCGGGGGTGAGGAGCTGCTGCCACTCGTAGTCAGTGAGATGGCCCTGGACGCTGTCGCGGAAGGTGACGGGCTCATCGTCAGTTGGGCGGACCTCATGCCAGGTGAGAGCAATGATCGAGCCATTTTGATATTGCCGCTTGACCTCTTCAATCATGGCGGTCCGTGAGAGTACGGAGTCTTTGTCGTCGCCTGCGGAGAAGCCGAAGTCTCCGCCAAAAAGACCTGGGTACTTGCCGGTGAGGTCGTACGCAAGGTCAGTCCAGCGCGAGCCGTCGTTGGGAAAATTGTGCTGGCCGGTGACCGTGCCCTGGCCGGAGATGGAATTGAGATAAGCAAGCAAGGCGTGTGCCTCGGGAGTGGCATGCGGGTTTACCGGTTCGGGGATTGGAGTGGCCGATTGCGCCAAGAGCGTCGGGAGCGCGTATCCAAAAAGAAGTGCCAATGTAGCTGCTGCAATCCGCAGGGTTTTCGTCCGCATGTTGGAGGCCTGACCTTTCGCGGAGCGAATTATATCTGATAGCGTTATCAGGGCGAAGTGACCGAGACGCCTGCGCCGAGCGGTCTGACGCTTCCTCAGGAAAGCGCTCGCAAGCCGCGACGGAGTTCTTCCGGACCTCCATTGGGCAGGAGGTTTTCGACCTCTTCGTGAACGCGGCTCCAGACTGGGGTGGCGCTCGCAAGCAGACTGCGACCTTTGTGGGTGAGCCTCAGGATGCGGCTGCGTCGATCGTTTGGGTCTGGAGACACTTTGACCAAGCCGCGACGTTCAAGGGGCTTCAAAGCGGCAGTGAGCGTGGTTCGATCCATTGCGAGCAGAGACGCTACTGGCCCCATGGGTGGAGGCTCGGGGCGATTGAGGGACATCAGGAGCGAAAACTGGCCGTTGGTCAGTTCGAAGGGGCGCAATGCGTCGTCGAAGCGCCGCGCCAAGGCACGCGCGGCACGCTGAACGTGAAGACAGAGACAGCAATCTCGCACGAGGAGCGTGGTCTCGTACGGAAGCAAATTCGTGCTTGACACGAAGCCAGATTAGTTGATATCAACGTATTTGTCAATGACCTCCCCCGGGACTTCCCCGGGACGCCCGCCCTAAGTGAGACAGGGTCCGACAAAGCATGAACCAGAGCGGCAATTCCTGCAGGGGCGGATTCGCCGGCTGAATAAAAAATAAAAATGCGGTGGCTGTCGAATTTCGGTCTCCCGGAACGACTATCTGATAACAGAACGAAGAGCTGCGGCTCTCTGATTGACACAAAGCAAGGAGGAGATGTCATGACACAACCGGTCGCGAGTCCAGAAAAACGCGTTGACTTTATGAACACATTTTGATTAAGTTGATTGGTAACCGCTCGGTTACGCGATTGGTGATCGAGATTCCCGGCAACCGCAGTTCCTCCCCAGCAAGATCGGAATGAACCGAACAATCCCATCGGAGGTCCGAGATGTCCTTTTTTCGCGATCTGAGAATTGCTATTCGTTCATTGTGGCGCGTTCGCGCGCTGTGGTTCACCGTCGCGGTGACTCTAGCGCTGGGTATTGGCGCGAATGCGGCCATCTTCAGCGTTGTGCGCGCGGTGCTGCTGCGTCCGCTGGTGAATCGCGATGAAGACCGATTGCTGTACGTGCGGCAAAGCGCGCCGGGTATCGGCGAGGCGAATGCAACGTTTTCGGTCCCCGAAATCATGGACATTGGCGGCAGTCTGAAGTCGATCAAGGAACTGGGCACATTTTCGGAGATCGATTTCACAATTGTCGGTCTGGGCACGCCGCGCGAGATTCCCGCAGGCGTGGTGGATGGGCACTATTTCGAAGTGATGGGGTTGAAGCCGGTGCTGGGGCGTCTGCTGGGTCCATCGGACGACGGGCAAAATGCAGCGGGAGCCGTGGTGCTGACGTATCACTTCTGGAAGACGTCTCTGCATTCCGATCCCAGCGTGTTGGGAAAGACGGTTCGTTTGGAGAGCTGCTGCGGCTCGCGTTCCGCAACCGTAGTGGGGGTCCTGGAACCTTCGGTGCCGTATCCGGTGGCGACGGAGATTATTGGCAACGTGGTGACCAGCCCGCATCATCTATCGGCAACCATGGTGACGGGGCGCGAGCATCGCATGACAGAGGTGTTTGCGCGGATGGCTCCGGGGGCAACGGTGGAGAGCGCGACAGCGGAACTCAAGACCGTATATGCCTCGATGCTTGCGGCACACCCGGAGGTATACAAACCCGAGGATCACTACAGAATCGATGTGACTCGCATGCACGACCAGATCAATGCACGCGCCAACACGATTTTGTGGATTCTGTTTGCAGCGTCAGGGTTGCTGTTTGTGATTGCGAGTTCGAATGTGGCGAACCTGGTGCTGGCGCGCACGGTGCGCAGAGAGCCGGAGCTGGCAGTGCGAGCGGCGCTGGGAGCAAGTACCGTAGTGCTGCGGCGCTCATTGTTGGCGGAGAGCCTGGTGCTGTGCGGGAGCGGGGCCGTGGCGGCGGTGATTCTAGCAGTGCCGATGGTGAAGGTGCTGGGCAAGTATGCGTCGCGCTTCTCCGTGCGCGCGAACGACCTGGCGCTCGACTTCAGCCTGGTGTGGTTTGGGATTGGGCTGGCGCTGGTAGCAGCGATCTTCCTGGCTTTCATCCCGAGGCTACCTTCAGCGAATGCGCCTCAGGGAGGGCTCACCGGACGTGGGGCGCGCGTGGCAGGAGGAAGTAGCCGGCGGTTGCGCGTGTTTGCTGTTACGCAGATCGCCGCGTCGTTCCTTCTGCTGGCCGGGGCATGTGTGCTGATGAAGACCCTGTTCGTGCTGGAGCAGACGCGGCCGCCGTTCGACGCCGCCAATGTGCTTGCAGTGAATTTGCCAGTGATGAACTACGGGAAAACGCCGCAGCAGGTGCAGGAGTTTTATCGGGACGTGAAAGACCGGATTGCTGCACTGCCGGGCGTGGAGCACGTGGCTACCGGTTTCAGCGTTCCGTGGCGTGACGAACAGGGATTGAACATCAGCTTCACTTTTGCCGCGTTGGGTGCGCGGCGGGCGGATGGCCAGGATTACCGCGCGAAGTTCCGCTCCGTGTCACCGGGATTCTTCGAAACCTTTGGAGTGCCGATCGTGAATGGCCGCGACTTTAATGACGGTGACAAGGACGGCTCGGAGCGCGTGGTGATCATCAGCCAGAGCCTTGCACAGTTGCTGTATCCGGGACAAAACGCAGTGAATCGCAAGCTGTGGTGGACTGATGGGGTGATGAAGTTTATCGGAATCAGCCAGGAGCCGCGAAGGATTATTGCCGTGGTTCCAGATTTCGACGATGAAAATATGATTCCGTCGCCGGCCATGACGATCTATCAGCCGACCAACCAGGAAGGATGGCAAAGCCGCCTGTTCGTGCGCGCGCACCAAGATCCATACGCGCTGGTCCCGGCGATTGCGCAGACCATTCACCATATGTCGGGGGACCAACCGGTGGAAAAGGCAAGCACGCTGGGAGATATTCGGGCAGAAGTGCTGACGCCGGACAAACTGAATGCGATTGTGTTTGGCGGATTCGCAGCAGTGGCGCTGCTGATCTCCATCGTGGGCGTGGCGGGCGTGCTCGCGTTTTCCGTGAGCAGTCGCACGCGCGAGTTCGGGATTCGGATGGCGATGGGCGCACTGCCGCGCAATATTCTCACAATTGTTCTGGGCGAAGGTGTGGCGATGGCCGGCATTGGAGTAGGCGCCGGCGTTGTGGTGGGTTTTGCGCTGACACGCGTCGTCGACAAATATGTAACGGGCATTCATCAGCCGGGGGCGCTTGCGTTTGTGGCGTCCGCCCTGGTGATTCTGGGTGCGGCGGTCATCGCTTCCGCGGTGCCTGCGGCGCGGGCTGCCCGAGTGAACGCTGTGGAAGCGCTGCGTGCGGAGTAAACAGCAGGGGCTTGAAGCGGATTATCCAGCCTTCTCTGTCAGTTCCGCCCAGCGGGCGTAAAGAGTGTCATTCTCGTGCTGTGCAGCATCGAGTTCTTTGAGGGCTTCCTGGAGGGCTGTCGCGTTGGTGGCTACGTCGGGGTGTTCGACGCGATCGCGTGCGGCGGCAAGGCGGGCGTCGGATACCTCGACGCGATGCTCGATGGTGGCGAATTCTCGAGCTTCAAGATAGGAGAGTTTTTTCTTCGTGGAGTTAGCCTGGCTGGGCGAGTTAGCCTTTGACTCAGGCTTAGATTGCGCTGCTTCGTTCTGCTCCGCCTCGTCCATTTCTTTGAGCCAGTCTTCCCACTGGGCGTAGTCGGCAAACTGGCCGGTGTGGCCGCGACCGTCCAGTCCCAGCACAATTGAAGCAACGCGGTTGAGTAGATAGCGGTCGTGTGTCACCAGGACCAGCGCTCCGGGAAAGTCGAGAAGGTTCTCTTCGAGGATTTCGAGGGTGGGAATGTCGAGATCGTTTGTTGGCTCGTCGAGGAGTAGAACGTCGGCCGGCTCCAACATGAGTTTCGCAATGAGCACGCGCGCCCTCTCTCCGCCAGAGAGATTGCGGACGGGCTGGTTGAGTTGCTCGCTGGTGAAGAGAAAGCGGGCGGCCCAACTGGCGACGTGCACGGTGCGGCCCTGATGGATGACTGAGTCACCTTCTGGGGCGAGGGCTCGGCGGAGGGTAAGACTCTCATCGAGTTCACGCATCTGGCTGAAATAGACCAGGCGTAGCGCATCGGCTCTGCGGATGGAGCCTTCGGCGGGTTCCATTTCGCCACGCAGCAGACGCAGAAGGGTGGTCTTTCCGCTGCCATTAGGGCCGACGAGGCCGACTTTCATGCCAGCCGTGAGGATGAAGTTGAGGCCCCTGAAGAGGACGCGGGGAGCAGAGTTAGCTGTGGTGGTGGGGGCAGCGTTCTCAGTAGTGTTTGCAGGGATCGCGCAGGTCACATCTTTGAACTCGACGAGGCGCTTGGTCTTGCGCTGGCTTGCTTCGAAATCAATGCCCGCCGAGTTGACAGTGGTACGGGAGTCCATTGCCGCGAGTTGTCCGATCATGGCGTTGGCTGTGTCGATGCGGGCCTTGGACTTGGTAGTACGGGCCTTGGGGCCGCGACGGAGCCACTCGATCTCAGTACGGACCTGGTTGCGGAGACTCTCCTGTTGTTTGCTCTGCGACTCAAGATAGGCCTGCTTCTCTTCCAGAAAACGGCTGAAGGTCCCCTTGACCCGGAAAAGGCCGTCTGCAAAGACGCGATTAAGTTCGACGATCTGGCTGGATGTCGACTCGAGGAAGTAGCGATCGTGGCTGACGGTGACGGCGGCGAACGACGAAGCGCGGAGTAGCTCTTCAAGCCACTCGATGCCATTCAGATCGAGGTGGTTGGTGGGCTCATCAAGAAGCAGAACCTCGGGCTCAATAACCATGGCCTCCGTGATGGCGAGGCGCTTACGCCATCCGCCGGAGAGCGAGGCTGCTTCGGCGTTCAGGTCGGCGAATCCGGCGCGGCCTGTCAGTTCGCGCAGTCGGCCTTCACGCTCGGACTCATTGACATGGGCGATGGCGAGAGCGGCTTCGAGCACCTGTCGGACGGTGAGGCCAGGGGCGAAACGCGAGTCCTGGGGGACATAGGCGGCGCGGGCGCGCTTGCGAACCGCGAGTTCGCCGGAATCCGGCTCGACCTGGCCGGCAAGGAGGGCCAGAAGCGTGGACTTGCCTGCGCCGTTGGGGCCGATGAGGCCGATGCGGTCGCCGTCCTCAACTGTGAGGGAGATGTTGTGAAAAAGCGGCTTGGCGCCAAATTGTTTGGTTACTGATTGTGCATTGAGAATCGGTGGCATCTCTTCAAGATTACTTGGTCGCGCTGCTTCAGAGAAGGATGTACGTCTGCGGGGGAGGGGATAGATGGTTACGAGTGAGTTACTTCGGCAGGGGCTTATGTTACTTCACGAGTGACTGACGAGAGCCAATGGATGAACCCGAACGTGACCCGAAAGGTGTATCGTGTGATTCCTCGGTGGAAGGTAATAATACTCGCGGGGGAAAGCGGTCTTGACGACTATTACACTCTACAAGCCAAATGGCGACCCGATTACGTATATGGAGCCCACAAATGTAAATGTGGAAAGCGGAGTTGTAACTTTCTATTGGGTTAAAGAGATATCGGGTAAGGCACAGAAGATTATGACCAACCTCCCATTCTTGATTCAACATGATGTTATGGGTCATTGACGGGGCGAATCTCGACGTTTCCGAAATGCGATTGCATGTGC
>Ga0187847_10000710_pt1 | contig 34538 bp, 31 predicted proteins | sample June2016WEW_4_10_FD_132458 | JGI IMG/M metagenome (GOLD analysis project Ga0187847, IMG submission 132458) | Peatland microbial communities from SPRUCE experiment site at the Marcell Experimental Forest, Minnesota, USA - June2016WEW_4_10 | ecosystem: Environmental > Terrestrial > Soil >...
CAGTGGTGTGTGTCACGAACACGAGCGCAGGCTCGTGATGCTGTATCGAAGATGGGAGTAGGTCTTCCGGAGCCGGCTTGCAGGAGCAGGTTTCAAACCGCCTCATGCTGCTGCGCTTAAATGGCGTGGTAGTGAGCGATTGAGAAAAAGTCACCGCAAGGTGGCAGGTGTGGATGGAGGAGATGAGCGAAAGCGAACCGTCGAGGACGCATCGTTATTGCCTCAAGGTGCTGTCAAAACCGGGGTTGACTATTGGTTCCGGGATTAGTTGGGACGAAGCCTGCTGACGGTCCCAACGGCAGCCGGTGTATAGGCGGCATGAACTCCATTCAGGCTTTGGTACGGAACGTGAGAACCTCGTTGCGGATGCAAAGGGAAATGACAAATGGCTGACACCATGAGGAAGAATACCGATGCCGAGACGAGGGGCGGAGCTGTTCGTAGTAGTGAGGAAGCCCTTGTAATGAGGGTGGAGCGAAGGATCAGCGTTATCCAGTTGATGAGGGCTACCAACCCGTTCATTGGGGATGAGTGACATGTCATCAACGAAACCTTTTGTTATAGCGAAACGGGCAGTGTGGGAGGCATACCAGCAGGTCAAGGCCAACCGAGGTGCTGCGGGCGTCGATGAGGAAACCATCGCGATGTTCGAGCAGGACCTGTCGAAGAATCTCTACAAGCTGTGGAACCGTATGTCGTCGGGATCGTACTTCCCGCCGCCAGTCAAGCAGGTGGAGATTCCGAAGGCAAAGGGCGGCACGAGAAAGCTGGGTATACCCACTGTGTCGGACCGAATCGCACAGACTGTAGTCAAGCGCATCATTGAGCCGGTTCTGGACCCGATCTTTCATCCAAATTCGTATGGATACAGACCAGGCCGCTCGGCGAAACAGGCAATTGCTGTCACCAGAAAGCGGTGTTGGCAATATGACTGGGTGGTGGAGTTTGACATCAAGGCGGCCTTCGATCAAATCGATCATGGCCTCCTGCTCAAGGCTGTGCGCAGCCACATCAAGGAACGATGGATACTGCTCTATCTTGAACGGTGGTTAACAGCGCCGTTCGAGACTCCTGGCGGGGAGCAAGTGCTGCGGCAACGCGGCACCCCGCAGGGCGGGGTGGTTTCACCGATCCTGATGAATCTGTTCATGCATTACACGTTCGACCTCTGGATGCATCGAAACTATCCGCAATGCCAGTTCTGTCGCTATGCCGATGACGCCGTGGTCCACTGCGGGAGCCAAGAGCAGGCGCAAAATGTGATGCAAGCGATTGCATCGCGGCTGTCAGAATGCGGGCTGATGATGCACCCGGAAAAGTCGAAGATCGTCTATTGCAAGGACAGCAACCGCACTCAATCGTATCCGCATGTACACTTCACATTTCTTGGCTTCACGTTTTGTCCAAGGAAGGCCATCAGCAATACGCGCCGGATATTCACCAGTTTCCTGCCGGGTGTAAGCGCAGATGCATTGAAGAAGATGCGGGCGGCGGTGCGAGGGTGGAGGCTGAATCGTCAGACGCATGTGGCGCTTGCTGCATTAGCCAAGCTATACAACCCGATCATCTGCGGGTGGTGGAACTACTATGGGGCGTTTTATCCGACAGCGATGCTCGATCTTTGTATGCACATCGACCGTGCGCTTGAACGATGGGCTAGACGCAAGTACAAGACCCTATCGGGACGACTGCGTGCCGGAGTGCAGTGGTTGCGCAAGATGAAGGATGCCGAACCACAGTTGTTTCATCACTGGAGGTTGATAGGGACCAAGGTCGGATGATGGGAGCCGTATGACGCGAGAGTGTCACGTACGGTTCTGAGAGCGGCTGGAGGTGAAACTCCTCCGGTCGACTTGCCACTTCGGCATGAAGGCGCACATTGGCGTGGATAGCAAGGAAGGCATCGTTCACTCGCTTTGCTCGACGGCGGCCAGCGTCTCCGACGTGCACATGCTGCCGGACCTGTTGCACGGCGACGAGAAGAAAGTGTGGGGCGACGGCGGTTATCAAGGGCAGACCGCGGCGATCCGCGAGGCCGCGCCCGCTGCGCAGGACATGACTTGCCGTCGCGTGAAGAACTCGAAGGGCGAAGTGGATGAGGCGGAGAAGAAAAAGAATCGCGTAAAGTCGCGTGTGAGAGCAAAAGTAGAGTGGCCGTTCCGCGTGTTGAAGCGCGTCTTTGGATTTACGAAGGTGCGTTATCGCGGCATGAAGAAGAATCACGAATGGCTGTGCGCGGCCTTCGCGCTGGTCAATATTTATCAACACCGGCGGAGGCTGGCGAAGATCAATTTACGCTTGGCCCCGCAAGAGGCGTAGTGTGTCCGCCGGAGGCTGAATGAGCCTCTGGCGGGCAAGATGAGCGGCGGAATAAGCGCGAAATCGACTGATTTTGATCGGATGCGGACAAATGCCGGTCAAGGAACTTTATAACTCAACGATTTTCAGAGGTTCCCTAGTGTTTTGAGTCTGCGGTTCGCAACATAATTCGACAACCCCCAATTCCGCTAAAGGAGCTGTCATCCTGAGCGAACGGGGCCCCAAACGCCTTTCAGTTTGGGGGTGGTGAGTCGAGGGATCCGCGGTTGCTCTCCGTGTTTATGCAATGAACTTCCGACTCACCACATTAGCTACTCTTAAAGGTCCAGGGCTTTTCCTAATTTGAAGAGCGCAGGGATGGCGAGCAGGACCAGGCCTGCCACACCTGCGGAATATTCCGCTGCCTTCCAGCCGGAGACATACCCCTCCTTGATCGCCATCACCACCAGCAGTGAAAGGACCGGCAGATTCAAGGCCACTCCCGTAGCAACACCCGGCATATAGCTGCGCTGCGCCACAGAAACTGCAACGTGCGGAATCAGGACGTTCGCTAACGTGACGACCATGCATCCAAAGGCCAAGTAGGTCCATACCGTCTGCTTGCCCGACTCTGCGCTCAGCCATGTGATAGCGAATGCGAGAACAGTCAGGACCGTCACGGCGAAGAGGAAGACACGCTGCCCAACATGGGCAAACCGGGAACCAGTTCGTTTCGACCAAGCTGGAAGCCAGAGAGCCTCCTCAGCATTGTGAAGAGTAACAACAACCGGGAAAAGCCATTGCAGATTCCCGAAGCTCATCGCCGTCTCCTTACTTGTCGTCGAAGGCCGTGTCTTACGAGGCAACTCCACCCCGATTGATGAGGTGGAGTTGAAAGACGCGGCCTCGTTGCACCTTACGCAATCCCAAGCACGCGGTTCAGCGAGCCCACAATGTACTTCCACACCAGGTAATAGCCGGCCAGTGCGGCCAGGAAAAACGGCGCAATCAGCGCATAAGGAATCTCGCAAGCCTGAAACCATGTAGCGCCATGAGAACCCAGCACAAGCACTCCCAGGCAGGTGGCCACGCTCGCGCCCACCGGAGCCATCAGCAGCGGCAATATGGCTCCATGCAGGCCAATAGGCAAATGCGTGCTCTCGTGCGAACAAAGCCAGAGCATATTCCACAGCCCGAAGAGCGAGGGCACTATGGCCATGGGAAAGATCATGGCTTGCTCGATGGGGACCGGTACTTTGAGCACGATTCGCACCACGATAAAAACTGTCAGCAGCAGCGGCATTACCAGCGTGGGCACAAAGATGCCGGCCAGATAAGCGCGCAGATAGGGATGGGTGTTCATAACTTCCTCCTTGTTCTTTTTTGTTGGCGGACTCGTGCCTTCGCGCGGGTTCACAGGTAGTAGAGAATTACCGGAATCGACGCCGGAGAAAAGACGATGAGAGCGACAAGTCCTGCTGCAAGCGCTCCGTCGAACCAGGCCCAGCCGGTTAGTGCCCGTGCGGCAGGCCGTGCATCCAGCCTCCGCAACATTGCCGGCCATAGGTCGCGGCGCGGTTCCGAGTCGCCTTTCACCGGCGGCAGTGCCTGTTGCAGCAGTTTCTTCATGCGGTCTTGATCTTTTTCATTCATGGCGTGATTCCTTGTTTTTCCAGGTCTCTTCTGAGCAGGCGAAGCGCGCGGAAGACGCGCAGTTTGACGGCCGCAACTGAAATTCCCAGCGCCGCGGCTATATCTTTTTGCGGCTGTTCTTCGATCACCGCCAGCGTGGCCGCAATCCGCAACTTTGGCGGCAGCCGCGAAAACGCCATCGCGGTCTTCCCGCGAATCTCCGCGGTCACGGCCGGATCAGCTTCAGCAGGCGCCGCCACTTCGGAAAGCATCTCGGCGGATATCTCGTTCTCTGTTTTCTTTGCTCTCAGCCAGTCGAGCGCCGCGCGGGTAGCGATGCGCCGCGCCCAGCCCTCAAATCCACGCTCCGGTTCAAAACGTGCATGGGCGCTATAAACGCGCCAAAAGGTCTCAACGGTCAAATCTTCAGCAGCCGCCGGGTTGCGCGTGATGCGAAGAATCCAGAAGTAAACGGCGCGCTGATGCTGGTGAAAAAGCGTTTCGAAGGCAGCAGCATTGCCTTGCTGAAACTGGTTCAGGACGTCGCTCTCGCCGTTCTGCATCCGCCCTTCCCCCTTCTATCTATACTTACTCGCCTTAACAGGAAAAGGTTACATAACTACTTTTATTCCGGGAACACTTTCTTCGACGCCGGTGTCTATCTAAGTACAGTGGTTCCGATTGGGATATGCGGAGTGCTTAGAGCACCGCTCCCCGCGCCGACCTAGTGCGCAGAGCGGCATGGCCGCTCGCGTCTGAAAAAGCCTCCAAACTCCCAGCCGGCGCGGCTGATTTTTGAGTAAAGGGAGGCTGGCCATGTTTGAAGACTCAACCTTTGAATCCGCAGGCAGAATCCGCACCCGCAGCCGCCGCTGGATGATTGCGGCCTTCACCTTCAACACCTCCATCCTGCTGGCGTTGATCCTGTTTCCGCTCATCCACCCCGAGGCCCTGCCGCATCAGTTTATGACCTTCCTGATGACCGCGCCCGCGCCAGAACCGCCGCAAGCCACTCCGCCAGTTGTGCAGACAGCCACGGCTCCGACCCGCATGTATTACGACCCTTTCTCTGCGCCGACCAGGATTCCAACCCACATCTACATAGCCACCAGCCCGGAACCGCCAGTGATCACAGGCCCCGAAAGCATGGGTCCGAACCTAGCTACGCCCGGCGAAGACCCGTTTGGCAGACGGCAGGGAGTAGCCGTCGTCCGTCCAGAGGTGAGGACCCTGCGCGTCTCCACCACAGTTGAGGAAGGATTGATAATCCGCAAGACGATTCCCGTCTATCCCGCCATTGCAAAAGCTGCCGGAGTCAGCGGCACAGTGGCGCTGGCGGCCACCATCTCCAAAACCGGAACCATCGAGAATCTGCGCGTCACCAGTGGACCGCCTATGTTGCAGCGGGCCGCGCTGGATGCCGTGAGCACATGGCTTTACCGGCCCTACCTGCTCGATGGCCAGCCCGTTGAAGTGGAGACCACTGTGAATGTGATCTTCACCCTGGGCCGGTAACAAGCAATGTTTTCGCGCAATCAATGGACGCCCAGGCCTCGCTTTTGAGACCTGGGCGCCTGAGTCTGAAATACGCAATACAAAACCGCTGTCATTCTGAGCAAACGGGGTCCCGAACGTCTTTCAGTTCGGGGGTGGTGAGTCGAAGAATCTGCGGTTGTCCTTCGATGAACTTCAGACTCACCACACAAGTTTAGTGACCATCCGGCCGGGCCGTGTTAAGGCCGGCAAAAACATCATCGTAATGGCCGCTCTCGACGCTGAAGCGCAGCGGTTTCACTCTTTCAACGCAAATTTCTGTTGGCGTGGGTTGAGCTTTGAGTAACTCCATCGTCTCGCCGATGAATTCATTGAGAGGCATGGCGCGCGGATCGTCGGCGCCGTCCATCAGGTGCGTGGCCACATACGGCGGCACAAGTTCGAGAACTTCGATTTGCGTCCCCCGCAACTGATGACGAAGCGACTGCGTGTAAGAGTGAATCGCCGCCTTGGTCGCGCAATACGTCGGCGTCAGCGCCAGCGGAACATAAGCCAGCCCGGATGTGACGTTGATGATGGTCGAGTGAGGCTGTTTTTCGAGCAGTTGCAAAAGCGCCGCCGTCAAGCGAATGGGGCCAAGCAGATTGGTGGCGACGGTGGCTTCCGCGTCGGCAAGGTCGTCCTGCTGGGCCAGCAGATTTTCGGGCCGCATAATGCCAGCGTTGTTGATGAGCACATTCAGCGCGGGAAACTCCGCCGCTACCTTGGCGGCGAAGGCGCGAATGGCCTTGGGGCTTTCAATGTCGAGAGTGAGCGACTTCATGCCGGGGTTGGCGGCCGTGGTCTCATCCAGAGCCTGCTTTCTCCGCCCTGCGATGACGACTTGGTTACCCAACTTGTGCAGCTCTTCCGCCAGCCCGCGGCCAATGCCCGACCCGCCGCCGGTGATGAGAATCGTATTGCCGGAATTCTTCATGGGGTTTGTATCTCCAGGAAATATTTTAATGTGAGTGCCTGAACGGCAGGTCACGGGTGTCCCACATCTCAACGAGCAATAACAAGAATGAGCGCCTGAGATTTGAAAACCTGAGGCGCTCATTCTGTCTTACGTAAATGAATTGTCTCGCCGCCTATTTCTTCAGCGGCTTGCGTGCAAAGTAATACAGCGAGAACGCCAGCGCCGCGAACGCCACCACCGAAACTCCATTGTTATAGAAAATGGAGTGCGGAATGGCGATGGGGTTGTCTTTGTTGAAGAAATTCTCGTAGAACTTGAGAGCTACGCCGAGCAGACCGATGATGCCTCCCGCAGCGATCAGGCCAGAAGCATAGAGAGAGCCCGGCGAGACATCGCCTTCCGCCTCCGGGTCGCCGCCGGCCTTCTTCACCGCCGAATCCACCAGCCAGCGCATCACGCCGCCGGTGAAGATGGCCAGCGTCGTGCCGATGGAAAGATAAGCCCCGACAGCAAAGGCCAGCGAACGGATGCCGAGTAATTCCACAGTAATTACGATGCAAACGCCCAGCAGCACTAGCCCCCAGGGCAGTTTGCGGCTAAGGATTCCGCTGATCACTGTTGCCATCAGACGGGCCTGCGGCGCAGCGATCTTCTCGCTCCCGATGCCCGGAATCCACTGCACCTCAATCCGTCCGCTTTGGGGTGAATAGAGGTACTTTCCGTCGGGCAGCTCTGGCGATCCAAGGGCGTTCAGAAGCACATACTCGCTTTTGTGGTGAATGGTCTTGGTCTTGTCCGCGTTGATAACTGGGAACTGCTCGTTGAGGCCCGCTGCCTGCTGGACAGCGACGCCGTCGTGTGGCGCAGAGATATTCCATGCCTGCGGGGCAGCTCTGAATTCCTGCGCGCCGGTGTTCATTAGTTGGAGGGTGCCGCCAATGGCAAAGGTAGAGACCACGATGCCGATGAGGAAGGCAAAGCGCTGCAAACGCGGCGTGGAGCCAACCAGAAAGCCAGTCTTCAGGTCCTGCGAGGTGTCGCCGGCCTCGGCCGAGGCGATGCAGACAACGCCACCGATGGTGATTGCTAGCGCGCCGAAGGCCGGTGCCGTCCAGCCCTCAACCAGAAAGATTGCTGAGGTGGCCATTAGTGTGGCGATGGTCATGCCGGAGATGGGATTGGCCGAACTGCCTATCAGGCCTACAATGCGCGAACTGACGGTGACGAAGAGGAAGCCGAAGACGACGATCAGTACTGAAGCGGCAAGGTTTTGCAGCAGCGTAACCTGGGCTCCGGGGACCGGTTTGAAGTAGAGGAAGAGGAACATGATCACGACCAATAGAGCCGAGCCGATCATTGCCGTTCCCATGGAGAAGTCCTTCTCCGTGCGAATGGTCTCCACCTTGGCTCCCGCGCCGCCGCGCATTTTTTTGAAGCCCGAGGTGAGCGCGCCGATGATAGTGGGCATGGTCTTGAGCAGGGCAATCACTCCGGCTGCTGCCACCGCCCCGGCGCCGATGGGCCGGATGTAAGTCTTCCACATATCGCTGGGGCCCATTTGCTCGACAGGTACTGTGCCGGGGTAAATGGGATGGCCAACCTCTTTGCCGAAGAAGTAGATCAGAGGCATCAGCACCAGCCAGGAAAGCACGCCTCCGGCCACCATTACACCCGCGGTCTTGGGGCCGATGATGTAGCCCACGCCTAAATATTCCGGCGTCGCGTCGGCCTTGATGGATGCGCCTTTCATCACGTGATGGGGTCCAAAGTCGGGCTGAAACTCAGGCGTGCCCGGCCAAACGCCAAAGAGATTCTCATTCTGGAAGAAGGTGTACACCGCGCCCAGGCCGAGACCGAAAAAGACGCGACTGGCAAACGAGCCGCCCTTCTCGCCGGCAATCAGCACATCGGCGCAGGCGGTGCCCTCGGGAAACTTCAGGTTGCCATGCTCCTCCACAATCAACTCGCGGCGCAGCGGCACCATGAACAGCACGCCTAAGAAACCGCCGATCAGCGCCAGAACGAAGATGCGCCAGTATTCCAAGTCAAAGCCCAGAAAGATGAGCGCAGGCAAGGTGAAGATGACGCCTGCGGCGATAGATTGGCCGGCGTTGCCCGTGGTTTGGACAATGATGTTTTCAAGAATCGAACTGCGGCCGAAGACGCGCAGAATGCTGATCGACAGCACCGCGATCGGAATTGATGCGGCCACTGTGAGTCCTGCCCTCAGGCCGACATAAACCGTAACGGCGCCAAAAATGATGCCGAAAATTGAGCCGAGCAGAACTGCGCGAAGGGTAAATTCCCTAGGCTTTTCATTAGGCGAAACAAAAGGTTGAAACGCGGGCGGTTGAACGTCTGGCACGGTAAGCCTCCAAAAGCTCTGCAAGCAATTCTGCTGGATTTCTCTGACAAGGAAGTGTACCAGCGCAGGGGGTGGAAGCGGCAACGAGGGGCTTGGGGATCTGGATTGCCACACGCTTTCAAGAGGATGGAGCGTGGATCGAGAAGGGGAACTGAGAATGCTGGCCCTATGCGCGTTCCGCTTGCATTAGCCTGCTAGAATTGGCCAAAGACTCGTTGCATGGGTTGCTTTGGCACGAAGGAGCGACTACCGTGAAAGCCAGTTTGTTGTTGCTGATTCTGGGGAGCGTGTTCTCGCACTCTCTCCTTGCGCAAGCCCAGACCGAGGCGGCTCGAATTGATGCCAGGCCTCTGGTGACCCAGGCAATCGATGAGACAAAGCTGACATCACTGCATGGCAGCGTGCATCCGTTGGCGCGGACGGGCATCGACAAGGGAACAGTTTCAAATTCCATTGCGACGGGGCGGATGATCTTGCTTCTGAACCGTCCGCCGGAGCGCGAGGCTGCGCTTCAGCAGTTTCTTCAGAACGCGCATACGCGCGGTTCGGCCGGCTATCACCAATGGCTGACGCCGGAGCAGTTTGGCGCACAGTTTGGTCCGGCAGAAGCCGACATGCAAACCGCAACAGGCTGGCTCAGTTCTCACGGATTGCAAGTTGCAAAGACCTCGAAGAGCGGCCAGTTCATCGAGTTTTCCGGGACTGCCGGCCAATTGCGCGAGGCTTTCCACACGGCAATTCATCAGTACAGCGTAAACGGCGAAACGCACTACGCTAATGCATCGGAAGTCAAGATTCCCGCGGCGCTGGCCGCGCTGGTGGGCGGCGTTTCTCCAATGGATGATATACACGCCAAACCGCAGATCGAGGTGGCGGGACCGGCGCTTTATTCGAGAAGCACACACAAGACGACTCCGCAGTGGACGCTACCCAACGGCGGGACCAATTTCTATGCTGTCGCTCCGGAAGATTTTGCCACGCAATACGATTTGGGACCGCTGTACAACGCGGGAGTGAATGGGACCGGTCAGATCATCGGCATCATCAACGAATCGAACGTTGACCTCAGCCTCGTGCAGGCCTACCACAAGCTCTTCGGCCTGAGTAGTCCGATGCCCCAGGTGGTCGAGGATGGAGCCGATCCAGGCATGCTGTCGGGAGTTGATATTGAGGCGTATCTGGACATCGAAGAAGCCGGAGCCGTGGCGCCCGGCGCGACCGTCAATCTTTATATCGGCAACAGCAGCGGTCTGTTCACTGGCATTTCCTTCGGCGCCATCACTGCGGTCGATCCTCTCTATCTGGCCGCCCTGCGGGCCGTGGACGACAACCAGGCAGGCGTGTTGAGCGTGAGCTTCGGGAACTGTGAAGGCTTCATGCTGCAATCCGGCAATGCGCTGTGGTCCAAGCTTTGGGAGCAGGCGGCGGCGCAAGGGCAAACTGTGCTGGTTTCCAGCGGCGACAGCGGATCGGCGGGCTGCGACGACGCGAACGATCAGTGGACCACAGAGTATGGGCTGGCTGTGAACGGACTGGCTTCCACGCCGTGGAATGTTGCTGTTGGCGGCACGGACTTTTATTACTCCGACTATGCGGCCGGCGGCGCCAGCGCGGTCAACCTATGGAACCAGACCAACACTGCCGATCTCGGCTCGCTGAAAGCTCCGCTGCCGGAACAGATATGGGACACCGTCTATGGATTCAACGCCATAGGCCCCTACGTACAACTCTCATCAGTTTCCATCCCCGCCGGCGGAGGCGGCGCCAGCAGTTGCATCGACTCTGCCGCAGCCACATCGGGCAGCGCACTGCCGTTTGTCTGCAACCCTGTGTCACCGGGCCTGTTCGGGTACGCGAAGCCAAGCTGGCAGAACGCGCCCGGAGTTCCTGCCGATGGAGTGCGTGATATTCCCGACGTTTCGCTCTATGCGGCCAACGGGCAGAATTTCAGCGCGTATCCTATCTGCGCCCTGCCGGGTGATTGTGTGCCGGATGCGAGCGGCGATGCAACAACCACCATGGTGGGCGGAACTTCGGCCTCAACGCCCGCCATGGCCGCAATCATGGCGCTGGTGAATCAGAAATATGGCCGCCAGGGTCAGGCCAACTTTACGCTCTATCAGCTGGCACGGCAGTTTCCTGCGGCCTTCCACGACGTGACTGTGGGCAGCAACAACATGACCTGCCTGCAAGGAACGCCGGACTGCACGCTGGATAAGGCGGACACCTTTTATTCATTACAGGAGTATCCTGCCGCGACAGGCTACGACCTGGCCAGTGGCCTTGGGTCAGTGGACGTCAGCGTGATGGTGAACGACTGGAACTCGATCAGCTTCAAGCCGACCACAACGACGATGCAGGTCAATCCCGCCTCGGCGCAGCACGGAGCGCCCATCACTTTCACCGTGAATGTGAAGGCGGATTCAGGAGGCGGAATTCCGCAGGGCAATGTGACGATCCTCAACAACTCACTCGCGCCGTTGAGCGCCGGACGTGGCGTGGCGACCCTGGCAAGCGACGGCACGGCCACCATCGCACTGGACAATCTGCCAGGCGGCAGCTATCAGGTTTGGGCGCAGTATGCCGGCGATGGAAGTTATACCAGCAGCAATTCCGATCCGCAGACGGTGACGATTTCGCCTGTCACCAGCAGTGTGAACCTCTACGGCTTCGGGGTGCCTGGACAGACCTTGAACCCGGCCGCTCCGTGCTCGCTCAATCCCAATCAGGACGTGTACGAGCAAACGATAATAACAGGAGCAGGTGGAAATGGAGAATGGGGACCCTGGCCCAGCGGATCGACGTTTGGCGCAGACTCACAAGTTGCTCCGATCGCAATCGTCAACGGTGCATGGCCTTCGTTTGGGACCGGCACGGGCAGCGTCACCTTCACGTTGGATGGCGCGCCCCAGGCTACCGTCGCCCTGAATTCCTTTGGCTACACCGGATGGATTCCACCCTCCACCTTCGATGCCGGCACCCACACCATCGGTGCTGCATACTCCGGGGATGCAAGCTACGCTGCTGCGACGGCCACGCCCTACACCCTCGTCGTTCCGAAGGTGACACCCTCCATCTCTGTCTGGCCGGCGGCAAACTGCACGGACCCTTGGGGCGCTACTCCCACTTGCACTTTCATGGCCGGAGACAATTTGCGTGTAGAGGTGCAAATCTACTACGCCAATTGCCACGTGCCCACCGGCGCCGTTACTGTCAATGTGGGTTCCCTTTCTCAAAACATCACACTCGTTTCGGGTGGGCTTATCACAAGGTCGACGAGCTTTGTAGGGTATCCAGTACTGTCGGGCGAAGCCGTATTTCAGAATCTTCCCGCCGGAACCTACCCGGTCACGGCATCCTACGCGGGCGATGCAAACTCCCTGCCCAACACCTCCACTGCCCCAACTGGTCAGCTCGGTCAATACGGTCAATCATTCACCGTGGTCGCCACGGCGCCGCCCGCGCCGCTGCTGGCCACCACTACGGCCATGACCGTAAGCCCGCCCTCAATGCAGGACACATTTTGGTCGGGCATCTATTTAACGGGCACTGTTACCGGCGGACCCGGCTCCACGCTTCCTCCCACCGGTGCAGTTGACTTCTTCGAGGATGGCGTGGAGATTACCTCCGGCACGCTCACACCTGCTGGAGGCAATAGCGCCACCGTGACGGCAATGGCAGACGGTTTATCCATGGACCTCGGATCGAGCCAACTCAAGGCTGTCTACTCCGGAGACAGCGTGTATCAATCGTCCGCCGTTCTTGAGAGTTACCAGATCACCATTCCGTCGACCCCCGATTTCTTGCTCGCGCCGCAACTGCCGCAAATCACGGTACCGTCTGGCACGTCCAAGACGGTAGGCTTCAATCTGAATTCGCTCCAAGGCTTCAACGGCGCAGTGACCTTGAACTGCGCGACTTCTACCAGTCAGCTTACGTGCAGTCTGAATCCGGCGACTGTGACGGTGAATGGCCAGGCAGCCACGACGCTGACCATCAACGCGGCGGCAAAAACGGCTATGCTTTCCACGCCCAAGCCGCAAAGGCAATCCCGCTGGCCGGTGGCAGCTGAAATGCTATGCTTTGGCTTCCTTTTCGTCGGCAGCCGGACCCGTCGCAAGTTCTGCCTGAGTATGCTGTTCAGCCTTGGCTTGTTAGCGGCATTGACGGTAACCGGTTGCAACTCAATTTTGGGCTATACGCCCCCATCATCGCCGACGCCGACGCCTGCCCCAACGCTTACCAGCTACAGCGTGGTAGTGACCGGCACAGCGAACGGCATCATCCACAACGCGAAGATTACTGTTGTGGTGCCATGACCGGCCTGAAGAGCCATAAATTGAGCAGCACAAACAGCAGCCCGCCGACGGTGAACTTGAGCCAGACGGGAGCGTGCGAAGGAGAGAAAAAGCCTTCCAGGCAGCCGGCGATCACCAGCAGCGGAATAATACCGCTCACCAGTTGCGTAGCTTCAATGCCGCCGCGGGCTACCGACTCCCTCCAGCGCAGCGCTCCGGGGAAGAGCATGGCGTGGCCCAGGCGAAATCCTGCCGCTCCGGCGATGATGATCGAAGGCAGTTCCAGCGACCCGTGCGGCGCCACAAAGCTCCACAGCTTCACTGACATCTCATAGTGGTGGCAGGCCGCGCCTATAACGCCTAGCATCATTCCGTTTGTGAAGAGAGCGAAAAACGTTCCCAGCCCGAAGACTATGCCCCCGGCAAAGGTGATAAAGCTGACCGTAAGATTGTTGGTCATGATGGCGCTGGAAGCCATCGGCGCCACGCTCACCACGGACTCAGTCCACATCTCGTGTCGCTCCATGGTGGCGATCATCTCCGGGCCGACAAAGTGGCGCATGAACTCCGGCCGCGCGCTGGTGAGCGCCGCGCCCAGCAGGCCCCAGGCCACGGAAACCAGCAGAGCGGCCGCGACGTATCCGATCTGGCGCTGGAAGATGGCCGGATACTCGTCCCTCAGGAAGCGAAAGGCAGTAAGCAGATTGGTCTTGCGGCCCGAATAGATGATATGGTGAGCGCGAGCCAGTAAATGATTCACATGAGTGGCGTAAGTGCGCGAGGTCGCATCCTGGCGCAGCACCGAGAGGTCTGCCGCCACCTGCCTGTAGAGCAGAGCGATCTCTTGCAGTTCGGCTCGCGATAGCTGTCCCAGGCCGCTCGCGTCGGATTGAGCCAGCAGAGCCGCCAGCCGGTCCCAGTGAGGCCGGCGCTTGAGAATCCACTGGTTTGAGAGGATTTGCGCCATGGAGTTGAATTCAGATCAGCTTAACATCGACACGCCCGAATTGGTGGATATTGAGATGCCCCTGGCCGGCATCGGCAGTCGTTTTATCGCTCTTCTGGTCGATATGCTGATCTGGTTCGCCGGTTTTATCGTCCTTGCGATACTGCTGGCGATTTTCCTTAAGCCGGGCAGCCTCGCCTTCACCGGAATCCCAGAAAAATGGGCCGTCGCGGTGGTCATTTTATTTATTTTTCTCCTCTTCTGGGGTTATTTCACTCTCTTTGAGGCCTTCTGGAATGGCCGCACGCCGGGTAAGCGCTTAGCCCGGATTCGCGTCATCCAGCGCTCCGGCCGCGCCATCAGTCTCTTCGAATCAATGGCTCGCAACTTGGTTCGCTATGTGGATATGCAACCCTTTCCGCTGTACGCGGTGGGGGTAATAGCGATCTTTTCGACGCGTCAGCACCAGCGGCTGGGCGACCTGGCGGCGGGCACTTTGGTGGTGCGGGATCGCGTTGAGGAGGCGCCGCTGTGGGGTGAATCGGGCGCGCGAACCTTCACCGCGCCGGCTTTTGATCGCAGCGCCCCGGCGCCGGAGCCGCATAATGCCTATTCGCTGCCGACGACCGGCATTGCGAAGCTTTCCTCTTCCGACCTCGAGGTTCTGGAAGGATTCTTCGCACGCCGGCTCGACATGAGCCTGGATACGCGCCACATGCTGGCCGAGCGCATTGCTGCCGCCATCCAGTCAAAATCAGGCATGGAGCCCCCCGCCGGCGCCAGCGTGGAAACCTTCCTTGAGGCCGCGGCCCGTCAACTCAGGGATCAAGCGCGCATGCAATAAAGCTGTGCATGCTGGTCGAGTTTGAACGGGTGTCCTAGTTTACGTGGCTCCGGGATTCGACGGTCTTTTCCTGCGCCAGCAACTCCGCCAGCGCCCGCTCGGGGCAAATGTGCCGGGACTCCAGCCTGACCAGTTCCTTGTCTGTTTCAACAGAAGAGGCGATGGTCATGAAGCAATACAGGCAGCGGGTGTTGTAGGTCCCGTTCTCGTTCTGGGTGCGGCTGTACATCGTTCCTCGGTGTTCGCCGAAAGATTTTTACGATGTTAGGCGGCCTTTTATTTCCTGGACGTGACCTGCATCACCGTTTGATGTTTGGATGGCAGATAGTGGACTGCTTCTTCCCCGGCAAGAATTACAGGTTTGTTCCCTGGTTGACGTGGCGACGTAGTTGCCAGCAGGGGGTCTGCCCTGCCTGGGGAAACAAACTGATTGAGCAAGGCACATCCACCGAGCCGAGGTAGTCGAACTCCTGCTTGTTTCCCTTGAGCGGAATGGTCACGAAGCGGTTGACGGTGACCGTCGACTGCGGCGAGCCCCGCAGCTTGAAGACTGCGAAATCGCCCCCATAAGCGGCCACGAACACCACTGCCAACATTACAACCGCGCGCTGCAGCCAACGCATCAACCAACGCATCATTTGGATTCAGTCCTTCTGAATCAGAGTATCCGATTTGCCTTGCACAAACAGGGCATTCGTTCGAAGCGTCTGTTCAATAACGGCTGCTGTCTGAAGGCTCCTTTCGTATCATGGGCAAATAGGAACTCATTCCGGGCCCTAAGTCCGATTCTGCGAGATCTGGCCGGATTAGGAACGACAGTCGCCCATCTGTCTGGGAACCAATCGGGTTCTGCATCGTTGGCAAGACGGGCGAGTTGTCAGGCGCTGGCTACGGCGTCAGTGGGTGAACTGACGGGCCAGCTTGCTTGCCAGCCTGCCGAAGCGGGAGCGACGGGGCTGCGGCGCGGCGGTGGCGGTCGTGGCCTGGGTTTGGACAGAACGCAACTGGGCCAAAGTTTCTTTGACCATCGTCCGTAAAGACTCGGCCTCGAAAGTGCACGAACGCAAGTAGGCCGAGACGGTTAGGCCGGCTTCGGCAGCGCGGCGGTGCAGTTGCGCGCACTCCGCTTTGCTCATGCGGATGGTAATGCTCGAGTCCTTCAGATTGCGCTCAACAGCCAATGGCGGAAGACGGTTAAATAGCGGCTCTGGATTTGCGGCAGCGAGGGGCGCAAGTTGCGCGGCGATGCGAGGCGCTGGTCGCGAAGTTGCTGCCGGAACTTCCTCAAAACAGAATGGCTCTGGATCGGGGAGCTGGGTGAGCGATTGATCCGTGGGGCGGTAACGCGCATGAGCCTTCAGCGCGCTCTCGTAACTTAGGGTCGCCACATCGTCAGCCAGATCGTCATCGTTCCAGGCTGACGTAGATCTCCGGCCGGGCGACGGAGGCATGCCGCTGAAGTCGCCAGCCTTTTGCGTGGGTGAGGCCAATGCGGCCAGCAGACCCGCAAAGCTTTGGGAAGTGGGGGAGGGCGCGGATTCCTGCTCTGACAGCGCAGACCAGTCGCTGGGGGTTCCGGTTTTCCACCCCAACGACGACCTGTCGTTGGGAACCCCGGTTTCAGTCGGTTGCTGCATGGTATGGAGCATACCCTCGGACGGACCCCAAGCGTGAGGAATTTCCCATGCAATGACAGGACGGATTCCATATGAGGACGAGCCGGTTGCCGGTCCTGAATTGAAACACGCTTTTATTCAGCGGGACGCAGGGGCTCTGGCCCCTGTGGGAGAATACCTTCGCTGCAACAACTTATTTTGATCTCCCCTAACTCAATCGCTTGCTGCTCAAATCGCTTCTCCTCCTCGCTTTCGCCTGTCAGAAAAAACGAATTGGTTGCGGCAGCCTTGCCCTTCACGACACTCGTGATGATGTAGCAGCAGCCGAGCCAGTGGGCCCCGGCCAGGTCGGTCAGCGACCAGTGTGCCGAGTGGTCCGGGTGGGAGTGGTAAAACCCCGCAATCTCCAACCGCAGGCCGCGCGCCTTGCGTGCAATCTTCACCAATTCCGCGGGCGCGATCTCGTAGCGATTGCGCGCGGCGTCAGCGCGGGCGTTTCCAGCGCGCACCGCGGCCTCTATCTGCCAACCCTCGCGTTCAGAAATCCGGCCCAGCAACGCGCCGCAGCACTCGTTGGGGTAAGTCTCTTCGCCATGCGCGCGAATCGCCGCGTAAACCGCCGCGCTCAGCCGGACAGGCTCGATCTGCTTCGCTTTGCCGATGCGCTTCGGTCGCGACGATCCGGATTGTGATTGCGGAGCCTTTGTTTCCATCGAAGATTGCGGCCTGCACCGCTGTTGTGCGAGATTTGAAATGACGAGGGTGTTTTATTCTTCAACGTCCTTGCAGACTGGAAGGCCGCCGTGAGCCGAAAATCCCGTAATCCGAGCTTCGATCAGACTCTGGAGACGCTGCGCGCACATTCCTTCGATGTGGCGCCGTACGCAGAAGTTGCAGATGGTGTGCTGGTAAGCAAGTACGGGGCCGGAGCGGTTCTGGTAGGCCTGCCTCGTGTCAAGACGCGAGCCGGGACACATGACGCTGCGATTGCCTTTGCCGCAGCCCCCGGGATTCTGGTAGGGGGCCATGTGGCCCGACTGCTGGACCGCGGCCATCAAAAGTTCATTAAAACGCCCCAATTTGAGCTTCCTGCCACGGCCATCCACCTGCACGCGATTCACCGGTTCACAGAAGAGTTAAAGCTGCTGCTCGGCGCCGTCGATTTATATAACGAGGCGTTGGGAACCACCAGTGACCTTTACGTTTATGACCGCTTGGCGGGCCGTGAAGCCGCGCAGCCTGCCCCGCAAACCCCCTGGGAGCTGGCTGGAGGACACTGACCTTTCCGGATTGCAGGCAAGAACGGCAATGGAATCAGCAGAAATGGCGGCAGAGCTTGCGGCCTCGGAGCAAAATCGCCGGGCCGCTCCCCGCCAGGTCGTGGACGAAGATGCCCGTCTGCTCCTTGTCGAGCATGGTTCCACTTTCTCTTGCCGCATCGTCGATATCAGCATGAGTGGTTGCCGCCTTCGCACGAAAGAGCGGTTTGCTGGCGGATCCATCGTCTGCGTCGAGGTCGCATTCAAGGTGCGTGGCCTTGCTTTCCGTTTCAGCGGCACGACCCAATGGACCGATGGCCGGCATCTGGTCGGCATTCGCTTTACGGGCGTCTCCGCACGGCGCAGGGAAGATCTGGTCGAGGCGCTCTCGGAGGTCGAGGCGGAGAATGCCGCCAAAGCCGCGAAGCATGCCGGAGACAAACCCATTGCTTTGAAAGGGCACGACTTTAGTCGTGCCGTAAACACGACAAAGCAATCGCGGGCTTTAGCCCTTGAGGGATGTTTTTCACTGACCTCGCCTGAGGAGCCCAGTCTTTCCGCAGCCTGTTTAGCCCCGGAGCCGGCCAGTTCATCGCAAGCCAAAATCGTCCCACGCGAACGCCGTGTGCAATCGCGCGAAGTGGTCGAAACCACGGCCGTGATTCATCTCATCAACATTGCGTCGCGGCTGCCTGGGCGCATTCTCGACCTGAGCCTGGGCGGCTGTCGCATCCGCGCCGACGAGCGATTTCCCGTGGGCATCTACACGCGCGTGGAGACCGAATTCCGCATTGAAGGGCTGCCCTTCCGGCTCGGCGGCGTCATCCAGGCCATCCACGACCGGCGCACAGTGGGCATCCGCTTCCTCGATTTGAGCAGCCGCAAGCGCGAACAGGTCACCCAGTTGATCGAAGAAATCCGGCAGATGAAAGAACAGGGATCAGGGAATAGGGAATAGGGAACGGCAACAGTCCGCAGATCAACGCCGGCGCGCGCGCTCCCGTTGCAATTCGCGGTAAACGTCGCTCTTGGATTGGCCCAGCTCGCGCGCAATGCGCTTGAGCGCTTCCCTTTCGTCCACTCCGTTTTCGGCCTGGAGGCGTGCGACGTGGTCGGCAATCTTTTCTGTCACTACGCCCGCAAACTGGGCTTGCGCACGAGGCCGTGCGTCCACCAGCAGCGTAATCTCGCCGCGAATGCGGTCGCGACCGACCAGTTCCTGTCGCGCTTCTGCAACCGTTCCTCGCAAAAACTCTTCGTGAATCTTGGTCAGCTCACGGGCGACCACGACGCGTACGGCGGGACCAAAAATGGCTTCGATGTCGGCGAGAGTCTCCAGAATCCGGTGCGGCGCTTCGTAGAAAACGAGAGTCCGCACGGCCTCGTTTTTTTCGATCTCGGCGGCCAGAGCTTCGAGCCTGGTTCGCCGCGCTCCTGCTTTTTCGGGCAAAAAGCCGATGAAGTGAAACTCGTCGGTGGACAGTCCAGAAGCCACCAGCGCGCTGAGCGCCGCATTGGCGCCGGGAATGGGAATCACCGCGACGCCCGCTGCAATGGCCTCGGCCGTGAGCCAGCTTCCGGGGTCGCTGATGCCGGGCATTCCGGCGTCGGAGACCACGGCGATACGCCCGCCGGCTTTGAGGGCCTCAATCAATTCTGCCGTGCGCTGATGCTCGTTGTGTTGGTGGCAGCTCACCGTTGGGGTGGTTATCTCGAAGTGGTTGAGCAGCTTTTGCGTCTGCCGCGTGTCTTCGCAGGCGATTCGGTCCACGCGCCGGAGCACGTCCAGTGCGCGCAGGGTAATGTCGCCCAGGTTGCCGATGGGCGTGGCTACTAGGTAGAGGCCGGGCGCGAGAGCATTTTCAGAGGTGGAATGTGGTTCTTCCGGATCGGCGGGGATTTGCACTGTCAGTCTCCGGCCTTCTAGCTCTCTCGCTCGCAAGCTTCTTCGCGCTCCAGGCGGCGCTGCTCGGCCAGCAGAGACATGGCGCTCATCAGATTCTGAACGCTGACAATGCCCACCACGCGCCCGCTATCTGTGATGGGAATCAGTGAGAGCCCACGGCCGGTCTGGATGCGGCGGATGGTGGTTCCCAGCGTGTCCTCGGGGCGCGCCACCTGGAAAGCCTTTGACATGGCCGCCTGCACGTAGCCGTTGCCGTCGTTGCGCAGCGCGTCCACAATGCGCTGGCGGCTGATGATACCAACCAACTGCGGGCCGCGCACCACGGGGAAGTCTTCCTGTAGCGAGTGGACGCAGCGCACCAGCGCATCGGCCAGCGTGTCAGAGGGCGAGAGAGTGGCAAAGTCTGTGAGCATCACCTCGCGCATGTGCACGGTGTCCACCACCGATTGGAAGAAGACGCCCTGGTCCTCGATCTGCGCGCCAATCATGATGAAGAACCCCGCGATGATCAGCCAGGGGCTATGCAGCAACATGCCGGCCACCATGGCCGTCAGCGCCAGCACCTGGCTTATGCTGCTGGCCCCACGGGCGGATGGGGCGAAACCATGTTCGCGGGCAAAACCGCCGCGGAGCAGCCGTCCCGCGTCCAGCGGGTAAGCGGGCAGCAGATGTAAAAGGCCCAGCCCGGCCTGCATCCACACCATGCTGCGCACCAGTACTCCGGCGGAGATCCACGGCTGGGCAAAGAGCTTTATATCTCCGCTGGCGCCCAGAAACGCCGCGGCCAGCAGGAGCGCCGTGGCCACGTTTGCCACGGGGCCGGCCAGCGCCAAGGCAAACTGTCCGCCGCCCTGGCTGGAGCCTTCCTGGCTTTCTGGGTCCGCGTAGGCAAACATTCCGCCGATGGGCAGCAGCAGAATGGCGCGCAGCCGCAAGCCCAGCCAGGCCGCTACCATCAACCGAGCGGTCTCGCGCACCACCACAGCAGCCACCAGCAGGACGAACATTCCCAGACCGCGCCCAATGCCGCACGAACCGCTCAGCGCCAGGCATACCAGCGCCAGAAGCGGGAAAAAGAGATGGACGCGAATCTCGACGCCCATCCAACGGCCCAGCGGAATTGACCAGCCACGCATACATATTGATTGTAGAGGGTCGAGCCTAATCGTTTCGAAACTCACTGCGATTCCGGTATTCTGGTTGCCGATGCGCATCATTGCCGGATCCCTCCGCTCTCGCTCGCTTGCTGCTCCGCCGGGCCTTGCCACACGCCCCACCAGCGACCGGCTACGCGAAACCCTCTTCAATGTGCTCGCGCCTCGGATTCAAGGCGCGGCCTTTCTGGATTTGTATGCCGGCTCGGGCGCTGTGGGGATGGAGGCGCTCAGCCGCGGCGCAGCGAGTGTAGACTTCGTCGAAAAGGCTCCGGCGGCGCTGAAGGTTTTGCGCAGCAATCTGGAAAGGCTGGGGTTGACGGCGGGATTTCACATTCACGCCGCCGCAGTGGGAGCTACTCTGCGCAAGATGCAAGCGGCTTGCGATGCAAGGCGCGCGGTTGCATTCGATCTGGTTTTTCTCGATCCGCCGTGGGATGCGGCCCGGGAGTACGCGACCACGCTGGGCCTGCTCGGCGGAGCCGCTGCCGGGCTGCTTGCTGATGACGCGCTGGTCATCGCCGAGCATCGCCGCAAAGAGCTTCTCGAAGACCACTACGGCTCGCTCACCCGTACTCGCCTGCTCGAACAAGGCGACGCTGCGTTGAGCTTTTATGCAGTTACGCCTTGCCTGCCCTGACGGAAAAATCGTTACAACCCGGAGGCGAGTCGTGGGAACCCCGGTTTCTGCCCCAGCGACGAAGATCTGTCGCTGGGGTACCGGCCAGACAAAGGATGGGCTCCCGCCTAGTCGTATAAAGGAACACTATGTTCCGTCGTTGTGATGATCCTTTTTCCTTCGATACCCTTGACTTTTCGTGCAGGAGGCAGCACCGTACTCACAGGATAATTTGTACCATTGAACGAGAGCACAGCCTCATAGTCCATTGGGGGGGCGGCCCATTCTACCTGTACCCCGATGTCCGGATGCCTGAATTCCATGGAAGGCAAGAGACGAATAGGCAGTTGCACTGCGAGCACTTTGCCGAGCACGTTGAAGGAGGACTGGAAGGGTTCTAGGATGAGCATCATACATCCACCGGTACCGCACCACGACCCCTGAGGCCCAGAGACGTAAACTACTAGCTCCTCACCGGCTTCAGCTTCTGTCTTCACAGAGACAACGGTGATTCGCGCCGTTTCTTCAAGAAGAGCTTCTTGCCGAGGATTCAAGTAGCTGCGGAGGAATGCTTTCAGAGCCTCACTTGGGTTATTTGAGGAGGCTTCGCTCTGTTGTCCGAATGAAGCTCCGACGGGCATTAACACTCCCAAGACGGCCATCACCAGAACGCTTGTAACAAATCGCGTTTTCATATTTTTCTCCGACTTAGTAGAGAAAAACGCTATTTTTCGTCGTTGTGATGATTCTTTTTCCTTCGAGGCCATTGACTTTTCTCGCAGGAGGCATCGAAGGATTCCCTGGATAGCTGGTGCCATCGAACGAGAGCACAGCCGCATTTCCGTCCCGTCCCCCCCTCCTGCTACCCATACCCCGATGTCGGGATGCCCGTTTTCCATGGAAGGCAAGAGATAAATAGGTAGTTGCACGATTGTTACATCGCCGATTACTTTGAAGGAGGCCTGGAAGGGTTCTACGATGAGCATATTACATCCACCGGTTACACCGCACCATCCCTGTCATGAGATGTAAACTACTTCCTCCTCACCCGCTTCATCTTCTGTCTTCACAGAGACAACAGTGATTCGCATCGTCTCTTGAGGAACGCCAGGCCCAAGATTCAAATAGTTTCTGATATATGCTTTCAGTGCCTCACTTGGTCTATTTGAAGAGGCATTGTCATGTTGTCCGAAGGCAGCTCCGAAGGGCATGGCAACGCCCAAAAGGACCATCCACAGAACACGAGTAACAAATTGCATTTTCATATTATTCTCCGATTATGACTGCATCCTTCTCGCGATGAAACTGCGAGAAGGATGCAGCAACCGGGCCCCGCACGAAGACCGGATAGGTGAAACTGACTAAGCGCTTACTCGTAGAGTGGAATGCTATTGTCTGTCGTTGTGATGATCTTCTTTCCTTTGATGCCATTGACTGGTTGTGCAGGAGGCGTCGACAAATTATCTGAATAGGTCGCGGAATAGTTTGTACCATCGAACGAGACCACAGCCTCATATCCAGGCTGAATGCCCCCGCCTTGTACCCATACCCCGATGTCCGGATGCCTGTGTTTCCTGGAAGGCAAGAGACGAATAGGTAATTGCACGATTGTCACCCTGCCGAGCACTTTGAAGGAAGACTGGAAGGGTTCTAGGATGAGCATCATACATCCACCGGTACCACACCACGTCCCCTGAGGCCCAGAGATGTAAACTATTTCCTCCTCTCCTGCTTTATCTTCTGTTTTTACAGAGACAACAGTAATTCGAATCGCCTCTTTATGATCGTCAGGCCCTGGATTCAAGTAGCTGCGGAGGAACTCTTTCAGTGCCTCACTTGGGTTATTTGAGGCGGCGTCGCCCTGTTGTCCGAAGGCAGCTCCGATGGGCATGGCAACTCCCAAAAGGACCATACCCAGAACATTTGCAGCAAATCGCATTTTCATATTCTTCTCCAATTCCGACTGTTCACAGTCAGGCTCATACTGCATTGACGATTGATTAAGGCTGCTGGAAGCATGACATCAGGCCCATTACATTGCTTCCATAGTTATTGCCTGTGGTGTGTGCATCGATCATGTTCGGATCACCACTTATTCTAGCTCGATAGCGGTTATATCCAGCAACAGTCGCTTGCAGCAGTTGATCTGGCGTAAACGCAGGGAACTTGTTAGAGAAGTAGCTCATATTATCCGAGAGCATATTTGCCGCGTAGTTCGCTGCGAAAGTCAGATCGTACGCCTGTGCCGCCGTAACTCCGGGTTGATTCGTCAACTGGAAGACTCCCATTCCATGTCCTTTGCCGATTTCTGGCTTGTTCGAGAACTGGCTTTCGTACACACCAACCGCAGCCAAGAGCGCAGGATCGATGTCGTGGGCCTCGGCAGCAGTCTGCAACACACTCCATGCATTCTCGGCTCTTGTGACCGCCGCTTGACTCTGTGACGTCTGTGCAAACAGTGCTGTAGCTGATGACAAGAGCACTAATATGACCAGATCCACTCCAAACCTTTTCCACATTCTCATTGTTGCTCCTCCAGACCTTCGCCTTCACCACCATCTTCGTTGCCATTTGAACTGCCATTCGTGACTACGCTGCTCCAGATGGGAAATCCGTGTGTATTCCCTGTATCAGAGCTGGCAGTGAAAACGGTTGTCGTAGCCCCGCTCGATGCAAGAGACCATGGTGGCGAATCTTTCGTATGCTGGACACCCGTTCCGGATGTACTCCACTCAACATATCCGAGGGGCACGAAGATAGATCCGGAAATATTAGGTTGCCAGAGATAATACATATCAGCCTTGAATCTCCGGGTTTCCCTGGCGAGAGATGGGTCCAAGTTATTATTCGGAGAATCGCTTGCCACGGTTGTTATGGCATTATTAGGGTCGTCCGGCGGGTAGGGATAGGTATTATCCAGTCCAACGCCGAGACTCAACGGTGTTGCCGCCAGCCCTGACAGAGGAAAGCACCCCCCGGAGGCGGCTGTCGCGTCCGGGGGGGATACTCACACATGTGAATGGCTACTCCGTTACTGTGATAGTGATCGTGTTCGACGGTACGTTCATTAAATTAGGGTCCGATCCGGGAACATCAACCCTTAATCCGTGACCGACAGTCACGGTGTATTTCCCCGGCTTGCTCAGGTCGAAGAGATTGTTCAGAATCAGAAAGTCTTCATTTGATTGTCCCGGATCGAGTCGTATCATTGTCCGGCTCATCGGCATCTGACGATGGTAGATCTGCCGCCGTACCTGAACGGCCAGCCCATCGATCCTAGAAAGCTTTTTCCCGTCGGCGTCCAATACATCTATCTGGTTTGCGACCTCAGCTTGTCCATCTGGACCCAACGCCTTATACAGCTTGACAGAATGATCGGATGTATTTGTGACAGTTACATTGACTCTGATCGCTTCGCCAGTCTTCGTGACCAAAGTCGGCGTCGTAATCGAGACAGTGATGGGTGATTTTACCTGAGCAATGCAAACGGTTTGTAGAGCTACTGCTAATAGGCCTAGCGCGGTCATTGATCTCATTACATGTTCCTCCTCATACTCGCGGATGGCTTTGCCCAGGACGATACCAGAGAGCAGAAAACCCCGCCCCGGAAGCGGATGGCGCGTCCAGGGAGGGGGTGAATGCTGGAATGAGGATCAGTGTAGACCTTCACCACAGGCTATAAGCACGTTCCCTATGGCGACTGGGTAGTACTTTGAGAAGAGCGCTGCAGCGTCACTTCCAGATTCACATCCTGTGAAGGTTTCAAATGCAGAATTGTTCGTGGCGATGTTTCATATCCAGGCGCGGATATTTCGTAGGAGATGTCAACCTCCGACGGCACGGCGAGCTTCAAATCGAGAGCATTCCCAGACACGGCCATCTTCAGAAAAAGCGCATCTAGGCGAGTCCACCCCACAGGACGAGACATCCTGCGCAATGTAATTCCCGCGTTCTCCACTGGCGACCCTGTTTCAGCGTCAAGGATAGTCAGCTGGCGAACATACGCAACTTTGGGTCCAAGCTGAACAACTATCCCTGAGCGAGGCTCCTCGCAGCTTAGAAGAACTTTTGGCGGTTCACGGTCGAGATAGAACATAAGTCTATTGTCGGGGTATCCGTCATCGGGCTTCCTTGCCATAACCCAGAATCTTCCAGGGCTTAAAATGGCTACTGAAGCACTGAAATTACCCGCCACATCGGTTAGAAAAGAGGCTCTGGGAAGCTGCTGATAATCATAAACCTTATCCTCGATAAAACTTACTTTAACGCTGGACAACGGATTACCACTCTCGTCGATGACCATCCCACCTACCAATGCTTTGCATTGCCCAGATAATAGGTGCGGAATGGTGATACCTGCAAGGACAATCAACTGCGCTGCACGCATATCTCCTCCGTCGAAACACAACCTGTTAACTGCCGCTCAAGGTCAGCGCCTCGCTAGCCAGGAGCCCATTGCGCTGTGACACTGCACACGCCAACACGAAATCCAATCGCTGCGATAAAACATCCATACTACGGACCTATGATCGTACCCTTCGGCATTCCATCGCTCGGCGGCTGGATATTACCGTCGATTTCGGTCGCATTCGTGTGTATGAATCCTCTCAGTGTCATAAATGTGATTCCCGTGGTCGGCCCTGAAGGCGAGCACCATTGCCAATGGTCGGTAACATTGACGCCACAACCTGCTGGGGTGTAACCTTCATACCAAGTCCAATCATCTGGATATGGGAAGTTTCCGTCGCCTTCGGTTACCGTCGAACCGTCGCATAACGTGGTCTCCGTTGTAGGCTGCTTGCGTGGAACTCTACAATTCCATCCGGTCGCCGAGAAGTCTTCCGCAAGCGGTATGTTCGCCGCAACAGTCTTGTCTATGTTGAAAACCTGATATTGCACCACCCTAGCTTCTCGCTGACCTGGCATGAGAATACCGAATATATCGCTCTGGACCACACCATACGCTGGGCCATTAAGAATGATCTTAACTGGATTGCTCGTCAGGCTGTTGTCATTATTTGTGACAGTGACCTTTGCTGAAGTGGTTGGTGTAACATACCCGACGGACAGCGTAATGATAATCTGGGAATCGCTAGATGTTTGGCCCGAAGACGTTACGCCGGTCGGGAGGTTGACAGTCGGTGAAGTTCCGAAGCCTGATCCGGAAATTGTGACCTGTACGTCATTTTTCCCCACATATATATTAGAGGGTGAAATGCTCGTGATCTTGGGCTTCTGATCAAGGATCTGCGCTGTAGCCGTTGCCGTGTTGGGATTCCTGCCCACGGTGACGTTGGCCGTTTCGGTTGGGTCGCTGGCCGGAGGCGCCACGGTGAGGGTGATCTTTGTTTTGTCGGCGACTGTCACACCGGAAACGGGAACCACGCTCCCATCTGCCGCAGTAATGTTGACTGTGGTCTCGGGACAACCCGCGGTCGCCTTGTCTTTAGCGGTGAAGTTGGTCCCGACTATGGCGACATTGTCATAGGTTTTCCCCGCAAACCAGGTGCTGGGTTTGATGGAGGTAATGGTTGGCGTCGGGCAGCCCACAATCTGCACCGTGGTAAAGACTGGAACAAAACACGGACCCCAATCCGGATCACAGTCAGGAACGGCTACCTCGACGGTAGCCGTCTCCGTTGGGTCGCCGGCATCAGGCGTAGCAGTGAACTGAACCTCGGTTTGCGGGTCGATGGGGTTGGCCGGATAACTTATTGCCACCGATCCAGTATTCACACTCACCCAAGCCCCGGCATAGCAAAGGTTGTTTCCCATGATAGTGACGGTGGTTTTCTTCCCTGCTATCCATGTAGTGGGGGAGATGGATGAAACGGTCGGTTGCCCATATACGCAATCATCTTGCGCGTGACAGACGGCGGGAGAAATCAGCAATAAAAGCGTTGTGGCGAGGAGGAGTGGCCCTGGAATTGCCCCCCCAATTTACCCAGGAACTTGCGCATGGGTCCGATCCTTTCAGTGGGTTGGCTACGGGTTGAGCCCGACAAATGGCTTGGCGGCAATTGTAACCTAAGGCGGGTCAGTGCATTACAAATGAACTGATACTTTGGTAACGGCAGTTGCAACGGAGAGACTTTGCAATGGCCCGATTCGGCAGAGTTTTTCAGTAACTGGCGCTTCTCAGCGAAAGATTTCGCTCTTCTGGTGATTCGAATCAGGCGTGAGCGACGACCGGCGTGGCGTCTGCGCCGGAAAACTCCACCGTTACCACGGTGATGTCGTCCAACTGGCCGAATGCGCGGGCGGCCTCCGCGATGTGAGCGGCGGGCTGGCGGCTGAGGGTGCGGGTGCGGTCGAAGCCGAAGAGTTCGCCGTGGTTGGATTTGGACTGAGTCTGCGCCTCGACCACGCCGTCGGAGACAAAGGTGAGCCGGTCGCCTGGCGACATCTTGATAAAGGTGGTTTCGTATCGCTGCCCGGCAAGGATGCCCAGAGGCAGAGAGCCGGGAATGCCGATTTCTTCCCCATTCAGATAGGGCGGCAGGTGGCCGGCATTAGCCACCCTCAGTTGGCCGATCGCGGAGATGTGAGCGGCAAGGCAAGTGGTAAATCCGCTGTGTGAACGGCTTATCAGGTGGTCGTTAAGCGAGCATAGCAGAGCGGCGGGGTCCGTGCCGTGCGCGGCCTCGGCGCGTATGACGCCCACCAGCACAGAAACCAGCATGGCAGCCGGCAGACCTTTGCCGCTGACATCGCCCACCACGAGCAACATGCCGCCCTGGCCGTCGGCGATCTGCTGGAAGAAGTCGCCACCCACCTGGTCGGCGGGCTGGTAGATGCATTCGACCGTGAAGCCGGCGCATTGGTCCAGTTTGTCGGGCAGCAGCACCTGCTGTATCTGGCGGGCAGCCTCGAATTCGCCATTCAGCCACGCCTCATGACGCCGCGCTCGCGTGAATCGAAGGACAAGGAAGACCACCATTGCCAGCAGGAAGATCAGGTGGAGAAGAATGCCGGTGTGCATGGTAAAAGGCGGCAGGGGCAGTGGAACCTCAAGCACACGTGGCAAGCTGGTCCATCCGGCCTGGTTGAGTACGATGGCCAGGTTATCCGCCAGGTAATAGCCAAAATCCAGCATCGTAGGTAACAGCAGCAGGCGGGCGTCGAGATTTCCTCGCATGGCCCGATCCACCAGTACGCTCAGGATCCACACCACCGCCGGCAGCAGGCAGACCAATTGGATTGCACCCGCGGCGGGCGCCGAGAACCAGCCCGGCCAGTAAGCGACGTCCGCAAGCGGGCTTATGGCCGCCAGTGCAAGGCAAGCGCTGCTAATCCACCCGGCACGGGCTTTCAGAATCCGCGAGAAGAAGCAAAGCGCAGCAATGAGAGTGACGGCCGCGCAGATTCCATCCAGAAGGTCGAATACGGGCACGGGCAGCACGGCGTAGATATCCTGGCCTATGGTCAGTGCGTTGTCTGCCGCCTGTGCCAGCAAAATCAAGGCGAACCAGAGATATTCGCGCTCTGCGCGCCGGATTAGAAACAGGCAAAAAATGGCGAATCCAACAAGACCGGCGGTGATGCTGTAGGAATATGCATCAACATAGCGGATGTTCCGGGTTGCCTGACGATGCTGCTGTTCGACTGACAAAAGCACCGGGTCCCCCGCGAGATGGCCTCCAAGAAAGGGTCCCCCGCCTACGTAGCTGGCCCAAATTGGCGAGTGCCATATGCGAATGGCGACTTGCACGGTGCGCGCGGAGTTGCTTCCGACCAGGGTTAAGGGAAAAAGTTGATAGCGGATCTGTGTGGAGGGAATAACCTCGGGAGGCGGCATTTGTCCCGATCCGCCGACTCGCATGCCGTCCACGTAGATCACAAATGACGTCATAATGGGCGACAACAGGAGCGAAGTTGGCCTTTGGCTGGCCTGAATCTCCACGGTAAACCGGTACCAACCGTAGCCGCTCATCCCAGGGTAGCCCTGTGTGGACCATGGCTTGGTGCTTTCCAGCAGCGGCCATCCAGAATCGTTGAAGCCCGGAGCAGCCCACAGCGGCGCGTCGGTGGCTGGATCCATCGGAGAGTCACCGGGATGGAAGCGCCATAGCCCATCAAGCGAGGCTACAGGCTCCCGGCCGCGGTCCAGGTCGAATGATTGGGCGTGCAGCCAGGCGGCACATGCAAAAACGGCGAGCGCCGCGAGACGCCGGAGAACAGAACCAAGGTGCATGGCAACGTCTCCTCTGGGGAGCGAACGAAACGTGGATTGATGCTATCGCAGACTGGGGCGGTCTGTGCTCAGGAGTTTGTGTCGAAGCCTGCTTCCGGCCCGGTTAGAAGGCTTATCGAGAGTTTACCTTGAGACGGATGACTGGGAGGCCGCTCGCCTATCAAAAAATGGAGAGGAACTGCCCAAATTCGAATCCATTCCCGGCCGTCAATCTGCTCATTTACTTGGGAATTTGTGCATTCCGGGGCACAAATCCGGGTATTGTGCCCATGGTTACTTTTAACCCCATTGACAGCAAGGGGAAGTAGGAGAAAAATAGCGAGGCGAGGCATATTGCGCTGTTTTATGCGGCCTGCGGAGGGAAAGTGAAAAACACAGTGAAGATGTTTGTTTTGGGAGTGTTGGGATTGTTGAGCGCAGGGTTAATTTTGAGCGGCTGCAAGTCCGGGCCGGAATTGACTCAAGCCAATGCGCAGGCCTTGATCCAGGCCAAATATGACCAGAGTCCAGCGGTGGGCATCAACATCGCGGTGGACGAGAAAGGGCTGAAAACGGGCGTGGATTCCAATTATTGGGCGCGGACCAAGCTCTTTCCCAACAGATACTGGGCAGACTTCACACTGACTCCTGAAGGCAAGAAAGTGGTCAAGCTGGCGAGCGGTGGCGATGCAATCCAGTGGCGCCCGGAAAACGCTGGCGACCGGAATTTTTCAGTAGTGATAGTGACCCTGGCGACCCACCCTTTGAAAGTGCACGATGTGGGAGATCCACAGGATGAAGTGGGCGGAACGAAGAGTGTTTCATTCGTCGAAAGCCCCAGCCTTGACGGCGTGCCGAACCCGCTGCAATCAATTTCCGCCGGCCCCGGCAACAAGTTGAGCAACAGGCACATCGCCACTTTTGTGGTGGATGGGGGCGCCTGGAAGCTGCAGAGCATCAACTAGAATTGGAAAAAACAGCAGGGTGGGGCTGAACGCATTGACCCCACCCCGATTTCTTGCTATTGTTAAAAGGTTCCGCAAGAACGCCTCTGTTCGTGTGTCTTGACAGCGGAGGGGTAGGGAAAGACCGGTCAGGCTGAAGTTGCCGGAGCTGATCCCAGTGCCAGGCGCAGTTTGCCGGCCAAGCAGGTCCCAGGAATTGCTCTTTTCTTGCGAGGGGCAGGGATAAATCGCATCGGCGCCCGCGCGTTCTCCACCTTGGAGGGCTATGCGAGCCGGAATCGGCGAAACGGAGCTGGCTTTACCCGCGAAACGCGGAGAAACGCCCAGCCACCGTCCCGGTTCTCGTCTGAGATTGGAACGAAGGCAGACGCGAAGCAGTACAGATGGGCTTCCGTGCGCGTGTGCGACAGCTTTCATGTCGTGCGCTTTCGCTGCGGGAGGCCCTATGAGTCTGCGCGCGGCGGTCGAACATGGATTGGCCATCAAATAAGATGGCAAGGTTTTTTGAGCGTAAGGAGTTTTGGTTTGCCTACATTCAATCAGTTGGTTCGCAAGGGGCGCACAGCCCCGCGGTACAAGACGGCGTCCCCTGCCTTGCAGGCCTCGCCTCAGCGGCGCGGCGTTTGCACCCGCGTGTACACGCAGACCCCCAAGAAGCCGAACTCGGCCCTGCGCAAGGTGGCTCGCGTGCGATTGACGAACGGCATTGAGGTCACCACTTATATCCCCGGCATCGGCCACAACCTGCAGGAGCACTCGATTGTGCTCATTCGCGGCGGCCGCGTGAAAGATCTTCCCGGAGTGCGCTACCACGTGGTCCGTGGAACGCTCGATTCGGTGGGCGTAGCGGAGCGCAAGCAGAGCCGCTCGAAGTATGGGGCAAAGCGCGCCAAGGGCGGCGCGACAGGCAAGAAGTAGAAACTCCGTCCAGCGGGCCTATTGGATTGGCTCTCTGATTGAGAAGCGATTGAAGCGCGTATGCGCGCGAGGATTTTGAGGATTATGCCGAGAAAAGGGCACATTGCGAAGCGGGAAGTGGCGCCAGATCCAGTCTATGGGTCCACGCTGGTCACCAAGTTCGTCAACTCGATGATGTGGGGCGGCAAGAAGTCGACTGCCCAGGGCATCTTTTACGACGCGATGAAGAACCTCGAAGAGAAGGGCGGCGGCGACGATGCCCTCAAGCTCTTCAAGAAAGCGGTGGAGAACTGCAAGCCGCTGCTCGAGGTGAAGACCCGGCGCGTGGGCGGCGCCAACTACCAGGTTCCGATCGAGGTCAATGCCGACCGGCGCACTTCGCTGGCCATTCGCTGGCTGATCAATTACGGACGCAGCCGCGGCGAGAAGGGCATGACCGACAAGCTGGGCAACGAGCTGCTGGATGCGGCTAACGGGCGCGGCGCGGCGATGAAGAAGAAGGAAGACGTGCACCGCATGGCCGAGGCCAACAAGGCCTTTGCTCATTACCGCTGGTAAGCGGGCGGGAATCGCAAGAGAGATTTGAGGCCAGATGCGCTCGGGCGCGCTGGTTTCCGGAGGGTCCCCAGTTGCGGGCCCGTTGAAACAGAGAAGATAACCGCGGGGCTGAATCGCCCGCAAGGAAGAAATTGCCGTGGCTCGCACTACACCTCTGAATCGTTGCCGGAACATCGGTATTATGGCGCACATCGACGCCGGAAAGACGACAGCGACAGAGCGCATCCTGTTTTATACGGGCATCACGCACCGCATCGGCGAAGTGCATGAGGGCACGGCGACCATGGATTACATGGAGCAGGAGCAGGAGCGCGGCATTACGATTACCTCCGCCGCCACCACCTGCATGTGGCGCGATTTCCTCATCAACATCATCGACACCCCCGGCCATGTGGATTTCACGGCCGAAGTGGAACGCAGCCTGCGCGTGCTGGATAGCGCTGTGGCGTTGTTCGATTCCGTATCCGGCGTGCAGCCGCAGTCAGAGACCGTCTGGCGGCAGGGCGACAAGTACAAGGTGCCGCGCATCTGCTTTGTCAACAAAATGGACAAGAACGGCGCGGACTTCGAGCACGTTCTCGACACCATTCGCAAGCGCTTGGGCGCACGGCCCGTCGCGTTGCAGCTTCCGATTGGCGCGGAGGCTAATTTTAAGGGCGTTATTGACCTGGTCGAAATGCAAGCCATCGTCTGGCACGACGAGACCATGGGCGCTGAGTTCTCGATCGAACCGATTCCCGCCAACTTGCAGAAGAAGGCCGAAGCCTTCCGCCTGCAGTTGATAGAAGTTATCGCCGAGACCGACGATGTGCTGTTGGAAAAATTTCTCGAGGGAGAAACCCCTTCGATTGCCGAACTGAAGGCCGGTATCCGCCAGGCCACCATCGATCTGAAGGTCTTCCCGGTGCTCTGCGGAAGCGCGTTCAAGAACAAGGGCGTGCAAACGCTGCTGGACGCGGTTGTCGATTACCTGCCCAGCCCGCTGGATAAGCCTCCGGTCGAGGGTCTCGATCCAGATCATGCGGGAAAGATTGTTATCCGCAAGGCGGACGATAATGAGCCGCTTGCGGCCCTGGCTTTCAAAATCATCAACGACCCATTCGGCAAGCTGGGCTTCGTCCGGGTCTATTCGGGCTCGCTCAAGACCGGCGATACGGTAGTCAATCCCCGCACTCGCAAGACCGAGCGTATCGGCCGGCTGGTCAAGATGCACGCCGACAAGCGCGAAGACGTCACCGAGATCATGGCTGGCGACATCGGCGCGAGCGTGGGCATGAAAGATCTGAAGACCGGTGACACGCTCTGTGCTCCGCATCACCCGATTGCTCTGGGCGCCATCACTTTTCCGGAGACGGTCATCTCTGTAGCCATCGAGCCCAAGACCAAGGCCGACCAGGAGAAGATGGGCGTTGCCCTGTCGCGGTTGGCCGACGAGGACCCCACCTTCAAGGTGCGGACGGATGAAGATTCCGGGCAGACGATTATCAGCGGCATGGGCGAGCTGCATCTGGAAATTCTCGTGGACCGCATGAAGCGCGAGCACAAGGTTGAGGCCAATGTCGGCGAGCCCAAGGTGGCTTTCCGCGAGACCATCCGCAAGAAGGCCGAGGCTGAGGGCAAATACATTCGCCAGACCGGTGGGTCGGGCAACTACGGCCATTGCAAGCTGCGCGTCGAGCCCAACACGCCGGGCGCGGGCTACGCGTTTATCAACGAAATCAAAAGTGGTTCGATTCCCAAGGAATACATCAAACCCATCGATCAAGGCGTGCAGGGAGCGCTCGAACTGGGCATCCTGGCCGGCTATCCTCTGGTGGACGTCAAGGTGACTTTGTACGACGGCAGCTACCATGAAGTGGATTCGAACGAAATGGCCTTCAAGTTTGCCGGCTCCATCGCTTTCAAGGAAGCCGCGCGCAAGGCCAGCCCCGTACTGCTCGAGCCGGTGATGGCCGTCGAGGTCACTGTCCCCGAAGAGCACATGGGCGTGATTATCGGCGACATTAACTCCCGCCGCGGGCGCATCGAAGGCATGGAGCATCACGCCGGTTCGCAGGTCATCAAGGCTATCGTGCCGCTCAAGGAGATGTTCGGCTATGTGAACGACATTCGGTCGTCCACCCAGGGCCGCGCGTCGTATTCAATGCAGTTCGCGCGTTATGAAGAGGCGCCGCGCATGATTGCCGACGAGATTATCGGCCGCGCGCAGGGCAAGTAAGACAAGTGGTCAGTGGACAGTGAACAGTGGTCAGCCGGTAAGTGGCAAGCGGGGCGATAAGGCTAGACGGGGTAAGGCAAAAACTGAACACTGGCAACTGAGCACTGGTTTTTGGGTTTTGGGGCTGGAGCCGGATGGCCGGCGCCCCTGGTTGAAACAGGCAGTAGAAGCTACGAAAGGGAATTGGGACTTTTATGGCGAAGGAAAAGTTTGATCGCAGCAAGCCGCACGTGAATGTGGGAACGATTGGTCACATTGATCACGGCAAGACGACGCTGACGGCGGCAATCACCAAGGTATTGCAGAAGCACAATCCG